>Ga0265797_10012872_pt1 | contig 10165 bp, 5 predicted proteins | sample P2T30metagenome_FD_192433 | JGI IMG/M metagenome (GOLD analysis project Ga0265797, IMG submission 192433) | Plant litter microbial communities from East Loma Ridge, Irvine, California - P2 T30 | ecosystem: Environmental > Terrestrial > Plant litter > Unclassified | place: USA: California... | reverse complement strand
GCAGATCACAAGAAGCATTTCGATGACGTCAAAGCAGCTCATGCAAAGGACATCGCGATCGTCAACGAGAACCACGCTCGGCAGCTCATGGAGATCAACATGAAACACAAAGAAGATATTACACGCGTCAAGATGTGGTGTGAGATGAATCAACCGAGGCCAAATGAGCTAGCCCGGATTCTCGAAAGGCAGCGAAGGTCAGCACTACAAGCTGAGTTGTGGTTAATGAAGGAAGAGGCAGAATCGCGAGATCTGTGGGATGAGGGCAGGGTTCAGGAGCTGAAGCGTGAGAAGAAAGAGGTCGAGAATCGATTGGCAAAGTTGCAGAGGCAATGGGATGATATGGTGGCTTGGTTATCCGGCTAGCGTAACGAAGTAGTCTGAGAAACAAGTGGGAACACGATGGATATCGTACAAAACAATATGTAGACAGTCTCAGCTAGATTTCCGAATTGAACCAGATGCTTTGAGCCTTATATATAGGCATAAATGGAGGGTTTTCACCTATAAATCTTCACCGACGCGCGCTTTGACCGCCCTCTTGGTCGTGTCTCTTCGGCAACGCACTCACCTTCACCTTGCTCCTTCCCCATTCTTAACCCTTGGCGTTGCGTACACGCATCTGCTTGGATCACAAACACCACACTCAACACTGACTCACCAACAACGTCTCAACACCAACTCGGCATAGCGACTCTGCCACCACGAGTCCGCCTCTGCAATTTGGAGTGACTGTCAAGAGGGAAGAACACGGAGAGCATGATGTGCACGTAAAGCAGGAAGAACATCCCGAGAAACCCGCTCCGACTCTTGCTCCAAAGGCTGAGCCCGCCAATCACGTAAGTGTACTCACTCTCTGAAGCAGGCCGTACAAGCGCACACTACTGCTTCTTGTAACGTGCGCTAACTGCAACATCGTCAGGCCACCATTGTCCCTCAGGAAGCAAATAGGAAGAACCGAAATAAGAAGGCTCCAAAGTTAGCTCGCAGTGACCCGGCTGGTGGTTTCTTGACCAAAAGACAAAGACGTGCGCTATATGTCAGCGACCTCGAAAAACAATTGGCCAGACTTCGTCAACAGCTTCTGAGGAAGGCGCGCGAGAAAGAACAGTTTGAAGCCGCTTTGAACGAGAAATTTGAGGAGGTGAAGGCAGATAACGGCATGCAGGTCGGCAAGCTTGAGAACAAACTTGAACAAGAGAAAGCAAAGACCGAAGAGGCGCACAGGCTTCTACGCGAAAGCGTGAAGTTGGTAGCACATATGACAAGCCTGTTGAAAGGCCAAGGTGGATCTGTACACTGAGATTGGTCGAGTATGAGAGCGAGAATATGGAATCTGAGTATGAGGACGAGAGTATGGAATCTGAGTATGAGGACGAGAGTATGGAGTCTGAGTAGGATGTAGCGGAAAGAACGATGAGATACGAATGAGAAGAACTAAAAAGACCCGCCTGGCTACGGTAACATGCATGGACACGACTAGAATGACAAATAGATAAAGTCCGCGAACGCGCGGGTAGACAGCAGACAACACCTTCCGAATAAGATGTTATATACAATCTCATTTCCTAAGCCATCGGCTTCGCAATGGCGTTTTCTTCCCTTTGCATCCCTTTTAAGTTGGAAAGTGAGTATAGGGAAACAAAACAATGTCATTCTTCACGTTGACCAACATTGGGTATAAATTACAGATTCCTCTCTTCGTTTGGGCATTCCCACATAAGTGTCGTGTATCAGTCCATATTGCAGGCGTGGTTTACGTCAGTTTGAATGATGCGCTCGAACCCTCAAACTCTGTAATCGTTCCACCGACCTTCTTAGCATCGCCGTAGTACCGGATCTTGTACGTGCCTGCTTCTGGTCCTGTGAAACTGGTGTCCCATGTGATTGTAACATCACTCGTTCCTGTAAGTCCGTTGACGCGCTTCCATTGGTAGACCAGCTCCCAGTCTTCATCGTTCTTCACTTGCACCCAAGTGCCATCGCTGTTCTGCTTCTCAATTGAAGCAAAAGTACCTTCTAGACGGAGATTATTACGCGGGTTGGCGCCGACAAATGTAGCAGATACGGTGGCGCCACGGGCATAGGTGGGTAGGACGTCTTTGGTAACTTGGCCAAATGAACGCCCAAAGCCTGCACCATCGTAGACGACGCCAGTGATAAGGGAGATGCTCTTGTCGCGGTTATCGGGAGGGGAAGGCCCAGGTGGCGGAGAGCTTGCTGCATCGTCGGCGAGGTAGGGAAGGTACGTTAGGGTGGAGTTGATGTATGCGTTCAAAGTGTGCTGACCATACAAGGTGGATGCACCCTCATATCGCTGGATGCCATACTCTTCTTCTGTCGCAATATAATGAGTGTAGCTGTTGGCTGGTCCACCTAGCACAACAATTGGCGAGGAAGCAATGTTCGAGGAGACAATGTAGTTGTGTACTGCCTCGCGCCAGCGGCGACCAGACATGGTCGTAGCCTCACCTGGTGAGACAATGATCACCAGCTGGCCAACACGAAGAACTTGGATGTCGACAATATTTGGAGACCATGGGTACGGTATGTTAGCCTGTCCAACATTTAGTAGGACAGGTTTCGGGTATTGGCACTCCTTCTGCTCCTTGCTTGGTGGTGCGATGGCGCTGCCAACTATATTCCAGAAAGGATTCGAAGGCGCGCCAGGGTCGTTCTGAACAAAGTCGAATGCGCCAGGCCCATCAGATGTACCAGCGGCAAAGGAGTTACCCATTGCTGCTGGGCAAGTGTGAACGACAGATCCATTGCTGAGGGTGAAGGTAAAATTGGAAAAGTCGACAAAGGTGTGGAACGAGCGGACCTTGCCAGAGATAGGCGTGAACTCATTGAAGTCGTAGATGCTCCTGGCGCCCAGAGCCTGACGCCTGCCGATCTCGTAGCATGACCTGTGGCCTCCGTCGTCGAGACCAAAGTATGGTCCACGGCCGTGGCAGTCCTGACTCTTTCCTCCACAGGTGCTGTCATTGAGTCGGCACTGTTGGCCTGAGCCGTCTTCACAGTAGGCGCCAAGTACATTGGGGGTAGTGTCACCGACGTTAGCTTGGGAGAAGCCCGCCACGAAGCCCTCGGCAGCATTTGAGTTGCTAGCGTCCGCCTCGATGTCCTTCTCCAGCAAGTAGGCAGCCACGCCCTTGTTGTCTCCAGCAATGAGCGTCTGGTTGCCGAGTAAACTCGTACCATGGACAGGGAACCAATTCAGAATTCCAATGCTCTTTCCGTCACTAGCTCTTGTAAACTTCAGGAGTGTCATGGTCTTGTCCACGTTGTCGGTATACCGATCGCGTTCTGCCTGTGGGTTGGCCAGGTAGGCGAACAGACTGCGGTTGATGTTCGCATCGGCAATTTTCGCAGTCCCAGCACTGACAGTTCCTAGGGTCAGACTCTCGTGTGCCCTCCTGATAGATAGAAGTGTTCCGTCGACGATAGCCTGGTAGCTCTGCTTATCGAAGCCTTGACTTGTGATCTGGGGAAGAAGGTAGTTCAGCCAGGCTCCTGGCCCAGCATGGCTGTGAGTGCCTGTCACGGCTACATTGTTCTTTCCATAGACGGAGTACTCGGAGCCCATGGCCTGGAGGCCCTCCAAGATGCCGTTGCGAATGGCAGAGTCTCCGGACTGGGTGTCGAGGACAAGGTACACGAGTCGTTCGCTGGTTTCGCTCGGGTTGCCAACGATGAAGGCGCGGGAGTAGAGGCGTTGGCGGAGTCCAGAGCCAATTTGCGATGAGTTGGCATAGCCCATCATGTTGAGCTCGACAACCGGACTGTGGTGTCGTCAGTACAGTCGCATGTAGTTTGTTCGCGCCACTCACCCCGTGATGTCCGCCTTGCCAACGCCGATGAGGTACGAAGATGGGTCATCGGCCAGGCCGCCATCCTGCTTCTCGCTGTTGAAGCGGTCCTGCTGCGCTCCATTGTAGCTGTTGTCGAGCCTTCCGTGCCAGAAGTCGACGGCAGGAAATCCCAAGTTGATGACGAGCTGTGCGATGATCAATGAGGCGACAAGGGCAGCGCCCAGGGCCACGGCGATGTGTGAGCGCGCCATGCACGCGATGAGATGTGTATGGTGTGGACGGATGTGTGCGGAAGAAAGCAGGAGCCCGCTGTGGAGGCAAGAAGAAGTACTTGTACGCTACTGATGGCACATGGAGCTACGCGTGCCGGACGCCTATATGTCTGCACATGGGCTCGCCTGGCACAGGGGAAACAAGATGCTGGTGCTCCTGGAGTCGTACGAATGGCCACCAGAGCTCGCAGAAGCTCGACAGTTGCGTCAGGCACATGCATGAGCCTAGGATGACGTTGCGGGGCTCCTCGTGTGCTGGTTGGCGGGGGGCCCGGACAGACCCAGTAGCCTAAATTTACCGGGCCTGCCTCTAGTTTCGCGACACCCTTCACTGCCAATACCTCGCCGTCTCCAATACACCCTCTTCCCCTCTCCTCCTGCAGGTCCCTTGCAACAATGCCACTCATCCAGGAATCCTACGACCATCTCCCTTGTATGTGCAATTTGCGATTGCCTGGAACAGCCCCATGTCCGATGCGCGCTGTTCCGCCGAGGCGCGCGTGACGATAACCAGTTATTGCCTGCTAACTGCTTGTAGATGTCGATACGGAGCTCGATGCTGGAAGCCTGGCTGCTGCCAGAGCCGTTATCAATGCCGATATCAGGAGCGCCGGCGTAGATACCTCAGACATGCACCCAGCGCTTATACCAGCAGCCGCAAAATACACACCTACCTTTTCCGACTTCATCGCACGCGAACATGCCCGACTTGACGACCACCCTACTTCCAAGCTATCGGGTGTCGACCTGAAGCGCTACGAGGATCTCGATGCGCCCGAGAACACAACCCCTACCAGCGACGAGGAGAGGCCAGAGCTGCTACAAAGGTGGAACAAGGCGCTGAAGCAGGCCTACACAAGCTCCGAGTACGTCCAGGGCAGGCTGACACAACTGGGCCTGCTGGAGAAGTTTGGCAAGAATGCGTGGCTAGTGGGCAACTCGCAGTTGGAGGACATTCTGAAGGGCATCGAGGCAGAGCTGGCGGATCTGAGGAAGCAGCAAGAAGAGGCAGAGATGTTGAGGCAGTCGCAGCAAAACAACGCAAGCGGTGAGATCAAGACGCTTGAGGAGACATGGAAGAAGGGCGTAGGCAGAGTGTTGGAGACCGAGGTTGCTGCCGAAGGTTTGAAGTTGCAGATTCTTGAAAAGAGGAGGGCAGGCGCAGTTTGAAGATTGAATTACACCATCTTGGTGAGGCGCACAACAGCATGATACCCAATACACCAGTTCCACTCAAACAGCATGTGTGTGGTCATCATGATTCGTGTCTTGCATCGCTCACACGTACCCACAGTGGAAAATTGAATGCGCAACTCAGTGATCATTACTATTTATATATAGCTAAAGTAGTAGGGGTACTCGTTTACTGAAGAGAAAAGTGTTGGAGCAAACACGCCTTTTTCGCCGTCACCCATTTGCTCATGCTAGGAAACTCTGCAAATACAAGGAAAGCACAACGTTCCTTTCATCCCTTTGGGGTATCGAACTCCAGTAATCCGTCATCGTTAGTTAAAACACCATCCTCCATTAGACTAGTAAACGATACGCTCGTCGAAGACGGGTGCCTCACGAGAGTGGCCATTCTCAACACCATCCCAGCTGACCTTACCCTTCTCGTTAAAGGTGGCCTGCTCGTCAGTCATGATGAGTCCGGGAACAATCTTTTGCGTGTCTCTGATCTCGCGCTGGCTGATGCCCATGTCATCTCTCACAATCCACAACACAGGCGTAGGGCTAGTGACCGATGGGTTGAAGAAAGCACGCTTCTGGATCTCGATTGGCAGTGGCTCCTGCGGTTGGTGGTAGAATTGGTCGAGCGAGGCTGAGAGATTGTGGATCGAGTGCTTCTCGGGGTTGAACATCTTACGCAGGAACATGGGCATACGAGTAGGCTTGGGCGCGTAGCTAGGGGTGGCGTCGGTTGTGTTGACCTTCTCGCCATTTTGGGCGTGCATGCCATCCTCAATGTGTCCCTTGAGGCCGCCGTGGGCAGGGGATGGATCAGTATAGGCAAGGCGTGCTTCTTCATGCTTCAGGGCGAACTTCAGAGTGAACTGGAAGACGATGGTGAGGAAGAGAAGGACACACATGATGGCCAGAGGACCAACAGCCTGGATGTTGTCGGCGGTAGCAATGGCGAAGAGACCAATGAGGCAAATCTCAGAGAGGTAGACACCTGTAAGTAGCTGGCGAAGTGCCTTCTGGTAGGCCTCACCCTTGGTGTCCAGGTTGGTCTCATAGACGTAGAGGAAGTTGTACCTGAAAGCAATGTAGATGAGGGTGAAACCGACCGTGGCGAAACCGAGGATAAGAGGTGCGATGCCAGAGTAGGTGATACCAATGACAGCTAAGTTCACCCACTTGGGGTACTCGGATCCCCATGAAGGAGCAGAGAGCTTGGTAAGCTTTTCGAAGATCTTGCGAGGTGTCTTGCCGGGGAGGATGCGGCCGAGGAGTACTACTACAACAAAGCCACCGATGTTCAGCAGAGTTCCGGCAGCCGACGAGAGACCCAACAGGATGAAGTAGCTAATGTAGAAGTTGGAGGCCTTGGGCAAGTTGGTAGCGAGAAGGTTGAGTACAATGCTCGGGTTGTCGAGGACCTGGTTGATGACGGACGTGATGGCACTAGAGAGAGTTGCTACAAGGAAGACTTGCACAACCTGGAAGGCAAAGTACCAGCTCTGGCACTTGAGCTCGATCTGACTGTATGTAACGTATCCGGCCAACTTGGCCATCAGACGACAAACGATAGGCACAAGAGCCATGAGAACGGCAAGCATGACAGCGGGAAGGAGACCAGTGACTACACCCAGAATCACCTTGGGAATGTCCAGGATCCATTCGAGCCAGGTGAAGCGATCAGCGAGGTAGTTGATGTTGGAGATCAGACCGACAAAGGCAACTGCATACGTTAGTGGGATGCTGTAGGATATGTTTTATGGATCTTACCAGGAACCGCGAAGAAGATGATCATGACGGAGATGAAGCCAGTAGCTAGTGCCCAACGAACGAGGTGCTCCATGGGCTTGATGCGCAGATTACCCCAGGCAACTTCTTGAGGCATGACACCAAGCTGGCGCGCCTTGAGCTTCTTGTCAGGCCTAGTCTTGCTGCTCTGCATCATCTGCCAGGCGTCTTGCGCGTGCTTTTGGGTGTCGAACTCGAGGAAGACAGCTCCAACCAAGTCGCCTTGGCCATTCCAGTGCTTGTCCTGCTCTTGTTGAATCTTGGGAAGGAGCTCAGCCAGGTGCGAACGCCCGTACTCAATGGTGTCAACCTTCTTGCCAATCAAGAATTTCAGCTTGTGTGTTGGTCGCTTCTTGGGGTCAATCCACTTGGTGCCGTCAGATACGTCGCTCGCAACGAAGTGCTTTTTGCCCTTCTCGGCCTTCATTCGGTTTGTGTTGGCATCGCGGGACAACTGGATCTCGCCCTCCTCCAGCTTCATGGCAGTCTTGTCGCGGTCCTCGACCAAGTCATCCAACTCCTTGGTGTTGGACGCAACCCAGGCGTGCTTGACGCCAGGGAACATTTCGAAGAGAGCCGACTGGGACATGGTGGTAGGGACATTTGTGAACAGAATGGTACGCGAGGACAAGCGGCTGGCTCCCCATGGTGAACGGCGGTATGCTTGGCGGAGGTTGACAACATAGAAAGACTCGCGGGCAATGATGGCCATGACCATTGAAAGAAAGATGAAGGAGATTCCGGCGTGCGCATAGTAGCGGTTGACGTTGGTGCCTGCGGGGTCGACATTGCTCATGGAGAGCAGGTCGAGCTGTTCTTGGCCTGCGCCTCCAGTGGCATTGACGGGGAACAAGACAGGCCATGTGACGAGACATCCTAGGAAGCAGGTGATGATGAGAACCTTGAAGAAGCGCACAAACAGGTAGCCGTCAATGGACTGGTGGTCCAGGATGTACTCGTCCTTGAGGTTCTTGAAGTCCTTTATCCATCCAAAGAAGCCTGGGCTCGGCGCGGGGGTCTGTCGCTGCTGGCCCAGATGGTTGAGGTAGGTCCTGGGCGCATAGACGCGGCGGAAGTACTTGCGCGCGATGAAGAAGGCGGCCACGAAGGCGAAGGCGAGAATGGCAGTCGGTACCAGGGTGGATACCAAACTGGAGAGGGAATTGGAGGAGCCCTCTTTGGCACTGCCAATGTCTCCACCCTGTGTTATGGTCAGCGCAGGCTTGCGTTTGGTTGTCGCAGCGAATTTCAACTTACGGAACTCGACATGATGGGCAGCTAGGCAGTTGCGCGCCCGTGAGGTGAGAGTGTAGGGTTTGCGAAGGGAAGATGCTTCGATAGGAAATTAGGAGGCTCCCTGGAACTAGATACAAATAAACAGGACTGCGGGCGCTATACAAGGAGCCCACAAGCCTCTAGTGTGACGTATGGTCCAAGCACACTCCACAAATCGGCCCTACCGCGCGACTCGTCAGTGCGCTAGCAACCTCAGCTCTGCGTGCGCGCATCGAGCTTCTGGACCCTGGACGCAGTCGTCGACCTGCATCACCAGCCTCAATTGCCGCGGGCTTGCTAGTGTGCGGCGTTGAATGCATCTCGGCGTTGCCGTCGATGAGGCTATACAACTGCTACTCTTATCGGTCAGCATACGAAACGCGTTCCCATGTGAAGATGCGCGACAAGGGCACAAGGAAATTACCGAGTTGGCGCAAAAGCAACCTTGTGATTCGCGAGATGCGGCGCGAATCCAGTTGAGAGACAATTGCCAAGCTCCCAGCCAATTCCCAGCCTCGCTGGCGATCGCCCTGGCAGCGGTATGCACATTACGTCAATATTGGAGTGCTTTCTGCCGGCTACCCCTTCTCCGTGTTACAATAAAGCAAGGCTCGACTAAGAGCGACCGACAAGATCGTGATACACGCGAACGTACACGGCACAGAGCACACTATGCGTTGTTGTGGGTTAGCGAACCGCAACCATGACGATGCTATCACACCGCACTCTGCGCGCACCCTATCAACTTACAGCCAGACATAGGACATCACGCCCACGACATCTTCATCCCGCAGCGATGGCCACTATTGATTGACTTGATTGACACGCAGCCGCCGCCCCTCACACACAGCGGGAAGGATTGACAGCCTCCCACCCCTGTGAGAACCGACGATCTAGATTGCAGCCACATCCCGTCTCACTACGTCTACGATCTAAATTGCGTATGCAGCCTATCCCTGACCGCTCACGCCAACGGCATGTGACGCGCAAGATGAACAGGAGAAAATTTGAGTTTTGTTGCTTTCAGCTGGCACCCCTTGTTTACACATGCGGGTTGACGTGGCGCAGCTCCAGACCCTGCTTTTTTCTTGCACAGCCACATGTTCGAACCATTTCCTCGGTGGGGTATCAGACACCTGACTTACTTCGGCTCCAAAACAACATGCTCCAGACACTTCGATTTACGGCTTTTGTACAGGCCTGGTGCAATCGCACACAGCATTTCATTTCAATCCGTTACAGACTTCCGCAAATGACCCTGGGGTAGTTGGGCGCTGCTGTCCAGTCGATTGGAGGCTAATATCATCCTTACGCGGCATCAGACACACAAATGCCCGTCGTTTTGTCGGGAACCGATGAACCTTCCTTTCTTCTTTCAGAGTTTGACAAAATAGGTCCGAACGAGCCGTTGAAGTCTCCAAGACGCGTAGATAGGCGATACGCGACCGAAAACGACCGACCCCCCTGTCCACCTCGGCACTGCCGTCACGAGATGGCAAACGGTCGATGCAGCGCAATTCAGACTTGCTGATGTGCTTACACAACCGGTTGATTGAGAATCGTTACCAAAGCTATGAGTTTCATCTAATTCGAGGTCTTCTCCAACGCATGCCCTTGCGTATTTGTCACAGAGTTGCCCATAGAGCATAAGCCTTGTTGTTACTACCTTCTTCTTTACTTGTTCGTTCGTGCTAGAGCAAAACGAAAAGAGAGGGAAAAAAGTAAAAAAAACATACAACAGCGGGGATTCGCTAGTGGTCACCCACCTAACTACTAATCCGCCGGTACACTGCTTGTATATGGCTGAGCGGACGGGAAGCCTAATTTTCAGTG
>Ga0265797_10012870_pt1 | contig 10165 bp, 11 predicted proteins | sample P2T30metagenome_FD_192433 | JGI IMG/M metagenome (GOLD analysis project Ga0265797, IMG submission 192433) | Plant litter microbial communities from East Loma Ridge, Irvine, California - P2 T30 | ecosystem: Environmental > Terrestrial > Plant litter > Unclassified | place: USA: California... | reverse complement strand
GCTTTGCGCGCGAACTCGACAACATCCTGAAACTGCTGCCGAAGAAGCGCCAGACGCTGCTGTTCTCGGCCACGTTCTCCGACCCGATCCGCGCACTGTCGAACCAGATGCTGCGCGAACCGGTGCGCATCGAGGCAACACCGCGCAACACGACCGTCGCTGCGATCCGCCAGTGGGTCATCCCGGTCGACAAGAAGCGCAAGGCCGCGCTGTTCGTGCACCTGCTCGAACGGCGCGACTGGACGCAGGTGCTGGCCTTCGCCCGTACCCGCAAGGGGGTCGACGAGTTGGTCGGCCTGCTCGAATCCAAAGGCATCCCCGTGGACTCGATCCACGGCGACAAGCCGCAGCCGGCGCGCCTGCGCGCGCTCGACCGTTTCAAAGCCGGCGAGGTGCGGGTGCTGATCGCCACCGACGTCGCCGCGCGCGGCATCGACATCGACGACCTGCCGGCCGTGATCAATGTGGATCTGCCGATCGTGGCCGAGGACTACGTGCACCGCACCGGGCGCACGGGCCGCAAGGGCGCGAGCGGCGAGGCGGTGTCGCTGGTGTGCGCCGACGAAGTCGAGCAACTGGCGGCAATCGAGGTGCTTACCCGCCAGACGCTCGAACGCCTGGAAGAGCCGGGCTATGCGCCCGAGCACCGCGTGCCGCAGACCGATGCAAAGGGCCAGATCGTCAAGAAGCCAAAAAAGCCGAAGAAGCCCAAGGGCAATGCGCCGGTGGTCAGCGAGGACGTGCGCTTTCGGCGTTAGGAGCAGCTGACCACACCATTGGACATACCGCGAACAGATGAGCGAGCAGGCAAGCGATAGAAACGTCTGGCGGATGCCTGCTCGTCGCTCATGTTGTGTGCGCAGTCTGCGAAAGCGGTGTAGCCAACCCAACGTGTGCTCGACGACCCGCCGCCATCGGCCTAGCGGTTCGCACGACTCTACGCCATAGCGCGCGATTCGAGCTGACAATGCCCCGATTGCGCAAGCAAGCCGGATGGGCTCTTGACGCATACGCTCGATCGGCATGCAGCTTACCCGGACGTTTTCAGGCAAAAAACCGAGTCGTGTACGTGCCCGCGTGAGATCTGAACTACTAGCAAAAGCCCACGCTCATCTACCAGCAGATGGTGTTTGATTCCGGGTTTGCCGCGATCGGCTAGGCCACAGCCGAGTTCGCGCGGCAGCTACTCACACTTCGAACTCATCGGCACTGCGGCCGACCACGGTCTTGTAGCAGGTTAGCATCATGGGCCGGGCGACTGAGCGGTCCATCCGGATCCCGTCGGCCGACGTCTTCCGATACGTCTTGTTCTGAGCTGCAACCAGGCTGTCGAGTTCTGCGTGCGTCAGTGGCGCCAAGCCAGACTTCAGCGCGAGGCCGGCAACGCGCTGTCGCTCGCTGCGCGAATTGGCCGACATCTTCCCGTATATCTTGTCGACCTCAGCCTGCGGGAGGCGCACGCTGGCTGGCTGCGAAGCAGATGCCAGGACTGGAACGAGGCACAGGCCGGCGGCTGCGCAGGGTCTTCTTGGTGGTGCGGGAAATTAGGTATCTAATCTTCATCAGGGTGCTCGTTATTCCGTTTCGGGTGCCGCACAGGCATGTTCCCGACGCTGGGACCTCGTGGCGTGTATCCGATTGTCGTGCTGGGTGGACCGATGCTCGTTGCCGACTTTCGGGCGGTGCGCACTCAAATGGCGGGATGCACGAGATTGACCATCGCAGAAAGCCCGATAAACGCCGCGCCAGCCCAGTATTCCTGTTTGCGCGTTCGTATCCGCATGCCGGTCGCCGCCCAATAGAGTACTGCCAGCGCGACCAATGGCGTCAGGCAGTTCGCATCCAGCGCCCGCGCGAGCTCGCCGTGGACGAGCCGGTGCATGCCCTCGGTCATCCCGCTGAACACGCTCTTGATACCGAGGTAGCGCTCCAGCGGCGCCGGCGACAGTCCGAGAACCGCCTCGAGGCGCACCAGCGGGTTGGCCGGCAGGGCCGCGAGCGCACCGGCCGCCAGCACCAGTCCGGCGCGCCGCGGGGCGGTGTCAATCATTCGACCCGCGGCTTGCGCACGACCAGATAAATGGGAACGGCCACGATGCAGAGCAGGAACGAAAACAGTCCCCACCCGATGCCGCTCATCCCGCGTTCGCTCACATCCTTGCCGATCAGTACGCCGATGATCGCGGCAATCACGAGTCCGAAAAACATTTCCATCTGCATTCCCAATATTATATTGTTTAGATACTACAGCCTATTCCCCGCGAAAAACTAACCAATACTCACTATGCCCCTGCCGAGATACGTTTAACCGCGTTGCATGCCTGCAAGGCAGGGAACTCCAGCGAGCCGACGCGGCAGAGTTGAAGTAACCGTGTTGCGGAAACAACATCAGGACAAAGGGCTTACCAATAATTACTGCATCAGGAATAATGCTCAAAGTTAACTAGCGTTTGGGGGAGCAACATGGTGACGGCAACATGCAGCGCGTGCGCGAAGGAAGTTTCAAGAGAAGCAGCTACCTGTCCCAACTGCGGGCAGCCTAACCCCGCCCTGAAAAAGGGAATGAATGGAGTGATCGCCATCGTGATCCTCGTGATTGGCGGCTGGTGGTACCTCGGCGGCGGCCTGTTGTCCCATGCTAAGGACCAGGTGGTGGAACAGGCGGTTGAAGAATACGAGATTGCCCAACGCAGCGGCGACCCGATTCAGGCATGCGTCCATGCCGGCATGGTCTCAGCGGCCTACCTGCAAGCACAGAAAGAGGCGAAATACCAGGAATGGCTCGGCATACAAAAGCGCGACTGCGGCGCTGCCGGAATGCCGGAGTAGCTGAGCACTCGTCGGCGACCTGCGCGGGTACCGGCGGTCCTCAGGCGATCATCATCAAGAAGCCGGGCGAGGACGTAAAGAAATTCCAGAAGTACGTCGACTATGTCTACGACAATCCGGACATCGCGCCGGAAAACTTCTACAAGCTCGCGTACCTCAGTTGCAGCAATAATTAGGCACCGCCCGGCACGCGTACAAGCGCTATGGACTCGTTTCGCTCTTCGTGGATCCGAGTAAGCATCCGCTGTTCCAAGAGGTCGGTAAGGGTATCACGCGGTCGGGCAGCAACATGGGCTTGGTGCACTCAGCGGCACGAAATGGATGGTCTAGCAATCGCATTAAATCTCGGCAGTCGGATGTTCAGCTCACTTCGTGGCATGCAACCGGCTGCATTAGCCTCAATCCGATGGCCCTCGACGGCGCCGGTAGCCGGAAAACGATCAACGCCCACCGGTCCATCGACGTCGACGTGTACCAGTTGGTGCTTCAGAAGATCGAGGAAGAACAATTTGACCGGACGGCGACACGCAAAACTAACTTGCGGGGCCATTTTATCTTCGTAGCCCTGCGCGAGCTTGGTTTGAGCGCCAGCGAGCTTGTCAGCTCGTCGATGAACGCATTCCAGCATGTTTCCGATCCGAGGACCACGCGTCGCTATTGGATCTTCCGCGTTGAGGCCGTGGTTGCGAAGGGGGAAAGGCGCGGTCCGTCTCTGTGACCGGCACGTTGCTTGGGGCGCTTGAGGAATACCGGATGGCATTCGGCATGTCGCCGCAGCCGTCGCTATCGGAGAACGGCGCCTTGTTGCTGTCTCCGCATACCTGCCCCGTCCTGATCGCCGGCCAAGCGGTGCGCAGCGCAAGCGATAGGCGCTTTTTTGGCGCTTGGAAGGAGCTGACCACCAGGCAGCATCTGTATGCCATCGTGAAAGCGCGTCTTAATGCAACAGTAACGCAGTTGGAGCACGATAACCTGCAGCTGGCAAAGGATTTGGTAAAGGCTTCGTCACATTGGTTACGACACACTTTTGCGAAGGCTGCCCTTTTACACGGTCAGTCAATGCGGGAAGTGGCGAATCTACTGGGGCACAAAAGTATGGACACTACGATGGTCTATACCGATCAGGACGCGCTCGAGGCCGCCCTTGCGTACGAGCGAGAAAACATGGACGTAGCAAAAGAGCGGTGACCTTCGACGTTCAAACGACCGGAGATTGCTGCAGAAGCTCCAGAAAGTGGCGGCTGCTTGCGAATAAAGTGCTTCAACATATGGAGGCGGTGAAATGGGGGAAGCTCGAAAGAGAGGTGCATACAATGAACGTCGTAAAGCAGCCATACGTCGTAATAAGGCGAAATTGACGGAAATCACCGGAGGACGCGACCCTGTGTTAGACGCGCGGCTTCGGGCGGGAATTGCGCCGTTTTTTGCTCGCCTTACTCCTGATGAGTGGGGCCAGAGACGCGCGCTAATCATCGCTGCCTTGAGCGGGATAACCGATGGAAGTGAGCTGGAAAAAGCTGCTTCCATAAGAATCAAGGGCGACGAAATCGCGTGGTACCTGTTCCTCGCGGAGCAGGCGCTGAATGATCCTTTAAATACCGACATTGCGCAATCGCAGAGGACGCTGGTCTACTTCGCTGGCATTGGCTCGCGTTGGAAGTATGCGCACCGCGTCAGTGGGATGGAGACAAAGCTGGACGAAATCATTCATACCTATAAGTCTTCGCCAGACGGAGGAATTTTCGAGCTGTGCGTCGCTTTAGGATATGCCAGTAAAGGCTGGGAGGTAGAGTTCATTCCCACTCAACGTGGTGCAGGCGTAAAAACGCCTGACATGGTGGCACGTAAGGGTGGCGCCGAGCTCTACATCGAATGTAAGCGCCAGGACCGGAGGGCTGCGTATGCCGAAAACGAGCGGAATGAATTTTTGCGACTGTGGGATGCGGCGCGACCTATCATTCAATCGAATGGTCAATGGCTGTGGATGAGGGGAACCTTTCACGTTGAGCTGTCCTCGTTGCCAGCTGACTTCCTGTCCAAGATACTGGAAGAACAGTTACCCCTACCTGCCAAGGAAGTACTTCTCTATGAGGGTCCCGAATTGACGCTGCATGTGCGTCACATTGATGTTGCCAAAGTGCAGCACCATTTCCGGAACAACCGAGTGAAGACAAATTCTCCCACATTGAATAAGGTGATTGGTGGCGATTGGGCTCCGAAGAATGCCTCGGTGACAATGGCGACGATCGCGGCCGTGAGCGAAATCGTGGACTGTGAGGCCCCGGTACTGGGAACTTATATCGAACACGTCGATTGGGCATGCGGCTTTACGCGTGAGATCGATGCCCCAGTGTCGATCGAAAAGAAGGCAAGAGATATTAAGAATTTGCTGGCTGCAGCGGTCAAGCAAGTGCCAAGCGACGCATGCTCAGTCATACACATCGCGGCAGAAACACTGGAGGGGCGGGATGTCGAGCGAAGAAGGACTGAGAAAGTAAAGGAATCCATCCCCGCTTTTGTAACGGACAAACCCGTTCTGGCCATTCGCTTTCACAGGTTTCAGGGAAATAGCTCAACAGATTTGCTGTTCGAGTTTGACGAAACGGTCGAGACATTTGCGCTAGATGGCGTTCCATTAGACGAGTTACCAGTTGGGGTTGTCATTCCAGATGATGTCGAAATGCAAGATGGCAGTCACTGGGAACTCTATCCACAGGGTTAAGCGCCTGCGTAACTTGACGACCGGGGGAGGTCAAGTGGCTCCGTCCCCGGTCAAGTTGATCAGTTGGCTGTTTGACCCTTCTACCTGATGCTTCGAAATCGCCTATGAAGTTCGTTCATCTGATCGAACTTTGGAATAGCAGAAAGCCCTGCCATGACTGGCAACTCTGCTTCCATACCATCCTTCGCGTACTCCTCTCTCCAACCACCCAGGATGGAAGAGGTCAAGTTATCTTTGAAAGCGTAAAGGCCGGGAGGGGTCCAATTACCGCCTTCAGCCTGTCGCTCAAGCCATCCAAAACTAACTGCAAGTTCTAGTTTCGCTAACGCTGCTGAAAAGGAGTCATCGTTTCGTAACTCATGTCTTGAAAGCGGCCGCAGTATGGCGGAGATCATCGAGGACCCAGGGAGGGCGGTATTGGCGTAGGCAGGGATGGATTTGAAATGGTCCTGACCACCGTCTGCAATAACCATCGCAACATTTAGCCGGTCACCTAGTGTCATCCGCCCTCCATCGTTATTACCGAAATCCACTACAGCACCCATCATCATCCCGATGAGTCGAGGCCTTCTGCCTACCACAGCTCCAAGGCAGAAGGAATACATAAGTAGTGTTGCGGGTAACGCCCGCAAATTGACCAGCGGTGTTGAGCCAGCGACTCCGCGCATTCGTGCCGCAAAAATCTTTACGGCGTCTACCCACTGGTGCGCCTGTTCTGGCGTGGACCAGACGCCGGCCGTGTAAGCCATCGGAAGCAAGGTACTTAGGGCCGATACATACCGCATTGCATGATCTGCAAAAGCTGGCGACGACCATGTGTCGGTCGAGAAGCCTGATCCGTCCAGTTCATGTATCACGTGGTCAATCTCTCCAGCGACAAGGTCGTGCAAGCGGATCTGATGCCTTTGTTCGGGCAGATATTCTTTCAACATTGCAACCGCGATCTCGGACGATTTTGGATGGGGCTTGCGCATGTCTTCGATCAACCGAACTTTCTCCGCGAGCTCCTCGAAGAATCCGTCGGCACCATTAATCTGAACCACGCGACCCTTGCGCCTTTCTATCAGTGCCGCCGCAGCCGTACGCGTCTCGCCGTAGCTTGCCCAGTACATCGGGTATCGCCGCGATGGTGTACGGTCGATGGCTGCCTTGAGTGCCACATCCCATTCAGCAGACCAGCCACAAACAATCAGTCCAAATTCGTCCAGCACCCGATCTAGAAGATCCTCGATCGGTGCTTCGTAAATGGCCAGTTCACCAGCCGTATTGCGGATTCGTGTGTCGAGATAATCACCATGAAGCTTAATGATCATCGGCCCAGCATGCACAAGGGGAGGTGCTCCCGCGACCTGATCGGCGGAGCTGATGACAATTGGATGAACACCCAACTCCGCGAGAGCTAGTTCGAGCAAACGGTCGAAATTGGTAGTCAGTACAACGCGGATATGCCCTCTGGCCATTAGCCATGCGATCGCGCGATGAGCCTCGGTCGGCAGCTTCTTACCGCTGGCCAGATCCTCTTGCGTCGGTTCGATATATTTCTTAATTATTTCTTGTCTGAGAGCTGGCGTCGTAGCAAGCTGGTCTAGCACGTTCGAATAGTCGGGCTGTTTGCTAAACGTGTTGAAGTACCACTTAGCTCGGTCAGGGCCGCAGCTTTCCCCGCGCAACGCTGCGACCTGCTCAACTAGATTAAGTGTGATATCCCAGCCTGTAGGGATCTTCGCTGCGAACGATACCCCCGAGCCAAGTAGCAAGGCAAAGACACCTTTAGAGGCCTGTATTTCGAAAGCGATGGCACTGACGGGATCGAGCATATCGGTTCCTTGTTAAGTTAAGAAGTCTGCCTGCCTAGTGCGCCTTCAAAGCAGGATGCAAGGCCGAGTGCCCAAGCATAACGTCGATCGGCCCATCCCGGTCGAACACGCCCAAGTCACCGTTCACTTTGATCTTGTAATAGTCGCCGTTGCGGTTGTCGATGACAGCATAGCGGCCGCCAGCCAGCGTCTTAAGCAGATCGCCCTGTTCGCCACTAGCGCAGTATGCGCTGCGGTAGACCCTGTAGACCTTGCCTTTGACACGTTCGAGGCTCATGGTGATGCTCGGATTCATGTCAACCCACGTACCAAGAATTTCCCGCTGGCGAACCGGCGGAAGCTTAGTGCCATTGTCTAAGCTAATTCCAGGTTCATCTCCGTTGATGCAGGCGTACCGGTCGGCACGTTCGTCCTTCAACATTCCGCGGTTCAACTCGACGCTGCGCGCTCCGTTGAGATCAGTCTTGGCAATCCAGTTTGCGCTCTCGCCTGCCGTGACGCCCGCTGGATACAGAAAGACCCGGGTCTTAGACGCCGGGACTGCGCGACACACGGCACCTATCCGACCGACAAGTTTGTCGAGCGCCTCGTTCACCTGCGCCTCGGTCAGTCGTATTCTCGCGTCTTGGAGGGTAAATGACGCGTTCTCCCACTCCGCCCCCGGTGTGCCGCCAGCCTGATGCAGTGACAGACGCGCCTGACCAGAATCGCCGAGATCCACGACATCATCGAGTCGGAGTGGCGTGGTGCATCCCTGCGACGCCTGTGCCTGTGCGTTCGAAAAACCATTTCGGTCGGCAGTGGACAAAAAGCGACACGGATTGCCTGGTTGGACGCCGCAGTTGTAAACCGTGGTACCAATCGTTTGCTGTTCACCAGCATGGTACCTCACCAGCTCGGCATGGCACAGTACGGCAACTGGTGATGGACCTGACGAGTCGCAGTAGCGTGCGACCGTACGCGTTCCACCATACTCGTTCTGTAAACTTGATTTCAGATTTTCGAATGCCTGTTCTTGTGTAGACAGCGGCGACTTGTCCGGTGTGCAACCTGATAGAGTCAAGCACAGTAGTGCGGGGAAATACCAACGGTTGAGCATTGCGGGGCAGTCAATGATTGGTTGATCGGGCGTACACGGTGTACAAATAGCAACGCAGTATCTTAGTTGATTGCCGAAGAACAAGCAGCAATGAAATGGGGCTGGCTTTGAAATTTGTCACTGACCTTCGCGGCGAGATTAGTAAGCCTCGGCGACAGGCAAGGAGACTGCACGCAGCAAAGTATCGCGCCCACTATCCTGACAGCCCGGTGCCTCGAGCAGAGCTTCTATGAGTCAGCAGGCGGAGTAGGTCGTCAACCAAAATGCTTCACCAGACTGGTTCTCGTAGGTGTAGATAGCGTGAAAATCGATCCAGATGACATCGGATGCTCCGGTCGAGGACAGGCCTTTAGTGCGCGCAAACCTGTAGCACCCAGTGTCGGTTGATATGCTGAAAGTCTATAGCAGATACTGGATTGTTTTTACTTTCTTGCAGTGAGCATACGGTACCAGTCACGCGGGGAACCCAATGAAGAAATATGCCCCTTCCCCTTCTCGGCCGGCATCGTCGGGCCGGCAGCATATCAGCGATGGCTCGTGCATAAGACTCGGGCCCACATTCAGCGCGACCGGAAGCGCGGCAACTTGGCCGTGATCGGCGAAGCCTATCGGACCGCTATCCATATGGCAGTCAGCGCCAGTAATGGAAATGATGCTTATACAGGCAAGGCATTCGACTCGTCGCTCCTGAGCCACTATCGCAACGCCGAGTCGGCGCATGGCAAGCGCAGCTACAAGCACGGTTTCGCGCTTCTGCCGACCGTCAACCACATAGGTGACGGATTGGGTTTTGCCGACTCAAGACCTGCCGCTGGCATGTCAATCACGCCAAGCACGACCTGGACATGCCAGCTTTTCTTGCCGTCTGCAGGGCCGTTCTCGAACACCATGGCTTTGGAGTCTCCAATCTTCGCCCTCTCAATGCGGTCCCATCGGCAGCTATGGCGCCGCGCACAACCAAGGATCATCCAGACTTCCGCGAAATGGACCAGGCTAAGGACACTTGCTCATTGGTAGGTCAGATCCCGAGGTTCTAGATATTGGCTCAAGGATGCGAAAATGGCTGAATGATAATACCAATTATCATCTAAGGAGTACTGCGTAAAATGAGTGAATCCAATCAGGAACTGTCAGGCTAGTAGTTGCAGATCCGACTGAAGGGACGGCCACTGAAGACGTTCGAAGGCTACCTTCGGTTCCGCCAGCATAGCAGGTTGCCAGATTGAAAAATTCGCGGACTGTCACGAAGGACCGTCTATGGCCAAAAGCAGACGGTCGGTACAGCTCACTGTACGGACATGTTGCCGCCAGAGCAATTAACAGTTTTATCAGGCGTTCTGAGCAGGCACTGCGCCGTGCTCGGATCAGACGCCGCTGCGCAAGTGCGTCAGGCCGCGCCGGCGCGCCAGGCCCCGTTCGCACAGCGCACCGGCGGCATACAGCAGCACGAAGGCCGGCGTGACGAACAGGCCGTACGCGTCGGGCCACGACAAAAACTCGAGGGCGCGGCCAAGGCCCAGCGCCTGCACCACGACCAGTTGGCCGGCAATCGGCAACTGCAGGAAGATCAACTGCGACGCATCGTCGCCAGCACCGAGCGAGACAATGCCGACGCAGACCAGAATGAACACGGCGTACGGGGCGCACAACAACAAACCGAGTCGGGACATCGCAGGTGCAGGGTCGGACCCTGTTGAC
>Ga0265797_10012869_pt1 | contig 10165 bp, 2 predicted proteins | sample P2T30metagenome_FD_192433 | JGI IMG/M metagenome (GOLD analysis project Ga0265797, IMG submission 192433) | Plant litter microbial communities from East Loma Ridge, Irvine, California - P2 T30 | ecosystem: Environmental > Terrestrial > Plant litter > Unclassified | place: USA: California... | reverse complement strand
GAGGACCATCTCGCGGAGCGCCGCGATCTGGTCAGCCATACTCTGCTCGGCCTTTCTTTTCCGCTCGAGCTCGCTTGACGACGCGAAAACTCTCGCCGTCTTCGCTAGCTGCGGGCTAGTGCTCGCTGCACTCGCCGCCTTCGACTTCCGCCTCGTAATCATCGCCCACCCCCCTCTGCCCTCCTCCGCCCTCTCCCCCACCTCCGGGCTTGGCGCGCTGGCGTCAGCGTCAGCGGGGTCCTTAGACCCCGCAAACTCCACGCTCCGCTTTCCAACCTCACCTCCTCCCTTCTGGATCACAATACAGTCGCTTTCGTCGATATCGGTGTTCATGTCGTTTCCTCCCTCCTACCCGCCAGCCTACAGTGGTTCACTGCTGTGAACCTTTGCCGTCGACCCAGGGTTGCACACGAATCGCAACCCTAACGCGTGCCGCCGCTCACTGTGATCCTTTGACTGTGAACCTAACCTATAGGATGTCGGTTTCCCACAGGGAAACATGTTTCCCACCGGGCATGTTTCCTACCGGGTTCCATGCCAAGCCCTCGAGTGAGGTCTTGGCGGTGCTACCGGTCTCGATCAGACGCTCGCTCGGCTATTCCATCGTTCGACGCGCGTAGGACTGCGTATGGACGAGCATAGGTGTTTAGGATCTCACGGTGTTTAGACAGGTGTACAGGCTTACGGATCGATCGGTACAGAGGGGATCTACGTATCCGATCGGGTGTCATCTGAATCATCGGCGACAGGTAGCCAGTGATATCGATGCCGGTCTCGACGCGGCGTCGAAGGTGCGATACCACAAGGCTGCGAGCAACCGATGTCGACTCCGGCGAGCCGATGTTGAGACACACTCTCCAGCGATCTGGCGACGCGGGTCAAGTCACGAACGAGACCGTCGAGTACGGCGACGTCGGTACTACAGGTCTCGCAGCACCGTCCGGCGATTCCGACGATCGCGGGCGCATCTTCCGTCTCTGCAGAAAGTGCGTCGACCAGATACCGCAGCACAGCAGCGACTCTCCGCCCTTCGCATTTCACCGGAGCTACAGGTTTGCTAACGACGCCGACTGGGTGCTGGTCTGCACCGTCTGTAGCGCGCTCGGGAAGAGACTCTACGAGGGCTCGTATATCTACATCACCGTCTTCCGAAGTATCGACCGAGCTCGACGTCGAGCGCCCGGGAGAGATTGCTAAGGGATCTCGATCCGTACCCGTCTGTATAAGAGGTTGCATTCTCTCGCCGACCGGCTTCCGTACCATCTGCTTCCCGACTCTCTTTAGGAGCCACTTACCGTCTTTCGACGGTCGCCACCCATCGTCGTTCGCTCCGGCTATCTCGACGGTTGCATCCGAGCCATCATCTCCGACCCGGTGGCTCTCGGTTTCACCCATGTTCCGTTTTCTCTTCCGACTACGAGGAAGCCCGAATCCAGAGTATTTTCGCTCAGCCGAAGACGGCAAGAGCTCAACTCTCAGTTGCTCTTCGGCCGGTTCGTCGGGGTAGAAGACTTCCGTAGTCCGACGGCCGAGTTGGGTCGGATCAGCAATCTTATTTAGAGAGCGGACGTCTTCTGGTAGAACGAAGGGTGAGCGTGGAGATCGCATCTGCATCTCTTTCCGGATCTGCTCGTTGCGACGGCGGCCAATAGACTCCGCCCAGCCGCGACATGCTTCTTCGAGGGGGAGCCGCTTTGCGTTCGCAGCAATAAGCCGTAGGAGTTGATGCGAGCAGTCGCACGCTCTCGTCCAAGCGGGGTCTTTCATGTCGGTAGCGATCCGTTCGAACCAGGTCGGGCCCCAGTATTGGCCGATGAGTACGGCGGTACGTGCACGCATGAACTGTGAGGACGTACCGACGACCGCCGCGGCTTGCACGTACTGGATGCCGTCGACCGTGCCGAGGAGCGTTTCTAAAGAGTTGATCTCCGGGTTGGGGTGACTCTCCCAGAGACGGTGTGCTTGCACGTACCGCACGACCAGAGCCGTAGTGGTAGATACGTCTTCGATCCCGTCCGCGAGCTCTTCCAGAAGGCCGACCGCCGCAAGAGCCGGTGTGATGCCGTCGCCCGGCTCCCGTAAATAAGACAATAGAGAGCAATCCGGTTGGAATCTACGGGTGCGAGAGGCGAGGGTAGCTTCAGCGTCGCCGATAGGAATGACGTCCAGACGAGAGATAAGATCTTTCGCGACCGCGTGCGGTGTGCTCGCGATCTGCGACCGTGTCTGGCGCACCGCCGGAGGGTCATAAGGTACGATTCCAGACGTCGTCATGTCGAGAACCAGGGCCGGCGATATAGGTAGGGAGAAAGGTGCAGTCGAACGGTAGAAGGGCCGGAAGGTCGCAAGGGCCGACTCTAGAGACGGGGGAGAGGCAGGGCTCATGATTCTGGCATAGAGAATAAATCTATAGAGAGCCATCCGTAGCCGTCGAGGCTGGGATGCAGGAGTTCCACGCCAAGCTCTCAATTGAGGGCTTGGCGCGACGCCCGGGGCGTTTCGGATAGGGTAGTATATGCAGCCACGTCTATTCCAAGACGTCGGGCTTGAGATAAGTAGGGATAGGGTAGGGTTTGAAACGATAGCAACGGTGGGACACCAATCGCTGTTTGCGAAGGATAGATAGAAGCCAGGGTGGATCGATCCGACTCGACGATATGCGTTCGGCCGGGTCGGGTAGCACGTATCAGCATAGAGTGACTACGCACGGCACGATACACACACGGCTCGACGCGTCGTAGCGAAGGCGACGCGTTCGCGTAGTAGGAACGAGGCTAGGGTAAGTAGAAACGAGAACAGAAAGACCCAGCTTGCAGAGAGGAAGACAGTAACTTATAGGGCACCAGCGCAAAGATGTCTACTACCGCAATGGAGAGCACGATCGATCAATTCGAATACATACCCGGCTACAGGATCGTCTTCTGCAAGGAACACCGGTACGGTCTACGGGACTTGAAGCGACATCTGCTAGAATATCATAGTCTGACGCACGAGGCCCGCGATGCGATCGTCGAGCGATACGCCGGTCTCGAAATCGTCACCCCAGAGGAAGCGTCGCTCCCGACCGACAGGGTACGACCGTTCGACTGTCTGCGGGAACCACAGCGAGCGTTCAGATGTAGGGGATGGGAGGGCCGGCCGTGTACGTTCATCAGCGTCAACAGGCAGATCGTATCGCGACACTGCAATGGGCACGGCTGGAGATCCAGTGCGAAAGAGAAGGAGCACTGGGATCGGGTGGCGGTGCAGTCGTTCCATCCGACGCCTCGATCGCCGCAGTGGTTCGCCGTCGACGTCGGCGACGACTCGGGTAGCGAGACGAACGAGACCGACGAAGCAAGGCCGGCGGATCCAACGCAGCGGCAGACGATCTTACAGGAGTTCCAACGCTTGGCAGAGAAGCGGAAGCGAGAGTTGGATGTCGTCGACGCACTGCCGGTAACCGACGTAACCGGTTGGTGGAAGAGAACCGGTTGGATCGAGCATCTGCAGGGCAGCAACAAGCGACATCTGGCCCACGCCGCGAGACTACCGGGTAACGACGACGAGAAGCTGAAGAAGGTAGGCAAGCTGACGGATGCATTAGTAGAGCAGTGCGTCGGAGGCGTGATGCTGCTCCCCCCGGAACTCCGTCGCTGGTTGAGGAGCGTAAAGATGGCCGAGGTCGACCAACGGCCGATGGGGCGTCTTCAGAATAAAGACAGCCAAGACAGGTACGCCGGGTACGTCAAACGGCTGGTCTGCTACGCGTTGCGAGTGTTGGAAAGCGAAGACGGGTGGGAGCCGACGGAGGGAGAGGACGTCGCGGAGGGCGAGGGCGATCGACCCGAGGACGACGAGACCGAGACAGTCACGGCCCCGGCGGATCGGCCGGACGAAGGGTCGGACCCAATGGCCGACGCACGCCGGCTCTTTAAATGGAGGGACGGGCAGAAAGATCGCGGGAGGGAAGTGCTCGACTCGATCGAGAGAGAGGCTCCCGAGGAAGAGCAGCTGAGGGCGCTACTGTCGTTCGTCGAGACTTTTGTCTTCGACAAGGTCTACCACCGGCAGTTCGACTGTCCGACCGTCCACTTTCTGGCCGTGATGGGGATCGACGAGGAGAACGACCGGCTGAGGACGGGCAACGAATACTCGTACCGGGTGGCGGGCTTGGTGTACTGCTTCCGCGTACTGGCTTCGCAGTCGCTACTCCCCGTCGAGCGGCGACACACGCAGGGGCCGGCCGAATTCGAGGGTTTTCTCGAACGGCGTCGCGAGTATCTAGCCGACGGCTCGATGAGCGCGATGAGCACGATGATCAGTCTCTTAGCTTACGGCAAGTATCTCGCGATGAACCACGGCAACTCCGGGTCGGTCTTCTGGGAGAAGAATAACAGGGTGATGAAGCTGCACGGCATGCGGATCGTCATGGACAGGGTGAGACTTATGGTCGATAGGGCCATCGGAGACGCCGAAGATCTGCTATGGGACCGATTACTCTGGAGGGAAGGCACGGAGAGGTTCGAGATGGACTTGGACGGACTCGAAGACGACATGACTTTTAGGAAACGAGGATCGTACTTCGTGACGAACGAGCAGAACCGTCTAGGCTCGGCTTGGGAGGAGAAGACACTGAAATGGATGCTAACTTCGCGACGGGGTAAGAAGATGCAAAAGGACGGCGCGTGGCAATTCCGCCGCGTCCGCGAGTATCTCCGGGAGCTGGACAAATTCCGACTGCTCTTACTGTTCTGCGTACACGTGACCAGCGGGCAGCCCGCCCGTGGATCGGAGGTTCTATCGCTACGGTATAAGAACGGCTTTCTACAGGACCGGAACATCTTCGTGCTGGACGGACAGGTGATGGCGGTGACCCGCTATCACAAAACACAGTCTCAGTGGGACGTACCGAAAGCAGTCCCCAGGTTCTTACCGTGGCGCGTCGGACAGCTAATGTGTGTATACTTGACTTACGTCCAGCCGTTAACGGAACGACTGTCCGCCGCGATCGGTCACGGGTGCGGATGGAGCGAACAGATATGGGCGAACGGCGACGACACGTGGGAGACGCCGAAACTCTCCAGCATTCTAAAACAGAGGACAGGAGAGGATCTGGGCGTCACGTTGGGAACGCTCGACTGGCGCCACGCCGCCGTCGGAATAGGGAGGAGGTTCGTCGGGGACGAGTTCGCCCGCGGCTACCGAGCAGAGATAGAGGAGGTGGAAGAGCCCGAGGTCGAGACCGACGACCCATTGGACATCTCGGCGGGTCGGGGGTCCGCGATAGGAGTGAACAGATACGCCGTCCCGAGCGACATCGTCAAGCATCTCAGCGAGAAGAACATCCAGACTTTCAGGCCGCTTAGCGAATCGTGGCATCGATTTCTAGGGTTAGAAAGTCGGAGCGGAGGAACGGGTGTCGAGGGCGAGGATGCAGATGCAGATGCAGATGCACATACAGACGAGCACACACCGCCGGCGAAGCGACGGAGGACGGCGATGCAGGCGACAACGATAGGACTCGCGACCCCGATGTCGAGCAACACGGCAGACCGGACGTCTCGAGCATGGCCCACGAGGACACCGTCTTCGGTCCATAGCTCGTCTCCATCTCTGCCGTTCGTTCGCTCGTCCGGAATACGGACCCCGGCGACGACGTCGACCCCCGCGACTCACTCGGACAGCGTCTTTCTCTCTTCGCCGTCTCTGTCGCGGAGACGTACAGATATAACGACGGTCGTAGTACCGAGCTCGCCACCGCCGCTTCCATCCGCGGTCTTCGGCCCGAGCGAGGACGACGTGACACGGGCGGTGAGGAAGGCGTTGAATCAGCCGGACGGCGGAAGGGTAACGTACAGGTCGGCAGAGCAGAAGGCAGCACTACAGCGGATCGCAGAAGGTCGGGATCCGACGCTCGCGGTAGTACTACCGACCGGAGGAGGAAAGACGCTGCTGTTCACTGCGTTTGCTTGTCTGGACGATCCAGGGATGACGGTGGTCGTCATTCCGTACCGGAGGCTAATGGACGAGACCGTCGAGAACGCGCGAGCGTCGAAGATCGATTGCTTGGAATGGACTTACGGAGTGGAAGACCCGGCGACGATCGTGTTCGTGAGCGCCGACCGTCTCTGCGGTAGCTTCTTAGACTACACATCAAGGATGCATTCGAAAGGACTTTTACGGAGGATATACGTCGACGAGTGCCATCTCGCCATCACTGCGCACAGTTGGCGGCCGAGGATAGCGAAGCTCTCACAGCTTCGAGGCATCGGCGCGCCGCTGATTATACTAACCGCGACGGCACCGGTATGGATGGAGGCGGACTTGGAGTCTACGCTGAGTTCGACAGCGTCGACGTCTTGGATCCGAGCGAGCACGGCACGGAGGACGACGAAGTATGCGGTCGACGAATCGATCGCAGAAGGCAAGCTGATGGAGGAGAGCGTACGGCGCTGCAAGAAGCTCGTCGCTCAGCTAAAGCGGTGCGAACGCATGATCGCTTACTGTCGATCGAAGGCAGAGTGCGAGGCGCTCGCGGCGGAGCTCGACTGCGGCTACTTCCACGCAGGGAATCCGAACAACCCGGAGGCTTTGAAGGAGTGGTTAAGCGAGGGCGGCATGATCACGGCGACGACGGCACTCGGCACCGGCGTAAGCTACCCCGGCGTGATGCTCGTCGTACACGTGGGCTTACCGTACGGGCTGATCGATTTTTCGCAGGAGTCGGGTCGCGCAGGTCGAGGCGGAGAGCAGGTTGACTCTCTCGTACTTCTCGAGCAAGGCTGGGAGGAGAGGGAAGACTCGATCCGCAGGCGGAGACGTAAGGCTTGGGACCGCGACGAACGCGCAATGGTCGAGTTCGTGAGGACGAGAGGGTGCCGACGGCTCGTACTCGCGAGGTACTTCGATCGCAGCGAACCCGCCGACTGCGAGACGGATGACATGGCGAGGTGCGATCGCTGCTCGAGTGGGATCACCGACGCTGAGCGGAGCGAGAGCGGCGCGGCCCACGATCGCAGCACCGTAACGGACGCTCTCGATCAGATCTCCGGCGGCTGTGTGATCTGCTGGGTCTCCGGAGCGAGAGGGACGGTGAGGGGCTGGCAGCACGGTGCACGAGGATGTCGGTTCCGAGAAGCGATACCGACGGACGACGGAGGGCGACTGGACGTGGGAGAGCTCGCGTGTGACGTCTTCCGCGAGAAGATCAGATATCTCGACGTAGGTCATACTTGTCACCGCTGCGGCATAAGTCAGAAGCTCTGCAACACGAGGGAGCGAGACGACGGCTGTCAATGGCCGCAGATAGCGATCCCGCTTCTACGACTCGCGCTCGGGTGTAGTATAGGACGCAATATCTCCCGAAAGGCGGGATACGAAGGCGAGGCGGCGGATTGGGAGGAGTACGCGCTCTGGCTAGGTCAGACTTACAGGCTGAGGTTCTGGGGAGAGTCGGTGAGCAACTCGATGGTAGTGCTATCGGAGTTTCTGATCTTCTGTTCGCAAGAGAGGGCGTCGCTCGGAGACAGCGGAGACGAAGGAGGAGGAGAAGAAGAAGAAGAGACTAACGAGAGTCGCGAAGAGAGAACGGCACCGCAGGACGAGAGAGAGGAGACACAGGTGTCCGGCGCCGGTAGGGTCGTCGAGACGCACGACGAGATGCCGGACACGGCCGCGGAGGCCCACGTCGACCGTGGCGACGGCGACTACGCGTTCGGATCTCCGTTCGACGACGAAACGGAAGGGTTCGAGGGAGTCGAAGAGGTCGGGCAGGCGACACTACTGTCACGCAGTCACGGCACCAAGATGGGACCGCAGCTTGACGTCGAGCGGATCCGGCGGCTCGTCGACGAATGGAAGGACGTATGCATCATCTGTAAGGTACGCGGTCGGTCGAACGACGATCACAGGCATTGGAAGGGTTGCCGGTCGGCGATGGCAGCGTCGGACAAGGCCGCAATCGAGGCGACGCTCGAGGTGTTGCTCAGGGTCAAGTTCGAATCGTTCTCGGGGTGTGCATACTGCCGTCGACCGCAGGCCGTCTGCGAGCTCTGGGACAGGAAGGAGACGGGAGGGCGGGTGGTCTTCAAGAAGCGTGCGGGGGTATTCTGCCGGTACGGAGCATGGTTAACGGAGGGCGCTTCGGTATTGCTAGCATTGAGGACATCGGATGGGCTAGAGCAACGGCGAGATCGGGAAGGGCAGACGTGGGAGACGGAGTTCATCCGGGAGATGGGTAAGAAGGGGCGTAGGGGGGAGGTGGAGTTCAGCGGTTTGTTTGCATATTTCTATAAGTGGGCTTGGTAGGAGAGGGCGGTATCTACTATCGTACAGCCGTCTTGGATCGGAATGTTTCAGCCCGTCTGAACGAACGGAAGAGAACACGGCGTCGTGTATTTCGTCCGAAACGAGCATTATATCCGAGTAGAGAGGGCCGGGACGGGAGGAGGACATGCCAAGCTCTCGATCGAGGGCTTGGCAACACAGTCGGCTTCCGTAAATAGAGATCGATACAGATGTCGAACGCTTCGAACGGCCGAAAGGGTTAGGGTTAGAAGAAGTTCGGGAGAAGGGAAGAGAAGAGGAAGAAAGTAGGAAAGGGGCAGTAAGGAGTGGGTCGAGAGCGAGGTTATCTAACCGTTTAGGTGTTATAAGAAAAGAGAGGTTCGAGGTGCAGTTAGGAGTATAGTCAGCAACTCGAATACCGTTTAGGTTAGGAAAAGAAAATGAAACACGGCTTAGGTTAGGAAAAGAACAAGAGACCGCTTAGGTTAGGGAGAGAGATAAGAGACCGCTGTCACGGGTGGACCACGCATACGCAGAGAGTCCTCGTGGTATTCAACAAGTTCGATACAGGAAGGAGTCTAGTTCTAAGCGGATTCCGGGAGGAGATATGCGGACGCCGCGCCAAGTCTTATAGCACAGGCCAGTCTGCCAGTGCTTCACTCACAAGGGGCTCGCCCTTCACATTACCCCCCCGCTCCCTCCTCTTTTATAGGCCGGTAGGAAGTAACGTGCCCCTAACAAAAATCTGGCGGTCTCCAGTGCAGCCGACTCATATCGCGTGCACCTAGGTTGAAGCCTACGCACGTGATCGCTAAATAGCGCACGTGATTGCTAAACGGACGTCACTTCCTGGTCTTTACTCGCGGTCCGGTCGTTTGGCCCGGCACATGCATAAGGAGTCCCCGGATCCCGCGGTTTTATCGCCGGAGTTCGCCTTCCTGGCTTCCTGCTCTTCATCTGCGGAGTCACCTGCTATTGTCGCGCGCCTTCATTGTTGCACGTGACTCACGGCAACCCCTTCTCGTCACCTATAAAGGCGCGGTCCCCACCCTTTTTCTTCCTCTCTCCTCCTTCCCACTAGCTAGCAGCAGCAGCAACAACAACAACACCGTGCGTTATCTCCTGGAGATCTCCTCAAAATCGCGAAGTCCAGACTTTTCTAACCGGAGTTCCAAATGGACGATCCTCTCGTGCACTGTGTTGCCTGCGCCGTGTCTGGCGTCGACTGTGTCGACCAGACTGCAAGTCGGATTCCGACTCCTTTCGACCGGCTTCCGCTAATCAGCTTCCTAGAGTTCTCGTTCTAGTGCTTGCGCCGCCTGCAAAAAGGCGAAGAAGCCGTGCGAGCACCTGTAAGCATTTATTTTTCGCCGGTCTCCGCTAGAAAACCGTCGCTAACCGCTCAGCCCCACCATGGCCCATGTGGCCTATTCTGTCTGGACTCGGGCCTCCGACGAGGACGAGTGAGTATTTCTTTGGGCTTCGGTTTCCGGGTGTTTCCAGTCGGCTAACGCTCCTTTCAGCCCGGTCGCCCACGACGACCTCAAGAAGGTCCTCAAGGCTTAGAAGGCCTTGAAGCCTCTCCAGGCGTCTGGGCTGCTGTCCGAGTAAGATCTCCCGCTCTCCGGGGGAAAACTGTCGCTAACCGCTACTTTAGCGCTGTCGCCGCCGAGGTCGTCGGCACCGTGGTGAACGTGGTGGCCCAGCAGGGGCTCCAGTAAGTCGTTCCCGCGGTCTCCGTTCGAAAGGCGTCGCTAACCGACGAAAATAGGTCCGTCGTGAGTTTGGGCGTCGCCGTACTTGGCCTCAAACTCATCTAGGGCTAGGGTGTCCGCCATGTCTTCTAGTGGTTCCCAAGTCTTTTCGTGGTAGCCCGACCATTTCACTAGAACCTCAC
>Ga0265797_10012868_pt1 | contig 10165 bp, 10 predicted proteins | sample P2T30metagenome_FD_192433 | JGI IMG/M metagenome (GOLD analysis project Ga0265797, IMG submission 192433) | Plant litter microbial communities from East Loma Ridge, Irvine, California - P2 T30 | ecosystem: Environmental > Terrestrial > Plant litter > Unclassified | place: USA: California... | reverse complement strand
GCACACCGTCGACCAGGGGCTGGTCTCCGAACTTGGCGCCGGTCCTCAGGTTGGGGAGGTAGTGGGGGGTGTTGGACATGCTCTCGGTTCCCGCTGCGACGACGATATCGGCATTGCCGGTTATGATTGTTTGGGCGCCGACAATGAGGGCCTTGATGGAGGAGGCGCACACCTTGTTGATGGTGGTTGCGACGGTCGACTCGGGGAGGCCAGCGCCAATGGCACACTGGCGGGCAGGGTTCTGGCCGAGGCTGGAGGATTGTCAGTAGAGTTCTCCTGGAGTTTCGGCATGTTTGGTGTTGTACATACTTTGCGGAGAGAACATTGCCAACGAAGACTTCCTCGACATCGGTGGGCTTGATGCCGGCGCGCTCAACGGCAGCTACATGAGTTGTTAGAATAAGTTCATGTTACAATTACAGCAAACTAACATACCCTTGATGGCGTGAGAGCCCAGCTGGACAGCACTCAGGCTCGAGAGGGAGCTGTTGTCGCGTGAGTCGGCGGTGCCCCTCTTCTCTAGTACCAGGGAACATACCCCAAGAACATGCCCGTAGGCGTACGGGCGGCCGAGACGATGTAAACTGGGGGAAGGGACGACATGATGGGTATCTTGGGTATGCAGGAAAGCGGAGTGAAGGTGCAGAGAGCAGATATAAGGTGCCTCTGAGCAAATGGCCCGATCAACAAATATACCCCGATGGATCTTTTTGGAGTTTAGCCTTGCGCGACAACGGATGGCGCCTGCTGGCCCTGCAGGAGGCGCCTCGGAGTCCCATTGGTCAGCTGCGACCTCCGCCCTCACCGCCTAGCGCTAGGCCGCGGAACCACGTCTGAACTTTTGCGACAGCTTCAAGCTCGACGCGCATCACCACCGCGCATATACCCACACCCACCGCCGCCATGGATGACCTATACGACGAGTGAGTGCGCCCATTCTCTCCAAATATGTTACGCGACTGACTTTTGACAGGTTCGGAAATTTTATTGGCGAGGCCGAGTCCGACGACGATGTCCAGAGCACCGGCCAGGCAGCCGACGCCTATGTCCTCGACGATGAGGAGGAAGCCGAGACGAACGACCAGCAGCTTATGGAGGTGGACGAGGGGCCATCCAATGCCGTCATTCTCCACGAAGACAAGCAGTACTACCCTTCTGCGTCCGACGTATACGGCCCCGATGTCGAAGTATTGGTGCACGAGGAAGACACGCAGTCGCTGGCGCAGCCTATTATTGCGCCGGTAGTGCAGAAGAAGTTCACGATTCAAGAGACAGATCTGCCCCCGGTGCATCACTCGAGAGAGCTCTTGACGGATTTGATGAACTTCCCCGACCAGATACGGAATATCGCCATAGCTGGACACTTGCACCACGGAAAGACTGCCTTTATGGATATGTTGGTCATGGAGACACACGACATCCAAGATCGTCTGGACTACAAGAGGGGCAAGAAGCGGGAGGAGCAGCTGCGATACACCGACGTACACGTGCTCGAGCGCGAACGAGGCCTCTCCATCAAGGCTGCGCCCATGAGCCTCGTCCTCCAGAACACGAAGCTGAAGTCGCATCTCTTCAACATCCTCGATACCCCCGGACACGTAAACTTCGCCGATGAAGTCGCCGCCTCGTTGCGCCTGGTCGACGGAGTGGTTCTGGTGGTGGATGTGGTTGAAGGCGTGCAAGTGAACACGGAGCAAATCATAAAGCACGCAGTACTGGAAGATCTGCCCCTAACACTTGTGGTCAACAAGATGGACCGCTTGATTCTAGAGCTGAAGCTGCCGCCCAGCGACGCATATTTCAAGATTAAGCACGTAATCGAGGAGGTCAACACTATCATCGAGAACACCATCCCCGGCCGCGGCGAGAGTAGACGAGTAAGCCCTGAGAAAGGCAATGTCGCTTTCGCTTGCTCCAGCATGCGATGGTGCTTCACCATTCAGTCCTTCGCGAAGATGTACTCCGACTTTTACCCCGGTCCATCGAAACTCCCAGGTTTCGGCGTTCCGATGAAGGGTCTGGATATCGATAAATTCGCCATGCGTCTTTGGGGCGACATCTTCTACAACCCTGGAAGCCGCAAGTTCAGTCGCAAGCGGCAGGAGGAGGGCTCACAACGGTCTTTCGTACACTGGATCTTGGAGCCTGTCTACAAGATCTACTCGCACACACTGAGCCAGAGCCCGGATGACCTCAAGGACACGCTCGACACTTTGGGCATCCGACTGAAGCCATCAGAATACAAGACCGACGCAAAGGAGCTGATGCGCCTTGTATGCCAGCAGTACTTCGGGCCATCTCTCGGTTTCGTAGACATGATCACCCAACACGTTCCTTCGCCCGAAGAAGGTGCGCAACGGCTGCTGCAAAGACACTACACCGGACCTCTGGATACGAAGACCGCCGAAGCCATGCAGAAGTGCGACCAGAACGGACCCCTAGTCATACACGTTACGAAGTTGTTCAATGCAACAGATGCCAAGTCGTTCACAGCACTGGGCCGAGTGATGAGCGGTACTGCAACTTCACCGCAGTCGGTGCGTGTTCTTGGTGAAGGCTACACGATCGAGGATGAGGAAGACATGGTCGTTGCGACAGTAACAGACACATGGATAGCGCAGTCACGATACAATATCCCCGTTAGCGGTGTTCCGGCAGGTAACTGGGTGCTGCTCGGCGGTGTCGACAATTCGATAGTCAAGACGGCGACGATTGTAGCTACCAAACTCCCCGAAGACGAAGACGCCTACATTTTCCGGCCCATCCGCCACTTCTTTGAATCCGTGTTCAAGGTCGCAGTCGAACCGATAAACCCCTCCGAACTACCGAAGATGCTTGACGGTCTGCGCAAGATCAACAAGTCATACCCGCTCATCACAACCAAGGTCGAGGAGTCAGGAGAGCACGTTGTTCTCGGCACGGGCGAATTATACATGGACTGTGTTCTGCACGATCTGCGACGGTTATACGCCGATATGGAGATCAAGGTGTCGGATCCCGTAACAAGATTCTGCGAGACGGTCGTTGAGATGTCCGCCATCAAGTGCTACGCGCTTACACCGAACAAGAAGAACAAGCTCACGATGATTGCTGAGCCGCTCGACCCAGGTATCGCCGAAGACATCGAGGCTGGCAAGGTCAACATCAAGGATCCCGTAAGAGTAGTTGGAAAGTTCTTTGAGGAGAACTACGGATACGACTTGCTCGCGTCGCGCAACATCTGGGCTTTCGGACCTGATGATATGGGCCCCAACATCCTACAAAACGACACACTTCCCTCGGAAGTCGACGGCAAGACTCTGCGAACGGTACGCGATACGCTTCGACAAGGTTTCAGCTGGGCTACCCGAGAAGGCCCGCTCTGCGAAGAGCCCATTCGCAACACAAAATTCCGAATTACCGATGTCGAACTTGCGCCAGAAGCTATCTTCCGCGGAGGTGGCCAGATTATTCCTACCAGTCGACGAGCGTGCTACTCGAGTTTCCTAATGGCCAGCCCAAGGCTGATGGAGCCGGTGTACTCGTGCAGCATGGTCGGTCCTGCAGACACCAAGAGCAGCTTGTACACAGTCCTCGCACGAAGGAGAGGACACGTTCTACAGGATGGACCCATCGCGGGTACTCCGCTGTACAACGTGCGTGGTCTTATCCCGGTCATCGATTCTTTCGGTTTCGAGACCGATCTCAGAGTATGTACACCTTCTACAATCATCCCCATTACCTAGCGATATACTAACTTCCCGTAGATCCACACACAAGGTCAAGTCTCCCTCTCCCTCGTTTTCGACCGCTGGTCCATCGTCCCCGGCGACCCTCTCGACAAAGACATCACAACCCGACCGCTCGAACCCGCAACCGCACAACAACTCGCACGCGATTTTGTGCTCAAGACAAGGAGAAGGAAGGGTCTTGCAGAGGACGTCACAATTAGCAAGTTCCTGGAACCAGAGCTATTCCGTTCTCTTAAGGAGAGCGGGGTGCTTGACGGATAGATGGATTGTATAGCATACTTTGGAGTCAAATGGGAACGGCGCAAATTGGAAGCTACAAAAGCATATAAGGAACTCATGCTGGAGATGCGCTCATGAAAGTGGCTGGAGAATCGAAATGAAATATACCCGTCGCATGTCAGTACATCTCGACCTTCCTCTTCTCTCACATGCAAACGTCAGTGCTGCACGTGACCTCCTCGAAAGCCAATACGGTTATATAAATCCCAATGCTCATCCACCCTCTTTCTCCATACAATACTTTCTCTAAAATCAAAATACTATGGGCGCAGACCCATGTGTGCCTGTCTTCTGTTTCACCAAAACCCACCGTCACAAAGGTAATGTGGACTTCCTGTCCAGTCTTTTTCCCACCAAATTCGTCAGCTATCTCGCCCATGTAGGCCCCCAGACCGGCCTCTTCCAAAGAACTCGAAATCATCGCTGCAACAATACATGTCTCTGCCTGGGTCTTGTTTCCCATCAAAATCGTCAACTATCTTGCTCATGTGGGCTCCCAGGCCGGTCTTTTCCAGCAAGATCAAAGCATGAAGAAAAGATGATCTGGTGCTTTGCATCTATTGTCTCTCGTCAAAATAAAAAATATCCACAGCGCATGTCTGGATTCAGCTCTACACTCCATCAAAAAAGCAAGCAACGCTCGTTATGTTTGCGCTCCTTCCAGTATCTTGAAACCAAAACACGACTGAGGGACAGTTGCTCAGATGACGAAACTTCACTTGATTTGTGCGATGCTGGCCTACCAAAATCGACGATGACACTTTTCATGTCCTCTCCCGGCCCACCAAAAAAAGACCAAGAAGCTCAATATGTTCTCCCCGGTCTACCAAAACTACAACACTATTTGCCATGATCATTTCGGTCTCTAAGAGCTTTACGATTGTCAAAAACGTACGACCAAGTAACGCATACAAACGACTTGAAAGTCGAAATCTCAGACTTTATGCTGCAGCCGGGAGGACTTCACAATGTTATCAGTTTTCAGTTTCTTTTCGAAAATTAAACTGAATGCCTCTTCGCCCCATGGTCTTACGTCGCGGAGAACATGGTAAATCACCGTCTGCTTCTTCTCTGGGTTTAAATCACGGATTCTTACATCTTTCCGGAAGTGCTCACAATACTCCGCTCGCGTCATGACTAGTCTTGAACAGACTGAGGTCTTCATCACCATCTTTCTCCGCGGACGTGGATCTCATTGGCTTGTCCCACCACACATTGCAGAGTAGCCGTGCAAAACTCCAACTGAAGATCAAACATGCCATTCGCTTGGACGCATGCGCAAACTCAGTCTAGGCGATAACGTAAATATCGATACTGACGCATACTCGCACTTCATTGAAGGGGAAAACCAAACACCCTGGGGCCTACGTTGATGTTGGGTTACCTACTTTGAGTGTTTTTATCTCAATGTAGGCCGCAGACCTGTTCAGCCTTTTCCTTGTATGAGGTACTCGAATGATTCGGCATGGAGCGAGGATGAAAAGTTGGTCTCTATGAATGAACACAATTCTTGTCCATTGGGGTTTAGCAATATACAAGCTTTCTATGCATCGCCGAAGCACCGCAACACGAGTGTCGACGAAGGGTTACATAGATGGACACGCGTCACTAGTCTCATGGGAATCATCGCCTGAGATCGAAGACGCTTTCTATAAGCTGATTGAAGAGAGCTACGCAACAAACACCATAGGGGTGCCCTGTCCCACAACTGAACGTGCACTCATGCTCTTGCATCGTAGTCGACAAACTCGGGTTGCACTACTTTCTGGCCCGTCACATACTCAATGTCTTGTACGACCAAGTCGAATGGAATCATGTACGAGACACGTGTGTACTCGTTGGACGCATATAACAAACCAACGAGGGTTGCTTTCTCGTTCCTTTCGTTCAACAAAACGCAGCTGCCGGAGTCGCCAGCTAGCATGAAGTCCTTGTTTTTCTGGTCATGGACGATGCCAAATGCCAGCATCACTGCATTGGTCGGACCGAATCGCTCCCCCATGTCTACCGGGACAATCGATGTCTTATCCGCAGGTCGCAAATTGAGCAAGGACCCAATCTCGTTGATTTGGCCGTATGTCCAGCCTGTAGTACGCCCCTTCTTCGCAACCTTGTAGGTTTCGTGGTGTCGGATGTGCGTGAACTGGCTGACCCGTGCACCTGTGGGCACTTTGACACCTGAGCCACGGTAAGGCGTGCGATCGCTGAGGTTCCGGCTTGTCGCTAGCTTGATCACGGCCCAATTAAGACCGAACTCCAAAGTGCGCCCGTCGATTTTCTCGGCTAGGCTCTGGGGCATAGTGCCGTCTTGTTCTCTGAGGGCGTAGTTCGGCACATGCGCGACGTTGGAGAAAGTTTGGGCTTCAGCTGGGGTGTAGGTTTTGTTGTTGCACACACGAAAGCCAGAAGATGCCAGCACTGTACCAAGGAGACGATTTGGATCTTGGTCTAGAGTTTGCCAATCCGTGTCTGTGGCCTCGACGTTGCGTTGGGCAAGAGAGTGTCCAAATAGATGTGGTCCCTCGAATCTTGCAAGGGTTTGGTCATTCTCTTTCTTCTCCATCGTTTTGTATTTGATGAATCGTTCATGGTCTTTGTTGGAGGGGGCTTTGACCTGGACAAGGCCCAAGCACGAGATCTCATGGTCGAGACCCAGGAACTCCCCTGCGGGTATTTGTGTGTTGATGACGCTGTTCCCTTGACGTGTCGCAACCACATGATGGTTGGTCAAGGCGCAGAGTGTCTCATGGCCTTTCGCGTCCTTGAGCCTGACGACCGCGCCGACGGTGCCGCTGCCGCTGTTGGCAGGCTGATCAACGCCCATACTGGCACCCATCTGTACAGTCCCGTCGTAGTCATCCATGGTGCTGTAAATATTCGGGCGGACATCCGAGTCCTCTGCATCCTGATCGTCGCTAGATGTCTGCATTGTCAAATGTGGTGCGTAGAGGATTTCAAGGTCCATTGTTGGAGGGAGTAGTTGATATAAACGCGGTACGATATCGTCCCACCATATAGCCAAGTCGGCGTCTTTGGCGGTAATCAAAAGAGTGGGGACACTCACGGGATGCAATTCTCCGATTTCGCGAAGGACGATGTCGGCGGCGAGCCATTGCTGTGCCTGGATCTCTTCGAGAAGAGACGGCTGGAAATGATTCCAGGCGATAATGAGCTCTGGGGTGCAGCCGACGAGCGGTGTTGAGACCACTCCTTCTGCTGTTTTGATGTCCGTAATCTCGACGACAATGTCCTCGCGGCTGGCCCTGTCGAGGAGCGATCTGAGGTCATAGACGGCGACCTTCCAGGCTGAGTATTGTCCCTCCAACGATACGTCCGACGTGACTAGCAGCGTCAGAGGCGTCTGAGATGCATCCTGGCCTGGTCGCACGCGCCTGACGAGGTCGTAGCCGAGCACCCTAACGTGGGCGTTCTCAAGGACATGGACTACCTTGAGCCTGAATGCCACATCTTTCCACTCGGATGTCTTTTGTGCTCCTACGGTGTCGAAAGGTGGTACCGCTAACGCGGGCGACCCGACACGGTGACTCCACCTGGCGTCGATCTTTGGCATTCTGTGTGTGCCAAATGAAGTTGGGCGGTCGGTATCGTTTGAAGGTTGTGGATGCTCGGTTGCAGGTATCATGAAGCAGTCGAGCTCTGGCGATCTCGTTCTTGGTGAGGAGTGCTTAGGGCGAGGTGAAAAGTCCATCGACGCAGGCCTTTTGTGCGCGGACATTGTGTGTGGTAGTGGAACAGACGCTGGTGGAACCATGGTACAGTCGCAGGATGAACGTTGGAAGGTTGAGAAGCCCAGGCTGACGTACGGGGCGAATAAAGCCAGAGATTACCATTGAGCTGCACAATGCATGGTTCATGTGGTAACGGCACCCCAAGGATTGGATGAGGGAAAGTGGAATGTCGGAGGTGTGCGTCATATCTAAAAGCGGTAGCGATGACTCGAACCAAGTTGATGCGCGGCTTCCGTTAAAAGTCTTTGTAACGAGGTATGTGTAGGTGGTCTGTCTGAAGTAGCCATGACGGCGTACCCAGCAGCGTAGAGTTCTACAGCTCCCGGCGAATTAGCACCATGTCTGACTGAATGCGTCAAAGCAAGTAATGAGCGGTTCCGCTTACCGAACAGATGGTATGAGAAGGTGGTTGGTGGTGATGCCTGAGTGGTAACTACCCTTAGTGGGCGGAAGGCTGGGCCGCTATGGCGCCGTGATTGTCAGTATACCGTTGCGCCAGACATGAAAGAGAGCAGGAAATAGAGAAGGCGCAACCAGCGCGTCAAGGGTATGCGACGTCTTGAGGGCTTGCAATATACGCATGCTCGATTATGAAGACCTCTATGAAAGAGGTACGAGAAAGGCGGAGCTCAGGTGTGGCCGGGCGATGTACGAGATTTTGAGTCTTTATGGTATTTTTCAACAACATCTGTATGAGAAGAGGATTGGAAAATGAGGACGCTGAATAGGATTTTAAGTCGACGGCGTAGATGACAATATTGCGCATGTTGACTGACCGGAGGCGTATTGTAAAGAGTCTGCTCGAGCGAAGTATAGCCATCGACCTAGTATTTGCCTAGTTAATCATGATATTTTACTTTGTCGTAGATGTCAGAATGTAGGCGCCCAAGTGATGTGATGTTGAGGCAACGAGCTGAATGCGTCGCAGCGCTTGCAGACTTTCCACGGCGACGAAACCGCGCGGCTCTGCTCGGTTGGCACGACTCGTCGAACTCAAGCATCTTTTACAGGTCCCCAGCGCATATGTGAAAGTGCACTAACTTGCTTGTGCAGCGTTTACGCAGTGGCATGTCAAAAGATGTGAGCATCCCTAAGGCGGGCGCATGGACCTAGCCGGTCATCTCACTGCCGGACTTTACCCGCAGTCCCCCCCGCGCACTGGCCGCCGCACCGCCCTTGCTCGTCATGTGACCCACTAGGGTGCCAAGACCATCTGGCTACTTATACCGCGCCGCCCCCATCCCCTCAAGGCTCTGAATACTTGTTCGTATCCCCCAACCACCCCCCTACGTTTACACCTGCTAACAATCTCTAGACCTTCTTGCGACTCATCAAGCTCAAGCATTTGATGGTCTGACAACGTCGCCTCCATTGCACAGCGGGGTGTGGTGTTGTCATGAATCTCCTTCGGGGGCTTCAGCGGGGCAATTTTTGCTGGTCTGCCACTGCGGCTTTACATTTTCATTGATTCCATTGCCTTGCGCATTGGATTGAGGAAGATGTTCGACAACAAAGAGCACTACCACAAAAACCAACGACTGAACACGCAAGAGCCTACGTTCACGTCAGGTCACCTACTTTGTATGTATTCATCTTGATGTTGGCTGTAGACCTGTTCATTAGGTGGTGCTGCTTTCGACGCGTCGCGAGTCGTCCTGCGGTACATGCTAACGCGTCGAGCTCCGAAGCTATCTGCGCATCAGGACCAAGACCGCAGCTCCTTGCCTTCTATATCATGGTCTTTGGTGTAAGCGTGAGTCTCGTCGACACATTTGGCCTGCCAAGCTTTGCGCCGTTGCCCAAGTACTGAATGTGGCTTTCTTGTTGTTTCGCGCATTGCCATAATGCTTACTATTGAAAAGCTTTTTGTCCTACACGTCTTGTCTGACGGATCGCCGACTGACTTTGTGCTTGAAGCGGTAGCAAGTGTCGCACAAAGCTGCCCGCAATACCATCGAGTGAACCTGGAAGCTGTCGAACAGGACCGAATCGCACACATCCCGATAACGCGTCCATGCTTGCGCATGCAATCCGAGAGGTCTGTACCTGCGCCGGCAACTACTCAGCACCGTCTCATGCATCTCACCTGTCCCGACTTCCAGCGTATGGCCATGATCTGGACGTCCCTTCACCATCATGGTCCTCAGTCACAGGCATATAAGCCCTCGCGCAGCCGCTGTCCTCCAGTTTATCAATCGAGTTGAACTGCATGCGTCTGTGCAAGCCCTGAAGGGCGAACGTCGCGTCCCTTTCGCACCTGCACACGACACCACCTCCATTTTCTCCTCTATATCAACGCCCCGAGCTTAACACGACGATATAACCATCTACCGAGAGAATGCCGTTCGGAACGCGCTCGGTCTACGAAGGTCTGGCCAGAGCTGCATGTCTAGCTCCAACGGCCAA
>Ga0265797_10012867_pt1 | contig 10165 bp, 10 predicted proteins | sample P2T30metagenome_FD_192433 | JGI IMG/M metagenome (GOLD analysis project Ga0265797, IMG submission 192433) | Plant litter microbial communities from East Loma Ridge, Irvine, California - P2 T30 | ecosystem: Environmental > Terrestrial > Plant litter > Unclassified | place: USA: California... | reverse complement strand
ATTGATCCACCTGGACCCCGACACATCGCGCGATATCCTTACACACCAAAACCAACATGTCTCCCAAATCTCCCACCAGAAAGAACAAGGCGCGACCGTCGCGAGGTGGACGAGCGAGTGTCGGAGGCAGGAAGGAGTCGGGCAAGAGACGTACGTAGTGCGCCGAATAATCAAGCCTGCGCATCCCAGCTGACCATTGCGCAGTTGGACAAGCAGGACCCGCTCCCGATCGCGCAAAGAAGCGCTACAAGCCTGGCACCGTTGCTCTCCGTGAGATCAAGCGCTACCAAAAGTCGACCGACCTGCTCCTCCTGAAGCTCCCATTCCAGCGCCTGGTAGGGACCCACACCCATACACCCTTATGACAAGCAGCTAACGTGCCTCCAGGTCCGCGAGATCGCGCAAACAGTCACAACCGAAGACGGCCCCAACAGATGGCAGAGTCAAGCCATCGTCGCCCTCCAAGAAGCCACCGAAGCCTTCCTCGTCAACCTCTTCCACGACGCCAACCTCTGCGCCATTCACGCCAAGCGCGTTACCATACAGCAAAAGGACATCCAACTCGCGCGTCGTCTGCGAGCAGCTTGGGGTGCGCCGGTTTGAGTTGGCACAGTTGTTTTGGCAGATACCCAATCTTCACTTCTGTTGGTACCGAGTTTGGAGGAAATGGGGCGTATCGTTGCGATCTGGAATTTGTGCGCATACCAGAGAGGCTGCTTTTGGGAAACAGTTGCGATTGGCGTTTCGTGGCGCAGAGGTTACTCGCATGAGGCTTGTCTCCAGGATTGTTATTGATTATTGTTCATATATGTGCAGCATACCGACTATCGAGTTACAACTACATCCCTGTATATCAGTATTTTGGATGATCAAATGGAACAGAAATTCCACGTCTCCCGTTTCTTGACTTCGACCTGAATGGCGTGAATCATCTGGGCAACGACTCCAATCAGACGCTGACTACCGGTATAGTTAGTGGCATTGGCAGTCGTCCGCCGTTTCTTGCTTGAGTTGCTTGTACGTCGACGAGGGCTTGGCTATCATCGTCTTCGCCGCGTGCGAAAGGCTCGACAAGCTGGAGGAGCGCGGAACGCCGCCGAGGAAAGCTCCCCCGCCATTTCCGGAACGTTGGCTTCTTATCGCCGGCAACCCTCATCACCTTCCACATACGCATCGCAGCAAAGATCCAACCCTCCTCCGCAACCGGTAGCCGACCAACTAAGACATTACCGAATAAACAAGTGACGCAAAGCCTCCTTGGCAGCCTTGGCCATGCATTGTCCCCGCCCGTATCACGTCGCTAGAATGCCATTCGACGTCATGAACTGGCTGCCTCAGGTCGGTGCCGCTGCGGCGATGCACACGCTATAGCTCAACCAGGAAGCTCAATGTCTGACATGCAGGCACATGCAGGCTTGTACATGGTCGCCAGGCAGACGAGTCAAGGTACCCCAATGTCAAGAACCATCTATAAAGTTGGCACTTCTGGTACTTCCGTAGCCTCTGCCCGCAGCAGATTGGAGAACTCGATCTCCTTCTACCACAGCGATCATGGTTGCATTCAGGCTGTCGCTTCTTGGAGCGGCTGGGCTTCTGAGTGGGGTTATCAATGCCCAGTTTCCTCCGACACCAGAGGGCGTGACCGTTCTTGAATCGCAACTTGATGAGGGAGTCACGATCTCATACAAGGAGGTAGGCCATCCTCCTCACAGTGCTTGATCCATATACTAATGACCCCAGACCGACCTCTGTGAAACCACAGAAGGAGTCCGAAGCTTCTCCGGCTATGTTCACCTCCCAGCTGGAGCACTTGCCGATCTCGGTGTCGAGAACCAAACCTACGAGATCAACACCTACTTTTGGTTCTTTGAATCGAGGAAAGATCCTGCCAATGCGCCTCTCTCAATTTGGATGAATGGTAAGCAGCTTGGAGAAGACATATCGCCATGTTGACTGACACCATCAGGTGGACCTGGCTCCAGTTCCTTTGTTGGACTCCTGCGTGAAAACGGACCATGTTTCATCGGTGCAGACTCCAACAGTACCTACCTGAACGAATGGTCATGGAATAACGAGGGTGCGCCAGTCCCAAGTGCAGCAGTTCGTCTGTTGAGTATCACGGCTAACGAACACAGTCAACATGCTTTACCTCGACCAGCCCGTTCAGGTTGGCATGAGCTATGACAGCCTGGTCAACATCACCACCAATCTAGACACTGGCGACCTTGAGGTAGTAGACTTCAGCAATGGCCCTGTTCCTCCCCAAAACAACAGCTTCTATGTCGGCACCTACCCCAGCGAAAATTCCAACCTCACTACACGCGGTACTGAGAACTCTGCACGAGCGCTCTGGAACTTCGCCCAAGTCTGGTTCCAGGAGTTTCCCGAACACAAGCCAAATGATGACAGGATCTCTATTGCGACTGAATCTTACGGGGGTCGTTATGGACCAGCGTTCGCAGCTTACTTCCAGGAACAGAACGAGAAAATCGAGAACGGGACGTGGAGCGAAGCTGGACAGACCCATCTTCTGCACCTCGACACGCTACTGATCATCAATGGCTGCATTGATCGTTATGTCCAATGGCCCGCTTACCCAAGGATGCAGTACAACAACACGTATGATATCAAAGCTGTGAACGAGTCGCGCTATGAGGAAGTGCTCGACAACCTTTACAAGGAAGGAGGCTGTCTCGATCAAATTGAAGAATGTCGTAACATAAGTCTTGTATACGACCCTACAAACCAAGGCTACAACGAGACCGTCAACGAGGTGTGCGAGGCTGCAGAGACATTCTGTTCCGAAACGATCCGTGATCCTTACTTTGACACCGACCTCAACTACTACGACATCTCCGCCCCAGGTGCAGCTGCCTTCCCGCCGCCATGGTATCAAGGCTGGCTCAATCAGCCGCATGTGCAGCAAGGACTTGGTGTCCCTCTCAACTGGACTCAGTCGAATTCGGCAGTATCGCGAGCATTCCGAGGTATTGGCGACTACCCACGTCCTGGCTGGAAGGAAGATCTAGCGTATCTTCTCGAAGAGGGTATCAAGGTCACACTGGTGTATGGTGACCGAGACTATGCCTGCAATTGTCAGTATTGCCCCAAGAAGGCTGCGTTTGAGACTTGAACTGACACTTTGCACCGCTTAGGGTACGGTGGTGAACTGCTCTCCCTCGCCATTCCTTACGACAATGCCACTTCGTTCGCGGATGCCGGATACGCGCCTGTTGTCGTGAACGATACTTACATAGGTGGCCAAGTGCGTCAATACGGCAATCTGTCTTTCACTCGAGTATATGAAGCTGGCCACGAGGTACCAGCCTACCAGCCCGAAACCGCGTACAAAATCTTTACACGCGCTCTCTTCAACCGCGACATCAGCACCGGCAACATCTCTACGACCGAGACCCCCGACTACGCCAGCGAAGGACCAAGTGACGTGTACAACATCACCAATGAACCAATTGTCGATGAAGGCACGCAATGTTACGTTCTTGATCCCGGTCAATGCACAGCGGAGCAGTGGGAGTCGGTCATGAACGGAACGGCCCTGGTGCGGAACTGGATCGTTGTTGATGCCAACACTAGCTATCTGTTCCCAGATCTAGCTGGTAACGGCACATCGAGTAACGGCAGTACACCTTCTGGCACGGGCATGCCAATGCCCACTTACACCGCGGCTGCATCCGGTGGTCTCTCTGCGAGCGTTTTGGGCAGTGCGATGATTGCTGCGGTTGTAGGAAGTTTGGTGATGCTTTAAACAATAGCATAATAGTCGCGACGATATGAGAATCGCAATTATGCTCATACGATAACCATGATATCTGTAGTACTTACATGTGCTCCAGGCAAGCAATACATAGATACTGGCCTGTTCCACATCATCACATTATGCACTGGTGCATTGGATGCGCGTGACGTCATGACTTCAACACGCGAAACCGTACTTTTGTCTAGCAGATATGCACATTCTCAACGACCTCGACGCGTCGCAAGCTCTCCAAGCAGACGTGAACCCATGACCATGTCTCGTCCCACGTACTCCGCGTTCCAGAGACATCTACTCTTCTTCTCAACGCCCACATCTCCACCCAGACTTACCTTCGGATCCGCCCTCCGCGCAGGCGTATCAATCGGCCTAGACTTCCCCGTCGCAGTCCTCCTGAGCCTATCCCTCCGGCTCATGTACGCGCCCTTCCCCTTCCTCTGGTCCCCCATCATCGTCGATAAGATCCCAGCGTCAGCACATCGCACACAATTGAGCTCCGTCACTCTACCAAAGGGAAAAGCCGACTATACTTGCACCGAGCTGCTATCTCTTCTCAATAACAGCGCCGAGGAGAATCAGGGCAAGGGCTGGTTGAAACACAAGATTGATCAGGGGCATGTGGTGGGATTCTGGAGTATGGCTGCGAGTGCAAGGACGCATACTGTTAGGAGGGATGATATCGAGAGGTTTCAGCAAGGGGAGTGGGAGGAGCCTGTTGTTAAGAGGCGACGGGGGAGAGACGATGTGTTGCCGCTTTGGAGGGGTGGGCCGATATGGGTTGGGGGGCACAGTTGGGCTGTCTGGAAGGTTCTTGGAGTGAGGGTTTATGAGGATAAGAGGCGGTAGATAGTCGCATGATCTTGCGTGGACATCGTACAGAAAGAATAGAGTGCGCCTTTGACTCAGACTGCGGTGAAGATGGTACAGCGAAACCTGCACATTCGCGCCTGCGGATGAATGTTTTAGCGGCCTTTGCACAAGTTACAAACGGCCGCCTTCCGCAGTCTTGTTACACATGCTTATTTCATGGCTTACTTAGCATCACAAGCGCTCATAAATCCGCTGCCCGAATCTAGATCTTTGGCTGCTGAGTCGAAGCCCGCTTTTTTCCGAAGAAAAAGGGCTCTGCGCGTTATCAGATCCTGACTTTGACAGCGGTCGAAGTTCGGCGGACCCGCTTTTCTTTGCCTGACAGACGCAATTCCGCGCTCACGTAAAGAACGTTGAAGATTGCTCAGAAAAATGTCAGGAGCGATGGGCGCCAAACTAGGACGCGCATCGCGCTGTGGTCACCTTTGCACACATACTTCTACACGCTCTTCGAATCGCGGTAGTCATTTTTACACAGACATCGCCTGCCTCCGCCTCGAGACGCGTCGTTGAGAATCGACGAGCACTGTCGTCATCGCGGTACCATCTCGGAACTCACAGCCAAAACGACATAGGCGCAGAAATTGAAGTCCATTCAGCACAAGTTTACATTCACGATCTTTCGCGATAACACGAGCGTTTCACGATAGTCTCGAGAAGACACATTCCAGCAGGCGCTTTCCTCGGTCACGCCGTCGAACCATCTCGAAATGGAGGAACCAAGAGGCTCTTTAGAGCCAACAGGCGAGAAGTTCTCGTCTACCTCCGACCAGGACTTTGACGACAGCGACTCCCACGAAGACATGGACCACCGCGACTCTCGCCACTCTGCGCAAGCTTCCAAGCAGCAGGACCTGGAACTCGCAAAAACGAAGTCAATCGCAGAGACCATGTCTCCACTCCGCGAAGCTTTCTTTGTCGGTTTGCTCTGCTCTGCTCAGTTCGTCACACAAGCAGGTCTGCTCGGCACTCTCAATATCTTGCATATCATCGGATCCGATCTTGGTATCACCGACCCCGGTGTCCTGTCGTGGCTGATAGCGGGTTATTCGTTGACAGTCGGTACCTTCATCCTGCTATCTGGCCGTTGCGGAGATCTCTTCGGATACAAGAACATGTTGATCATCGGCTATATCTGGTTTGGCGTCTGGATGATAGTAGCCGGTTGCAGCGTCTACATTGAGGGAAATGGTGGTCAGGTGCTTTTCATCTTCTCGCGCGTGCTGGGAGGTATTGGACCGGCAATACTACTGCCCAATGCGCTTGGTCTACTAGGCGCAACGTACAACGAGGGAAAGAGGAAGGATATGGTGTTCTCGCTATTTGGAGCATGCGCACCCGGTATGTATTTGCCCATTGTCTTATGGATATTGCCTAACGTCATATAGGTGGTGGTATAGCTGGCGGCGCGTTCGCTGGTCTCTGGGCGCTCTTGTGGTGGCCATGGGCATTCTGGACGTTCGGTATTGCGCTGTTCTGCCTTGCCATTTTGTCGATCTTCATCCTCCCCTCAGTACCGCTCGATCCGGAAGTTCGCAATCTCTCGCACAGGGAACGAGTTCGTGAGCTTGACCTACTCGGCGCAAGTGTGGGCATTACCGCCATGATCCTGTTCAACTTCGCCTGGAACCAAGCGCCTGGTTTTGGATGGGGACACCCCTACATCTACGTCCTGCTAATAGTCGGCCTTCTTCTCTTTCCGCTTTTCTTTTGGATCGAGATTAAAGTCGCCAAGAAGCCTCTCATCCCATTTGATGCTCTCAGCACGGATGTCTCGTTCGTGTTGACTTGCATAGCCTGTGGCTGGGCCGCTTTCGGTAAGAGTCGCCTTTCCAGATACCTTTGAGCGCATGACTAACCACAGTTGCAGGTATTTGGGTTTATTACTTCATCCAAATGCTCCAGCAGCTGCGTGGCGAGTCCCCACTTCTCACAATGGCTCATCTCTGTCCTGTCGTGATCTCCGGCTTCATCGCTGCGGTCACTACTGGCCGTGTCATCTCGCGCATCGGCCCAGGATGGGTCATGCTTATCAGCATGCTAGCGTTTTTGACAGGCAACATTCTCGTCGCTACACTCCCCGTCAACCAGATCTACTGGGCGCAAACCTTTGTTACCACGCTCATCATCCCATGGGGCATGGACATGAGTTTTCCCGCCGGCACGCTGATCATGAGTAATGCTGTCGCTAAGAAGCACCAAGGCATGGCAGCGAGTTTGGTCAACACGATCGTGAACTACAGTATCAGTATCGGGGTTGGTATCGCAGGAACAGTGGAGGTGCACGTCAACAATGGCGGAAGAACGGCGGAGGATGAACTGCACGGTTATCGTGGCGCCATGTACGTTAGCGTCGGACTGAGCGGCATGGGTGTGGTGACGAGCTTGCTGTTCCTGCTCAAGATGTGGTTGAGAGAGAAGAGGGCACAGAACAAGATCTGAGTTTGCAGTCTTAGTATTCAATCTAGATTAAACATTACTGACTTTCTTTGGCGTGCAGTTCCGCAGCTTTGTGCGTGTGCCTGCCATCTCTGAGTGATTACGTCATCGTGTCGCACCATCCCGCGATCGCAATTTCTTGTTCATCGCGGTCACCCATCCGGCACGTCAGCGCCGCATTTCAGCATCAAGATACGACAGTGCTTTGATCAATGACATTTACCCGACTCGCGCCGTCCTGAGGAATCCAGGGAATTCAACGTCGAGTGGCGGATGATACGCACCGGATGATACCGTCAGGGTCTTTGGTACAGTCAACCGAGAGCGAGCTTATTCGCGAAATCGAAAACCGCGCAATCCACTACAGAGTAAGCAGAGCATCAACATCCCTTAGTCTGCTATGCTACCGCCCAATACTCTAAGCATGAGGTCCATTATGACGCCTCACGATGACCCGCCTATCTACCAGCTGCCGGAAGAGTTACTGCTGCACGTCGCCTCTTATCTTCCCGACGCAGCTGCACCCACGACCCTCAAGGACCTGAGTCTCACGTCCCGCAGATTTCGCTCTGTCGCCCAAGATGCCCTTTACACCACAGTAAAACTGTCCATGTCATGTGGGAGTCACCCCAAGGTGAGCTCCCTTCTGCAGCTGCTGCGTACTCTCTTGGACCGCGCAGACCTTGCTACAAAGATCAGAACCCTGCGCGTTGGGACAATTCGCAAGAATGTCGCGAAGCTTTGCGAACAGCAGGACTTCGACCTCGCGTCTCTACGCATGCGAAGCTTGGCAAAGCTGGAACAAATGGGAAATTCTGCATCGCATCCTTGGCATCGGACCATTCGGAATTCGATAGAGTCGGGATTTGCTGGACTGCTGCTCGCACTGCTTCCCAACCTCACCCACCTTGAAGTCTGGGTGAAAGATCATCCTCGCGGTCCGCCTTCAGGCGAGTGCATCTCCGGGCTTTTCGGGGGGATGTTCGCCCCTGCTGGCATTATTCACGGTTGGAGCACGCTTCGACATTTGACTACGAGCGACACACACTTGCTGAAGTCCGGCATTCACTATGAGAATCTTAAAAGCCTCGATCTAAAAACGATTTCCATTGGTACCATCCTGCGTCTCAACGGTCCTGGGTGTCTACAGGGCGCCGAGAACCTTGATGATCTAGCCTTGAGTGTCTCGATACAATTTGCAGATCGTCCCCTCGTTGAGAAGGCGGAAATCCAACTCAGTGACCTTTTTGAAGCTCTCGACTGCAGCCGGCTACGAAGTCTCAAAATGCAGTTGTGAGTTTGTTAGTGCATCATCTACGTTGCCCCTGCTAACATTCACTCGCGCAGTATCAACGACAGCTATCATCTCACTGACGATCGGGATACCCAGCTTGATGCAGGTTATCTCATAGATCAACTTGATAGCATGCGAGACAGTCTAGAAACGCTTGCAATCACGCATGAGATTACCGATGACGACTCGGATTTGGAATGGCTGCTGGAATTGCTGACGAACCAGAAGAGATCGTTTAAACACTTCACCAACCTCAAGCATCTCACCATTCCACAGTTGTTCATTTTCAATGCGGAGCCGGCAGATTGGCTGGAAGACTGCTGCCAGCCGAGAGATTTGCCACCAAAGCTCGAGACGTTGGAGATCCTTTATCCTCAAACAGATATAGAAGACTGGGTAGAGCGCTTCGAGCTCCCAGAGTATCAATACAATAGGGCCTTAGCCATTCAAGCCAAGCTGCCCTCGGCTTTGCGGAGGATCACATTGACGTGTCGCGACGAAGTTGGCTCATCTGCATCGTTCTTCACAGAGTACGTAGACGCGATCTGGCCGAAGCTGTCATTGAGTCTCCAAATTCAGACGTATGTCTTCTGTCAGATCCAAGGAACTAGGTACAACTTGATAGACTCCTATGAGGAAGAGCATCGCATCAAGGACGAGGAAACGACTGACAGCGCAGAGGAAACGACTGATAGTGGAGACTACAAAGAGCATTCTGGACCTCGGGTGTATCCTACGACCGACAGCGAAGAGGAAACGACTGATAGTGAGACTACGTAGAGCATTCTGGACCTCAGGTATATCCTGTACGTGACACAGGGGAACACAACTTCGACGCAGGATCGGACGAATAAAGACTAGAAGCGAAGCCTTCTCGACCAACAGTCACTTGGTCTGGCAGCCTGCTTGCATGCCCTTATCAATCCACAGAAATGGACGCAGAGAGACTACATGCAAAGCCTCCTCGATGAATTCTCAATGGACCAGACGGACTGGACGGCTACAGCCTCAGTATTTGAGCCGGCGAGGCGAGGGTACGCCATGCCCGACTAGCGCACGGGCGCAGTGGTCCAGATGTTCATTGGAGGCGTTCATGCATGTTCCCGGTCAGCGATTCGAGCCGAATCCCGCCCCACCATCAACGCTTAGCCAAGATAGTCCTGCATGCAGCAAATATTGGGCATTGCGCCTGCTTATTCCCATGGCAGTAACAATTCGCGATATCATCATCCACATGATCAATACGATGTCCGGGTACCCGGTGACATCCTGTGGCGTTCCTTTCCAGGCTTCTGAGCACGCATCTAGTATGCAGCCTGATATATCATGCAGCCAACACGGACTACCGGTCTTGAGCGGGCAAATCCGAGCCCATCACTGAGGTAGCGTCTTGAGGTGCAAGTCAATGAATGGTACTATCTACGCGGAGATCAGTCTGTGTGCGCGATGCGTCAAGTCCGTCAGCCTCGTAAATTGGCGATATCTTCCACATGTCTATTCTTGGGCGTCTGCGGAGCTGGACTTCCGCATCAGCCTTGGACAGTGCTATTGTAAGCTAAGCTAGACGGGCATCATGGCGTTGGCGAGTGTGAGATGAATGATTATGGTCGAGAGGCGATGGGAACAGAGGTCAGCGTGTTGTAAGCTGACATGCCGCCAAAACCTTATCAAAGAACTATAAGTTCGAAGCTTTCCTTGCATTGAGACTCATATCAGCAACAAAGCCGCTGCCTCCACTTCTCAATCTTCGACATGAGCTTCAGGTCCAGTCTATCAGCGATCTATAT
>Ga0265797_10012866_pt1 | contig 10166 bp, 3 predicted proteins | sample P2T30metagenome_FD_192433 | JGI IMG/M metagenome (GOLD analysis project Ga0265797, IMG submission 192433) | Plant litter microbial communities from East Loma Ridge, Irvine, California - P2 T30 | ecosystem: Environmental > Terrestrial > Plant litter > Unclassified | place: USA: California... | reverse complement strand
TGCCTTGGGTACGATACATCACACAGAGTGGCGACATCGCGGTGCGCTTGCCGGATGTACAGTGAGGGAGATAGGTAGACGAGAGCTTGACACTACGAATTGTTACAGGGATGGCTTTGTTTTGTTGAGCATTGCGATGGCGTATAGGCGCGTGGGAGAGTTTAGCGAACACCTTAGAGGGCATCATGATGATAGTGCGCCTGGTGCCGTGAAATACAGAAACACGTCTCGAGACAGCAGATACTATCAGTTCCGTTTTCCTGTTGGAAAGCGTTAGCAGTGAGTTTGCCGCTTACTAGTACTGTCCGAACGAGGACTACACGAAGAAGAAGTTTATATCGCATGATTTGCAGCCCAAGTTTGATCTTGACTCGTTCGCAAGGGCTGAATGCTCCTTATCTGCTCGCATACGATTGATTGGTGCACGTATCATTGTCAGTCTGTCAGATGTGCATGGGTTGTTGCAGACGCGTATCAGGTCGTTTCAAGCAGGAGCAATAAGCATGCAATAGGAGAGCTCTTGGCATGCAATACAGCAATAGTCTTATCGGCACATGGGCAGTCTGCAGGGTTGCGAGTCGAGTGGAAGCACTGTGGAAGCGAACATACGCGATCGGCACTGCGTCACTCGCGTCCTCAGGTAAGCTCCTGCCAAGTCGCGCCTGTCCCAAGGCGGATGGAGGGCTGTCGCACGTGCCGAAGGTCATAAAGAAAGGGCCTCGAACCTGTGGACGCTCAGTGCTAGGCTGGAACCAAGAAAAGCATCCATGGCCATCCGTTTATTATCGTCATCCTGTCTCTCATCTGCAGACTCAACATTCTCTCCTTGTATCAGACATTACTCTGGCATACTGCATTCATATAAAAATACCCATCGACACGTCTAGCCTGCTGACGGCCAAGCTGCACAGCTCTCCAGCACTACGAATCCTAGCGCGCGTGGCGGCCATGGCACAGTAGTACGAAACCCCCAAGAACGAGGCAGTGCTCGAGAAACTTTGACAACGGAGATTGTACATCGTCACACCCACCACACCTCAGCTCAGGTTTACCTCCGCGACCATACTACGGCGCCGGCGCCTTGTGCGTCTTGCCGCGACTTGACTACTGCTGGCTTGCGACATTGTTCACGCCATACCCTGTGGACTGCTCGCCAAACAAACATCACTACCCTGAAGGTGTACACGATGAATTATTTCGCCTAACATACGATCACTCCGATACACCCATTGATTGACACAACACACATACGCCCGCCATGGCTACCGCTTCAATGCTCGAGCCGCTTGCGGCAGGCTGGCGCTGGACCAAGGAGCGTCTGCCCTCTTCGTTCCGTCTAGGAATGCCTCACTTCAACTTTATCGTGGCGCACTATCTCTACATGATCGGCTTCATAATTGCGACCTCGATCATGCTGTACCCGGCGGGGCTCATGTCTTACACCGACGCACTATTCTTCGCTGCTGGATCTGCGACCCAATCTGGCTTGAACACCATTGACGTGAATGCACTCCACACCTACCAACAAGTGGTATTCATATTGGTTGCATGCGTCTGCAATCCAATCTTTATCAACACTGCCGTGGTTCTTATCCGTCTCTACTGGTTCGAGAAGCGCTTCAAGCACATCGTTAAGGAGGCGCGGGAGTCAAGAAGGACGAGGACCAAGAGCAGGTCGAAGAGCATGGCGATTGAAGACGATAACCCGGGACGGATGGAGAGCGGAGTGAACGGAAGAACTATTAAAGTCTTGCACGAGACTACCAAGCCTAACGGCATGAGCGCAAAAACTACGAGCGCGAAGGCGAAAGAGCAAGAAATGTTGGCTGCGGAGAAAATTGGCTTGGACTTGAACTCTTCCAGCAGTGGTACTCCCACGCCACCCAATGTTATGGCGAGGGACAGTGTGGGGGCATCGGATGGTATTGAGGACATACATCACCAACGCGACTTCGCGATCATGGACGACGACGACGAAGATACTCCACACCATCTTGGATTGAGTCCAGCGCTCTTGAACAGGGATATTGTGTTCGCTGACGAGGTCCCTAAGCCTTCACTCGCACGACGTCGCTCTACAAACGACGACATGGTTCCAGAGCTGCGTGATGTCAAGCAACATATCGCATTCGTCAGAAAACAACAAAAGAAGCGGAAAGAAGACGGAGGTACTCTCCGTATTCCTGGACCTCGTGACTTCGATCGTGGCGAGATGCCAAAGGCTCTTGACGACCCCAACGACGATGAGCTTCAACGACAATACACCAAGAACACCTTGCGTAGCCAACCGAGCTCAAATTCGAACGATGGATCGATGGGCGCAGAAGAGAAATTGAACGGCGATGATCACCCGGCTGTCAGGCGTGGCATTACCTTGAATGTACCAGAACACCCAGCCCATCGCGAGCGTGAGCAGGCTGCACAAGCTGCAGAAGAAGAACCCGATGAGAATGGCGGGAGCAGATTTGGCCTCGACAGAATTATGAGTCCGCTCAGACACCGACACACGAGATCTCACGGCGTGAACATGGGCGACAGAAAGAGCACATTCGCTCGTACCTTCAACACATTGACTACCATGGCAACAAAAGAGAAGGTGACCGACGACCCGATGCCGTATCTCAGCTGGCAGCCGACACTTGGTCGCAATAGTGCCTTCGTCAATTTGACTGAAGAGCAGCGCGAAGAGCTCGGTGGCATCGAGTATCGTGCATTGAAGACACTGATCAAAGTACTAGCTGGCTACTTTGTCGGATTCCACGTGCTCGGCATGATGGTTTTGCTACCCTGGATCATGCACACTGAGCCCTGGCGTGAGGTCGTCGTCGCCAACGGACAAAGCCCAGGATGGTGGGGAGTTTTCACTCCCGCTTCCATGTTCACGGATCTGGGATTCACACTCACTGCCGATAGTATGATCAGCTTCCAGACTGCTACTCTGCCATTGCTATTTGGCTCCTTCCTCATCATCATCGGCAACACTGGATTCCCTTGCATGCTACGTTTCATAATCTGGTCTATATCGCTGATGGTGCCAAAAGAGAGTTCTCTCTGGGAAGAACTCCGATTTCTGCTTGATCATCCCCGGCGCTGCTTCACACTGCTTTTCCCCTCGAGAGCCACTTGGTGGCTGTTCTGGATCCTGGTCACGCTCAATGTGGTCGACTTAGTTCTCTTCATCATTCTTGATCTGAATGACGAGACTGTCACCCATCTCTCCCTGGGCTATCGCTTCCTCAATGGGTGGTTCCAGGCCACTGCCACCAGAACTGCCGGCTTCTCCTCTGTCAGCCTAGCAGATCTCCACCCTGCTGTGCAGGTCAGCTACATGGTCATGATGTACATCTCCGTCTTCCCTATTGCCATTTCCGTTCGCAGAACGAACGTCTACGAAGAGAAGTCTCTCGGCATCTGGGGCGGAGAGGAAGCCGACGAGCAAGATCAGTCATATGTCGGTCAACATTTGCGTCGCCAGCTGTCTTTCGATTTGTGGTATCTCTTCTTGGGCTTGTTCATCATCTGCATCGTGGAAGGCGACAAGCTCGCTAACACGAACGAATACGCTTTCACCATGTTCAGCGTGCTGTTCGAGATTGTATCAGCTTACGGTACCGTCGGACTCTCGCTGGGATACCCAAACACCAACGCCAGTCTCTCCGCGCAGTTCAAGGTCATCAGCAAGCTTGTCATCGTCGCCATGATGCTCCGTGGTCGCCACCGTGGTCTTCCTTACGCGCTCGACCGAGCCATCCTACTCCCATCAGAGAACCTGCACAAGAAGGAAGCCGAGGAAGCAACGCGCAGACATCAGCGCCGCAACAGCTTGTACCCCGAGAACACTCATGAAGACGGTCTCGAGAGCTCGCGCTCGAATTCCCCGGTGATGCGCCGCAGAACTACATGGGAAGACGGCGATCTAGACGGGTACGGCTTGCCTCGCCAACACTTGGCTACGGCAGGCGTGGACCCGATGAGAGTGAACTCGGGCGAAATGCACGAAGGCGTTGGGAGAAAGATGACGCGCCGCGGCAGTGGATTCTCGACAGTCAGCAAAATGGAGGATTTCAAGCGCGAGCGCAAGCACACGCGCAACCGCAGCTTGGGCAGATTCGTCGCTAGCGGTCTGGGCGCTGGTCCGACGTTCTCGAAGCACGAGTAGTCGGCGTTGCTTCTTTATCTGTGGCGTTGTTTCTGAGCGAAAACTTATAGACATTGGGATTGGGAGCGTGTTGCTGCGTGTTGCTGGTTTTTTTACTTTTCTTGTACATCTCTTTTTGGTCTTGGACCTTCTTCTTTGCAGCCGGGACAACAGGATATTGACGGCCAATGGAAAGGGAAGTTTGTTTACTGGGTGCGTGTGTGTAGATTGAACAGAGACATTCGTTTTTAACGGATGGTCGGATTGCGTGTATCAGGACTTGAGAGAGATTGTATTTTTCCCGATTGATGTATGCTCGTGTCTGTCATCACCTTTCCATTGCCGAGTGTGCGTTACCCGCTCCTGTTGTATTGAGCATATTGTGTACCTTTTATATTGTCACGCGTAAGGACAAGAAAGTGGTCTGGTGTCTTGTTCTGAATAATTTGGCCTGTCAGCTGTTCAGATTAGACCGAGAGCTCAGGAAAACATTCACATCAGCAACCAGACTCACAACGTGGCATTTTGATGATCTGTCTGGTATACCAACAATATCTTGCCGAGAACAGAAGACGGTATAGCGAATCTCAGATCTCATTTCATTGTCGTCGTCAAGATATCGTCGTCGATACCATTCGGGTCTGACCCTACTTACCCCAAGACGACAAGAAGAAGGCTATACGTTGGGAATGTGCACATCAAACTCGATTCATTTGATGCTCGTTGATGACGTCAATCAACGAGTATGTCACGAACACACATCTGTACCAGACGAGTGATGTTGGTATGATCTCGATGTGTGTACGTAACATTCACTACCGCAAGGATCAGCCTCCAGAAAATCCCCAGAACGGTTGAAGCTCGGCAGGGTCCACATCCTTCCAGGAAGTCTAAAAACACTCGACGCTCGAATTTTGCAATGACTGCGACCTTAGTTATGTAGGATCATACGCAAGTGCTCATTGCCGCCCCGGCGTGAGTAGGTAAACCCCCAACATATCGATAACTCCCACCATGGCCTCATCACAGGCCGCCTACCGGGCGTTCCCAGGCTCCGCCGCGTTTTCCGACTTTCGTCTCAATCGCCTGGCGTCCGCCATCGGAGCGAAGAAGCTGCAGGCAATTTGGGTGCACTATGTTGCTTCCAACCAGGAATTGTCTGCTGAGCAGGTTGCTGTGCTCGATCAGTTGCTCGAGTATGGCGCTTACCCCGAGTCTAGCGACGAGCTTTACGCCACTTGCGTGAAGGCTATTATGAACGGAAGCGGCTCGGACGACCCCAACACCTTGTTGCTCTACGTTGCCCCGAGACCTGGTACCATCTCACCCTGGAGCTCGAAGGCCACTAGCATCGCTCAAGTCTGCAGTCTTGGTGATAATGTCAAGCGCGTGGAGCGTGGACTGCTTTTCGCCATTTCTTTCGATGGACCTGTTCCCACCGAGGGCGTCTCGAACCCGGATTCGTTGCACGATCGCATGACTGAGACGCTGAGCTCGAGCTCTCCAGACTTCGAGACTATGTTCGCACAGCTCCCGCCTGCGCCACTTGAGAGAGTTGAGATCCTTTCAAATGACAAGTCTGACCCCCGTTCTGCTCTCGAGGACGCCAACAAGACTCTCGGCTTGGCGCTCGACAAGAACGAAATTGACTACCTGATTGACGCATACACCAACCAGCTGAAGCGCAACCCGTCAGACGTCGAACTTTTCATGTTCGCCCAGGTCAACTCGGAGCACTGTCGCCACAAGCAGTTCAACGCTGACTGGACCATCGACGGCGTCAAGAAGCCTCGCAGTCTGTTCTCTATGATCCGTAACACACACAATGCACACCCCAAGTATGTCGTCAGCGCTTACAGTGACAACGCCGCTGTCATGGAAGGTGAGGAGGGAGCCGTCTGGGCACCCAACGACGCCACTGGCGAGTGGACACAGATCAAGGAGAAGGTGCACTACCTCGGCAAGGTCGAGACTCACAACCACCCGACCGCCGTCTCACCTTACCCTGGTGCCGCCACTGGATCCGGTGGAGAGATTCGTGACGAGGGCGCCGTTGGCAGAGGTTCCAAGCCAAAGACTGGTCTCTCCGGTTACTCCGTCTCGGACCTGCTCATTCCCGACCACGTCCAGCCCTGGGAATTGGATGTTGGCAAGCCCGCTCACCTGGCGAGCGCTCTCGACATCATGCTCGAGGCTCCTATTGGTAGCGCTGCTTTCAACAACGAATTCGGTCGCCCTTGCACGACTGGTTACTTCCGTACCTTGACCACCAATCTTCCTATTTCTGAGACCGAGACCGAACTGCGTGGCTACCACAAGCCCATCATGCTTGCTGGTGGTGTCGGAACTGTTCGCCCTCAGCACGCCCTCAAGTCCGAGGGTCTCGTCAGCGCTGGTGCTCACCTGATCGTTCTTGGTGGCCCTGCCATGCTTATCGGCCTTGGAGGTGGTGCCGCTTCCAGTATCCAATCTGGTGAGGGCAGCGTCGACCTTGACTTTGCCAGTGTGCAGCGTGGTAACGCCGAGGTCCAGAGACGTGCCCAGGAGGTTATTAACACTTGCACATCCCTCGGCGAGGACAACCCCATCCAGCTCATTCACGACGTCGGTGCAGGTGGCTTGTCCAACGCTCTGCCCGAGCTTGTTGGAGATGCCGGATTCGGTGCTCGCTTCGAGCTTAGAGAAATCGACAATGCTGACAGGAGCTTGAGCCCGCTTCAGATCTGGTGTTGCGAGGCTCAGGAGAGGTATGTCATGGCTGTCGCACCCAACCGCCTTGACCAGTTCGTCAAGATTGCCAAGCGTGAGCGCTGTGGCTTCTCTGTCGTTGGAAAAGCTGTCGAAGACAAGCGTCTCGTCCTGATGGACCGCGACTCCAAGGATGAGCCGACACCCATCGATCTGCCCATGTCGATCCTTTTCGGCAAGGTCCCTAAGATGCACAGAATCGTCGACTCCAGGAAGCTTGTTCTGCCCGCATTCGACAGCTCCTTGTCGAAGTACCTTCCCGAAGTTGCTCCTAGCGCGGTTCTCGAGAACGCCGTGGACCGCGTCCTTGCTCTGCCTTCGGTCGGATCAAAGTCATTCCTTATCACAATCGCCGACCGTACCGTTGGTGGCTTGACCATCAGAGATCAGATGGTCGGACCTTGGCAGACTCCTGTCGCAGATGTCTCTGTTAGCGCAACCTCGCTTACTGCTGGCATCAAGACCGGAGAAGCAATGGCCATGGGCGAGAAGCCCACCCTTGCTCTCATCAACCCTGCTGCATCTGCACGTATGGCCGTCGCCGAGTCTCTCATGAACATTGCGGCTGCCAGCTTGCCTGGTAGACTCAGCCGTGTCCGTCTCTCCGCCAACTGGATGGCCGCCGGTAACCACCCTGGTGAGGGCGCTGGCTTGTACGAGGCTGTCGAGGCCATTGGCATGGAGTTGTGCCCTGAACTAGGAATCAGCATTCCTGTCGGCAAGGACTCCATGTCAATGAAGACCAAGTGGGACAAGAAGGAGGTCACCGCGCCTATTTCTTGCGTCATCACTGCCTTCTCTACTGTCAACGACATCAGCAGCACATGGACCCCTGCTCTCCGCCGCCCCGAAGAAGTTGGCGAGACCGTGCTCATGTTCGTCGACCTTGCCAACGGCAAGAAGGCTATGGGTGGCTCAGCCATTGCTCAGGTCTTCGGCCAGGTTGGCAACGAGGCGCCTGACGTTCGCGACACAGAAGCTATCAAGGACTTCTACCACGCGGTCGAGCAGCTTCACGAGTCCGACATTGTTCTCGCATACCACGATCGCTCCGACGGTGGTCTCTTCACTACTGTCGTCGAGATGATGTTCGCTGGCCGTTGCGGTGCTAGCCTGTCGCTTGACAAGATCACCAAGTCTGGCCGCCCACAAGACCTCATTGAAACTCTCTTCAACGAGGAGCTCGGTGCTGTCTTCCAGATCCGCAAGAAGGACGAGAACCAGTTCAGGGGTGTCTTCGCACCACTTACCCCGATCACCGTCGGAACTGTCACCAAGCAGCCCAAGCAGGAGCTTTCCATCTGGAACGGCGCAGACTGCGTCTACCGCGCGGCCCGTTCAACTCTGCAGCAGAAGTGGACCAACACTTCCTGGGCAATGCAGAAGCTCCGTGACAACCCGGCCTGTGCCGACTCTGAGAAGGAGAACATCAACGACGACCAGGACCCTGGCCTCAAGTACAACCTCACATTCAACCCCAAGGACAACATCCTGCCACCCACTTCCTGGGTCACATCGCAAGTCATGGCGAAGCCCCGCGTTGCCATCCTGCGTGAGCAAGGTGTCAACGGCCAAGCTGAGATGGCTTTCGCCTTCTCCGTCGCCGGCTTCTCTCCCATCGACGTCCACATGACAGACATCCTCTCCGGCCGTGTCAGTCTCGCTGGCTTCGCAGGTCTCGCAGCCTGCGGTGGCTTCAGCTACGGCGACGTCCTCGGCGCCGGTCAAGGTTGGGCCAAGAGCGTCCTCCTGCACGAGAACACCCGCCAGGAGTTCAAGAACTTCTTCGAGCGCAAAGACACCTTCGCCCTCGGTGTCTGCAACGGTTGCCAGTTCCTCTCCCGCCTGACAGACATCATCCCCGGCGCCGAGAACTGGCCCACGTTCGAGCGCAACCTCAGCGAGCAGTACGAAGCCCGCGTCTGCGAAGTCGAAGTCTCCGACTCTGCTGCCGACAAGAACCCTTCCGTCTTCCTGCACGGCATGAACGGCTCGAAGCTACCCATCGTCGTCGCCCACGGTGAGGGTCGCGCCCAGTTCCCTTCCAACGGAGCTTCTACAGCCCAGACTCTCATCGAGCAGGGCCTCGTCTCCGTGAGGTACCTGGACAACTACCACAAGCCCACCGAGCGCTACCCCTTCAACCCCAACGGCAGCCCGCAGGGTATCGCCGGTGTGCGCACGCCCGACGGAAGAGTGCTCGCCATGATGCCTCACCCCGAGCGCACCATTCTCAAGGAAGCTGTGAGCTACGCTCCTACTAACCAGTCGAAGGACTGGGGTGAGTTCGGCCCGTGGGTTCGTATGTTCAAGAGCGCGAGGAGGTGGGTTGGTTAGGTAGATTGAGACGAAGATGATGGAAGCAGCATGATGGAATTAGAAGTCTTTTACTTACGCGGCGCGGACGGATCGCAAACACGATGAAATATATAGAAAGCCCTTTTTTGCTTGATACAATAACCAGAAAAATACGAGATATGCGAGATGAAAGAACCGTTTCTTGGGAGAGACTTTTTACATGCCTGATCGCCAGACACGTTGCCAACAGGAGGAAGGAGCACGCTGGAGAAAAGCCATCCCTAGGATACACGCAAGATCGCTTCGCTTGAACGAAAGTAAGGTATAAGTCTGTAGTCCAGTCCACACAAACGGCCGTCAAGAAAAACAAAACCCCAAACAAACACCGCAAGCGAGCCCGTCGTCTCAGCTACCTCCACTCGTCACACAGCGCTCGCTCCACACCCCTCTACTACGACTTTCCACCCGGCCCCTCCCCATCCACCCAACCACCACCGCTCCCACCACCACTTCCAGTCCCAGCAGCAGCACTCGAAGCAGCACTCTTCTTCGTCAGCGTCGGACTACGACTCCCACTAGAACCCGAGCTGCGCCCGCCATTACCGAAACTGCCGCTGCGGCTCCGCTGGCCGGGTCTGCTGGCGTGGAAAACGGGAGCCTTGTGGACGCGCGTGGGATCCTGTTGGTTGGAGGAGGAGGAAGAGGAGCTTTGGTGCTTTGAGGATTTCTAGAAGAGAGGAGGACATGTCAGACACGTCTGGATGGAGACGAGGAAGGTGATATAGCGGGTGTTGTTGCGATGGGGCTTTTTGCGTTGACGGGATGGGGTGGGTGATGGGAGGAGGATTTTTGGTTGAACGAGGAAGGACGAGATCTTTCTTTCTGGGGCCATCTTTTGCTTTTCTTTTGTGTGAATTGTAGAATCAAGAAAAAGAGGAGGAAGAAAAGGGAAAAGCTTGTATGCAGGCACTCCTGTTCCTCT
>Ga0265797_10012865_pt1 | contig 10166 bp, 12 predicted proteins | sample P2T30metagenome_FD_192433 | JGI IMG/M metagenome (GOLD analysis project Ga0265797, IMG submission 192433) | Plant litter microbial communities from East Loma Ridge, Irvine, California - P2 T30 | ecosystem: Environmental > Terrestrial > Plant litter > Unclassified | place: USA: California... | reverse complement strand
AGACTACGCGGTGGCGGAGAGACCGATCAGTTCCAAATGTTATGCTACGAGCCTGCGACTGGTGCGAGGGCTCGTTGGGGTGCGCTGCTCTGCTCGAGTCTGCTCTAATGGTCACGTCACGGCAGGCATTGTTCAGCGATGCGAGTCTGCGAGTCTGCCAATTGTGCTGACGGCTGCCAACATGAGAGCGTGGCCATTGCCGTCGCGCCCATTCACACGCGTCGCAGAGCAAAGACGTGGAGCACTTTCACGCTCGCTCCACGCTCCACGCTCTCCTCAGGCGTCTGGGCCCCCAGGCGAATGCCGCGCCCGCCCGGCACCTCCTGCAGCCACACTCGCGCCAACGAGACGCCGTCGCGGTACCGCAGCGACCTGCACGCATGTAGACGTGCCATGTCGTGCTGGCCTCGCTGTCTGCGCCGCAGGATTCACATGTCGCCGCGCTGCTCGTCCTGCACTCGCACGCTGGTGGTGCGGCATTAATTGCCTTGACGTGCAACTGTCACGAGCTGCCCGACCAACGGACAACGCGTGAGACAGACAGAGTTGGGCCGCCCAAACTCTGCCCGCAGAGTGTCTCTCTGCGCTCCATGATTGGGCACCGCTGTGCCACAGTTGCATTCGTTGCGCTTGCTCTCGCCAGGATGCCTTTCCAAGCCCACGCTGGCCCGTCCATGTCCGTATCTGCCAGTAGTCGTGCTCGTAGTGGTAGTGCGCTCTGCCGACTGAACCTATCGATCCGTATGTCGTATGTGCGTGGAAGGGTCGCCGTGCCACCGCCACGCTCTCATTCGCAGGGCTGTAACGCGCTTGTAGCGATGGTGGATAGCCACGCCGCGGTTCTGGATCCGCGACCGGTTCACCAAGATCCCTGTCGCTCGCACGGAGGCCTGTGGTTCGCCGTGGCCTGTGGTCTCTCCAACCCCGCAGCTCGCTCTCGAACTTCTTCTCGGCTGGGGATACCGTTGCGCAGAGCCTATATCGAAGGATGGTGATTGATGGATGGCTGAGCAAAGTTGCTTTGTCAGGAATTTTGAGAGAAAGCCACATGTCGGGCGTAATCCAGATGGACAGACAGATCGCCGCAGCCGCTTAAAAGCGGTTGACCGTGTGTTGACCGCCGCAGAGTGCAGCAATAATCAATCATGCGTTGCTGCACATGCAAGCGCAAAGAGATGAAATTAAGCCTCGCATCCTAGATGATGCTGACGGCTGACGGCAGATGCAGGCGTGCCTTGGCTGCCTGCCTGCTTGCCTGCGCGCGGCATCAGACTGGCGGTATCACAACAAGCGAACTGCAGCCTGCCGGTAGCAACACCGAGACTGCGGCAGACTCAGAGGATTATTATTGCTGGAGCAAGTCACATTACCATCATCCTTCGTCGCACGATAACAGCCGGCATGCTTTCCGGGCCGCACGCTTCTGCTCGCCTGGGAATAACAAGACTCGACGATCGGATAGCGGTTCTGGACGATCCCGTGTCGCCCGCTTCGGGCCTGATGCCTGATGGAAGCTTACAGTCTGTCCAGGCTCGGTTTGCTGGGCCTTTTAGTGTGCGAGTCTAATGAGGATATAGCAACTTGACATGTGAACTGCCGACCTCATATCAAACTGTTGATGTCGGCTTTCGCCGAGGATGGAGAGTGCATCGCGCATTCTTGACTCCTTCATGTTCGTTTTTGCCAATAAACATGCAGATCATGAGGCTTTCACTTCGATTCAAGCCAACAAACTTCAGCTACATTCACCGGTAATAGCATTCAACCAAGGTAACGCCTGAGCTCCCCACGCGCATAGTGGTTCTTACCTTCGCAGCCATATGCTGTACAGTACCTCCAATAGCGAGCACTGCATATACGATTAGAAGAACAGCTCTTCCATGAGCATTTCAAACTCCAAAACCATGCAAGAGTTGAATGCTTACGCGAACACTCTGTCACACTTTCCCAGCAGACTTCTTGCCGGCACCCGAAGCCAACATCGCACAGCAGCTGAAGCTGAAGCCGAAAAAGACTCTCACGTGTCTCGACCGTGGCGACACGTTGTCGCCGTTACAAGCCTTGTACGCCGTTGCAGATCAGGCTGGCGATCAGTGGGTGCGACCGCAACTGTGTTACTGCCAGCATTTGCACGTGCTTATGCTCTTCTGGTGCAGTCTCTCGAGTCATGATTCAATCCGTCTGCAGACTGGGAACACGATGTCCACTTAGCAAAAGAACAGACACGAAGGCGAAGAAGGCAGAGAAGCTCATAAACATCTCTTACTCAAATACTAATAGATAAAACAAACACCAGAAACAAAATCTACTTCTTCCCTCCTCCTTTCAGCCAATCCACCGCTTTCCTCTCCACCGCTTTCTTCTCCTCGGTCTTCCTCTCCTGCACTTTGACCTTGACATCAAAAACATCCTTCCCAACACCCACAGCCATCATCCTCAACACCGGCTCGATATTTTCCTCCGTCACCAGCGTTTCCTTCACGAAAACCCTACTATCTCTGCCTTCGGCAGCCCACTTGACCGTGATCTCTCGAACAGTCTCGCTGATGTCTTTGCTGCGGTACTTGCCCATGAACTCAGCCGCGTTCGGTGAAGTGGCGATTAGGTGATCAATCTTGGAGGTCAGTTCGTGGAGGTCGATGCCTGGGTTTACGAGGACGACTGGTTGGGTGAAATTGTTAGTTGGGTGATCTGGTCATTTTGACGGTCAGCAACTCATGGAGGGTGTCTTCGTACATTCGTGGCGCGAGGAATTTTCGATCGTGAAGAGAGCCGGGAACTCGTGCTCGCCGGTGCGAGGGAGCTTCTTAGGGACTGACATCCTGTAGTTTATAGGTTTGGTATCTTGGTTGTGGATGCTGCTTAGATGGTTGTATCGAAGGATACGTATGAGCTTGGTTGTACCACCTTGTGACAAAGATTATGTGGTCTCTTCAGGTCCAGCACTCAGCGAGAGCAGGATAGGTATAGGATATCACACGACCAGTCCCTACCTTGCAGCTTTCAGGCTGAGCCCTTCCGACTGCAGGGGAGCTTGCCAGGATTGGGGCATCTGCATGACGTCGAATAGGGTAAAATGTATTGTGGTACAGACATGTTGACACTGCAAGGGAGGCAACAGGGCCGAATCATGTCGCATTCGGAAGAAAATAAACATTGCCAGTATATGATGGGAATTATATTCTGATGCCGAATATACTTTCCAACTCATTCGACCAGCCAATCGTGAAGCTGCAGTCTACAGGTTCGCGTGAAACAAAGTTGTGCCTCGGCTCTTTCAGCCCATCAGCGCATGCTGGACAATGACCTCGCCTAACCAACAAGGCCGCCATCTAAATCCCATATACCATTCTGTCTGCGCGCGTAACTTACCTACCTATAAAATCACTTCACAGAACTAAACAACCCTCATCAACCCCAACACAGCTCCACATCGCTCACCTGAAGTATCCACAACCATCAACTCAAGCCCAAACCCTCGCCCAAAATGGCACCTTCGGATTACCCCAAGCAACAATATTTCAACCTATCCTTCCCTTCCCCCTACGTAGCCCACGTCCAAATCGACCGCGCCGAAAAGCTCAATGCCTTCACGGAACCCATGGTCCACTCCCTCGGCGCCATCTTCACACAACTCTCCTCAGATCCCGACGTCCGCGCCGTCGTCCTAAGCGGCAACGGCCCACGAGCCTTCACCGCCGGCCTCGACGTCCAAGCAGCATCAGAATCAGGCCCGCTGTCCGGCACAGATGGCCAGCCTGGCGTCGACACCGCTCGCAAAGCCGTCCTGCTGCGTCGCCACATCCTGCAGTTCCAGAACAGCGTCTCGCTCGTGGAGCAGTGCGAGAAACCCGTGATTGCTGTGCTGCATGGGATTTCGTATGGTATCGCGCTGGATATCACGACGTGCTGTGATGTGCGGTTCTGCTCGAAGGATGTGCGGTTCGCGGTCAAGGAGGTTGACATCGGGCTGGCTGCTGATGTTGGAACGCTCACTCGTCTGCCTAAAGCCAATTTGCCGATGAGCTGGGTCAAGGAAGTCAGTTTCACGGCGCGGGAGTTTGGCGCTGAGGAGGCGTTACGCGTGGGTCTGGTGTCGGGAGTTTTCGACTCGAGGGAGCAAACGTTGGAGAAAGCGCTGGCGTTGGCGAGGTCGATCGGCGAGAAGAGCCCGATTGCGGTGCAGGCGACGAAGGAGGTTTTGAACTTCTCGCGGGATCACTCGGTGCAGGATGGTAAGTTACATGATTGCTACCTTTGTTCGTCTACAAAAACAACGTGCTAACGATGTTGTGAACAGGACTCAACTACGTTGCGGCATACAACATGGGCATGATACAATCAGACGATGTGACGAAGTCCATGTTGGCGGGCATCAAGAAGACGAAGCCCACGTTTGCGAAGCTTTAAAGTATTCGATGTACTCCATGGTCGTCCCGCGTGGCGACGGCAAAACCTGATTTGGAGTTGGAGTCTGATCTTTAGCCCTTTGCGGTATCCGCTCGCGTTAGGAGGTAGTACTAGCGAAAACTACATTGTACAAGAGTCGTAGAAGTGTTCAAAAGACCCCGAATCTTTAGCTTCTGAGCGACAAGAGAATGAATGAAATAGAAGTCAACGGACGGAAAGTCGTATGGAAAGCAAGCACTTTGATTGCAACTCAGTGTCTTTTTTCGATCTTCTAATGCAACAGTCTTTCGTTTTACAAATGCCCTTGACCAGGGAGCTTTTCTTCATCTGCTTTTTCGCTCGGCTTCATACGCTTCGATCAAAAACGCTTCAATATCGTGACAACTCCAACCGCTTGCTCAACAACTCTCAAAACAAGCTCAGATCTCAATGTCAATGCCCAGATCCATGCTGCCGATGATGTCGTCGTCCATTTTCGGCTTGCCCTTGATGGCACCGATGGGTCCGGCGGGCTTCTTGCTGAGACCGCTAACAGCAGGGGTTGAGGTGCGACTTCTCTTGGGCGTTCCGTTCGCGGGCGTCCCAAGCCTGGAGATGTCGCTGGCCTCTCCGAACAAATCTGACTTGGAGCCTGATGCAGCCTCCTCAGCTGCCTTTGCCTCAGCGGCCTTCTTAGCTTTTGCCTCTGCGATGGCCTTGTTGCGGGCGTCCAGAACCTTCTTGTGATCCTTGACAAGAGCTTTGCGAATGGCTTCTGCGTTTGCGCGACGGGTCTCGATGTTGAGTTTTTGCAGACGTTCGTGCTCCATTTGCTTCTGCTTGGGCTTGGAGGGCAACTCCCTAGGCTGCGACCGTGAGCCGTTGCTTGCATTGTGGTTCTCCAGATCTGCGAGCTCGGCGTCGCACTTCGCCACTTCATCTGCATCATCGTCTTCTTGAGCCCTGGCTCTGCGCTTGTTGATCTTTTCACGCTGGAGATTTACTGCGTTGGCGGGATCATACTTCTTTTCCATGGCACTTTGTTTGCTGATCTTGGCCTGGATGTCGGCTTCAGTCCAGTTGTGGTTCAGCAGGGCGTGGATGTCGTCAAGTTTGGCGTTGATGAATTTCCGAGAGGGTGCGCGAAGGCCGTCCTTCTCGAGAGTGGAGAGGTAGCGGTCGAACTCTGCGTCTGTCACCTTGCTGTCCGAGCATGCGAGGAAAGGCCACGGTCTTTCCGAAGATCCGTGAGCGACCAGCGCGTATTGATCAGTGGTGAACTGTCTGCCGTTGGAAGTTGTGAGTTTGTAGGGTTTGCCCTCTGTGAAGCCTGTGATTGCGTTAGCATGCACTCGCATGTCGGTTGTTGAGCCACATACCCTTGATTTGCGCCATGCGGTACACATTCTGCCCAGTCTGCCTGTCAGGGCCAACGCTGACTCGAGCAAAGCACCCCTTGACTGCATTCTCGAAGTTGGGATAGAAGCAGACCTTGGCGAAGTTGCTCCTACCGACATGTGCGCGGTTGAAGTCACGGATGTCCGCCGGAGGCTCGTCACGCTTGTACTCGGAAGAAGGCTCGGCCCATTCAACCTCGCTCTCGCCGTCAGCATCGCGGTCAGAAGCGTAAGAAACTGAGCGGTCGTCCCTCGGGTCGCGACGAGAGTCAACTCTGGTCTTTCCGGCCTCGCGCTGCTCTCGTGCCCTCTTGTAGTCGTCAAGCGCTGAGCGCTTCTCAGTCTTGGCCTTGCTGCTCTTCCTCATGCCATCGTCGAGGTCATCGTTTGCCTTGCGCTTGTTGTGGCTCCTAGCCTTCTCGCGCGTGGCAGCCAAAGCACGCTTGAGCTGGAGATCCTGCTGTCTGCGAGTGACATTTGATGCTCGTTCTGCGAGGATTTCTTCGCGCTCGATTTCTGGGAGGCCGAGGATGTGAGCCTTGTCCGAAGCGGATGTAAATTGGCCCTCAACGGGGTAAAGTGGCGCCTCGTCGTCGGACACCTCGCCCTCGGCGTCGCCTTCTGAGTCGGATTGGCCCATGTCGCGGGAGTTGTCAGAGACTGGGGAGCCAGGCGATCTGAAGGGCAGATTAGTATGCATGCTCGGCTTCTTGAGGTTCAGGTGGTGGAGCGAGCGCAAATGCAAACGCAAGCTGAAGCTCAAAGTGCGACCGCCTGCACAGCTCACGCTTCACTCCAGTGAGAGACTTACGCATCTGCATCCTCATCCTCGCTGTCCTGGCGTCTGCGCGCCTTGCTGCCGCGCTTTGCCCTCACTTTCTGGGCCACACCTCTGCGTGGGCCATTGTCTGCGCTCTTCTCGACACTCTGCTTTGCGGCCTCGGGTGAAGGCGAGCGGTTGTCAAACTGCTCGACCTCGGCCTCTCCCTCCTCGTCGCTGCTGTCGCTGCCGGCAAGGGCGAGAAGCTCAGCGTCCAATTCGTTGTCAGACATTTTGTGGTGGTTGTAGATGTGATGGATGGATGATGTTTTGGCTCAGTGGCAGTTGTTATGCCAGAAATTATCGCGCGTCAGATGTTGGTATTGCGCGTAGATGGTAGATGGTAAGGGCGTTCTTCGTGGTTGCGTCTCCTGGATTATTGGTTCGTATGTATCGTGGAAAGTCTCGCTGGAGTATGGTTGCAGATGTTTGGATTAAATTGGTAGATATGAGTGGAGTCGAGCAGAAGGGTCAGGTGGCTGGGTATTGTGCTCGGGGCGACAATAGCAGAGGCAGTAGAGTTTGTCGGGTTGACCTTTTGACCTCACCCGTGGAGAACAAACGAAGAGTGAGAGTCGGGAGCCTCAAAGCGCGCTCGTGGCTGAGCCCGCGTTGATTGGCTGCGCGGCGGGAGGCGTCGATGACGAACTTCACTTCAACTTCACTGAAGCAGCTGTTCTGGTGCAGACTTCAATCTTCTTCAGCCTTCATGTCCCAATAATTCGTTGTTTCGTCTGGGGTACTTTCTTTTCGATATACCAACAATAATAACATCTTCTCAATTCCAAGATGGCATCGCTCACCCGGCCATCGCATCTGCAATCTGCAACGAAAGCACGTTTGTCGCCTCGGGCTTTCCAATTGCATGCCAGACAATCATTCAGCACAAGTCATTCGCTGTATGCATCGCCACCTGGAGAACCCGAACCTGAAGCTATTCAGGGAGGAACACCAAAAGCCAAGCGGTCCAAGCCTCTGACAAAGGTCCAACAAGAATTTCTGGACAAGGCTCTTCGCGTGAACCATGCCGGCGAACTGGCTGCAACCCTCATCTACACGGCACAGACACCTCCAATCGCAAAGGCACACCCACACCTTCGACCATTGATGAAGCACATGTACGATCAAGAGGCTGGACACTTCAAGACCTTCAACCATCTTCTTGCACGCCATCGCATTCGACCAACTGCCATGTATCCTGTCTGGCAAGCTGCTGCCACTGTTCTGGGCTGGGGTACGGGCGTGATGGGACGAGAGGCCGCCATGGCATGTACAGAAGCTGTTGAGACGGAGATTGGAGACCATTACAACGAGCAAGTGCGGGTTTTCCTCCAATGGGTGCAAGAAATGGAGGATCGGGGCGAGGAAGTTGGTGAAGAGCTTACCAGTTTGGTAAAGGATGTGAAGAGGATCAGAGACGAGGAGCTCGAGCACCTTGACCATGCCGTCGAGAACGATGCTAAGGAGGCCAATCCTTACGAGCTTCTGACTGGTGTTATTCGCGCGGGTTGCAGGGGAGCCATCTGGATTACTGAGAAAGTGTGATTGGGTGATGGTTTTACTTGCTGTCCGCGAGACCAGGCCTCTTGTAAGTTCCTTTGACTTCATCAATGCCTGCTCAACAATGCTGTAGTGCTCAGTCCTTCGTGCAGGCCCTGATGCTGCGCTGGCAACCGGGTCACTTCGTAGAGTCTTGTTGCACTACGGCTATGTTCTATATCGTGGACATTGATCGAACGACCTGTGATGTCATGACGACACCTATGATGTGGACATCAATCTTCGACCACTCGAGATTTCGTGTCGGAGAAGTACGACAGGCTGCTCAGTTCATGCACGACAAAGTTGCTGCCCGGCAGGCAAGATGCGACGCGAAGACGGCAGCCCAATGCCAGTGTACGATGGTGATCAAGGTCTTTGTTGTACTTTTAGGTAGAGTAGCAATTTCAATATCTTCTACTTGATTACCTCTCACATACCTAAGTCCATTGTCACGCTGCTGGTGCATTGGGCGGAGCTAGCTTATCCTTTCCTCTCTCACTTCCTCCATACACCAACTCCACCACCAACCACACTGCTCACGACAACAATCTCTCAGCAATCAAGCGGTGCACTTCCCGACATTGCGGTCTGCTAATTAACAGCGCCATTGCGAGGTGTACAAGTCCACTGTCACGTTGCCGATACCCTGGGCGGAGCCAGCTCATCCTTCTATCTCTCACACACACATACACACACACACACTTCCTCCTTGGCGCCAACTCGGCCTCGACCGACATCACCCATACTGCCCACAGCACCAATCTCTAACTGATCAAGCGATACAGTCACTGCTATTGTGCTTTGCTTATTTTCGGCACCATTGCGAAGTGCACAATACGTCCACTCCACAATTGCTATTGTCACTTCACTGAGCTCGCAAGCTTGCGCACGGCCAAGTCAACTCCGTGTTTCATCTTTGCGTCCGCAACAATCGCAGACGACAATAACGCAGCACCGCCTTCACTCTGCCATTGTTCTTATTGACGGTGTCGCGAGTGCTCACAGCCACCCACGACGGTATAAGTGTTATCTCGCCTTCACAACCTCTCCGACACATCTTCACGCTTTCCAACCATCTCTCATCCGCCCACTTACTTCACAACCATTCAAAACCACATCCATTCCGTCTGCTGGCCAGCCGATTGAGTTTCTTCCACCCAACAATTTTTCATTCAAAAATCATCATGTCTCCCAAGACCTCCTCTTCCTCGGTGCAGGCCACCGCATTCACCCAGGGCTCCAATGGCCGCACCACTCGCGCCATGAAGGCCAAAGAGCAGCAGAACAGCACTTCCCAGCAGACCAACGCCACCAACGCTGCTGTCGACGACACCAAGGCCAACAAGCCCACCAAGGCCGCCGAGGAGATCGACCCGACCTTTCACCTACGCACGCAGATATTCCCCAACGGCAAAGTCCTCGCCAACTCCAACGGCAAGTCGAAGAGCAAGCAGGAGATCCTCGACGAGAGCCTCGAGAAGCACCTCAAGGCTCCGAAGCTGAAGCCATTCCTCTGGGGCACACAAGTCGACCCCGTGTCCAAGGAGAGCATGACCGAGGACTTCGCCGCAATGGTCTATTCGCCCACCGCCATCTCCGCCATGATGAAGATGGCAGAACCGATCAAGGTCGATGGCTGCACGCAGCGCCCGCTCGCAGGCTTTGGGAGGCACGTCGCCGGCACGGGCGTCAGCCCTGCAAAGCCGAAGAAGAAGCCCACCAAGAAGACCGCCGTCCCGCCGTCCGCGCCCGCGCCTCAGCCCAAACCCGAGCCAGAGAGAGCCGCGCCAAAGAAGCGCAAAGCAGACGAGATCTCCGCGGACCCGCCGGCACCAGTGGCTCCAGAGCCGTCGACAGCAGCAGAGGAGCGTGTTGCTCCCAGTGAGAGCGTGGAGGGTGGGGAGGGGAAGCAGAAGAGGAGGAGGCGACCTGGTCGTCCGAAGATCTCGGCGGCCAGGGTGGAGGATTCGGGGAGTGAGTAGAGGGTGGATGGTTGTGGTGGAGGGGAGGGAGAGGAG
>Ga0265797_10012863_pt1 | contig 10166 bp, 7 predicted proteins | sample P2T30metagenome_FD_192433 | JGI IMG/M metagenome (GOLD analysis project Ga0265797, IMG submission 192433) | Plant litter microbial communities from East Loma Ridge, Irvine, California - P2 T30 | ecosystem: Environmental > Terrestrial > Plant litter > Unclassified | place: USA: California... | reverse complement strand
ATGCGCTGCAGGATATCGCAGAAGGCGAACCTCTTGTTGAGCCTTTGACTGGCTACAACAACCACCAGACCTTCTACACCAAGTCCATTGTTACGAGAGAGGCAAAGCCACTTACACGGCGCGCACTGGAGAGCTTTGCTGGGTATGTCATTAGTAAGGGATTGAGCGCAGAGTCCCCATGGGAGACTTATATCTCGCTATATGGCGGGAGGGATAGCCAGATCAATGTTCCATCGCCTGACAGTGCGGCATATTCGCATCGCGATTCGCTTTGGGTTTTCCAGGTAAGCTCCTCTCCTCTCCCCTCCCCTTCAGACAATACTCATCGGGCAGTATCCCCTAAGCAGTTGGCTAACCTCGTTATTGATAGAACATCGGTTCCTCGGCCAATATGCTTCCACCTTTCGAGTCTAGCATCAAAGCGTTCGTGCAAGGACTCAATACTGCTTTGACAGACGCACAACCCGATGGCGACTTTTTGGCATACCCGAATTATCTGGATCCAGAGCTGACACCAGCGGAGGCGCATCAATTGTACTATGGTGATGCGACTTATGGAAAGCTCAGTGTATTTAAGGAATCAGTAGATCCAAACAAGGTGTTTTGGAATCCACAGGCGATTGGGAACTAAGTAGCTCTTCTCTAAGTCTTTGAATGCCTCAACCTGGTCCTAGTTTCAACCGCAATGCATACATACTATCCTATTCTTGCCGTGTTCTTGTACCTCTCCAAATGAACTCTCATGGACTGGCAACGGATCCTTGCCCTTTTGGGACTAGCTTTCCAGCTACCTGGGTGTTACAACTCAAGATTTGGTGTTTTGCTTAATAAAATTAGACGCACCCCGATAACGCATCCCACTTCACGAATTTTGCGCGATTTCGCATGAACGCGCAAACATGGGTCAGAATAGAGATGAAGTGATGGGATTGAAACTTCCCGAGCAGGCTGCTTTGCGGTGAGTGTGTCATGGATGAGATCATTGCGCTCTCTCGTACTGATCATGTGCGAAGGCCTGCACCAACTGGTCTCGATGCGGAAGGGACATTGCAAGATGCTGTAAGAGGTGCTTCCTTTTCCTCTTCATACTATAAATTCCATATCATTCTATTGTCTCAGTGCTTAAAACCACGATGCAAATCGCGCGGCTAGTTCTTCTGACGATTTCTCAATCTCATACCATATGTCCCAGATGTCAAAATGAACATGGAGCATTTTGATGTATCTTACGATCTTGCATCGCCACTAATACTAATCACAATCTAATCACAATCAGATCTGATAACATCCTACCACGATCTCAACCCCTCAACAATCGACATCCTCACCACTGAACCCTCACCCCTACAATTCATGCGCCACGTCGCCCGCAACCGACCCTTCGTAATACGAAACGGAGCCAAAGACTTCAAAGCCAGAAAAACATGGAACGCTTCGTACCTGAAAACCGTCATGCAAGGCCAGAACGTCAACGTAGCAATTACGCCCCACGGAAACGCCGACTCAGTAGTATCTCTCCCCTCAGGCGGCGCGATATTCGTGAAGCCGTATGAGACCGAAGAGCCCTTTGAAGACGTTCTCAACAAGATCCAACGCCAAGAGCAAGAAAACGACTACACCGGTCCAACACGCTACGCGCAAACCCAAAACGATAATCTACGTAACGAGTACTCTACGCTCTTCGCCGACGTACCCAAGAGCATACCGTTCGCGCGCATAGCACTTGAGCAAGAACCCGACGCCATCAATTTCTGGCTTGGAAATTCGTATTCCACGACTGCTCTACACAAAGACAATTACGAGAACATCTACGTGCAGATACTGGGGCGGAAGCATTTCGTTCTTTTGCCGCCTGTAGAAGCGGGTTGTGTTAATGAGAAGAGCGTGCTGGCTGCGACTTATACTCCGAAACGGGAGGATAGCGGGTTTTCTAGTGCGCTAGAAAAGGGTGATCTGGTTACCAAGGTCGATGAGCCAGAAGAATATGTTCCTTTCGCGACATGGGATCCGGATCAGCCTACCACGAACACTACACCTTATTCCCAATACTCGCAGCCACTCCGCGTAACCCTGGAAGAAGGCGACATGCTATACCTACCCGCACTTTGGTACCACAAAGTAAGCCAAAGCTGCAACGAAGAAGGAATCTGTTGCGCAGTAAACTACTGGTACGATCTCGACTTCAGCGGCGGGTTTTGGAGTACTGCAAATTTCGTTCGGAGCGCCGGGCTACTGAGCATGGGAGACAAAACTGCAGTACAGGGACAAGACGAGAGATGATCATAGTGTGTATATCAACAAAAGAAACAAACTGTACTACGATTAGGGGTATCTCTAGGATCTACAGTGACAATCAAGTCCAACGCCATGCCAATGCTTCTCTAAATCTCATCTTCGTCTACTGTCAATGCTTGATCTTGACTTTAATCCCTACGCCCCTGGCGCTCTGCCATACACTGTCGCTAACTTTGACGGGCAACTTCCGTCCTTTGAGTCTCTGGTCTATCAACCATAGACCCACGACGAACTCGTATCTGCTCAACCTTCCCACCCCTCTATTGTCTACGAGATCCCAAACTTCCTCCAATACGTGTGTGGGGAGTCGACTTCTCGTCCAGATCTCTTTGACGAGGAGATTCAGCACATCGGCTGATGGGTCATCGTCGGGTGGTGCGTTATCCGGTGATGGTATGTGACGACCCTTGTTGGCAGCCCACACACCTTCATAGCGTTTCCGCTCCCGTTCGGTTATCTGGTCGCGCCATCGCTTTCGTGTCCCCTCATGATGCTTGTTCGGGTGTTTCCGCCCCTTGATGCCCATAATGCGTGTGCCCTTCTTCTTGTACTTGTCGACCTTGTTGTCTTCCTCATCGGAGGATGACGGTTCTTTGCGCATTGTAGTTCGCAGCTTGCCGGCGCTCTTCGGAGGGGATTGTTTGGGCGGCGAGGGCGATCGGTGGAAGGGCGAGTGGTGATGATGCTGTTTGCGCGGCGGGAAAAGGGGCTCGACTGACATAGGTCGAGGGGCCGGCGAGACGTTGCGAGAATGGGAGGCTAGGGCGGCGCCCATTATGGCGCTCGACAGAGACTCGCCAGTCATGTGCTGCGTGATCTGCTTGACAGATTCTCGCTGGTAGTTGTTATGGTACACTGAAGGCGACCCAGTTCTGTTAGCTGACATTGGTCGACGCGGAGGCGAGAGCTTCTGTAGTGGAGCCATCGAGGCTGGGTTCTGGCTCTGGGTGCGAGGCTTGATTTGTATCGGGGCTGAAGGTTGGAGTTTGTTCGCAGCCGGCGCAGGGTCGATTTTCCGTGCGGTCGATCGTCGCGGCGGAGGTAAAGCAGGTCGAGGCTTCTCTTCCTCCTCCTGGTCTTCTTTTGCTGACTTGAAAGATGTGGGTGTCGACGGTGACTGATAGCTTTCTACAGACGCAGACACTCTGCGGCGCTGTTTGGACGATGACTGCGTTGTGTCCTCCGACTTTGGCCGTGTTTGCCGCGAACCCCTCTGAGGCGGCTTCGAGGGCGGAGACGTGGATGTGTTGATTTTTGCCAACTGCACCGGCTTCTGCTTGATTGGGGGAGACTTGAGGGGGTCCTTCTTGGGAGTATTGAAGTATGCCTGGTCGCTGCTGCCATCAGCATATTGTGGGGGCAGCTGGATCTTGTGCTTCGGTTTCGGCTTGACGGGCGGCGGTGTCTGCGTTCTGACTCTCTGCAGCGGCGCATCATCTTTCGGCTCGGGAGGCAGTTTGAACGCACGTTGTGGCTTGGGCGATTTCACAGGGGGTGGTGAATTCTGCGCAACGCGTATCGGTGCGGAAGGCTGCTTCGTGGGTGTGCTGGGTCGCGCCTGCTCAAACATCTTCACGAGCGAATTCGTTGGCGGTATGGGCGTCTCGTCGGTGGCCTTGTGTTGTGGCTCTGGTCGTCGGGCATTGCGCGCAGCTGCAGGTGACTCTAGGCTGTCTCTCCTCTTCCGCGACTGTTGTGTGGGCTTCTGAGACTCGAGTCTCGCAAGCACATTCCCTACGCTGCCCGAGGGAGGCAGTGCATCCCGCTCGTTTGGCTGCTGTTCGCTCATGGCGGGCGGAACAACGGCCTTGGCCTGGGGTATAGGCCTCAGAGGGCTGTGTCGAGCTGCCGCAAGCCGTGCCGCGATATTCGAGGGCGACGAGACGCGGTCGGGGTGATCGTCAGGCACGCTCAGCGATGCCGTGCTGTTCGAATGGGATAGGTTCGGCTTACTGACGCCTACGGAACCACCGGTATGGTCCCTCCGCAAGGATGCCGGATTGCCTGTGCCGACTTTGGTTGCAGCGAGCAAAGCCCCATTGTCTCCCCCAGTATACGTGTTCACTAAAGGCTTCGGTTTCGCGGGAGGTTTGGAGAAGGCTCGAGCGGCACCTTGTAGCGCAGCATCCCGTACATTGTGTTGGGTGTCGCCGGTCGACTGCGGGACCCAGCCCTGCTTACGTGCAGCGCTCATTTACGGTCCATTGGATGGTGAGTAATAATGACGTATACGGACAATTAGGGGACAGTAGTGCGGTTGGAAAAGGTGTTTTGGCGCGACATGAAAGCAAAGAAACGAAGGACTAAAGGGAAAACGAGTGTTGTGGAGTCGCAATTCCCCCAGTTTCCAAGATTAGTATCGTCAGCCTTGTGAATCACGGCGTAGGTACCCACTGGCATGGGTGACGCCTTGGGAGATGCGCTAGCTCGTTGCAGCCTGACAGCCACGTGATCACGCGTAATGCGGCTTCCAGGCAACCACGACCCTGCCTTCATATACAAACAAACCTTACACCCGTCGACTCACTCCTCCAATGCACCCAAAATGGCCGAAGATATACCAATGCCGGATGAGGAGGCGGTTAGGGAGAACACGCTCATGTATGGCCATGACGATGAGCTCGACGACAAGTACCCTACCCGGCCGTTGAACCTCCACAAGACGCCCCGCTTCCATACCCTGTTCACGGACCTTTTCAACCCACTCATGGAAACACAGAAGAGGAAGCAGCCTGTGGGAGCTCGTCGAAGAGTCGGGCCTCACGGACACTCCAACCTGTCACCCCATGAAGCGAAACGCAACATCATCGAAAGATATATTGCAAATTGGCGAAAGGAAGTTGGAAACGACTTCTACCCCGCGATGCGTCTCATGATCCCCGAGAAGGACAGAGATCGAGCCATGTACGGTCTGAAAGAGAAGGCAATTGCCAAGATCTTGATCAAGTGCACCAGCATGAAGCCCAAATCTATTGATGCCGACCACATAACGGAATGGAAGCTACCCAGTCAGCTCAGCTCAGCTTCGAATGCATCTGCGGGCGACTTTCCTGGGCGATGTTACGATGTCTTGTCAATGCGGCAGATGAAGACCGAGTACAGCGACATGAGCATCGCCGAAGTCAACAATGCTCTGGATAAGCTGTCGCAGGTTGGTGCCGAAGAGGAGCAAGTCAAGATTTTCAAGCGGTTTTACCGAAGGATGAATGCGGAGGAGATGACCTGGCTCATCCGTATGATCCTCCGTCAGATGAAGATCGGCGCTACTGAGAAGACACTCCTCGACATCTGGCATCCGGACGCGGAGACACTGTTCAATATCTCGTCAAACCTGCGGCGAGTGTGCTGGGAGCTCTTCGACCCGGAGATTCGTTTGGAGGGCGAGAGCACTGAGCTGAGCTTGATGCAATGCTTCCAACCACAGCTAGCTCAGTTTCAGGACAAAGTAGGCAACTTTGAGAAACTGGTGAGCCGTGTCCAAGCAAATGCGGACGATGACACGTTTTGGATTGAAGAGAAGCTCGACGGGGAGCGCATGCAGCTCCATATGATTGAAGATCCCGACGCACCCGGCGGAAGGACCTTTGGGTTCTGGTCACGTAAAGCCAAAGACTACGCATACCTCTACGGCAGACACTTCGAAGGCGACGAGGCCGGTGCACTTACACGTTTCATCGAGGACGCCTTCGGAAAGAATGTACGGAACATTATCCTTGATGGGGAGATGATTACCTGGGATATGGCGAGGGACCACATCGTGGACTTCGGTACACTCAAGACGGCAGCTATATCTGAGAAAGAGAATAAAACCGACAAGGATACTGGTCAGCGGCCACTGTTTAGGGTGTTTGATTGCGTCTATCTGAACGACAAATCACTCACACAGTACACGCTACGCGATCGACGTCGCGCCCTTGAGAGTGCCGTCAAGGGCATAAAACGTCGTCTGGAGATCCATCCTTACATTGAGGCGCGCTCGCATACCGAGATTGAACCGGAGTTACGGAAGGTCGTTGCAGAGTCATCCGAGGGTCTGGTGCTAAAGAATCCGCGCTCCATGTACTCTCTCAATCAACGGAACAACGACTGGATGAAAGTGAAGCCAGAATACATGTCAGAGTACGGGGAGTCGCTCGACTGCATTGTTGTCGGCGGATACTTTGGCACTGGGCGTCGCGGTGGCGCCCACTCATCCTTCCTCTGTGCATTGTTGGAGAAGGACACGATAGTGGCGAAAAACCCACTGTGTAAATCCTTTTTCAAGGTCGGTGGTGGATTCACTAAGGAAGAGTACGCTGAAATAAGGAGTCGCACGGAAGGTAAGTGGCACAAATGGGATCGTCGACAACCGCCTCCGTTCATCGAGCTGGGCGGTGCCGACTGGAATCGGCAACACGAGCGGCCAGATGAATATATTTACCCCTGCAATTCCGTCGTCCTGGGGTGCAAGGCAGCAAGTGTGGAGAACAGTGACAAATTCAGCATGGGATACACGCTTCGCTTTCCCCGCTTCCAAAAACTAAAGAAAGATAAGCGATGGGATCAGGCGCTCTCAACACAAGAGTGGCTGGAAGTAAAGAGCCGAGCGGAGACAGAGGTCAATGAGAAGGAAAAAGAGTTCAAGATCGAACAATCCCGAAGGAAGAAAGTAAGGACAACAAAGAAGCTACTGACTGTCGTCGGCAACGATACCGTCACAACACCATACGCAGGCCCAGCATCGAAAGTCTTCGAAGGCCTAACCTTTTTCATAATGACCGAGCAAATCACCCCCTCAAAGAAGTCCAAAGCCGATCTCGAAGCCCTAGTCAAAGCCAACGGCGGCAAAATCGTACAGCGCGACTCCATGGACAAAAACCTCATCATCGTCGCAGACAAGCGACTAATCAAAGTGGCCTCGCTGGAGAAACGCGCAACGAACAACATCGTCAAGCCCGTCTGGATCCAGGATTGCATCAGGCAGAACGAAATAGACGCTACTCCCTTGCCATACCTGCTCCCATTCGAGCCGAACAGACACATGTTTTATCTCCATGACGACGATCAACTGGATTATGAGAATAATGTTGATGAGCATGGGGATTCGTATGCGCGCGATGTAGCGGATGTGGATGAGATGAGGAAGTTGTTGGAGGGTGTGTCGGTGCCAGAGGATAATGAGGCGTTCGAACGAGAGGGGTTTCTGGATCAACTGGACGATCACGGAGAGTCGTTTGCGCATCTCAAGACACATATGTTTAGTACGGTGAAGGCGGCCGTTCGAAATGATCAGGAACGACCAGATGGTATGCTGAGAGTACGGCTGGCGAGAAACTACATCCAATTCGGGGGCGGCGTGGTAACTGACGACATAAACGCGGAAGGCGTCACACATGTCGTTGTGCTGGATGAGCAATCTCCGACGAGGGACGCGAGGAACAAAATCACAGGACTTGCCAGAATCGTTGGCGTCGCCTGGGTTGAAAAGTGCTGGAAAGAGAGCACCATGATTGACGAGGAGAGATATCAATGGGGCTGAGCAACGCCGCAGATGGAGGGTTAGTTAGTTACATCTCTTATGATACCACGAAGCCTTCATAGCAATCTTATTATATTCGCTTCTCAAAACGAGCTGCCACTAGTCAAACCGCGCTTCCAACCTCTCTTGGTCATCTCCCCCGTACTCGTCCTGGTCACCCTAAGCTCCCTCTTCTCTACAACGAGCGCGCCCCTACTCTCCGTTAACCGTTTCCTTAGCTCATCCTCTTCCAGGTAATTCGCCTCATTACCCAACTCCTCCCGTATCGCAGCCGAGTAATCCATAATGCTACGCAAAAGCCCCGGTCTTCTTCCGCTTCTATACATCATCGATCCGCGTCGTGTATCGAGCCACATACCGACCATGATGCAGACCCAGACGAAGTTGAATATGGAGACCATGAAGAGAAAGATGTATGAGAAACCCCATTGGTACGTTTCGCTGGGCTTGCAAGATCCGTGGTCCAGTAAGTAATACCCCATGTAAGAGTGGTTTGCATCTGGTCTTTTCTCAAAGGCGTATTGTAACTCGAGAAAATCGCTGACCTTTTTGCCTGAGTTTAGTCCAAAGAATGTGGTGTTGAAGCTGAAGATATCCAAACTGTAAGATGTCGACGGCGTAGATGTCTTTTCGCCGTCGAATATAAAGTCTGCCGTGATGTTGTGGAAGGTTCCATTGGTTATGCCGAAACCGTGGGCGGGAATATACTCAACCGATGTTGTTTTGACTCCATCACCGAACATCCGGAAATATGACTCGTTCCAACTACTAAATTGCCCTTTGTCTATACTACGTTAGCTGAGTCTCAGAGCCACTTCCAGCATACGTACAATGGTGAATAGCATCAACAAGCGGCTGATCATCCGCCGTGACGATAAGAGGAGCTTTCAAGCCCACCCTGTCCGCGTCCTGAATGATATAAGCCACGTCCTTGGCCTTGCTCCATTCCATGAGATTACCATCGATATCTTCGATGTAAGGTTTATAAGTCGTAATATAACCCGTCATGGCTGCCATCAAGGTTGGGAACGCGATGACATAGAGGGTGGAAAGCAGCATTGAAAGGATAGCGAGCCAACGAAAAAAACGCTTCCAGGTGCCCGCCCCATAAGCCAAGAACTCTTTTCCCAGTACGCCGAGGGTGGCCATGGTTGTTGTCTCGAAGGCTACAGCGGCGTAAAGTTTGTAGGACGTGTGATGCATCTCCATGTGATATACCAGCCACTCGTTGAAGACGCGGTAGTTCACCCATGCCAACAAGAGTTGTCCGCCTCTTCCAATGATCAGGTCCCATGCGACATCGATCACCTTTACCTGCGTAAATGTGAGAGCACCGAAGCTCAGGTTGGGTGTAAAGAAGTAGGAAGAATCCATGATGCGCCATGTTGCCCCGGTGGCTTCTTTCCAAAGGCCGTTCGGGTAACAGTCTCGTCCCATGATGTAGCCCTGCGAAACCGTTTCCGCCGCCGCAGCGAGGCCGACAATGCAGGCGAGCGCAAGAGGGAGTGCAAACAAGATCATAGTTACTCGCCAAGGGAAAGGTGACCACTTCTCGAAGAATGTCGTCCTGGGATCTTTTTGAGGCCATTCGTGGGGCGATTCGGACTTGGCGTCGCTGTGGTGGTCGGTCATTGCGAGCATTTCGGCGCTCCTTCGTGCATCGTCATCAGCGTCCTGGCGAACGGCGGAAAATTGCGTCGTAGATTTCATCCCTGAAGCGAAGCAGTGCGCGATGCATACCAAGGAAACAAATCACGAGCGGACGCGGCGACATCAGCCTTATCTGAGACGACTTGCAGATCGGGCGTATTTTCAGGCGTCCTGCCAGTCCGGGGATTTGCGCAAGGCGCAGCGCCCGCATTTGGGGGCCAAATACCTACCAACAAAATTAACTTTTCCTTCCGTAAGGGTTGAGTAACTAGCGGTATGTCTCATTCAGTTGCAGTAAGTCGATGAGATGAGTACGTCATAGAGCTTGTTGATGAAATCGCGGCGCCGGCGACAAAGGCAGCTGCAACGGTGCAATCATCTTGGAGAGCGAGCATGCTGGGCGGCTGGGTTGTCCGAACGGGTTCCCACGCATGTACAGAAACTGTTTCCTGTTAATCCTGTCTCAAAAGTTGAGCCTAGGCATGTGGGCGCATGTGCGAGTGCCGTGGTAGAGGACTTGTAAAGTCTCCTGGCACGCCCGCCAACCTGGCCCGGGGAAGGCAGACCCTCACGCCAAGGCACTAACAGCACAGTACCCACCCGTGGACCAGAGAGACGTGAAAGTCATCAAGCTGCGAGTAACCTCCATCATTCCACGATATGAAATGAAGATATCCCTCTGAGCGATAGGCGGTCTCACCCC
>Ga0265797_10012862_pt1 | contig 10166 bp, 8 predicted proteins | sample P2T30metagenome_FD_192433 | JGI IMG/M metagenome (GOLD analysis project Ga0265797, IMG submission 192433) | Plant litter microbial communities from East Loma Ridge, Irvine, California - P2 T30 | ecosystem: Environmental > Terrestrial > Plant litter > Unclassified | place: USA: California... | reverse complement strand
AAGAAGACAGATTGGGTCTGTACAACGCGAAGAAGCTTTACATGCACCAACGCGAGTTCATCACCAACCCGCCCATTACGCACGTCACGATGTGCGGGCCCGGTGCTCCCGTGTCTGCCGGAGTGGCGAGTTTGCGCGTCCCTGAAGGCATCCGGGTCGGCGACCTGCTGGAGTGTTTGAAGAAGCTCGACCCGTTCTTGAGTCGTTATCAGCTGCACAAAAAGTACTATGTACGGTTTGCATGGCAGTTGCGAGGAACCTACGAGGACGAGTGAGGACGTGTGCTTGTTGTGATGGATGGCAAGTCGGTACTACCAGCTTCTCGCACAAGCAGCAAAAATTCCGACCGCCTTGATTGGGGAACATCTCGCGCACTTTCCGAGCAAGACGACTCCTGGTCAAGACTTGAGCCTCAACGGTGCAAATTTCTCTCTCTCCCGAACGGGAGAGGTATGCGGTTTGCGGAACGCGAGTGTCGAGCGAGAATATGGAAACCAACCTACCAATGAGTTTGAGGAATTCTTGCCAGTGGATTTATATAACTTCGAGACAGAAGACAATGATGATGGGTTCGGAGGACTGCGAAGTTTTGAATTGAGGTTCTAGATGCGGGGTGTAGTTTCGTTGTCGACGGGAGCGATGGGCGGCGATGAGAGAGATGTTTCGACAGGTCGTTTTCTTCCTTTTGATCAACTGAGACAGCTGTCTGTTTGCTGAAGGATGGAGTTAGAACTTCACTTCGCTTCGATTTGATTTGCGCTGTAACGCTGTCATTTAACAATACAGTAGACTTCATTCGAGTCATCCAACCATCCCACAGTTACTTCTACCTCCAGCGACTGAGCGATTTCCAGTTTCGAGGCATGAAGAACGTGTGCGCTCGGGCTCGCTTCCTGAACTCTGCAGCGACCGTCCAGGTATTTCCACTACCCTCAACAAACAAGAGCCGCTCGCGCTAGCGTTATGACTTGTTCTCAAGCGAACGTCTCGAATGCCCCATCATTGAGGCAACCGGGCTTGCAAAACCACTTGACTGTAGCAGTCGAGCACGTGGGACAAGCCTGGCGATCGTGATCGTACAAACTCGATAACTCCGTTCGATTCCGCCGCTTCGCACAAACGGGGAAACGCGATTTTCGAACGAAAGATGGGCGTGGTTGGCGCCATGTATGTTGTGCCCCCGTCCTATTTTCAGGGATCACTTCCTCTTCGTGGCGCTGCCGTTTGTTTGTGACGATGTGGTGTGGCTTTCGGAATGCGAGTGACTGTGGTCGTGGTCGTGATCGTGGTCGTGTTCGTCAAGATCGCCTTCCTTGCTAGCGAGGAACTCGTCGGCGAAAGGCGTCGTTTCGGAAGAAACGTTCGAAACAAAGCGCACCGAAACCCGCTTGACGCCCTTCACGTCAGCGGAGATCTTCTCCCTCATTGCATTCCTGATGGCGTCCAGTTCGCCGAGCGTGTAGTGGCTCGGGGTGCTGACCTCGATGTCGACGAGGAAGTTCTGCCCGCTCTTGATGCCTTGCACGCCTCTGATCTCGGCCTCCTGGCTGCCGCCGTTTTGTGCCACCAGAGCTGTCCTAGCTGCCTTCTCCACATTACCCTTGACCTCCTCGTCCATGGCCACATCTGCCAATTCCAGCATGGCGGACTTGGTGTTTCCCCATCCGGCTTGCACGATCATGCCGCTGATCGCAAGCCCTCCGACGGGATCCAGCCAAGCCGCGCTGGTCAAGAAATGGCTGGCCGAGATTGTCAACAGCGCGACGAAAGCCGTGAGACTGTCCACGCGGTGGTGGTATGCGTTGCTGGCTAGCACGGAGCTCCGCTTCTGGTTCGCGATTTTCATCGTCGCCCTGTACAGCCATTCCTTGATTATGATGCTGCCGCCTGCCAGCCATGCGGCGTTAATGTTGGGGCCAAAGTGCTCTGCTCCGTGGCTGTGCGAGTGTCCGTGGCCGAAGATCTCGAAATGGGACAGGATGTGTGCGATTTCGGGGAAGAATTGCTGGCTCAGGGCCATGATTGCTTGGAGGCCGATCATGATTCCGCCGGAGAGGAGGAGGCCTGACACCGCGAGGGCGCCGAGCGATTCGATCTTGCCGTAGCCGGTTGGGAAGCGCGAGGAGACGGGCTTGAGCGAGTAGGAGATTGTCGCGAGGGTCATGATGTCCGAGACCAGGTCGGTGAGAGCGTGCAGGGCGTCTGCGGTCAGTCTGTGGTACCTCGATGGTCAGCGCTCCGTTGGGAGTGAGTTTGTCCGATGACAGGGCTCTCGTCCGTTCCAAGTAAGTCTTACGCCTGTGAGTTGAAGATGTATCCTCCGGCGCCCTTTGCTACCGCCATGCCCAAGTTCACATACAGTCCCACTCTTGTGATCTTGACGCCGGGGTCGCTCTTGTTCGCGCTGGTGAGGAAGGTCGTGTCGTGATGGTGATGGTGTCCTCCATGGCCGTGCGAGTGCGCTCGAACCTGCTGAGAGCCTTCCATCTTGCCAATGCTTCCCAGTCCAGGGAGATAGGTTGGATCGCGAGCTCCGTGTGCAATGCGAGACCACTGTAATGGCGAGCGGAGTCTCGAGGCGGTCTTGTTGGCGAGGCGAGGGTTGAGGGCTGCTGTCAGGAGCACACGTGACTGGCCGACGGAAGGGTTTCGAGTCTCTGTTGTGGAAGATAGGAGAGGGGAAGATGGGTTGTGAGATAAAGAGGTCTTGGGGGTGTTACATAGCACGCTGAAACTGCCAGAGCATGTGGAACCCAGGCGTGCGCGTGTTGGAAGCCTCATCAAGGAGTGAACAACGGTCCGACGTACGCACCCAACTCGCCACGTAGTCTGAGAGTTAGGTAGGGAATGTTGGTAATAATAGAGGCGCACGTCCGGAGTATTACTGTACTGTGATGCAGGGGTGGCAGCTATAATAATAATAATCTTCGAGTCCGGTGTTATTGGACCTCGGTGGAGGCTTTCCGGAGTGTGGCTAAGGTAGGGTTTGATGACGACGGATTCTGCTGCGCCCTGCAAATCAAATGTTTGGGAGGATGGGTACGCGACGCCGACGACGACTTCACTCGAACACATACGTGGCCTTGGGGACATTGAGAAGACTTGAGAGTGATGGCTGACTCGTGACGAGCTATTGGTTGAGTTTGACATTTTCATTCATCCGTTCATTCATGTCTCGTTACCAAAAAAATAGCATCCACCCCTCCAGCAGACTCGAATAGTATACAGGAAAGCAAACCCGCGGGCATGAAACCCAACATGCATTGTTACAATTGACGGTCGTTAGAGAACGAACAATTCAAGAACTCGCTGTGGCCTTTCTAGTCGTCAACGAAGACGACTGCTTTGTCTGCCGTGTTCGACATGCGTCGTCTCATCATGTGGGTCTTCCTCTTCTGGCTCCTCTGGAATCAAGACAGACTGGATGCTCAATCGCTGTTGGGTCTCGGGCGAGTAGCGTTGCGAATGTTCGTTCGAAGCATACGTTGGCCGATCATAAGACACGGCCCCCAAGTTCGTCGCATAGGTTGATCCAGTGACTTCGTGGCCGTAAGTCTTGGGCGCACGAGGAGCTGGCGGTTGATACTGGGGCAGCGGCAACGGCAAGCTGCGCGATCTCATGTGCTCTCGGTGCAGGCGTTCCTGTTGCCGGCTGTACGACTCTGACCAGGATGCGCTCGCTCCATGTCCGATTCTGGAGGACGGAGCAGTCTCGTTTTCGTCTAACTCGACATCAGGTTCGGAGCCCGAACACAGCACAATGCCGGAGTCGCTGTTGTGGTCTGGAATACCTCGATCTTCGCAAAAGGCCTGGTTCTGGTCGGCCGATGCTTTGCGTTGCGCGGTGCGGGCTGTGGTCTGTAGGGTCTTGATGCCTTTCTCCATGCACTGGGGAGACTGTCAGCCGTTGTTGCCAGATCATTGCATGCAGGTCTTGGACTAACCTTTGCTTCGACGACGTTCCAACGCTCATCAAGGCGGGCGGCCAAGATCTCCCACATCTCTTTTCTACATGCAAGGTATTCGCGCGCGAGGAGCTCGAGCTTCTGGTTGTCCCAATCGTCGACGTGACGACGTTCAATCAACCGTTCGTGGCGTTTGCGGCAAGCGTTGGCAGTCTTGTTCGGGAAGTTCTTGCTCGCGATTGGTTGCCAATTGAGTCCAGATGCCCGAGCACGAAGGAGGATCTCGTCGTCCGATGTAGACCAGATGGCAGCGTTCCGTTGAGATACACCTCCAACCTGTGGGTACGGCGCCGTTGTCGAAGCTGCGGAGAATGAGAGGGACGTTCGTGCCTCTTTGGGCATGATGGGTAGGTTGTTAAAATGTGGCATGTATGGAAGTTGCGTGAGTCGTGAGTACTGAGTCGTAAGAGTGTTCAAGAAACTATGATCTATCGGTGGGAGGGCGACGGTATCCAGTCGTCACTGTGCGTCAAGCACAGAGTAAGGAGGAACCGGAGGGAGTGAAAATTAATGATTACAAGAACGGTAGGACGCCGAGTGCCAGACTGAGACGAAGCGAAGGAGAGACGTTAGGGAATAGGGAAAAATGAAAATAAGGAAATAGGGCGTGAAGCTGATGGTCTGGTGTTGTTGACCTTTCTGATGTTTCGCCTTACGATGGCAAAGCGGCCGCTTTATATCAACCTTGAAGACCCTCTCCAACGCCACACTGACGCCGATCATGGACGAACAGACCTGTGTGTGTTTCAAGAGGTGATCCTCAGGCGGCAAAGGCTCTGAAACAAGGATATGTTCTTGCCTTCCCAGCGGCAGCCATGTCAGCGATTCAGAAAAGAGCGTCAGTCGAAAGCCTGAAACAAGAGGTCGACACTCAGGCCGGCGCTACACCATACCGGACGCAATAGCGCGGCCACCTAGGCCGACCTGCCGCCCTTCTGGCGGGTACCTAGATGTAAGGGCAGCATTTCCTGCAAGATAGAGGTCTGACCTGCAGAACGCGGCTATCTGGACTATTTCAGGCTCGACAGCGACGGTTGACCTCGCCAACTCGAACAGTTTCTGGCGCGCGCGAGAAGACTCGGCGGCTATTTGTGCCACAAGATAGAGCGGGACTATTCTTGTGTTGAGCAGCGACCGGTGAAGATCGGAGTGTTGGAATAATTGCGGATTGTAGAAGTGCCGTCTTCAGGCGGCGATTATCTCTCTCGAAAGACTCGATGTCTATACTTTAGATAGAACTCATTGTGATTGGGGGCGTTTTTGTAGAGCTTAGCCGCCCATTCGATCGACTTGAGCCGTGTTTTCGGTAAGAGGCGGCATTCTCTAGTAGAGTGCTCGTGATGACTGTGAAACATCCTCAGAGGCATCACAAGAGCTGGGCGGCCATGGTGTATCCTTCGGTCAACCTTGTCTTCTTCTACTTGACCTAGTCACAGCAATATTCACTGTGTTGAAAGTCAAAGTCCAGCTCGCATGCCAAGCATCACGTCGTCCCGTGAAGTGAGTTTGGACTAACGCCGAAACGGGAAGTGTGTTGTTTAGCGCTTTGCGACAAAGCACCTTCACGCGACAAACAACAGTTGGAGCGCATTCCATCAACCTCAGCATGGCTACCGAAGACCAGCCCATGGAAGGTGCATTGGCACCTGAGAACGAGCGCTCACCGTCTCCCGCTCCACCTCCGCCCGTAGGAGCAGCACCGGGTCCACGCGCAACAGCGCTGCAGAAGCTATACGGCGACGCGATAGCCCACGTGTTGAAGACGTGCAGCTATAGCAATTTCGCCTCATGCTTTCCCACCCCTGCCAAACAAGTACCCGATAGCCTGCGACATCTCCACGAGCAGTTCACAGATCGGTTGGGTGCGAGCATGCGCATGAACTTTGAGCAGATCCTCGCTGAGCGGAACGTTGTGCCCAGCTTGAATGAGCTTGATGGATTGATCGAGGAAGCGAAGAAGCGAAAGTTGAAGGCTGAGGAGGATGCGGATGGTCAGCCTGTTCAGACGCCAGTCCCGTAAGTCACTTTCACGATTCATCTGATTTTCCTCGCATGAGCTGATCCCATGCCATCACAGACCTCACGCGCTACCTGCCCAGCAGTTGTACCTTTCGCATTTGGCACCATCACTCTCTCAGCAGTCCGAGGCTCTTCAACAGCGACAGGAAGCCCTACAAGCCGAGAATGCCGAGATCCTACAACGAGTGCTACAACAGAGGAAGGAGATTGAAAGCATAATGAAGGGCCTTGAAAATGTGGTCGTCGATCTGGACCAGTCCGCCGCCGCACTGAAGCCTGAGGATATTGAGGAGCTTGTGGACGAGGCCCGCGAGGTTGATGAAGACTTGAGGGTGCAGGCATGAGTATGATGGGAGGATAATGAGCACATGAGCTACGGTATGCGAGAAATTGGACGGTCATGGGGTTTTGGCGTTGTGATTTGTGATACCCACGCGGAGGAAAGCCTATAATGCGAGACCAAGCAGACCTTCTCTCTGCAGTATTGAGTCTGTTAAACCAATGATTCTACGATTATTTCCACATGCCTCCAATATGAATGTTCTACAGCATCAGCCTCGGCACAGCTTCACGAGTTGCGCTTTCACTTTCCGAGTCGATAGATAACAAAACAAACACCCTTCCCAAACCTCTCACCACCACCACCAATCTTCCCTCACGCCCATCCCAAACCACAAACATGGCGAGCCAGCAACAAAAGTAACCCCTACCACCAATCCAATCCTGCGCAAAAACACCCCAACTAACCCCCACCCTCACAGCCCCTGGCACAACAACAACAGCAACAACCGCTCCAAAAACCCAGCAGCAGCCTCACGAACCCCCCAAACCCGCTCCAACACCGCCTCACCCTCCCCCGCAATCCAACAACAACAACAACCCACTACTCCCTCCCAAGCCTCCTCCACTTCCTCCAAACCCTCGCAGCCGCCGCCCGGCAATTTCTGGGCCCAGCGCGCCACCACCACCACTACAACTCAAAGCCGTGAGTCGAGCAATGGACCTGCGCCGCTACGGCAGCAAAGTCCTGCTACTACTACTGTAGCAAGTCCCGCGACGAATGTCGGTTTCAATGCGGTGGAGGTGAGGAGTTTTCTGGCGAGGGATGCGCCGGGGGCGGGTTCTTCCGCTGCTGTGTATAAAGTCCAAGAGGCTGCTGCTGCTGGTGCTACTAGTGGTGCTGCTGGTGGTGGTGGCAAGGGGAATGGAGGAGGAGGTGCAAAGGCCGGGAATAACAACAAGTGTGAGTAAACGGGGCGGGACGCATTTCAATGCGAAAAAGATGGAGGATCGAAATGTTTACCTAGGCTGACTTTGGACTGATTTTTTTTTGGTGCGCGTAGACTTGCAGACGACTACGGCTTCGAATCAGCCTTTCTTTGCGGTGCTTGCGAGGCAGATTGCTACGTTGGAGGGAGGCGGATGAAGGGAGCATGGATGTGAGCTATTGGGGTTTTGTTTGACGAGGTGCTGGGTGCATGATTACAAAAGTTGGACGATTTGGGATGTTCGCGAAGGCCACGCGACGCACCGCCGCCTGCGTGATCTCGCGGGAGGGGATCGGAAAGATTGAGGGTGTAGTAGGGATGGGGGAAGAGGGTGCTTGGGGTGTTGATACCGTAGGGAACACGACTGGACATGAGGGTATGGGATCCTGCTTGTGGCGGAGATGGGAGGGGACTATGTGGACATGAGGGCCGGCTGGGGAGAGAGTATGGTAGCTGCCTGACAGTACACTACGGCGGTCGGGTAGAGGCTCGACAGACTCAACGGCAACGAGTACGATCAAACATCACGGCAATGAAAGCCCGAAAGGGGGTTCGGCAATATGGTCAAAGCAACCGTTTCATGTTGCCTCAGAGAGTCTTCACTTCGTAAACCTAAACCGCGACCCACAATCTACCTACTTCGAAACTGCATCGTGTCTGTCATGAGCAAACACCACCCCGCCGTCCGTGGGCACGTCGGACTTACCTTGACCAACAACAAGCTTCTCCATCTTGTCAAACCCCTTGGCCGCCTCGCCGTACTTCTCAAACAGACCCTTCTTGTAGCCGTCCGCAATCCGCTTGACGAACTTCTCCTCGTCCCATCGGCTCCCAATCAGGTCCTCGAACGTCTGCCCTTCCTTCCTCTCACACGCCCACACGGCCTTGTAAGCGGACCCGAGCGCGCACGCGTTGCCGCCAATGTCCAGCTTGTACACGCCCTCGGTGGAGCCGAGGACCTCGCCGCAGAGCTGCGCGATCGCGGGGTTCGCGCTGCCGCCGCCGACCAGGTAGACCCGCTTGGGCTGCGGCGGCAGCATGGCGCCCGTGGCCTGGTCCGGCTCCTCTTTGAGCAGGTTCTGCGAGCGCAGGCGCAGAGACAGCATCTGCGACTCGACGATGTTCCTCGCGTCGTCGGGGGACTCGGTCGCGGGGAGCGGCGCGAGCTCGCCCGTCTGCGGCTTGTAGGCGTAGCGCCATTGGCCGGCTTGCACGTTGGGCACGATCTCGGGCTTGGGGAAGTAGAGGCCTAGGCGCATGGGGGAGTTGGCGTCGGCCTGCGAGAGGGGCGGCGTGGCGAGTGCGGTGCCGTTGAAGGTGTCCCAGCTCGTGGGGTTTGTGGCCGAGGAGTTGAGGGCGTCGCGGACGTGCTCGCGGGCGAGGCCGCCGTTCTTGTAGCACAGCATGAACATGTACAGGCCGGCGGTCGTCGGGTGGTTCATGAAGTGGTAGGCTGGGTCGGGCTTGTAGGCGGGCGTGCTCATCAGGAAAGTCGTGCTCGTGCCCAGGGACACCATGGCGTCCGAGGGCCGCAGCGGCAGTGCCAGAATCGTCGACGGGTTGTCGCCGGTGAATGCGATGACGCCCGTGTCTTTCTTGAAGCCGAAGCGGTTCACGAAGTAGTTGCTGATGTTGCCGAAGTTCTTGCCGCCGTCTTCGTGGACGGGGCCGAGCTTTTGCTTCAGGTCGGCTGCGCCGTCTTTGCTGCCGGCGGCGAGTGCCAGCAAGTCGTCGTGCCAGTCGCCCTTGGCAATGTGCCAGAGGTTCATGCCGGTCACGTCGCTGATGTCGATGGGAGCCACCTTGCCCAGGAATACTGAGGCCAGGAATGATGAGACCAAGGAGATTCGGGAAACGTTGGCGTAGTGCTCCGGGTACTTTGACTTGAAACGCATGATCTGAGGGCCGCTGAATCGCTGCAAGTGTTGTCAGCATGTCTTTCCTTCACCCAACAGTACAAGGTATACGAACGTGGTGAGCCTTGCTGCCAGTGATCTCTGCAAGAGTCTCGGGGTCCTTCAGCTCGACATCAAACTTGTCGCACTGCTGTTGCGTGCTGGCATCTTGCCAGTTCGGGCTGTGAGGGTGTGCAAATGCACTCTTCTGCTCGTTCGAGAGTTGCTCAAGGAGAGTCTTGTCTGCATCAAGGCTCGCAAGAAGGCTCTCGGCCTCCTTTGACCAGAAGACGGTTCCGTGCTGCATGCCGGCACCGGAAAGACCTCTGATCTTGCCAAAGTCCACGCCCTCGTCCTTGAGGCGCTGCAGGACTAGGTCCACGGCTTCGAGCCACATTGCCGTCGGCGCGTAGACCTCGCCCTCACTCGGGTTGGTGAGGACGCCTTTGGTAATGCCGTACTTTGCGCCAAAGTCGGCGTCAAAGTCTACTTTGGCCTCGTGCTTGTGCTTCAGGTCGGAGTTGACGATGATGCCTGTGGGGGGTTAGCCGAGGCACATTCAATGGGCACTTGTATTGAACGTACACTTCAATTGCTGGGTGGAGAGGTCGAACCCCTATGTCACATTCATATCAGCTGTGCTCGGAAGAATGGACAGAATGGCATCTTACCATGTACAGATTGTCGTTGCTCGACATGGTTGCTGTGTTTTTTTTACTGATGCTGCGGCTCGCTGGAACAGCTTGGGATTTACAGACAAGGCTGGAATAAGCTGTTGTTGTCAGATAGTGTACGTCTATGGATATGTACACATCAAATGTTCGTCACTGCTCGCTCACCCCCAACAAATTTCCCATGGCGTACTCCAGAATCCAGGTCGAAGTCCAATCAGACGTGACGTCGGACGTGGAGCTGATGCCACAAACTGTGGATCCCGACCACACGGAGCCGCCGCGGCAACTTTACCCGGTGGAGGCTCTTCGGCTAAAGATCAGCCGGGAGAGATGATGTGGAGGGAA
>Ga0265797_10012861_pt1 | contig 10167 bp, 15 predicted proteins | sample P2T30metagenome_FD_192433 | JGI IMG/M metagenome (GOLD analysis project Ga0265797, IMG submission 192433) | Plant litter microbial communities from East Loma Ridge, Irvine, California - P2 T30 | ecosystem: Environmental > Terrestrial > Plant litter > Unclassified | place: USA: California... | reverse complement strand
TCGGCTACAAGGCGGGCGTCGCGGGCCCCACGGCGGTCGTGCCCTCCCCGCCCGTCCGCTCGATCGTCCTGGCGCAGATCAACGTCCCGAAGACGGGCGGCGGCAACCCCACGGTCACCTGGGTCGCCCCCTACGCGTCGAGCGCCGGTGGCGTGGTCACGTTCGCCACCCGCGAGGCGCTCGACGCCGCGGTCGTCGCCGTCGGTACTCTGGGCCTCGTTGCACCGACCGGCCAGATCTTCGAGTACGTCGGCGGGTCCGCACCCTGGCTGCACGCCGCGGGAGCCCCTGAGGTGTGCCCGATCACGTTCTCGAGCGGCACGTACCTCCAGCGACCCGCCGAGCAGCCGTTCCGCATCGAGCGCCAGGGAGGCCGCTGCTACTTCGTCGGCACCGCCACCAGCACCGACGGCACCGGCTCGGTGACCTTCAACGGCAACCAGACCTACCCGCTCGGCACCATCGGCGACGCCTCCTTCCGCCCGAAGGAGCAGGTCTCCGCGCTCGTCCGCTTCGGCACCGGCTACGCCGTCCTCGTCGTCGCGACGAGTGGCGCCATCCTCTTCTCGGTCCCCGCCACCGTGACCTACTCGAATGGCTCGCTGGTCTTCGCCCCGGGCGGGATCAACTGGACGGACAGGCGGCTGTGACCTACTCGTGGCTCGCCGTTGAGGCGCGGACGGGCGTCGTCATCGCTGACCTGGCCGACCTGGCGTGCGAGAAGGTCTCCGTCCAGATCGGGACCTACACGACGACGACCGCGACGCTGCCTGTCGGCACCCGCCGCACCCCCGAGAACTGGCTCCGCGCGACCCTCCCGGGCGCGACGTTCCTCGTCGTCGTCGACGATGCCTCTGACCTCCCCGTGTGGGGCGGCCTCGTCACGAAGCGCGCGCGGAACGAGGGCGACACGATCGCCCTCTCGCTCGCCACCGCTGAGGCCTACTTCGACCGTCGCTACGTCGGCGACGAGGTCTTCGGCCAGGAGGAGCCCCTCGTCGGCGTCGACCAGAACGTCATCGCCGCGACCCTCGTGCGCCGCTACATCGCCGCCGGGTCAAACGGCGGTCTGCCCATCCGCGTGGAGGTCCTCGGCGCCCCCGGAGTGAGCCGCGCGCGCACCTACACGGACCGCTCAGACAAGACGGTCTACTCGGTGCTGTCCGAGCTTATGGCCGTCGACGGCGGCCCAGAGTGGACAGTCGGCTGGGAGCGCGTCGAGCAGCGCATCCTCCCGGTCTTCCGCGTCGGCAGCCGCCTCGGCACTGCCGCCGCCGCTGGCCTCGCGCCCAACGCGACCTTCGAGATCCCGGGCCCAGTGTCCGAGGTCGAGCTCGAGGAGGACTACTCCTCCGGCGGCGGCGCCACGGACGTCCTCGCGACGTCGTCCGCCTCCGCCGACGAGCGCCCCCAGTCGCGGCACATCGTGACCCGAGACACCGAGCGGCCGACGTACGAGCTCCGCTTCTCCCCGTCAACCTCCATCACCGGCACGGCCACGCTCGACGCCCACGCCACCGCTCGAGCGGCTGCGGTCCGGGACGGGGCCCTGGCGCTCTCGCTCGGCTCGGTCACGAAGCACGCACCGCGCGTCGGCGTCGAGTGGAACGCCGGCGACGACATCGGCTACGTCGTCGGCGGGCCCGACCGCTTCGGCCGCGAGACCGTCCCGGCCTTCCCGGGCGGCATCGCCGGCGTCGCCCGAGCCGTCGGCTGGGAGCTGCACTTCGCGTCCGGCAAGGCCCCCGAGAAGATCACCCCCGTGCTGCAGGACCCCGAGGAGGGCTAGTGCCGATCACCGCCAGCGTCCCGAACGACGAGGCCCGCGACTCCCGCCGCTTCGAGCGCATCGAGCGCACCGTCCGCGAGAACCAGGCGTCGATCGCGGACACCGTCCGCCCCATCGTCACCGAGCTCGGGAAGACGATCGAGGACAAGCTCGCCGCGGGCTTCTACACGCGCGAGCAGGCTGACGCCGCCATGACCGCGCGTGTGGCCGCACCCGGCGCGATCGCGCCCACGTCCGTTACCGCTACCGGCGCCGTGTCCGTCGGGACCTCTCTCACCGTCACGGGCGCCGGCTCGGTCGGCGGCACCCTGCAAGCTGGCGGCCGGCTCACCGCCAATGTCGGCATGACCTCGACCGGCGTCCGCGCCAACCAGGTCGTCTTCGACTACGTCGCCATGTACGTCGACCGCGACGGCAACTTCGGCTACGCGCCGTCGACGATGGCGACGAAGTCCCTGCTCCGCAACTTCACCGCCGACCTCGACCACTGGCTGACCCTCATCCCCAAGGTCTTCTTCTACAAGGACGACCCCACGCAGACCGAGCAGCTCGGCCTCTACGCCGAGCTCGTCGTCCGCCGCGAGCCCATGCTCGGCATCTACGACGAGCAGCACCGCCTCCGCGGCATCCGCTACGAGCTCCTCGGCGTGGTCGCCCTCGCCCTCATCCAGGCCCACGTCGCTGAGACGCGCGCCTTCCGCGACGACGTCCTCGACCGTCTCGAGTCCCTGGAGGCTCCCGCATGACCCGCCCCTACTACTGGCTCCGCGTCCATCTCGGTCGCCGGGGCCTGGCGCTCGTCGTCTTCTCGCTCGTCTTCGCCCTCACCGGCCTCGCCGCCCTGCTGGAGCCCGCGCAGGATGACGGGCGCTTCATCCTCTACACGTACCTCCCCGTCCCGCTGAGGCTCGTCCTGTGGTTTGTCCCGGCCGCTCTTGGCCTCTGGTCCGCCTTCCGGGGCATCGGTCGAGACGCCCTCGGCTTTGCTGCCCTCGTCGTGCCGGCCAGCATCGTCGCTTTCTCCTACGCCTGGTCCGTCGTCGGCTACCTCGCCGGCCTGACTGACTACGCCCTCGGCTGGACCGGCTTCGGCCGCTGGCTGCTCGTGCTCGCGCTGATCCTCATCGTCTCGGGCTGGAAGGAGGCGGACGCCCCGCCCAGCGACACCCCGACCCGTGAGAGGAGCCCGCGTGCCTGACTGGCTCCCCGTGGCCCTGCCGATCGTCGGCATGGTCTTCGTCGCGCTCATCACCTTCTTCGGCACCCGCTACGCCGCTCGCCAGTCCGCCCGGGCTGCTGAGCGCACCGCCGCGACCTCGTCTCGTCAGGTCGACGTCGGCGAGTGGCAGGCCATCGTCGAGGCCCTCCGCACCGAGGTCGGCCGCCTCACCGAGCGCGTCACCAGCCTCGAGGCCGACCGCACGCTCGAGCGCGCCGCCCACCGTGCCCTCCTGACCTACACCCGCACGCTGCTCGCCTGGATTCACCGCACGGCGCCCGGCGCGACGCCCCCCATGCCGCCGACGGCCTTCGTCGACGAGCTCGCCTACATCACCGAGAGGTAGCCCCTTGAGCATCTACACCCCCGTCTTCTGGAAGGACGCCGCCGAGCGTGCCGTCTCCACCGCCGCCCAGGCCGCCATCGGCGTCCTGACCGCCGGTTCCATCGGCCTCGTCGACGTCGACTGGGCCGCCACCGGCTCCATCGCCGGCCTCGCTGCCGTTGTATCCGTCCTCAAGTCGATCGTCGCGTCCGGCGTCGGCAACGGCGACGCCTCTCTCGTCGACACGAGCCCGGGACGGCACGCCGCCTGAGCGCGACGCACCCTCCCCATCCCGCACACGACGCCGCGCGATCGCGGCAGAAGGCAGCCCGCGCATGACCCGCAGCTTCCCCAGCGTCGACGACTCGACGCTGCTCTTCGACGACGGCGTAATGGCCGCCATCCGCACCGCCCTCGGCGGTAGCGGCGGCGGGGGCGACACTCTCGTCTACGCCAACGGCGCCTACCCCACGCGCCCAAGCCTTCCCGCCGGCGCGGTCACCTACGTCGGTCCTGTCCAGCCGACGACCTGGCTCCCCGGTTACGCTTGGAGGGACATCAGCTAATGGGACTCCACGACGCAACACCCACGTACGGCACCCCCGTCTACGGCACCGGCAAATTCACCTCGGCCATGAGCGGCGGCGCCCTCGCGGTCACCGGAGACCTGTCCTCGGATGCTGGCACGATCGAAGCGTGGGCCAAGACCTCCACCAGCGGGAACGGCAACCAGGTCGTCTTCGGCAGCAGCGCCTCGGGCATCTGGATCGGCCAGAACAACCTTGGAAACGCCATCTTCGGCCGCCCCGGCGGCGCCGGGGCCAGCACCGTGCCGATCGCCGACGGGCAGTGGCATCACCTCGCCCTCGTCGTCACTGGCACCACCTTCACGCTGTACGTCGACGGAGTCTCCGCCGTCTCGCAGAGCTACACCTCGGCTATGTCGCTGCCCGACTCGGCCGGCATCGGCATCTACGGACCGGTCAAGTCGTTCCCCTACACAGGCCAGATCGACGAAGTCCGAATCAGCAACGTGGTCCGCTACTCGGCCGCGTTCACACCCCCTACGCAGGCCTTCGCTCGCGACGCCAACACCGTCGCCCTCTTCCACCTTGACGAGGACGGCACCGACTCGGCCGGCGACCAGACACGGTTCGCGCCGAACCACGCCAACATCGTCTACTCGCCGGGCAACTGGGACGTCACGGCTACTCGCGCCAAGACGATTAACCCCGGGGCCCGCTTCCGGCTCTGCATCGACGGCGGCGTGACGGGCGTGCAGCTTGCCTTCGACATCAGTGGCAACGTGGCCCCCGCCCCGATCCTCAAGTACCGCATCGACGAGCTGGGGTGGAAGGTCGTCCCGCTCGTCGCAAACGTGACGATCCCACTGCCGACGTCGAACACCTGGCCCTCCCACACCCTCGAGGTCGTCGTGCAGTCCACTAGCGAGTTCGTGACGCGCTGGACTCCGCAGCAAGCGCACGTCTCACTGACTGGCGTGCTCGTCGCCGCCGGCGCGACGGTGCCGACGCTTGCGCCCATGTCCAAGGCCGACCGGACGTTGCTCGTCTTCGGCGACAGCATCGTCGAGGGCTACAAAAACCTCTCCAACGTGACCACGCCCGACGGCTCTGACGCCGAGCAGGGCTGGGCGTACCAGCTCGGACGCTACCTGGGCGCTGAGGTGGGCGTCATCGGCTTCGGGGGCACGAAGTACGTGGGCACCGGCCAGGGGGGCGTACCGAAACTGGCTGAGTCGTTCGCCCTGCAGTGGGGCGGGGGGCCAGCCCGCTCACTGTCGGCGCTGGCGCCCGACGTGATCCTGATCTCGCTGGGGCACAACAACCAGAACCAGGACTACGCGACGGTCTACCCGGAAGTCCTGGCGTGCCTGCAGGCCATGCTCGCCGCCTCGTCGCCGAAGACCACGATCATCGCCATGCGACCGTTCATCGGCATGCATGCGCAGACCATCCAGGACGCCGTCACGGCGATCGGCTCTCGCCGTGTGCAGTACATGGACACCGCGGGCTTCGGCGGAAACACGAGCGTCGACATGCTCGACGGCACGCACCCGACGGGCTACGCGAGCACCCGGTCGATCGCCCCGAAGGTAGCCGCTGCGGTCAGGAAGGTCATGAACGCTCGGCTGTTCACCAACGTCGCCGGCGTTGCCGTCCCGTCGGCAGTGCAGCGCCTCTAGTACTGCCAGCGCATCCACATCTCGTCGGCACACTCCGGCGAGCAGGTGCCGTAGTCGTGGCGAGTTACACGCGGGTCGGTGAGGTCGGTCCCGTCGACCGGGCACGTGTTGCGCGCGAACACTCGCTTTAAAGCATCTGTGACGGTCGACATCGTGCGGGGTCCTCTCGTAGAAACCTGAGTATCCCCCACCGAGGCGCGAAGCACCAGCCCTCGACCGGGCGCGCCCTCCCTCAGTGACGTGAGGCCCACCACTCGAGGCACTCGCGGGGGCTGCCCCACGTCGAGTAGCGCGCATCGCCGTCGCGGATGACCCAGCCGTCGTGCGGGTGCCGACTGACGCCGGTGCCCCGCGGGAAGCCGGGCCGGTCGCAACGGACGAAGAAGTCGGTGGGGCGGGCCACGCCGATCGGCGCGTGCAGTGTCCAGGCGCCGACGCGGTGCACCTCGACCGTCGTCGGCGGAGGCGCCGACTTCGACCGCTCCCACCACGGGACCCACTGCTGCGCCATGCCGACCAGGGTCGCACGGACGGCTGACAACGAATACTGAGCAGCCGGTGAGGGTCTGGCCCTCTCCCCCGTAGTACAGACACACCCTACGGAGGAACCATGACCAACCCCGCCCCCCTCATCGGTCTCATCGGCCGCAAGCGCTCCGGCAAGGACGCCTTCGCCGCCACTCTCGTCGAGCACCGCGGCTACGCCCGCGTCGCGTTCGCCGACCCGCTCCGCGAGCTCGCCCTCGCCATCGACCCCCTCGTCGGCCCCGCCCCGCTGCCCGGCGACGCCGTGGCGCGCCACCGGCGTCTGAGCGACGTCATCGACGCGATCGGCTGGGAGGCGGCGAAGGACTGCGTCCCCGAGGTGCGGTCGACGGCGCTGCAGAACCTCGGCCAGGCCGTCCGCGGCGTCGACTCGTACTTCTGGGTCGACCAGGCCATGGAGTCTGTCCGCCGCCTCCGCGGGGTTCCCGTGAGCCCTTACTCCGGTGCGCCTGTCGTCGTCACCGACGTGCGCATGCCGAACGAGGCCAACGCCATCCGCGAGGCAGGCGGCAAGCTCATCCGCATCGTCCGGCCCGGCTTCGAGTCCGCCGACGACCACGTCACCGAGACGGCGCTCGACGGCTACCCCGAGGACGACCTCGTCGTCAACGACGAGGGCCTCGATGAGCTGTCGGCGATGGCCCTGTACGCCGCAGACCTGCTGAAGTAAGCTCAGAACCACCTAGGCCCCGGCCCGTCCTCTCCTGAGAATGGGCGGGGGCCTTTCTGTGTTTGCGCTCAATGCACAACGGGTATACATTGCTCCCTCGTGACCGAATCGTTAAACCGCATCCAGGATGACGCCGTCGAAGCGCTGAAGCGCTGGCTCAACGGCCCCGAGGACCGGAAGACGGAGAACCTGCGCGCCACCGCCCAGAGCTTCGTCGCGGCCCGCGAGCACTTCACCAACCCCGCCGGCGACCCCGACTGGCTCGGCCGGTCCTTCGCGTACCGCTCGTGGGTCCGCGACACGATGACCCGCGCGGGCGTGCCTACCGAGCGCGTCTCCGGCACGCTGACGAGCATCCGCTACCACGCGGGCAACGCCCTCCGTGAGCGACTGCCCGCCGAGGAGCTCGCCGACCTCGGCCTGCTCACCACGTCGCCGCTGAAGCGTGCCCAGGCGCAGAACGACCGGAAGTCGGAGCTGCTGCAGGTCCTCGACGGCGGGGCCCGCCTGGACACGTCCGAGGCCATCACGAGTGCGCTGCGCGCCGTGGAGAGCATCCTGCGCCGCGTCGACCTCCCGACCATCGCTGGCCTGGCCAAGGATGACGCCGACGCGGTGGCTGTTGCTTCGCGTGCCGTGCGCGTCATCGCGGAGTCGGTCGCCGAGACCGCCGCCGGACACCAGCGGTCGATCACCATGGCGGCGGACGCCGAGTGACACAAGTGACGCGAAAGACGTCACTCTCCATTCTCTTCTAGACAGTCATCTCTCTTAGTAGCGCATACCAGAGTGACGTCTTTCCAGTCACTTCCGTCACTACCCCCGGCGCACCCGCCCCACCTCAGCACTCGCCTGAGCATCACCGGCGACCCCGGCCCTCTCCTCATCAGTCCAATCCGACTGACTGAAAGAGAGCGTCCCTGTGACGACCCCCAAGGTTTCAACCATCAAGCGCGGCGACTCCCGCTTCTACATCTCCCCCGACGACGGCGGCGTGAAGGTCCCGGGCGTCACCAGCGTCCTCGGCATGCTCCCGAAGGGCTTCCTCCGCTTCTGGGGCCAGAAGCTCGTCGCCGAGGCCGCCGTCGAGGAGCTCGGCACCGTCGTCAGCATGGTCCTCCGCGACCCGCAGGCCGCCATCGACCACCTGAAGAAGGCGCCCGACCGCTTCACCCGCAAGGCCGCCGACATCGGCACCGCGGCGCACGACATCTTCGAGCGCCTCTCCCGCGGCGAGACCGTCGGGCGCGTCCACCCGGACCTCGAGCCCTACGTGCGGCACTTCAACGAGTACCTGGACGTCGTCCAGCCCGAGTACCACTTCATGGAGGAGACCGTCTGGTCCGACTCCCGCGGGCCCGACCTCGCTTACGCCGGGAGCTTCGACGCCTTCGCCACCATCCAGGGCGAGAAGGTCTGGCTCGACAACAAGACGACTCGCTCCGGCGTCCACTCGGAGGTCGGCCTGCAGCTCGGCGCGTACCGCTTCGCCGACTCGATCATCCGCCAGGACGGCTCGCGCGTGCCGATGCCGAAGGCCGACGGCGCCGCTGTGCTGCACGTCCGACCGGAGGGCTGGAAGCTCGTGCCGGTGAAGGCCGACGAGCAGGGCTTCGAGTACTTCCTGCACCTCCGCGAGACGTTCAACTACGAGAAGGACTACTCGAAGACGATCGTCGGCAGCGAGGTCTTCTCCGGCCCGTCCGACGCCATCGTCTCCGGCCCGAAGCGCCGCACCCCGCGCGCCACGGCCGCCCGCCCGACTGCCCCGGCGGTGACCGCGTGAACCGCTGGGATGACGCCGCCGTCGAGTACACCGACGTCGCTGCGATCAAGGAGTCACTCGTCGGGCGTTCCATCGTCTCCACGTTGAGCGAGGGCGACGGCGTCGACCGTGTGCTCACCTTCGTCCTTGACGACGGGACGCTTCTGCGGGCACACGCCACCGACGGCGGGTGCGCCTGCTCCAACGGCTGCTTCACCGTCGAGCCCGGCAACGTCGTGCGCGGCACGATCACCAACGTCGAGGTCGAGGAGTTCGCCTCGTCCTGGGACACCGCGGGCGAGCAGCCCGTCGCGCCGGGCAGTGTGAGCGACGGAGAGGGCACGATCCGCATCTTCGTCTACGGCGAGCTCGGCAAGCAGCTTCTCGTCGAGAGCCAGGGAAGCGACAACGGCTACTACGGCTGGGGCTTCTGGCTCTCGGCCGTCCGACCCAACCAGGAAGGGGTCACCGCGTGATCCACGGCACCGACTCCGACGTCTACTGGCTCGCCGGCCTCCTCGAGGGCGAAGGCACCTTCGACGCGCACCGCGGCAAGTACCCGCGCATCCGCCTCGCCATGACCGACCGCGACATCGTCGGCCGGGCGGCGTCCCTCATGGACACGCCGATTCGCCTGGCGCTGCACCCGCTCCCGGCGCAGCCGACCTGGCACTCGGAGATCTCCGGCGAGCGGGCGGCCTCGGTCATGCGCGAGATCCTCCCGCACATGGGCGCCCGTCGCTCCCAGAAGATCGCCGCCGTCCTCGGCGTCGCCACCTTCCGGGGCAACGACACCCCGCCGTCGAGCGTGCCCGGCCCGCAGGTCACGCGGCCGGCCGGCATCGCCAAGCCGGCGACAGCGGCGTGAGGTGGAAGGTGACGCTGCAGGTCGAGGCCGACAGCGTCGACGAAGCGGCGGCTGAGGTGGCGGCAATCCTGTCGCGCGCCGACGCCGACCCGGCAGTCGTCACCAGCGTCGTCACGCACGGCGGCCCGGACCCGATCCTCCACTTCGCGTCCGGCCGCTAGCCCCACCACCAGGCCCCTCCCACTCCGGGAGGGGCCTTCGTCATTTCCGCCTGAGCAGCATCCGCCACCCCGGCCCTCTCCTCCTCTGTCCCCATCCGGCCCACGGGCCGCGACAACACACAGAGCAGGAAAGAGACACCATGGCCCCCGGCCTCAAGATCTTCGGCACCGACCCCGAGAACCAGCCCAAGCCCCGCCAGCGCTTCGCCGACGACATCGTCGGGCGCTTCCGCTCCGGCCACCAGGTCAGCGGCCGGCCCGCCTCCCTCGACGACTGGCGTGTCACCACCGGCGACCCCGAGGTGGCCGACAAGGTCTTCGAGGTCTTCGGAGGCGAGGCTCCCCAGCCGTGGGAGACCACGCAGGAGGACAACCTCGAGGTGTTCACCGCCTCGCCCGAGGTCGACATCATCATCGCCAACTCGAAGGCCCTGCGTCAGCGCATGGTCCTCTGGTCGCGCCAGGGCAAGCTCGTCATCGACTCCGACGGCGAGACCTACGCGGACGGCACGCCCGACCCCGACGCCGAGCTGACCTTCGCCGAGCGCAAGAAGAAGGGCCAGGACGGCCTCGGCCCGGCCCCGCAGATCGAGGTCTACTTCCGCCTCGCGGAGGAGC
>Ga0265797_10012860_pt1 | contig 10167 bp, 11 predicted proteins | sample P2T30metagenome_FD_192433 | JGI IMG/M metagenome (GOLD analysis project Ga0265797, IMG submission 192433) | Plant litter microbial communities from East Loma Ridge, Irvine, California - P2 T30 | ecosystem: Environmental > Terrestrial > Plant litter > Unclassified | place: USA: California... | reverse complement strand
CAGACGGCGTCGACGCCGAGGTCGGCCAGGGCGTCGAGCCGCGCGGTGATGCCCGGCAGGTCGCCGACGCCGTCTCCGTCCGCGTCGGCGAACGACCGCGGGTACACCTGGTAGATGACGGCGGTGCGCCACCACTCGCCGCCGCGCTCGGCGCCGGACGACGGAGCGGACTCGACGTCGGCGACGGTCGTGGTGTCGGTCTCGGAGGGGGAGTCGAGCTTGTCGCCCGTGGTCTCGTGTGAGGACATGCGGCCACGATACGGCAGCGCCGGGGGGCGTCCGCCCGGTAGCCTGTGGCTCCCACGACACGGATCGGCGCACCCCTGGACACCCTGACCGACCTCGCGAGCAGCGACTGGACCGACGGTCGACGCCCGTTCCCCCTGGCCCTCGGCACGAACGTCTTCGGCTGGACGGTGGGCGCGCCCACGGCGCTCGAGCTGCTCGACCTCTTCGTCGGCGACGGCGGGCGCGTCGTCGACACGGCCGACGTCTACTCGGCCTGGCTGCCCGGCAACTCGGGAGGCGAGTCGGAGGCGATCATCGGCCGGTGGCTCGCGCGCCCCGGCAACCGCGACCGGGTCGTCGTGAGCACCAAGTGCGGCCAGCACCCCGACGCCCCCGGGCTCTCCCGCGCGAGCATCCGCGCCGCCGTCGAGGGCTCCCTCACGCGACTGCGCACCGACCGCATCGACCTCTACTCGGCGCACTTCGACGACGACGAGACGCCCCTGCGCGAGACCGTCACCGCGCTCAGCGAGCTGGTCGACGAGGGCAAGATCCGCTTCGCCGGGGCCTCGAACTACTCGCCCGCCCGGCTGCGCCAGGCCCTCGCCATCGCCGACAGCGACGGCCTGCACCCGTTCGTCGCCGTGCAGCACGCCTACAACCTGGTGAGGAGGGGCGAGTACGAGAACGAGATCGCCCCGGTCGTCGACCACCACGGCCTGGCCGTGCTGCCGCACTCGTCGCTCGCGAGCGGCCTGCTCACGGGCAAGTACCGCTCGGGCGAGGAGCAGGGCTCGTCGCCGCGCGGGGGTCGGGCCGCGAGCTACTCCACGCCCCAGGCGCTGGGCGTCGTCGAGGTCGTGGCCGAGGTCGCCGAGAGGCACGGGGTGGCCCCGGCGGCCGTGGCCGTCGCCTGGCTGGCCTCGCGGCCCGGCGTCGTGGGCGCCCTCGCGAGCGCACGCACGACGTCCCAGCTCGACGACCTGCTCGGGGCGGCGTCCGTGGTGCTCGACGAGGGCGACCTCGCCGCGCTCGAGGCGGCGTCGGCCCCGTCGACCTCGACGGCCCCGGCCGACCCGTCGGCCGCTGCCTCGTCAGCGCCCTAGCACCACGATCGTCCGCCGACTCGGGTCCCAGCGCCGTCCTGCGACCAGTCGGGTCGTGCCCGCGGCGTGGTCCGCGGCCGGGGCCGCGCCGGGGGCCGCCGGGGCCGCAGCGTCCTCGGGGGCCTCGCGCGCCTCCTCGTCGGCGAACGCCCCGAGCGCGGCGAGGGCCCGGCCCACGCCCTCGGCGTCGAGCCGGCTCGCGAGCGTGACGTGCGGCACCCAGCGACCGGGCGACGAGTGCGGCACGTCCTGGTCGCCGCCGACGATCTCGTGGACGGCCGCGTGCAGGTCGAGCAGCTCGCGGGTCGCGACGATCGAGCGGACCAGCACGTGCCCGCGGCCCCCGCCGAAGACGAGCGGGGCGCCCAGCTCGACCGCGGCGGGCAGCGCCCCGTCGAACAGGGCAGTCAGGGCCGGGTCGGTCGTGTCGTCGATCCGACGCCTCGCCAGCAGGGTCACGTGCGGCGCGTTCGAGCTGCTGGCGTGGTCGGCCTGCGACGGCAGGCCGGCGTCGGTGAGGGCCGCCCACTGGGCCCGGACGGCGGCGTCGGCGGGGCCGTCGAGCAGGAGTTCGATGCTGTGCACCCGTCGATGATGGCCCGGCGGCGCGGCGTCCGACCGGGCCTCGACGGTCGCGCGCGACGCCGGTCCGGCTGCCCGGTCGAGGGTGTCCTCGGGAGCCCCTCGGCTCTGCTACCCTTGTCTGGTGCCAAACGGCAGCGGGCCCCAGGGTCCGGCTGACGGTGGTCACGCCCCGATAGCTCAGTGGTAGAGCACTTCCATGGTAAGGAAGGGGTCGTCAGTTCAATCCTGACTCGGGGCTCCGGCTGGGCACGGTCTCTCGTGCCGACAGCTTGCGGCGGGGTAGCTCAGTTGGTTAGAGCACACGGCTCATAATCGTGGTGTCGCGGGTTCGAGTCCCGCCCTCGCTACCGCAGGCCCTGAACGTGCACAGCACGAGCGGGGCCTCTCGCGTTCCCAGGGCGCATCTCGTCTCCGGGCTCCCCGAGCCCCTCCTGTCCCCGGGGCACCGCCCGTTCCGGGTGCTCGGCCGCCGTTCCTGACCGGTGGCCTCCCGCGGCGCATACGCTCTAGGGATGTCCGCGAGCATCCTCAGCATCGGCACCGCCGTCCCGTCGACGATCATCGGGCAGGACCACATCCGTGACGTCTTCCGCGGTCAGCCGGGTCTCGGTCGCCTCGCCCCGCGCCTCATCGGCGCCGTGTTCGACGGCGCCGCCATCGACACCCGGCACACCGTGATCGACGAGCTCGCCGCCGAGCCGGACGCGTCGACCCCGCAGACCGACGCCCCGGTGTTCTACGACCGCGCCGAGGGCCGCATCCTGCGCCCGGGCACGGGGGCCCGCAACGACGTCTACGTCGCCCGCAGCCCCGACCTCTTCGTCCGGGCGGCCGAGGAGGCGCTGGCCGGCGCCCCGGGGATCACCGCCGCCGACGTCACCCACGTCGTCACCGTCTCGTGCACCGGCTTCTTCGCGCCCGGTCCCGACTACCTGCTCGTGCGCCGCCTCGGGCTGGCGCCCTCGACCCGACGCCTGCACATCGGCTTCATGGGCTGCTACGGAGCGTTCCCCGCGCTGCGCGCCGCCCGCGACACGTGCCTCGCCGAGCCCGACGCCGTCGTGCTCGTCGTCTGCGCCGAGCTCTGCACCCTGCACCTCCGCAGCTCCGACGACCCCGACGCGATCGTCGCCTCCTCGGTGTTCGCCGACGGCGCGGCCGCGGCGGTCGTCTCGTCCCGGCCCGCGGCCCCGGGCTCGCCCGTGCTCGACCTCGACGTGCTCGAGACGGTGCTCACGCCGGTGGGCGAGGGCGACATGGCCTGGAGCATCGGCGACCAGGGCTTCGACATGGTGCTGAGCAGCTACGTGCCGCACATCGTCGAGGAGAACATCGACTCCGCCCTCGCGACCCTGCTCGAGGCAGGCGGCATCGGCGTGGGCGACGTCGACGGCTGGGCCGTGCACCCCGGCGGGCGCAGCATCCTCGACCGGGTCGAGTCGCAGGTGGGCCTGGACGAGGTCGCGATGGCGCCGTCTCGTCGGGTGCTCCGCGAGTACGGCAACATGTCGAGCGCGACCGTCCTGTTCATCCTGCGCGAGCACCTCGAGGGCGCAGGAGGCGCGGACGGCGACCCGGCACCTCCTGCGGTCCGGCGCGTGTGCGCCATGGCCTTCGGGCCCGGGCTCACCGTCGAGAGCGCCCTGCTCACCCGGCGGGTCGGCGCGTGACCGTGTCCCGGACGGCGACGAGCGCCTCGCCCGACCCGCGCGGGCCGCTGGTCGACGTGCGCCGCCGCGCCGTCGAGCTGCGCGAGCTGATGGACGACCCCGGGTGCGACCTGGGCCTGCTGCGTCGCACCTACGCCGTGTTCCCCGTCGTGAACGGCCTCGTGGCCGGCTGGCGGCGGGCCTGGCGGGAGCGCATCCGGCCGCTGCTCTCGGCCGACGAGCCCACGACCCTGCTCGACCTGGGGTCGGGCGGCGGCGACCTCGCGCGGTCGCTCGCCCGCTGGGCGCGCCGTGACGGCGTGCAGCTGACGGTCACCGCGGTCGACCCCGACCGACGCGCCCACGACTTCGCCCGGGCCCGGCCCGACGACGGCGTCCGCTACCGGTGCGCCTCGAGCGGCGACCTCGTGGCGGCCGGCGAGCGGTTCGACGTCGTCGTCTCGAACCACGTGCTGCACCACCTCGACGACGACGCCCGTGCCGAGGTGCTCGCCGACAGTGCGGCGCTCGCCGGGCGCCTCGTGCTGCACAGCGACATCCGTCGGTCGCCCACGGCCTACGCCGGGTACTGGGTCGGCACGCTGCCCCTGGCCGGCACCTCCTTCGTCCGGGTCGACGGGCTGAGGTCGATCCGCCGCAGCTGGACCGACGCCGAGCTGCGGCGCGAGCTGCCCGAGGGCTGGGCCGCGCTCCGCCGGCCGCCGTTCCGCGTGTGGGCGCTGCTCGACCGCGCGGCGCCGGGGGCGGACGGCGCCCGGAGGGTCGACGGCGACGCCGCCGGCTCGGGCAGGACGCGCCCGTGATCACCCACGACGTGGTCGTCGTCGGCGGGGGATCGGTCGGCGTTCTCGCCGCCGCCCTGCTCGCCCGGCGCGGGCTCGACGTGGCGGTGTGGGAGCGCCGCACGGACGAGCCCGCCCTCTCGCGAGCCATCGGCGTGCACGCGCCCTCCCTCGACGTGCTCGACGAGGTCGACGTCGCCGACGAGCTCGTGGCCGAGGCCGTCCGGGTGCGACGGGGCGTCGCCCGCAGCGGCGGACGCACCCTCGGGTCGGTGAGCTTCGACCGGGTGCACCGTCGCTGGCCGTTCGTCGCGGCCCTGCCCCAGCACCGCACCGAGCACCTGCTGCGGGGCCGGCTCGAGACGCTGGCCCCCGGGGCGCTGCGTCGCGGCACCGCCCTCGTCGAGCTGGAGCAGGAGCCCGAGCGCGTCCTGCTCCGCGGCGAGGGCCCCGGCGGCCCGGTGGAGGCGGCGGCGCGCTTCGTGCTCGCGGCCGACGGCGCCCGCAGTCCCGTGCGCGACGCGCTCGGCATCGACGCGCCCCTGCGTCGCTACCCCGACCGCTACGTCATGTGCGACGTCGCCGACGACTCGCGGCACGGCGCGGACGCGGTGGTGCACCTGGAGCGACGGGGCGTGGTCGAGTCGTTCCCGCTGCCGGGCGGTGTGCGGCGCTTCGTCGTGCTGCTCGGCGAGGACGCCGTCGTCGACGCCCGCGGCGGTGATCCCGACGCCGGTCTCGTCGCCCGTCTCGTCGCCGAGCGCACCGGCGTCGAGGTCGACCCCGGCACCGCGTCGATGACGAGCGCGTTCGGGGTGCAGCGGCGACTCGCCAGCCGCACCGTCGCCGGCCGCGTGGTGCTCATCGGCGACGCCGCCCACGAGATCAGCCCGATCGGCGGCCAGGGCATGAACCTCGGCTGGCTCGACGCCGCGGCCGTGGCGCCCGTCGTGGCACGGGCCCTGAGGTCGGCGGGAGGCCGCCGCCTGGACCCGACGACGTTCCGGCCGTACGAGGAGGCGCGGCGCCGGTCGGCGGTCCGCTCGGCCCGGCAGGCGGAGATCAACATGGCGCTCGGGCGCCCGGTCGGCGCCGTCGCGCTGGCCGCGCGGCGGGCCGGCCTCTCGGCGGCGCTGCGCCTGCCCACCCGCCACCTGCTCGGATCCGTGTACGCGATGCGGTGGGTCTGAGCCGCTCCGACGTGGTGCGGCAGGGTCCGACCGGCACGTGGTGAGGCTGGCCAGGCCGTGTCGGCTCCGTCAGAGGCCGACCCGGCTGGCCCGACTCGGCCGGGCCAGGCGGGCCGGGCGGATCGCTCGCGCCAGCCGACCCGACCCAGCCGGCCGGGCCGGCCCGGCCGGCTCAGGCGACGAGCGCCGTGCCGGCGAGCGCCAGCGACGCGACGAGCACGAGGGCCGCGGCGACGACGAGACGGAACAGCCCCCGTGTCGCTCCGCCCCGGAGCACGACGACCGCACCGGCGACGGAGAGGCCGAGCGTCGCCGTCGCCCCGCCGAGGCCGAGCCCCGTGCGCAGCCCCGAGAGCGAGTCGTCGAGCAGCAGCCCCGCGGCCGTGACGACGGCGGCGAGCCCGAGGGCGGCGAAGGCCGCCAGGCCGGCACGGAGACGCCCCAACCGGTGCGGCAGGCCGACGACGCCCGTCCGGGCGTCGTCGTCGAGATCGGGCAGCACGTTGGTGAAGTGGACGGCCACGCCGAACGCGGCGCCGACCACGAGCGCCCAGGCCGCGGGCGGGGCCGGGGGAGCGGAGGCCAGGGTGACCACCGCCGGCAGGGCGCCGAACCCCACGAGGAACGGCACGGCGGACCACGCCGTGCGCTTGAGGCCGAGGTTGTAGGCCCAGCCGGAGACGAGGAAGACGAGGTGCGCGAGGCCGGCCGCGGGGCCGAGGACGAACGTGAGGCCGACGGCCACGACGGAGACGACGCCCGTGGTCACGGCGGCCGTCGTCGGCGAGACGAGGCCGAGGGCCAGCGGCTTGTCGGTGCGGCCCACCTGGCGGTCACGGCCGGCGTCGACCAGGTCGTTCGACAGGCCGATCGAGATCTGGCCGGCGAGCACCGCGAGGGCGAGCACGACGGTGCGGCCCGGGCCGAGGCCCACGGCGGCGGCGAGCACGACCGACAACACGGTCACGGCGACGGTCGGGCCCGGGTGCGTCGAGCGGGCCAGGGCGGCGACGACGGGGAGGGGCCCCCTCACGGCGCCGGGCACCGATGCGGGGGGAGGGGCTGGCTGAGGCCGCCCACGCCCCGGGGGCACGAGCCCTCGGGGCGGGACGACCACGGAGCGGGCTCGGCTACTGGCCGCGACCGGTCTTGGCCTGCAGGCGGTCGATGTGCTCGCTCGCCTGGGCCTTGTTGAGGTCGGCGGGCAGCTCTTCGCCGGCCTCGCGGGCCAGGGTGTCGAGGTAGCTCTTCTGCGGGCCGGTCATGGGCTCGTCACCGGTGACCCACTGCTCGGGGTCTTTCGAGGCGGTGTTCGAGGGGTCGGGCCGCTCGCCGCCCAGGGTCTCGCCGGAGCCGGCGTCGGCGCCGGAGGCCGGGGCGCCGCCGCCCTCGGGTGCTGCGGGGTCGACGGGCGTGATGTCAGGGTCGATGTTCGAGTCGCTCATGGGGAGAACGTACGCCGCGCCCCCGACATCGGCACGCAGCGACGGCGTGGCTAGACTCGACGCCGTGCCAGTGAACCCCGATCTGCAAGGGCGGGTCCTCCCGCCGGCCCCCGCCTACCTCGTCGGCCGCGAGAAGGTGCGCGAGTTCGCCCGCGCCACCGGCTCGACCAGCGCGCTGTCGCTCGACCCCGAGGCCGCACGCGCCGCGGGCCACGCCGACGTCGTCGCGCCCCCGACGTTCCCGGTCGTGGTGCAGGAGGCGACCCTCGCGCAGCTCCTCGCCGAGCCCGACGCGGGCATCGACTTCTCGCGCGTCGTGCACGGCGAGCAGCGCTTCCGCTACAGCCGGCCCGTCGTCGCGGGCGACGAGCTCACCGCCACGCTGACCGTCACCGCCGTCAAGGCGCTGGGCGGCAACTCGATGGTGACCGCCTCCTCCGACATGGTCGACCAGACGGGGGCGCACGTCGTCACCGCCGTCTCGACCCTCGTGGTGCGGGGGGACGACGCGTGAGCGCCCTCGAGCTCGGCCAGGTGGTCGCCCAGAAGACGTACCCGCTCACCCGCGACTCGCTCGTGCGCTACGCGGGCGCCTCGGGCGACTTCAACCCCATCCACTACCGCGACGACGTGGCCGAGTCGGTCGGGCTGCCCGGCGTGCTCGCGCACGGCATGCTCACCATGGGCACCGCCGTGCAGCCGGTCGTCGAGTGGCTCGACGGCTCGGGCGACGACGCCGGCGTCATCGGCTGGGTCTCCGACTACCAGGTGCGCTTCACGCGCCCGGTCGTGGTGCACCCGGTCGACGGCGCCGAGATCGTCGTCACGGCCAAGGTCGCGGCCCTCGACGACGAGGCCGGCACCGTCCGGGTCGACCTCACGGTCGCCGTCGACGACAAGACCGTGCTCGGCAAGGCCCAGGTCGTGGTGACCCTGGCGTGACCGCCTTCTCCGAGCTGACGACGACGAGGGTCGGCGCCGAGCCGGCGCGCCTCGTCGTCGCCGACGAGACCGACGAGCTCATCGAGGCCGTGCGGGCCGTCTGGGCCGACGACGAGCCCTGGTTCGTGCTCGGCGGCGGGTCGAACACGGTCGCCTCCGACGAGCCGTTCGACGGCACCGTGGTGCACGTCCGCACCCGCGGCGTCGAGCGCCTCGACGACGTCGACGGTCGCGTGCGCCTGCGGGTCGCCGCCGGCGAGCCCTGGGACGACCTCGTCGCCCGCACGGTCGACGAGGGGTGGTCCGGCCTCGAGGCGCTCAGCGGCATCCCGGGCTCGACCGGCGCGTCGCCGATCCAGAACATCGGCGCCTACGGGCAGGAGGTCGCCTCGACCGTCGTCTCCGTCGACTTCGTCGACGCCGAGACGGGCGAGTTCGTCCGGGTGCCGGCCGCGAACCTCGGCCTCGGCTACCGCACGAGCGTCTTCAAGCAGGGCCGCCAGGGCGTGGTGACCGCCGTCGAGTTCGCCCTCCGCGACGAGGGAGGCGCGAGCGAGCAGGTCGCCTACCCGCAGCTGGCCGGGGCGCTGGGCGTCGACCTCGGGGCGCGCGTCTCGGTCGCCGACGTGCGGTCGAGCGTGCTCGCGCTCCGCGCCTCCAAGGGGATGGTGCTCGACGCCGACGACCACGACACCTGGTCGAGCGGGTCGTTCTTCACCAACCCCGTCGTCTCCCGTCAGGCGGCCTCGGTGCTGCCCGCCGACGCGCCGCGCTGGCCGGTCGACCCCGAGCCCGAGGCCCGGGTCGTCCCGCTCGGCGAGGAGCCCGCCCCGCCGCCCCCCGCCACGAGCGGCGCGGTCAAGCTCAGCGCCGCCTGGCTGATCGAGCACGCCGGCGTCTCGCGGGGGTTCCGGCTGCCGGGCTCGGGGGCGTCGGTGTCGACCAAGCACACGCTCGCCCTGACGAACCGGGGCGGCGCCTCCGCCTCCGACGTCGTCGAGCTCGCCCGCTTCGTGCAGCAGCGGGTCTCTGCCGAGTTCGGCGTGCTGCTGCGGCCCGAGCCCGTGCTGCTGGGGCTCGACCTCTAGGCGAGCCCCCGCGGCGACCACCCAGAGCCGGCCCGACCCGGGCCGAGCCGTCAGCCTCGCCCGCGCGGCAGCCAGCCGCGGTCCATCGCGAGGGTCACGGCGCGGGTGCGGTCGCCGACGCCGAGCTTCTCGAACACGTGCAGCAGGTGCGTCTTCACGGTCGCCTCGCCGACGTACAGCCGCAGCCCGACCTCGCGGTTCGAGCAGCCCTCGGCCACGAGGGCGAGCACCTGGGTCTCCCGGGGGCTGAGCGGGCTCGGCCCGGCGGCCCCGTCCCTGCCGCCGGGGCCGCCGCCGTCGTCCCCGGCGGCCCCGGCCGTCGTCCCCCGTGCCCGTCCGACGAGCAGCGCGGCCATCGACGGGGCGAGCGCGACCTGCCCGCCGACCACCGAGCGGAGCCCGGCGAGGAGCTCGTCCTCGGGCGCGGCCTTGAGCAGGTAGCCGCTCGCGCCCGCCTCGATCGCGCCGAGGATGCTGTCGTCCGACTCGTAGGTCGTGAGGACGACGACGCGGGCGGTCGGGACGTCCCGCAGCACCGCCTCCGTGGCGGCGACGCCGTCGAGCCGCGGCATGCGCAGGTCCATCAGCACGAGGTCGGGGCGCAGCTCGGCCGCGAGGCGCACGGCCTCCACGCCGTCGGGCGCCTGCCCGACCACCTCGAAGTCGTCCGTCGCCCCGAGCATCGCGGCGAGGCCCTGGCGGACGACGGGGTGGTCGTCGACGACGAGCGTCCGGGTGGTCACGAGACCGGCTCCCCGGGCAGGACGGCGGTCACGACCGTGCCGTCCGGGCCGCTGGCCACGTCGAGGCGTCCGCCGGCCAGCCGCAGCCGCTCGGCGAGGCCGTCGAGGCCGAAGCCCTCCCGCGCGGCCGCGACGTCGAAGCCGACTCCCTCGTCGCGCACCGCGAGGGCGACCGCGAGGGCGACCGCGGGGCCCCGAGGGGAGCCGTGCGGGGACGAGTCGTCGACCCGGGCGAGCGTGACCTGCGCCGAGCGCGACCCGCTGTGCTTGCGGACGTTGGCCAGCGCCTCCTGGGCGGTCCGAACGACGACGACCTGCTGGTCGCGCGGCAGCTCGACGCCCGGCTCGACCTCGACGACCACGTCGACGCCGCTCTCGCGCGCGAACA
>Ga0265797_10012859_pt1 | contig 10168 bp, 10 predicted proteins | sample P2T30metagenome_FD_192433 | JGI IMG/M metagenome (GOLD analysis project Ga0265797, IMG submission 192433) | Plant litter microbial communities from East Loma Ridge, Irvine, California - P2 T30 | ecosystem: Environmental > Terrestrial > Plant litter > Unclassified | place: USA: California... | reverse complement strand
GGCATCCCTGCCGGTTTACCCTCCAAATCACTGTCGAATTGCGGCCAGCGTGGTTTAACGGGGCGCCTAAGATCAAGATCAAGAGCGGCTCGCTTCGCATCGTGGTTACCGTAGGCTGCTACAAAGTTGTGTAGATACCTATGCCGCGATGGGCGCGCACGGATTCGCGGCATTTGCAGTTGCCGCAGCCATCATGGAGTTTTTTTTATGCAGGCAATCAACAACATCAACCTCGACTCGCTGGTCGACACTGTCGTCAGCCTGACCGCGGCGTTCATTCTCGGCGGCCTGATCGGCTTCGAACGTCAGTACCGCCAGCGCACCGCCGGCTTGCGCACCAATGTGCTGGTGGCGGTCGGCGCGGCGATCTTTGTCGACATGGCCAATCGCCTCGGCGGTGCTGAAGGCGCGGTGCGCGTGGTCGCGTATGTGGTCTCGGGCATCGGCTTCCTGGGGGCCGGGGTGATCATGCGCGAAGAAGGCAATGTGCGCGGGCTCAACACGGCAGCCACCCTTTGGGCATCGGCCGCGGTCGGCGCCTGTGCGGGGGCTGACCTGATCCTTGAGGCGCTGCTGGGTACGCTGTTCGTATTGGCGGCCAATACCTTGCTGCGGCCGATCGTCAATAACATCAACCGTCAGCCGTTGGACGTAGTATCGGCCGAAGTCACCAACATCCTCTATGTCATCGCGCGGCGCAGTCAGCAACAGGCGGTCATGGTGCTGCTGGAAGCTGAGCTGGCACGATGCAACTACCCGGCCAGTGACGTCGATGTACGGCCGTTCGGCAGCGACGAAATCGAAATCGAGGCCACCCTGGCCGCGACGTCGGTCGACGGTGACGAGCTGGATGCGTTGGTGACTCGCATATCTACCTCCAGTTTGGTGGTGCAGGCGTTCTGGAGCCCAAGTACCACCGACTGACTCGCCTGCATGACCCCCATCGAGCCTACATCGGCTACGCTTTATCGAGGAAAAATCCTACAGCCAGTCAGGACTATCCCTTCAATCAAAACGTCATTGCATTGCTAAGGTTGCGCACTTACGGCTGGCAGCTCGTTTGGTCTGGCTGTCATCGCTCGTGATGTTTCAATGCAAGGGGCCGGGCCCGTGTTGAGAACATGCAGTACCGTTTGTCGGAACTGTCATTTCTCACAGGTACCGAGGTCCCTTTTGATATGTAAGGGTACGTTGACCGCCTAGGGGTGTGTATGAGCAAAGCATTAATCGTGGATGACCATCCGTTTATACGTGCGACGGTCAAGCATCTGCTCAAGTTGGAAGGTTTCGATGAAATTTATCAAGCAGGTGATGGGGCCGATGCGATGCAATTGGCGCGGGAGCAACGTCCCGAGTTGATCATCCTTGACCTGGCGATGCCCAAGCTGGGCGGGTTGGAAGTTATCAGTCGGATCAAGACACTGGGCCTGCCGTGCAGGATCCTGGTATTGACCTCTTACCTGGCCGTGTTTTTTTCCACCCGTTGCATGCGAGCCGGGGCCATGGGGTTTGTAGCCAAGACCGGCGAACTGGACGAGCTGCAAAAGGCTATCAGGGCGATCCAGTCAGGCTACAGCTGCTTCCCGAGCCTGCCCACCAGCTCGGTACGCCGTGACGATCTGCAAGAAACAGAGCGGCAGATGATCGAGTGTTTGTCGGACCGTGAACTGACTGTATTGCAGAAGCTGGCCCTGGGGCTGGGCAACAAGGAAATTGCCGAGGACATGCTGCTGAGCCACAAGACTATCAGCACCTACAAGACACGCCTCAAGGAGAAGTTACGTATGTCCTCAGTGGTGCACCTGTCCAAGTTTGCCCAGCGCAATCATCTGATCTGATGTGAAATGACCGCCGTCGCGTTCAAGCGGTTCGCCACGATCCTCTGGTTGAGCCTATTGCCCATGGTCGCGATGGCCTTTGACGAGCCCACTGTGTTGCGGCTGTTGGGCCACTCTCGTATCGACCCTCCCATCGTTACGCTGCACGAGGACGACTGGCGCTGGTTGCGCGAACGGCGCACGTTGTTGATGGGGGTGTCCGCGCCCGATTACGCCCCCTTCGACCTGACCAACAACCGTGATGAGCTTGAAGGCATCACCGCCGATTTCGCAGCATTGGTCAGCCAGGCGCTGAATATCTCCATTGAAGTTCGCTGTTACGAAACCCGCGATGAAGTGATCGAAGCCCTCAAGCGAGGCGACGTGGATTTCCTTGGTTCGGCCAATGGCTATGAAGCCGCTGATCCGCAACTGGTCTTGTCCCGCTCCTACGCCAATGACCAACCCACCCTGGTAACCCGTATCAACGATAGCCAGGCGCTGAGTGCCGACTTGGCGGGCAAGCGCGTGGCAATGCTCTATCACTATCTGCAACCTGAAGTGGTAAGGGCCTTTTACCCCCGTGCCCAGGTGGAGTTGTTTTCCTCGGCCTTCGAGGCTATCGGCGCGGTGGCATTTGGCCGGGCCGATGTGTATCTGGGCGATGCCATCAGCGCCAATTACCTGATCAACCGAAACCAGCTCAATATCGTGCGCATGGCGGATTTTTCTACCCTTGAAGTCAACCCGTTTGCCTTTGCGTTCACCCGACAGAATACGCGGCTGCTGCCGATCATCAATGCGGCGCTGGAGGCGATTCCCGCCAGTGAGCAGATGGAAATATTGCGCCGCTGGAGCAGCGGCAACCTTGGCATTGTCGGCACCGGTCGGTTGCACCTGAGTGCCAGTGAACAACGCTGGCTCCTCAAGCATCCACGGGCCAAGGTCGCGGTACTGGACAACCTCCTGCCGCTGTCAGTCGTTGATGACCAGGGGCGATTCGAGGGGCTGAGCGCCGAGGTGCTGTCACGTATCAGCCTGCGCACCGGCTTGAAGTTCGATGTGGTGCGGGGCAGCTCGATACCGCGCCAGATCGAACAGGTCAGCGTCGGCGCGGCGGATATGCTGGCGGTCGTGACACCCAGCGCCGAACGCGCCGAAAAGGTGCGGTTTACCCGGCCCTACCTGACCAACGCCTTGGTGCTGATAACCCGAGGGGACGAACACAGTCCGATCACGCTGGAGGATATGGTGGGTAAACGCCTGGCGATGATCGGCGGCAACGGGCTGCGCGACAAGATCGCGCGGGACTTTCCGGGCATCTTGTTCATCGATGTAGAGAGCGCGGAACAGGCGATGGCGATGGTGGCCAAGGGCGAGGCGGAGGGGGCAGTCAATTCGCTGATCAGTGCGCGCTATATGATCGCCCGGTATTACCGCGACCGGTTGCGCATTACTAGCACGGTCGGCTCCGATCCCGCGCGCATCACGTTCGGGGTCAATCGCAGTCAATTGGAGCTTTATTCGATCCTCGACAAGGCGCTGCTAAGCATCACCCCGCAGGAAATGGACGAGATGATTGCCCAATGGCGCAGCGAGGTGATTATCGAAGACAGTTATTGGCTGCGGCACCGCAATGTGATCATTCAGGGGTTCGGGCTGGCCGCGCTGTTGCTGATCGTCACGCTGAGTTGGGCTATCTATTTGCGTAGCCTGATTCGCAAGCGCGTCCAGGCCGAACGGGCCTTGAGCGACCAGATGCGCTTTATGAGCGTGTTGATCGACGGCACGCCTCACCCCATTTATGTGCGTGACCGGCAGGGACGATTGATGGCCTGCAACAACGCCTATCTGGACGTCTTTGGCTACAAGCTCGAAGACGTGATTGGCAAAACCGTGGTGCAAGCCGACGCCGACAACTTGCCCCAGGCTCAGTCGTTTCATCAGGACTATCTGCGTTTGATGGCAGACGGCGAGCCGCAGATTCACGACCGTATACTCAAGTTGCCTACTGGGGAGGCCCTGACCATCTACCAGTGGATGCTGCCGTACCGCGATGGTGACGAGAAAGTGGTGGGCATGATTGCCGGCTGGGTTGACGTAAGCGAGCGCCAACAGCTGTTGGGTCAGTTGCAGGAAGCCAAGGACGAGGCCGACGCCGCCAATCGGGCCAAGACTACGTTTCTGGCGACCATGAGCCACGAGATCCGCACGCCGATGAACGCGGTGATCGGCATGATCGAGCTGGCCCTGAGGAATGCCGAGCAGGGCGTGGCCGACCGGGATGCCCTGGAGGTGGCTTCGGAGGCCTCGCGCGGCATGCTGGAGTTGATCGGCGATATTCTCGACATCGCGCGGATCGAATCCGGGCATTTATCGTTGACCTTGGAACCCGCCAATCCGCACGAGCTACTGACGTCGGTGGCACGCGTGTTCGAAGGACTGGCGCGGGCCAAGGGGTTGGTGCTGCAGGTGGAACTGGATCCTTTGGTCGACCGCATGGTGCTGGTTGATCCACTGCGTTTCAAGCAGGTGGTGTCGAATCTGCTGAGCAATGCCATTAAGTTCACCCACAAGGGCCGGGTCGAGCTCGGCGCTCATGCGGCCTGCGAAGGGGATCACCTTGGGCTGAAATTATGGGTGCAGGACACCGGAATTGGCATCAGCGCCCAAGACCAATTGCGCCTGTTCAGCCCCTTCATCCAGGGCAGCAATGGCGAGCAGTCTGCGCGCAGTGGCTCAGGCCTGGGATTGGTGATCAGCCGCAACTTGTGCGAAATGATGGGCGGCCGGTTGCACTTGAGCAGTGTGCTGGGGCAGGGCACGCGAGTAGACGTCACGTTGGCCCTGACGATGACGGATTTACTGCCGCAGGAGGGCGCGTCGGCGAATGCTGCGGTATCTGCCGCCCACGCCCTGAGTATCCTGGTGGTGGACGACTACCCGGCCAACCGGTTGCTGCTGGCTAGGCAGTTGAGCTTCCTGGGCCACCGTATCACCACGGCTGAGGATGGGGTTCAAGGGCTCGAGCTGTGGCGGGCCGGGCAGTTCGACGGCGTCATTACCGACTGCAACATGCCGTTCAAAAATGGTTACCAGTTGGCACAGGACATCCGTGCATTGGAGCATGAACGCGGCCTGGCGCCTTGCCTGCTGCTGGGGTTTACCGCCAATGCCCAGCCCGAAGAGGCCGAGCGCTGCCGGCAAGCCGGTATGGATGGGTGCCTGTTCAAACCCACCGGGCTTGACGATTTGCGCGTGGCGCTGGCATCGCGCTCCACCTGCGCGCTCAGCGTTGAAGCAACGACGTTTGATTTGAGCACCCTGATCGTATTGGTCGGTGAGGATCATCACGCGCTTACCGAACTGTTGGTACCGTTGCTCGACAGCCTGGAGGAGGACCGGGCGCTGTTGCCGGCGCTGCAGCACAAAGCTGACTTCGCCAGGCTGCACGACCTTGCACATCGCGCCAAGGGCGGTGCGCGAATGGTCAAGGCGCAGGTGTTGATCGCTCGCTGTGAAGCGCTCGAGGCTGTCTGTGAAAGACAGGACCGCACCGCGCTGGATACGGCGATCGACGGTGTGGGGGAAGCAATCATCGCTCTGCATGAGGGGTTGAGTACGCATTGCAATCAGACGGGATCCCGATGAATGCCATTCAGGGCTTTTGGGAGAAGTCCTACATGACAGGGGAACATGCCTGATTTTGTCGTCGAGATTTGTCTGGAGAATGGGCGACGCTCACTGACGAGCGCTGCCTGCCCAGGGGTTTGCCATGCCGAACAAAGCACTGACCATCCTGATTGCCGATGATCTGCACTTGCAACGGCTGTACATCGAAAAAATGCTCAACCAGTTGGGGTATTACCGGATTGTGCCGGTGCAAACCTTCGAAGAAGTCCAGATCCTCACCGACATTCCGGCCAGACCCTTCGATGTGCTGATCATCAATGCGGGGCTGGCGGCCCATGCGAGTGGGCCCCATCCTCAGGTTCGGCATGTACTGGTCTACGACAACCTTGACCTGGGTAACCCCGCCGGCGCAATGCCGGCGGTAGCAGTACGCCTGCCGGGCGTGCCAGACAACGTCAACCTCGAACACTTCATGGACATCATCGACCCACCCAAGGCCAGGACCGGCTTGCGGGTGCTGCCGTGGCTGAGGGCGTTGTCCCGCCAGCCGGTGGCCGGAGTCTAGTCCAGCGCTGGCGCACTGTTGCTGTGTCCACGAAGGCGCTCGGCGGCACTGCGCAGCAACTGCTCGGTGCCCGCCCAACCCAGGCAACCGTCGGTCACCGACACGCCGTACTTCATTGACGGGCTCAGAGGTTGGCACCCCTCGAACAGGTGGCTTTCCAGCATCATGCCGATCAACGACGTATCGCCCTGCAAGCGTTGCTCCAGCACCTCGCTGAACACCGCCGGCTGGCGCAGTGGGTCTTTACCACTGTTGGCGTGGCTGCAATCGACCATGATGCGCGCCGCTACCTTGGACTTGGCCAGGTCTTGCTTCACTTGGGACACACTTTGCGCATCGTAGTTTGGCCCACGGTGACCACCGCGCAGCACCAGGTGAGTGTCGGGGTTGCCAGGCGTCTGGATGATCGCCGGATGCCCCTGGCTGTCGACGCCGAAGTGGCGGTGCGGGTGCGAGGCCGAGCGCATTGCGTCACAAGCAATCGCGACGCCGCCGTCGGTACCGTTTTTGAAGCCTACGGGCATGCCCAGGCCGCTGGCCATTTCGCGGTGGATCTGCGATTCGGTAGTGCGTGCGCCAATCGCAACCCAACTGAGCAGGTCATCGAAGTAGCCGGCGGCCATGGGTTGCAACAGCTCGGTGGCGACCGGCAAGCCCAGGCGCAGCATTTCGCGCATCAGTTCCCGCGACAGGGTCAAGCCCGCGGCCATGTCATCGCTGCCATCAAGGTGCGGATCGTAAGCCAGGCCTTTCCAGCCAATGGTGGTACGGGGCTTTTCGACGTAGGCGCGGATGACCAGCAGCATCTGGTCGCTGACTTCGAGCGCCAGCTTCTTCAGGTTGCGCGCGTATTCCATGGCCGATTGCGGATCGTGTATCGAGCATGGGCCGACAATCACCAGCAAGCGTGAATCCTGGCCATTGAGAATGGCGCGTACGGCTTGGCGGTGGGCGTGCACCTGTTCATTGAGGAACGGGCTGAGCGGCAGTTGATGCTTGAGCTCCAGGGCGCTTGGGAGGCGCTGGGTCAAGGCTTCATTGGCACTGTCGAGCGTAGAGACGGGCAAAGCGGCGATAGAGGCGTTCATATTCAAGGTTTCCTGGGCAAGCGGCGGGCGATTCCCGCGCCTGGCCTACTGGGGTGTTCGACAATTGGCCGTATTGGCCAGCGTTGGCTTGCCACCAAGAGGTGACCGATCGGAGGCGGCAGGCTGTCCCGAACGGGGCTGGCTAAATCGCCATGCAGCGCATGTGTCGTAGCGGTAATAGGTGGCGTAGTTCATGTCGTGATTCCTTTAAGTGCTTGATCGAACAAAATTGTCAGGGCCTGAAAAAACAAAACCCCCGGTCGGGGAGCCGACCGGGGGTTAGATTTCTCTGGCAGGCGACCCCTTGAGTAGTGGGCGCCGATTTCAGGTATCAGGCGCGCCAGTGGCTAAACCAATACCCAAAATAAAAGCTGACCAGTGCGCTCGAACCGTTCACACGGGTAGCCGACACCGAGCGCGAAGCGCGGGCAGCGAGGCAGACCTGAGTGTGGGTGAGTTGCAACATGGTATGGCTCCAAATGATGGGGGGAGCTTACTAGAGCTGCGCGGGTAGATTCAATCAGTAATTTCTATTGCGCCGAGGGACTTACGGCTATGGGGTGAGTATGGATATGCTGACCCCTCCACCCATAAAGATTGCCAGGACGCGACCATGACTGCCTTGACCCTTGCTGCGGCGCAAAGCCTTTCCATTGCAGGCGATGTACCGGCTAATATCGCGCGGCATCGGGTGTTCATGCAGGCTGCGGCCGCACAGGGCGTGCAATTGCTGGTGTTTCCAGAGCTGTCACTGACCGGCTATGAGCCTGCGCTGGCAGCCGACTTGGCCATTGCCCCTGAATCGCCAGTGCTGACCCCATTACGTGAGATGGCGCGCAAGCTGCGGTTGACGGCGGTGGTGGGTATGCCTGTGCGCTTGGTGCCAAAGGCGGACGTAATGATTGCCGCCTTGGTGCTCGGGGCTGACGGCTCATTGGCGGTCTACACCAAGCAGCATCTGCATCCGGGCGAAGAAGTTGCGTTTGCAGCGGGGCAGGGCGGTGCAGTGCTTGAATTAGGGAGTGATCGTATTGCGCTGGCCGTCTGCGCTGACTTTTCCCACGCCAGCCATCCGCGTCAAGCTGCGCTGGCAGGCGCCAATATCTACGCCGCCGGGGTATTGATCAGCGAGAGTGGCTACGCAACGGACAGCGCGTTGCTCCAGCAGTACGCAGTCGAGCATCAGCTTCTGGTATTGATGGCGAACCACGGTGGCCCTTCGGGTGGCTGGGCCTGTGCTGGCCGCAGCGCGATATGGGCCAACGATGGCCGTTTGCTTGTGGCGGTGCCCGGCGTCGGCGAAGCGCTGGCGATTGCCCGTCGCGATGGCGAGCGCTGGGTTGGGCACGTGGTGACTGTGTAAATGACCTTTCACCTACGCGCTGCGACGGACCAGGACCTGCCATTTGCACGAACCCTGACCCACCGGGCGATGGACCGCTATTACGTGCAAAACCGCTTGCTGTGGTCTAACGACGGTTTCGATATGGCCTGGGCGAGTCGAGAAAACTGGCTCATTTGCCATGACGACGAAGTGGCCGGCTTTATCAGCCTGAGTCGTGACAGTCACGCGCTATACATTCGCGAGCTGCATATGCTCGAGGCCTTCCGCGGGCTCGGCGCGGGCAGTTGGGTGCTGGAGCAGATGGCACTCAAGGCGCAGGCTCAGGGCCTGTTGCGTTTGACGGTGTTCAAGGCTAACCCGGCCAAAAGCCTTTATCAGCGCAGCGGGTTCAGCGTTGTTGGAGAAGAGGACGGGTTCTGGCGGATGGAGCGCGTCTGCCGCGACTCAAGCTAAAACATGCACGCCGTCCTAATAAGCGCATACTGGCTAGGAGCCGACTTCCTGATCGTTGCTCTGGCCATCTGCCTCCGCAAGGATGATCCCCTCTTTCATGCCCAGAAGGACCGCTACCTTATGGGCCTCCCCACGCCGTCCCTTTTTGCGCCCAGCGAGCACTTGATAGGTGGTTGCCGGATCGACGCCATGTTCACGGGCGAACGCTTGAACGGACTTTCCCTGGTGTTCCAGCCAGGCCTTGGCTTGTGCGGCAGTACGGATTCCGGGCATAGTTCAAAACCGTTCAATTTCGTTTAACGAAGAGATGAGTGTGTCACCTCTTGGGGTGTGCCGAATAGGATCATACATCCAAATGAGTGGAATCGGTTCGCGTTTAAGGCAAGAAAGAGAGCGACTTGGCCTGTCGCAAAAAGTTTTTGGTGAAATCGGAGGCGTTGAAGCAAACGCACAAGGCAAATATGAAAGCGGTGGGCGCGCACCCAAGGCCGACTACCTGTCTCGCGTGGCCGAGAGAGGCGTGGACATCCTGTACGTATTGACCGGGACTGCCACGCCGATTCAACTGGAGAATCTGAGCCAGCTTGAAGAGAAAGTGCTGGTTGACTACCGGGCGATGCTCAAGGAGGACCAGGACGCAATCCGCCGCCTGACCTCGACATTGGCCGAGCATTCCCTTTCTCACAACGGAAAAACCAAACCGCAGTCGCAGGATTCCTGACCTTCTGCCCAGCAAATCCGGCCGTCCCACGTCTGATGGCCGCGTGCCGAGCGCTCAAACTCCACATATATGACGCTTGCGGCTAGGTCTGCACCGAGGTTTTTTGCTAAGGTGTCCGGCAACCTATAAGACCATATCGCGAGGTGTCTGCTTGATTAGGGTGCTAGTAGTCGATGACCATGATCTCGTTCGTACAGGCATTACACGAATGCTGGCTGACATCGACGGCCTGCAAGTAGTCGGCCAGGCCGAGTCGGGGGAGGAGTCGCTGATCAAGGCCCGGGAGTTGAAGCCCGATGTGGTGTTGATGGACGTCAAGATGCCGGGGATCGGTGGCCTGGGCGCCACGACCAAATTATTGCGCAGCCATCCGGATATCAAGGTTGTGGTGGTGACGGTGTGCGAGGAAGATCCCTTTCCTACGCGTCTGCTGCAGGCGGGCGCCGCGGGTTACCTCACCAAAGGCGCCGGCCTGGCGGAAATGGTGCAAGCCATTCGCCTGGTATTTGCCGGCCAGCGGTATATCAGCCCGCAGATTGCCCAGCA
>Ga0265797_10012858_pt1 | contig 10169 bp, 9 predicted proteins | sample P2T30metagenome_FD_192433 | JGI IMG/M metagenome (GOLD analysis project Ga0265797, IMG submission 192433) | Plant litter microbial communities from East Loma Ridge, Irvine, California - P2 T30 | ecosystem: Environmental > Terrestrial > Plant litter > Unclassified | place: USA: California... | reverse complement strand
CGCCAATGCGCCGCTCGTATGGTGAAAAATTTTATCAGACCATCTGATAGTCCGCATGCCCTTGTCGTCTCGAACTGCCCACCATGGTACACACGGCGAGCATGTGGCATCGGGACCGTCGCCTGATCTGCCCAAGCTCCCTGTCCAAGGCTCAACATAATCTGATCATCTTATCAATTAACATCTTTAGCCATGCATAGACACTTGCCAACCCTGCCACCACAGTGGATCAGGCACGGCACTGAGCCGGGCATCCTGCCAGCCCGTTTCGAGCCCAATTTGCCGAGATCGGGCGTAGTAGTCACGTAATTCATCTCCTGGTGAACGATCGCGAGACCTGCCCACGTTTCCATCCCACTGTCCGCAGAGGCGTTTGTTCACAGAACCCGCATCAAACACCTCGACGCGACATCAAGCCGCCCAGCAATTGTTCCACCGTCATTTCGTCACCGCCAGCGACAGCAGAGTCCCTTCTCCACGTGACACCACCCCACACAGAAATCATGTCCAAGTTCTGGCCCAAGGGCGGCCTTCCTGGCATTCTGCACCACTATGTATGTTTACACGAGTCTTACGCGGGGTCATGCGAGCACCGCTGATCCGTACAATGTAGGCCGAGAGTTTGGTGTCTTTCGAATACACAGGAAGCACTGTCCGCAAACCACACAGTCTTCTATTCGTCGGAGGCTTGGGTGATGGCATGGCTACAACATCATATATGTCTGCATTAGTCTATGCGTTGCAGCCCACACAGTGGTCACTTTTCACACTCAACCTAACCTCGTCCTACACGGCATGGGGTCTGGGCCATCTCGACAGAGATACCACCGAGATTGCACAGTGCATTGAGTACATCAATGAGTACAAGCAGGCCAAGTTTGGTGGTGGCGGAAAGGTGGTCCTGATGGGACACTCGACCGGTAGCCAAGATGTGCTACACTACCTGTATCGATCAAACCCCCACACAAGTTTGTCTTCTTTCGATCAAGACCTGCAACATATGAAAAGACCTGCGATTGATGGTGCAATCATGCAAGCTCCCGTGTCGGACAGGGAGGCCATCCATTGGGTGCTCGAGAAGGGTATCGGCAACAAAGCCGCTAAGGACTGTCGAGCAGCCTACGATGAACTCATTACAATCGCTCGGGAGGCAGCAAGCAGCGGGCATGCAGGCGACACATTGCTGCCATTGAACATCACTGCCAAACTTGGTTACCCCTCGACGCATCCTGTCAGCTGTCGTAGATTCTTAAGTCTTGTCAGCCCGGACAGCCCGAACACTCCTCAGGAAGACGATCTCTTCAGCTCAGACATCAGCGACGAGCAGCTCGACAAGACTTTCGGCATGATCAGCCAACAAGCATTACTGAGATACAAGCTGCTTGTCATGCCTTCAGGCGCGGATCAGGCAGTGCCAGACTGGGTTGACAAGCCCGCGACGCTGGCAAGGTGGCAGAAGGCCGTCGACCGTAACGGCGAGTTCCAGATTTGGGATGCTGAGAACAGCGGACCTATACCCAACGCTTCTCACGCATTGAGCAACGACGATCAAGCGGAGCCTCGACAGTATCTTGTCGAGAAAGTGCAAAACTACCTCAGTGGCCTTGAGAAGGCATTAATATCTGCATCGGCGCAGACGGCGGCTTGAGCCGTATGAGGTAACGTCTTTTACATAGCATATGAAGATGTCTTCATCGTTCGTGTTGATCCCTAATGAGTAGTGGCAATGTGCGCCTTCGTGGTTATGCGATCACCAACACGTGCTCAACAGGTTCAAAGACATAGTCTTCCAAAAATGTCAAGGAGGTGTAAGCATGGCCATCTCGGCTACCGACCGGGTTGGGTCACACTATCGATATGCAGCCATCACCACTGCGACGTAGAGATTCACATGTAAAAATCGAAAGCTGAGCTCGCCTGTAGTTGCCGAGCTACCTCGCTGCAACATCGTGTAGCGATGCAATAACAAATTTGATGCCACAAGGCTAGTGCCAGACATACGTCACGTATGAACCGAGGTCCCGTCGGAGTTTCAATCTGATTAGATTCAACACTTTCTGCCCTTGGTTTAGATCAGGCGAAGCATGGTGGCGCCATGCAAGCTCTGGCGCGCATGAGGTGGCTTTCGATCCGAGCTCTGCATCGATCCACAGGCCGGATCTTCCAACTTCATGATCCCTCCAGCTTCGTGGGGGCTAAAGCCAGCCATTGATTTCCACAGCCAAGTAGCGCTACCAGACGTGTCGTGTCTTGGTTTGTGTCATGGCCCCTGCGGATCAAATTTTTATCAGATCAACTGATGGGCGCCGATGCCGCTGCACCCACCACCACGGTGCGAGAAGCAGCCCTACTGTGCCTGCTAGAAAGTAGCTCGCTGCAAGTCGGTGAATGCCGCGTTGGCCAACGTAAGGCGGAAGAATCATCAGGCCAGTTCCAAACGTGCAGCAGCTAATAGTGCCACGAGGATTGCCCGTAGCGAGACTCCGTTGGGATGGAGCCGCGTGAGGGTCCCCGTGCACTGTCAGGCACTGCGTTCATTAAGTTTCACAAGATGTGCGTCGATGGGGCCCTGGGCGTGGCCGTTTGGCCATGATGCGGCAGGGTACACAAAGCCTGCAGTCCGGTAGAAGCATCAAGCCATTGATCCTTCTCTTGGTGGTGCAACAGACGTCCTTGTAAATACCATATTCACTCGAGCAAAACCCTATTACATCCTGTCCTGGCTCCACTGCAAGACATCTTCACACATTTCCAATCGCAGCAAGCATGGGTGCACACAACGACTCCGTCTCAATGGATCAAGCTACGACTTACGATGTTGTCTGTATCGGCTTCGGTACCAAAGGTCTGGCACTCTCTACAGTCCTCGCCGACCACGATCCTTCGCAGAAGGTCCTAGTCGTTGAACGCGACAGTCAATTCAACGGCGATCTGGGTTTCGCATCTACAGAGAGCTCCGCCGGATCTTCTTTCATGCGCGATCTGATCACTCTTCGTAATCCACGATCAGAATACACTTTCATCAACTTCCTTCACGAAACCAACCTTCTGATTGCTTTCACCAATGCATCGCAACTCATCACATCCCGAGCACTCACTGCTCGCTACATGACTTGGGTGGCTGAGAAGATCCAGCGATTGGGTTGGGTAGCGTTCAACAAGGAAGCCGTCAACATCAAGCCTACTAAGGTCTCCGCCGATGGTCAAGTCAGCAAATGGACAGTCGACCTCAGGGCAAATGGCAACGGTGCTGCTTCAAAAGTCACTTGCAGGCGTCTTATAGTTGCCACCGGTGCCCAGTCTCGTCTTCCCGAGTCTCTGGCTTCGCCCAAGCTTACTTCAAGCGTTATGCCTATGAGCAAGTCAGCGGAGCTGCTCAAGAGGGTCCACGAAGCGGATCGCTCACTAAATATTGCCATTGTTGGTGCGGACCAAGAGTCTGTTGAGCTCTTCGAGCACTTGATTGCCGCACCTGGTCAACACCGTGCTACAATGATTATTGCCGGATCAGCGCTTCGCGTCGAAGACGGCACCCCTTTGTGAGTTCAAAGTCATCATTCCAGTTATGGCATTTGCTAACAACTCAACAGCACACACGAGATGGTCGATGGTGCTAACAACACATCTCTCCACCACCTCCCACCAGAGGTTCGCCAAAGAATGCTCGCCACAAGCGTCGCCGCAGAGTTTCCGACAGTAGACCTTCACACGCTCGAGGCTCTGTACATCTCGCTCTACTCTCAGCAAGTCCAACAGCCCGACAAGTCACAGCATCGCTTCACAATGCGTCCCCACACTCGCATCAGCCACGCGAGCTTGGAGCAGGGCAAAGTCCAATTGACCGCAAACGACGTCCGATCGCACGCCAACACTCAGCTTCCCGAACAGTTCGATCTCGTCATTGCCACTACCGAGCGTGAAGCTCTTCCCGGCAAGCCGCTACTGGCTCCTCTGTCTCGCATGTTCGACTCTGGCAACGGCTCGTGGACCGTTGACACCGGCTACAAGGTCAACTTCCGCAGGAACATGTTGGCGCCAGGCTGTGGCATCTGGGTCATGGGCACTCTGGCGGATCCCAATGTCAGACGTGATAACTTCAGCATTCTCTCTGCAAGTGCTGGACGCGCTGTAGATAGCGTTTTGGAGGTCTCGCAAGCTGAGCAGAAGGAAGAGGCCGGGCCCAAGTACGGGCAGATGGCTATGTTGTAGACGTTTTGATCAAAATGGGTTAGCAGGCGTTCCAAAAATGGTGTAATTAGTGGCGCAAATTTCTGAAATTTATCTCGCTGTCGACTTTTTGATTACTGTCTGTCAGTGTGCCTGCTGAGGAGATTCATGCATCCGTGGTTGGGACAGAAATATTATATGAAAGAAACAAGAAAGCTCAATGGGTTATGATAAGAAAGATCACGACGACACACAACTACAACTTGGCTCTTGGCTGGTCCAGCAGCTCTTGTCCAATCTTCTTCATCTCAAACTTCTTGATCTTGCCGCTGCCCGTGATAGGAACATCAGCAGTCACACCGTCCTCTCCTAACCAGAACACATGAACAGGCGTCTTGTGTCTACCGAGCTTCTCTCGTGTCCAAGCTCTGATTGCTTCGATGTTCGGCTTCTCCGCGTTTGCAGAGCGTTGCAAGAAAGCGGCGACTTTCTCGCCATACTTCTTGTCAGGCAGTCCAACGACGATGGCACGATCGACAGCATCATGCTGGACGAGTCTATCCTCAATCTCGAGAGGGTAGATGTTCTCGCCGCCACGGATGATGATGTCCTTGAAACGGCCAGTAATCGTGCAGTAGCCGTGGCGGTCAATGAAGGCTTCATCACCAGTGTGGAGCCACAACACTCCATCGGAATCCCGCCTCATCGCCTCGTCGGTCTTGTCTTGGTTTCGCCAGTACCCTTGCTGTAGCTGATAGCCTGCAATGCACAGCTCGCCACGAGATCCTACTGGTAGGATTCTGCCCTCTGCGTCCACCACTTTCGCTGAAGCATGAGGCATCAGGGTACCAACAGAGGTCAATCGGCGGTCCATCGTGTCATCGACAAAAGCGTTGAAACATGTGGGTGATGCCTCGGTCAAGCCATAACTGCTCGTGAACTCGGTCATGCCAAACTCATTGACAAGTAATTCCATCAAATGACGGGGCACTGGGGCCCCAGCAATGATGCCAGTGCGTAGCGGGGTGCAGTCAAAGCCTGTGGGGCGAGGCAGACTAAAGAGCGTGTCGAACATGGCGGGAACACCGTGAACTGCCGTGCACCTTTCGTCCGAGATGGCGCGGAGGACTGCGGGACCATCGAAGATCTCAGCCGGGTACACAATCTTTGCTCCGTGTGTGATAACGGCCAGCAGACCCAAAACCAAGCCGAAGCAATGGAACAATGGAGGTGGGCAGCACAAAATATCTTTCTGTGTGAGGCTCATACGATCACCAATGAAGCGTGAGTTGTTGAGAAGGTTGTGTTGCGTCAGCATGGCAGCTTTTGGGTGGCCTGTTGACCCACTCGTGAACTGTAGGTTGCACGTGTCGTAGGGGCTCACGGCCGCTTGGGCTGCAGCTAATCTGTCTGCTGGGAGACGAGAGCCGGTCTGGACGACCTGTCGGTACTCCGCTAGCCCATCCAACGAGCCTGCGAGGAGGATGATCTCTTGCAGAGCTGGTAGGTCTTGTTTGGCTTTGCTGAAAGATCGCAGCATGGATGTGTTGTCAGTGCGACCGATCAGTGCAGTGCTGAAAAGCATTTTGCATTCTATTGATTTACGTTAGCCATGATTTGACTCATATACAGTTGTCAAACACGACTTACCTGTGTACTGCAGGGCATATTGCGCTTCAGCGGAAGTGTATGTGTTGTTGAGGATGACCAGAATTGCACCTATTCTCATGCAGGCAAAGAATACCGATGCATACTCAACACGGTTGCCAGCAAGGATGGCTACGCGATCACCCGCTTGGATGCCATTGTCAAGCAGATATCGAGCAAGATAGATGCTGTGTTGTTGCAGGTCATGGTACGTCCATCTCGCTCCATCCCAGGGGGTGACGATCGCCTCATCCTCGCCGAAGTGAAGACATTGGTAGTCCAAAAAGTCGGCCAATGTCAGATCTAGCAGGGGTGGGTTCTGTGGGCCATGGAATACCGATAGAGTGGTAGGGACATTGTCCAGATCGTTTGTGATTGTCGCCATGGCTGTTGATGATCCTGATCTGTCTTCTACGGCTCTTCAAAACAGAAAGATCAGATAAGACCTACCTATACTTGGGTTGTCGCGTGGCCCAGAATCTCGCAACGCTTCCACCGACACCGGGCCGCCTTGAACCCTGGGCAACCGACGTAACCAGAGCGCCTGATGCCAGGACGGAGACGGCAACTGCCCTCGCATCCTCGATTGAGCAAACTTTAGCCTTTACGAACCCGGACCCTTGTGCGTCTGTTGGGAAACGGCCAGGATGAGAGCGAACATTCTGCAACAATTCCGCATCGCGGATCGAGGCTCGCGAGTTTACGAGTCCGCCTCATCCGCTATGCTAACGCAGCATAGATTGGAATCTGGTCGCGATGCCCAGACACTGACGAACCTTCGGCCCACCAGCCCTGCTTCTGCGCCTGAGAAACGGCCGATGCGTGCTCATCGTCGCATCAGGGACCATGGCTCGGCTTGGCCATACTAAGCTAAGCTTCTTCCAAGCGACCACCTGCATCCTGCAAGGTCTTGATTCGTGTCAGAATCGTGGGTGGAGCAGAGTAGGGCTGTTCAGCAGCAAGGATGAAGCTCGGCGATTATCAGATTGATAACCTAAAGCTAACGACATTAGGCTGGTGGAGCGCGATGCACGGTGAGCAAACCTTGCAGCGCTAAGAAAGGGCTCACGGACGTGTCTGTTTCGGGTCGGGAGAAACAGGAAGACTTTCGCGAGCTGCAAGGAAGATGCTAGGCTGAGGCAGCAAATGCTTGGAGGGTCGTAGCATCATGGCTGAGGAGACGGGGACATGGTATACGATGAATGTCGTTTTGTGTTGGCTTGAGATTATTGTGGTGATGTGGAAGTGTAATGTACATGCCGTCACCAAATTTGAGCAGCAAACGTCTCGTCTTGGCAGCCTCAAGGCGTCTGTCACCACGAGAACTTGCACAATCAAAGCAAGTCGTGTATGCCTGGTAGTCTTCTGTCCTGCCTGGCCTGTAACTCTTGTTCGATGCCTCGCCATTTCCGATCTGTTTGTTGCATTCAAGCTGAGTCGATTTGATAGATGTAGCTCATTTGGTACATCACTGTGTGTAAGGGTTAGAGTTGGGGTGACGACAAGCAACGATCAAATCGTTCAAATCACATAAGCACGTTCATAGCGAGTTCCAGGCATGACTTAAGCAGCGGGAAGATGAACGGTGATATCCTAGTACATCTGACTGCGTCTGAGTGTGATCTCAGCGACTCTCGTGGTCACAATGGTGTTCTAACGAATTTACTGCTTCAAATTCCAACAGACAGTAAACGAACGCATGATTGAGGTTGCAAGCCAGGCTTGAAAGGCTCGTCTGGTCAATCTTTTTTCTTCAAATCGTTTAATGCTCACATAGTTCATCTAGTATCTAGCTCGAATTAGAATTGTCTGCACAGGACCATGAAGAAGCACCACCATCACCCGAGTAATCTTTGATCAGCCCAATGACAGCGCCATACGTGCCACCAACCATAGCGAAACACCCAACGGCAATCACGAACACGCTCCAGCCGACCATGAGCCACCATCGCCAATCTCGCGCCTTCTTCTCCATCGTCCAATTGTCGTAGAGCCACATGCAGCCCATTGGTTGGAGGCAGATAGCAGTACCGAGCAATGCTCCGATGAGTGCGATCAAGCTGTCGAATTTTGGGACAGCGCTGGCAATGATGTATGCTACGATCACGACCCCGAGAGTGCACGAGAGCCACGTGATCCAATGTGTGAGTGTGTTTGCAGTCATGTGTCTGGTGCCTCCCAGGAAGCGGACGAGAAGCATTTTGGCCGGGAACTAATTGGTTAAAGGTAAGCATAGGTCTTATGGGAGGCGCGGTCAAGCAGACTTACATGGCTGACAATCATCTCGGTGACTAGTAACCCAGGAAGTGCGATACCATAGCACACTTTCTTCATCAGCGGACCAGCAGACCCCAAAGCCGGCGAGGCGACATAAGATCCGCAGTAATAATAAACCACGACTCCGATGACAAGGTAGACGGTGGTGACGGTAGCCTGGCAGATTAGCATCGAGCGTGTATAGTGCTTCGGGTTCCGCATCTCGGCTACAATTGGAAAGAATGCTGGCGTGCCAGAGAACGCGAATATGATCATTGCCACGGCTGACATGAGCTCCGCAAAACTGGGATCAGCTACCACTTTGGTGTCGGGAGTGAATGGTCCAGTTTGTGGAGCAGCAGCTGGACGGTCTTGAACGCCAACTGCGATAGTAACAGTGAGGACTGCCAAGTTTTGTTAGTCCTCTAGATTGTCCATTGAAGACGCTGTGATATTGAAGACCGGACAAGCTTACTAGAGACAAGAATGCTGACAGCTCCAGCTGCAGCAAGCCAACTCAGCTTCGAAAGGGTTGGAATTGAGGTCAGAAGCCAGGCCACGACAGCAGCTACGGCCACAAATACTGCTGTACAAGTGCCATGCTCGGACACCGCATTGAGTCCAATCGAAACGCTTAGAATGGCGGAGCCTGCGACGAAGATCCAATCTAGCGGTCCGAACGTTAACACAGTCCAGTGAGACCATTGCGGAGCTTAGGTTGAGGACTTACAGAGGAAGAATACTACTCCAAGCACTTCCTTGCCAACCCGTCCGAACATGATTCCGCCAGCATCGTCGATACCGTACACTTCGGGGTGGCGTAATTTGAAGCGACCAACGATGTAATCAGACTACGGGACGGAGATATGACAGTCAGCAACCTATGTTTGACACCGGATGTCATGGACGTATACATACCCACGTCGTGATAACAGCCACCGCCATCAGCGTGATGATACCAGGGACAAATCCAAGAATGTCAAATGCTCTTGGGATTGACAGGACTCCTATGCCAATCTGTGTTTTGATCATGAGCACCGCGGCGCCGACCCATCCAACCTACGTACCGTCAGTGACACACTCTTGCGGTCTGCTCCCTAAAGACTTGTGTTGAGGTAGATGTACGTTCCGGTAGTTCGGGCCATCCTCAAGTATCTCTCCAAACACAGGATCGGTGACCGTGACCTTCTTCTCCAATCGAAGACTCTCAGTATCGCCGTGTCTGTATTCGGGGGCGTTATCGATTTGTTCGAAAGCAGACCCGTCCGTCTTTGGCCCTACACCATGCGACAACTCGTCGGAGACTTGATTGATTTGGTTGAACGACATATTGAGCAATTGAGCTCACGCTTGCAGTAACGCTCGAGTGTAATTAATGGCCGCAATGAGGAAACGTTTCGCGTATGCAAAACTTGTCTGATATAAGAGCCTTGTACAGTACATCGTGTAAATTCGGCTCGCGACCATGACTTGGTCCTTGGTTGTTGCGTTGCGGTAGAGCTTACCTTTACAACCGTCGAGGTTGGCCAGGGGAAACTTTTGCTGCGTAAGGTTAAAACATGTGTCGATCGGGAAGCCAGTACGGCTGCTATCAGATTTGTGCCCACAATTTCTCCATACTTCTCCACGAAACTTACGCGGGGTCAGCAGTCGATGGAGACAATATTTCTCCTAAGTAGGTAAAGGGGTTACTTCTATGTACTAGCGTAGGGCGTGGAGTGTCAGCGAAGAACATCCGGTTGTTCGTGGGTCATCATCCCTTGGTCTTGATCCACAGGAGACGTCATTGATGCTCGAAGTCGATAAGAGAGGAAGTCCGCGGAAGACGTATGAAGATATGCAACATGCTTTTAAACACTGCCGGATCGGCCCAAACCCGAGCGCGAGACACACCTGATAGAAGCAGCTGGCAGTGGCCCAGTGACTATGGCCCTCGACCTTGCAGAGGTCACATACTATTTGTGTGGTTCGCGATTCCACATGTATCACTCCAATGGCAAATGATGCTGAGTCAGACCGGTTGCGAGACTTACAAGTATCTTTCTCAAGCTTCGGCTTCTTTGTCACGATCTCCATGTTGCAGGGAGACTGAAACGGCA
>Ga0265797_10012857_pt1 | contig 10169 bp, 4 predicted proteins | sample P2T30metagenome_FD_192433 | JGI IMG/M metagenome (GOLD analysis project Ga0265797, IMG submission 192433) | Plant litter microbial communities from East Loma Ridge, Irvine, California - P2 T30 | ecosystem: Environmental > Terrestrial > Plant litter > Unclassified | place: USA: California... | reverse complement strand
ACTATGTGTATCCAAGTGATAAGCGAACTACATATAGACTTGTATTATCTGTAGTAACATGCCTTTAGTCCACCAGCACCTTCAGCTCCAAACATTCTGTTATCATGTGCTTCAGATGTGTCAACTTACCTTGTTCATATCATCGACGGCTATTGTCACTCATATGCCCGATCATGCTTGCCTTTGAGAGGCTTCCAAGTTATCATCAGGTGTGCTCCAGGCTACCCTCAGTGCCACGCAGTGTGCTTACCACGAGAGACCATGTCAAAGCCACCAGCAATCTCAATGGTCCAGCATGTCCAGCGTTGTACTGAAATGGTCGTGCTCAGCCGCTGAGACATATGAGACCCTTGGACACAGTTGGGATCATTGTCACCGTACTGGAGGAGTGATTGAGATCTGGCGTCTCTTTGCCCAAAAACACGAGTACTAGTAGTTTCACCCTTATCTACAAATTCCGAATATGTTGCTCACTTACCCAACGCTGACAAATATTGAGTATCGAAAGTCAGCAGGAAGCGAACGCGCAGTGCGCATGCACGATCAAACTTTAAAAACGCCTCGATTCCCAAGGTCTCGGCTGCGCCGGGACCACCGTGACACCGTCAGCTCTTTCACATTTCGCATGCATGTGAACTCAGAGACCGTGACTCCTCACTCCATGTTCCACACATGAGTGACGTTGTGGCACTGTTGCGGTGCTCTGCTGGCTGTTACTTGAGTGGGCCACAACGCAGCCATGCCGGAAAGCCTGCCGATTGAGCTGAAGGCGTTGGCAGCCTTTCTGGAGACTGACGACCGACCCACTGCTATATTCGCCAAATGTTCCGAGGAGGCGGCGACATGGGAGGCGATTTATACTAACCAAGCATTGCTTTCGCAAGGCGATGCTTTGGTGCGGGAAGCGACTGCTTTCATTCGCGACGAGCAAAGACCCACTTCTACAGACCAACATGATCAAGGAAGCTCAGTATGGAACATAAGGGATTTAGGCGCTGGGTATGTGGCGATCACGCGCCACGCCATCTCCACGCCGGACCAAACCAACAATGAACCGTCCGCGCGACCCGAGGACGACATGCCAGCTACCAATGGCGATGAGCAGACTCGGAAACTCGATTGGATCAAGTATCCCGGTAACGAGCTGACCAAGTGGCAAAAGTTCTTCCATGAACATGATTGGAGCAATACACCCTTGGGTCCTCTCAAAGACTGGACATTTGATCTCAGGAGCGTTGTGATCAGTGCCATGGCGGATCTGGTACCAAGGACGATCTACTGGGGCCCGCAAAATGTTTTCATCTACAACGAGGCCTTCGTACCCATATTTGGCCTCAGCCACCCCGATTGCTTAGGGCAGCCAGTCGAAAACGTGTGGCGGCCCGGCATGAAGGAGATGATTTGGCCACATGTACAGAGTGCATACCAGGGCGAGACGCAGAAGATCGATCGAATATCGCTGAACCTTGAGCGCAATGGATTCCTGGAAGAAACATACTGGGATCTGACTATGACACCCACCATCGGCCATGATGGAATGGCGGCGTGCGTCCAAGGCGTCTTAGTCGAGTGCACTCGCAGTGTACGGGGCGAAAGAAGGAGAGTGGGCATCACCAACCTCGCTAAACGAATAGCTTCTGCTGGAACATTGGCAGATGTCTGGTCATCTTTCCTCAGTGGCCTGTCCTGTGAGGTCGTCGATTTACCATACGCTGTCTTTTATACGGCTGAGCATGACCTCTCCGAGCTCGTTTCAGAGTCGACCGACAGTAATGCATACACGCCTGAGAACACTGCCTGCACACTCAACGGCACCATGGGCGTATTGCGCCCGGAAGCTCTACCTCAGTTATTTTCTCTTTCCCAGGATACTGCTGAGACGCCCTCGGATGCAGCATCACCGCTTCGGTCTAGTTTCTCAGTTGCATGGAAGGAGCGAAAATCTGTCGTGCTGAGCTTGGAAGATGGCACTCTTCCCGCCTATCTCTCCTTGAGCAACCCGGATCGTGGTTTCGGCGATACCGTGAAAAAGGCGATAGTAATACCTATCACATCGATCACCAGTCGAGATCTCATGGGTGTGTTGGTGATGGGAGTCTGCCCAAGAGTTCCCTTCGACGAGATCTACAACATGTGGTTGAACCTACTGGGCGATGTTCTCCACAAGACCGCAGCCTTCATATCCTTACCAATCGAACAGAGAAGGGCGCAGAAAATGTCTGACGACATTAACAACGCTCTCGCAAAGCAGTTGCAGATCACTGCCCTCCAGGCCGAGCGGAGTGATGCCAAATTCTCGAGGATGGCAAAACTAGCGCCGATAGGCGTTTACATCCTGAGCCCAGAGGGTATACCTCTTTACATCAACGACGCTTATCGGAGACTTGTACCTACGCTGCCGGATGGAAGTGCCGTCTCTTTCAACAAACCATCTGACTGGACCAATTTCATTCATCCTGACGACCTCTGTCGCTTCTGGGCAAGCTGGGAAAAGGTTATGGTCCAGAAGATCCCCGACGTCTGCGAATATCGTATCTTGAGGGAATGGCGATCGATCGACAAAGCCACTGGCGAGCAATTGTCCGGCGAAACATGGTTGCTTGCCACATCATTCCCCGAAGTCGAGTCTGATGGCAGAGTGTCGGTCATTATGGGCTGGATTACAGACATATCCAAGCAAAAGGCAGCAGAGCGACTGCTGTCACAGAGGCTCGAGGATGCACTGGAGACTAAACGACAGAGCGAGAATTTCATTGACATGACTAGTCACGAGATGAGGAACCCTCTGAGTAGCATACTCCTATCAGCAGACTCCATCATATCATCTCTTGAGTCAACTGATCTGACATTGCCCGGGCAAGAGCACAGACTGTCCGGTCCTGTAGTGGAAGAAATCGTGGATGCGGCGCAGACCATCATATTGTGCGCCAACTTCCAGAAGAAAATTGTGGACGACATACTCACTCTGTCCAAACTGGATGCTAGCCTGCTCGAGATCGCGCCCGACAAAGCGCAGATACCACAACTTGTCGAAAAAGCTCTGCGCATGTTTGACACCGAGATATCACGTGCCGACATTCGAGCGAAACTTGTCATCGAGCCAACGTATGACAAGCTCGAGGTAGACTGGGTTGTCTTGGATCCAAGCCGACTGCTACAAGTTGTCATCAACTTGCTTACAAACGCCATAAAATTCACTCAGTATTCCGAAGTCCGTGAGATAACGATATACATTGGCGCGTCGTACGAGCGACCTACAGGCAAGCACCACGGGATCAACTTCGTGCCACTTCGCCACGCCAAGCAGGCCGCTACTCCCACTGGTGAGTGGGGCGAAGGAGAAGACTTATATCTCCAATTGGCTGTCTCCGATACAGGGTCGGGGCTGGACGATGAACAAATCCAGGTCCTCTTCAAGCGCTTTGCCCAAGCATCGCCGAAGACTTACAAACAGTACGGAGGTAGTGGTCTTGGTCTTTTCATCTCGCGTGAACTCTGCGAGTTGCAAGGCGGACAAATCGGAGTGTGCAGCAGTGCAGACAGGACGACTTTCACGTTTTACGTGAAGGCTAAGAGATGGATTGAAACAGATACAGAGCAGGCTGCTCCCCTCACGCGTTTTGCAAGCGCTTCTTCAAGTCCAATGATGTTCAACAGAAGAGGCAGCTCTATGCTGGTGCACACACCAGACCAGGAACAACCCGCAACGAACGGATCACATCTTGACGGCATGGTCGAGGTTGGCGGCTTGTTGTCGGCGCAGAACGTACCCAAAGTCGATGCGGAGCAACTCAAGCATTTGCATGTGCTTGTTGTAGAGGGTGAGTTCTCAAGTTGGATTCACATGAGGATCACTGCTAATCGCTTCTAGATAATCTGATCAATCAAAAGGTTATGGCACAACAGCTCCGCAAAGCAGGACTGACTGTACATGTGGCCAACCATGGACTGGAGTGTCTTAACTTCATCTCATAGTCGAGCTATTCTTCGGAGCCAACGACGCCCGAAGTGGAAGCCCCAGATGACTTTTCACCGACGCCCCTGTCCATCATCCTGCTAGATCTTGAGATGCCGACGATGGACGGCCTGACTTGCATTCGACACATCCGCGAGAAACAGCTGAGCGGCGAGATATCAGGGCACGTTCCAGTCATTGCCGTCACAGCGAATGCGAGAAGCGAACAGATCAATTCTGCAATTGCGGCGGGGATGGACGAAGTTGTCACAAAGCCCTTCCGCATTCCGGAGTTGGTACCGCAGATGAGGAAATTGGTCTCTGAGGTTTTGAGCAGGGTATGAATGGTAGGTACCTGATGTTCACTCTTAATGAAAACTACTATTCTTACTTCCGATATCGTGTCGGGCCATCTTGCTCGAGGCCACCTGACCAGGCTCGCCAGGCTGGTGCCATCAGGTAAAATCCATATCGAAAATCAGCCCCGTCATTGAGACGCCATTACGCAGAGGCACGCATCCTGGCACCTAGCGTGTACGTTGCTACTGTCAAACATCTGCACCAGAAATTTCGCGATGAACAGTGATAGACTCTTCAGTCAATTTCTGGAAAGGCATTGCACGACGCCCAAAAAAGCATTTTGACGTCATTGCAATCAGGTTTATTCGAGGCACGTTTCGAAGGTCGAGTCCAAGTTGCGACGTCCACGACGTTGATCATTCTTGCCGCGTAGCCGCACATCCCGAATACGTTGTCTTTGTTGCGAGTGATGGGCCGTGCCTAAATTTGGTGACGCAACCGCGAGCATGGTCAAACGTGAATCCCAAGGATGATGAAGCCCAGAGAACGGCGGCACTTGGCGAGCATGGCTGTTGGAACTTGGACAACTCCACCACTGGCCATCACATCTTCCCACTTTGTAGAAGATGGCTTCGTCACGCGCTGGTGAAGTGACCGGGGTGTCTAATTACGCGAGAGGACGATGATGAAGAATAGGTAGTTGTGACGCAACAGCCCTACCAATCCCTGTAGGTGTGCTCGCCGTTGTATGTGGCAGAAAGAGTATATATCTGCTTGTACAGACTCTGCTAGATCCGAGCCATTTCACATTCCAAGCAATATCCTACAAACTCCAACAACCTCAATCTCAATCTCAACCGAACAACCGCAATCATGGGTCTTATGAGCAAAATTCTTCACAAGGACAAGCACCAGGACGAGCATCCTGCGACTGCGACCTCTTCTGACACCACTACATCGCCCACTGCTGGTCACACAACGACTGGATCGCACGGCCTAGGCTCGAACACGACTTCAAGCGGCCTTGGATCTTCTACCCACACCAGCAACACCACTGCCGGACCTCACACCTCCAACGCAGGAAACAAAATCGATCCCAGAGTCGACTCAGACAACAGTCGTTACAACTCCAACACCGTCGGTGGACAACATGGCCTCGCATCGGACAACCTCAACCACCGCAACGAGTACAACACTACCTCAGGTCCCCACGCCTCAAACGTTGCAAACAAGGCCGATCCGCGTGTCGACTCCGACAACAGCAGGTACACTACCGGCGTGAGCGGAAGCCATGGTCAATTCACAGACAACACCGCCAGCGGACACCGCGGCTACGACAGCACTCCTGGTGCCTTCCCTACTAGTGGCACTGGCCACGGCCACTCCACTGGCCTCCCAACCCAATCACACGTTGAGAGAGACGGCTACGGAAGCTCTACCCACGCTGGACAAAACTTTAGCGGGCGTGATGCCTACTCCGGCGCTTCTTCCAACACCCACAATGCCTACAACAACAGCTCCCACGCACCCGGTCCCTACGGCACAAGAGAAGACTACGGCTCCACCGGCCCAGCTTCCCACACACTTGGTCCTCACTCGAGCAACGCAGCCAACGTCGCAGACTCACGAGTCCGCCCAGAGCCCGAGAAGATGAGAGACCACAACACCGTTGGGCCACACAACTCAGATATGCTTAACAAAATCGACCCCAGGGTTGATTCTGACCCGAGAAACCACGGTCTTAGCCGTGATCCCGCACACAACGACCACCGCTATGGCTCCACAGACAGCGGAAGGCAGACCGGCGGCTTCGTCGGCGGACCTCACGAGCGTCTTGAGAACAGAGGCTCCATTCCCACCGCTGGCGGTCTGCCTGTCGGCGCTGACGGCAATGGACCTTACGGTGGTGGACTAACTGGCTCGCACGGCGGACTTACCGGCTCACATGGCCGTGATCACCAGTACGAGACCTCCCACGGTGGACTGACCGGCTCACACGGTGGTCTCACAGGCTCCCACGGCCGTGACCACCAGTACGACAACTCTTCCAGCGGACTGACTGGCTCGCACGGCGGAATTACCGGCCCACACGGCCGCACCAACGAGCCCTACGGCACCAACCATAGCTCCGGTCACGGCCTCGGTTCATCAGGCGTGAGCTCTGGCACAGGCTTCGGCTCAAACAACCATCACACCGGCAACCACGGCCTTTCCGACCTCGAGTACAAGGAGAGAGAAATTGCTCTCCGCCAGAAGGAATTGGACTTGAAGGAGCGTGAATACAGGATCAACGCTGGTCACTGAACGGGTTGATGGATGCATGATGAGGAGGGTTTATCTAATGAGATGAGGATGTTAATGTCTTAGTAATCTGTATTTTTTCTCTTATGAGATGTTCGAATGAAATGTAAAATAAACTATACATACCTACCCTTCTTCAAATCTCTTCAAGTCACGTCTGAGCGTCTCAATGGCAAGTCACACCTGTATATTTTCCATCGTCGAAGGTACTCACTTGCTGTCTTTAACACACTTCATGCGATGAGGTTATTTCTCAACGGTTAGCGTGGCCAATTCAATGAGAATGGGATGCTGGCACGCTGGGTGCTGATACACCTGAACCGCTCGCACGACATCTCAAAGGCAAGCATTACTGGTTTAGTGGCTGCAACCGGAGGCACCAGCAGACTAAATACTGATACTACCAAAAGACGTAGCGTAAATTCGTTCTATTCATTCTTGTGCTTTTTTTTGTTTGCACTCGGCGACGCATGCTATGTAAGTATTCTATTCACGCCATGTGTGCTATGCATTCTCGATCTAAAACCGTTTCAGGGGAGAAGACACTCCCACCATTCATACGAACAAGTTCCAAAAACGCCTTCCTGCCACTAACGTGACCCGTAAAAGACGCCAGAGAACCGCCGTTTCTTGCGTTCGCATTGGAGGACCTACTTCTGCAGCTTCAGCATGACGTAAGGGATCTCGACATCCTCCTCCGTCTCATCTTCGGCGGTGATCTCGAAGATGACGTTCTTCTGGTGCTCGGGGATGGGCTTCTTGCTGATGGTCTCGACGAGGGTGGACATCCTGGGACGATTTGTTAGCATGGTGCTGGCGTTTGGTGATAGGGTTAGAATTTACTTCATGGGAAGGCGATCCTTGTTCTTTGCTGCAGGGTAGAATGAAGCGTAGAGCAGGCTGACTCCAGAGCTGATCATGCTGATACTAAGACCCTTGGCCTTGAAATCGTCGATGAACTGCTGCAAAGTAACATCCTCAGTCTCGAAGCGATCCCAGAGCTTGTCGATGGTGACATCGCCGTTGGGCCCCTTGTAGGAGCCCTTGGGACTGGCAATGGGCTCAGAGAAGCCGAAGAAAGGCAGAGCAAGGTTGATGAATCCGTTCTTGTACTGCTCGATGTCATCCTTGCCATCGATGATCTTGTACAGCTCAAGCACGACAAGACCTGTCACGAGGGCAGTCGTGGTGGCGATGGCCGGAATGATCTTTCCGGCGATGAACTTGGTCTTGTGCTTGTCAGCGGCCGGGATCTTGTAGTTCTCGGCGCGAAGGTTCGAGCAAGCGGCGATGAAAGCGATGTGGTAGTTAGAGTCGTCGTCCTTCTCGAAGTCCACAGGCTCAAGGCGGAAGTCACCGAGTGACTTGGGGCTCGGCAGTTCCTTGACGATGGCCTCAAGCGCCTCGTTGTCGTCCATAGGAGCGTTGGCGTTTGGATCAGGTTCCTTCTCGTCAGCCTGAATCTTCACATTCGAGTCAGGCCTGAACTCAGGGATCACCATACGATCGAGAACGGAGGTGATGTGGCTGCGGTCTGATGTAGGCTTGATCTTGTAGTTGAAGGCGCGCAAGTTTGCGGCAGCCACAATGAAGTCGTAGTGTGTGGCGTTGTTGGCGTCAAATGCCAGAGCATCGGGAGCACGCTTAGGTCCAGACCAGAATGGCTGACCTGATGATGTCTTGGAGTCCTTGGGGAAATTGTAAAGCAGCTGCGAGATTGCGTTGTGGTACTGCTTCTCGAACTGGGTACGAGCCCACTCGATGCAGTCATCGAAGTTCTCAGGCTTCTCTGTGATGAGGTAGTCGCGTAGTGTTTCAAGAGTTTGCTTCTCGTTACCAGACTGCTTCAATGCAGAGCCAAGGTAGTCCTTCTGTGTGAGGTACATGTTGACGACTTCGGCAGAGCCAGTGAAGTATGTGTGGAACAGGTCCTTGGCCCAGGCGATGGTGTGCTCGATGCGGTTAGGGAAGCTGCGAAGCGTGCACATCGGGAACGACTGCTCAGGCGGGTCCTGAGAGCTCGAGTAGGACTCGGTCAGGCGGGGCAGGACAACTTGAATGTTGCCCTTGGTGCCGAGAGTACCACTGTCAATCAGAGGCTTGTGGAAGAACACGCAACGTCTGTCGACGTAAGTACGAGCGTCGACATTGTCCAGAGCGTTGGTGACACCATCCAAACTCTCCCAGAAGTTCTCGTTGAACACCTCCTCGGTCTCTTGAGACACGCGATCCTTCATCATGTTGATCTTTCCCTTCAGGTCGGGGTTCATGGCCTGCACAGCCTCAGATGCGCACTCGCTCTTGAGCTTGCCAACATCCTTGGCTCTGAAAAGGAATTGTCTGTTGAGGTTGCTCTTCTCGATCTGATCCATATCGGTCACACTGATCTTGCCCTTGGGACCAGTAGCAAGACCGATCATGGCCCAGTTCTTGAGCATCTCGCAACCAATAGCTCCAGCGCCGACCAGGAATTGGTTGATGTTGGAAAGTTTCTCCTGGTATTCCTTACCGAAGACGGCGATCTGGCCATCGTAACGGCTTCCAGTAGGCTTGCAGAGCTCTTCGCTGCGCTTGGAGGAGGTTGGCAACGACTCAAGCGAATCAAAGTATAGCCACTGCTGCACGGGCATGAACTTGCCCGAAACAGATTTGAGAACCTCCTGCGCCGCGAGACCACCGAAGAAGGCAGCCATGGGTGAGAGGTCACCACGAGCCTGGTACGAAAGCTCCTTGATAAGCTTCTCGTCAAGCTCGACCGACTCCTCGCTGCTCTTGCTAATCTCCTGGGCCAGGCTGAACACTTCCGCGGCATCCTCGTCGTTGTGAGCGCGTGGGAAGTCGCCGTTATGCTTCTCAGCGAATGCGTGCAGGGCTTGGAAGCCAACGTGCAGCTGGGCGGGACGGTCAAACTTGGCGAAATCCGACATCATGAGCTCCGGCTTCTTCAACTGCTTGCTGAGAGGCTCGAAGTCGACGAACTTCGGCATCTTGACCTGTTGGTACAGACCACCACGCTTGTATTCTCCCAACCCAGAAACATCGCCAATGGAGAATGTGTAAGGTCCCTTGACTGTGATCTTGCGAGGCGGCGCATCGTTCAGAGCCTCCATTCCCTCGACTTCTGTAAAAGTGACGAAATCGCCGTCCTCAAGGCCATGCCTCGTCTCGTCCAGAGCCGAGACCATGCCTTCGGAGTCGATGCCCGCGATGATGCCGTTGAGCGGGTTTTCTCCAGTTGCGTCACCGACAGTGAACTTGTTGCCGAAGTCGGTGAAGACCGAGCCAAACAGGCCGTATGTGTCCGTGATAACAATGTAGATGCCATTCTCGTGGCAGTATTCGGCAATCTTAAGCTGGTCCTTGAGGGGAGTGTCTGTAAGCACCACCACCTGGTAGCTCTTGAGCTGGCTGAGGTCGTCTGTGATGTTGTCTGATGGGTGAAGGTTGACTGGGGTGTATGGGTTGAGCTCAGACACGCGCGGCACGGTGACCTTTGCGCGTGGCTTGCCGACATCTTCGGGGTGGAGGAAGAACTGGGAGGAGAGGTCTTGGATGGCGGCGGGTTTGGGGTCGTACAGCGTCAGGCTCTTGACACCTGCAAGGGCTATGTTCT
>Ga0265797_10012855_pt1 | contig 10170 bp, 11 predicted proteins | sample P2T30metagenome_FD_192433 | JGI IMG/M metagenome (GOLD analysis project Ga0265797, IMG submission 192433) | Plant litter microbial communities from East Loma Ridge, Irvine, California - P2 T30 | ecosystem: Environmental > Terrestrial > Plant litter > Unclassified | place: USA: California... | reverse complement strand
GGTTGGGATAGCTAGCTTCATCACTAATAAAGAAAGGAGAAGGGATATAGAGTAAGTAGAACTACGAAAAGGGGAGCCCACTCGGACTTAAATTTCGCAAAACCGTGCCAAAAGTGCTTTCGCCCCTACCCGGCGGCACTGCTTAGTACTGCCTTTTCCGGGAAATTAATAGGTCGGCAGTAGGTCCAAAACACAAACTTACACCAGCTTGCGGGCTCCTGCCAACCCAACGCGGCGGGCTTTTTCCGCGTTCAATAGGTGCCCCGGGCAGCGGCTTGCTGGCCGGCAGGTTTTTCTTGCACAATGGACTACAAAGACTATTACAAAACCCTGGGCGTTGAGAAAACTGCAACGACCGAGCAGATTAAAAAGGCATACCGCAAGCTGGCCCGGCAGTATCACCCCGATGTAAATCCCAACGATGCCACTGCCGAGCAAAAATTCAAGGAAGTAAACGAGGCCAATGAAGTACTATCCGACCCAGATAAGCGGCAAAAGTACGACCAGCTAGGGGCTGATTATCAGCGCTACCAGCAGGCCGGCGCGGGCCGCGGCCAGGGGCCAGGCGGCTTCGACTGGAGCCAGTACGCCCAGGGCGGCGGGCCCGGCGGCGCGGGCGGCTTCGGTGGGTTTGGCGGCGGGCAGTACGGCGGGGAAAGCGAAGACTTTTCCGACTTTTTCAGTTCGCTCTTTGGGGGCATGGGCGGTGGCGGCGGGCGTAGCAGCCGGCCCGGCGCGGGCCAGGACTACCAGGCCGAGCTAGAGCTGACCTTGCAGGAAGCCTATGAAGGCGGCCCCCGCACCATTACGGTGAATGGCAAGAACCTACGCCTCACCATTCACCCCGGTGTGGCTGATGGCCAGACGATTAGGCTGCGCGACCAGGGTGCCCCTGGCCGCAACGGCGGCCCTAGCGGCTCGCTGCTCATCACGCTGCGCATTTTGCCCGATGCCCGCTACGTGCGCACCGGCGACGACCTGACCCAGGATGTGCCCGTGCCGCTGTACCGGGCCCTGCTCGGCGGCGAGCAAACTGTGGATACGCTCGGTGGCCCGGTCAAAATCAAGCTCAAGCCCGAAACCGCTAACGGCAGCCGCCTGCGCCTGCGCGGCAAGGGCTTCCCGGTGTATCGGCAGGAAGGCCAGCACGGCGACCTCTACCTGCGGCTGAATGTGCAGCTGCCCACCAACCTTACCGAGGAAGAGCGCGGCCTCATTCAGCAGCTGGCCAGGCTGCGCGGTGAAGAATAAGCCGTTCTTAATCAGTCAGTATATACTCCCTATTCCCATCCTATGGAAACCCGCGTGTTGGTACTCACTTTTCAGGAATGCGACGTGCGCTATGGCTTGGGCCAGGCCGAGCTGCGCCAGTTTGTGGAGCTTGGCCTGCTGCGCCCCACTGCTGCCCCCGAAACCATTGAGGTAGAGGAGCCCGACGAGCTGCTGCCCCGCCTGGCGCGCCTGCACCACGGCCTGGGGCTAGCCCCCGAGGCCATCGACCTGGTGCTGCTGATGCGCCAGCGCCTACTGGGCCTGCAAGCTGCCCTGGCCCGCGAAACGGCCCGCGCCCACCAGCTCGAAGACTTTTTGCGCGGCACCGGGCCCATGCTGGAGTCGTAGCCGGCGCTTATAATCAGCCAGCTACGGGGCTAGCGGCTGGCGCCGCAATGTTGTCACGCGCGGGCCCTGCCCGAGCACGAGCGTGGTATCGGTGTGGCGCAGCACCCGAAATTCTTTGCGCGTGCCAGCGGCGTAGGGGGTGCCCGCGTTGGCCGGCAGCGCCAGCTGGTAAGCAGTGCTGCGGGTGGGGCATTCTTGCCGCCATTCAACAAAGCCGATGCTCTGCACCAGCAATTGCTGCGCCCGCGCCGCGCGCGGCAGCCGTAGCACGGCGCGGCCCTGCGCATCGGTGCTGGCCGCCGCCAATGGCTGGCCGGTAGTACCGTAGGCAATTACGGTGGCGCCCGGCAACGCCGTGGTCAGGGCACTACCGTAGGTATCACTACCCGCAACGGTAAAAGCCAGCACCAGTGAATCTGACCCGGAAACAAGCGGCCGGGCTACTACCGTAGGAATGCTGGTGGTCTGAGCAGTAAAGCTCAATTTCAGCTTCTTACCTAGTATGCGGTAGGTACCCGTGCCATAGCGCCCGCTGCTTATATCGTCGCTCCAGTAGGTATAGCTGAAAGTGTGGTTGCCGGCCAGGCGTAGCTCCTTGCCTTCCCACATAACTACGCCGGGCCCACGCGTTTCGCTGTAGCTGCCGGCGGCGAGCCGCACAGGCGCGCAAGCTGCCAGGCCCGCTACCAGCAGCAGCACCAAAATACCGCATCTATAAAGGAGTAAGCGCTTCATCGCCAGCCAATATACTACTAGATGTGCTGGCTAGCCCAGCTACACCGCGTTTACGGCCAGCGCCAACAGCAGGCCGCCCAGCGTGGCGCCCAGTTTGGGCCAGTTGAGGCGATGCTCGGGGCTGGTTTCGAAGAGGATAGTGGTGGAAACGTGCAGAAACGTGCCGGCCACGAAGCCCAGCAGTGCCGCGTACACGGCTGGGCCCAGCAGCTGCTCCAGCACCAGGTAATTGCTGAAAACCAGCCCCGCCGGCGAAGCCAGCGCGAACACCAGCAGCCACGGCCACACCCGCCGGAACGACCCTAGCCGCAGCCGTAGCAGCGTAGCCAGCGCTACGGCCGCCGGCACGTGGTGCAACGCAATGCCTAGCACCAAGGCGTAAAAATGCTGGCTCATCTCGCCGCTGCCCGCCCCGCGCACCAGAATGCTACCCTCCAGCAGCGAGTGCACTACCAGCGCCGCCACCAGCAGCAGCGGCACGCGTCCCTGCTCGGAAGCGGCGGGCGCGTGTACATGGCCGTGCTCGATGCCCTGCGAGAGTACTTCCAGCAGCAATTGGCCAAAAAAACCGGCCAGCACCCAGTAGCCCACGCGCTGGGGCGTGGCCGGCAGCAGCGTAAGTGCCTCGGGCAAAATGTGCGTGATGGTGAGCGCAAATAAATAAGCGCCACTAAATGCCAGCAGCGGCTTCAGCCACTGCCCGGCGCGCGCCGCCGGCACCTTGCTCACCAACACCCCCGCCCCTAGCACCGATACGGCCAGCAAAACTATCGCAATCCACATAGAGGGAACAAACAGAAAACTTGCATCAATGTTGCAAGCTTTAGTGCAACATTGATGCAAGTTTTAAATATGGGCTTTCGCTAGGGCCCTTAGACTAGCCGATTACCTGGCGTAACTTATTGGCGGCGAGCGCTCCCCTGCCCCTGGGCGGTATCGGGGGTCGGCGAGTCGGCGGCACCTTTTTTCGGCGCGGCGCTGTTGCCGGGCTTCTCGGCTACGCCTTCCTGGGTGTCGGCCGTCATTACGGCGCCGGCCGAGGGCGCGGCGCGGCGGTCGAGCACCACGCCCGAACTAACGGGGCGGCTGATGGCGCCGCCCTTCTCCTGGCTAGGGGCAGCGGGCGTGCCTTGGTCGAAGTTGTCGCTGGCGCGGGTGCCGGGCTCCACCATGTCGACCGACACCTTTTTGTCGGGGCGCCAATCGGAGGGTTCACTGCTGCACGAGGCGAGCAGCACTACGGCGGCCGGAGCCAGGTAGGAAAGCAGCTTTTTCATACGGGTCAAAAATTCCTTGCGGAAAACTAAATAGAAAGACGGAAAAACAGGGCCCCTATACGGCCCCGGCTAGGCGGCGGGTGCATCGGCCAGCAGGCCTTTGCGGCGCAGCAGGGCCTCAAACAGCTTGCGGTCGTTGTCATTATTAAACAAACGCAGGGGCAAATGTAGAAACACCGGCACGTCAAAGGTGCTGGCCACCCAGCGGCGCCAGGGGGCCAGCTCGGCGGGCGGCGCGCCCGGCTTGAGGTACAGCAGGTAGGCATCGGGCTCGCGGCGCACGCGGCCAATCTGGTCCCAGGGCAGGGCCATGGCACGCTGCTCGGTCTGGCGCAGGATGAGCTGGCGCGAATCGGCCTCGTAGTTCATGCGCTCAAACAGGGGCTTGCTCTGCTCCATCTGGGTCACGCCCGTCACGAGCGACGAGCGGATGAGCACGAACACCGCCGCCAGGGCCACCCCCAGCAGCAGCCACCACCACGAGTGCCAGATGGCCGCCGGCAGCACGCCCACCGCAAACGGGATGAGCGCGTACCACCACTCCTTGCGCCACACCTCACCCATCGCAATGCGGGTGTAGGTGTTGGGGTCAAACTGGTATTTCTTGGTTTTGATAGTGCCGGGCAGCGACTGCGTGGTCTGCTGCTGGCGGTAGCCGCTGCCGCCGCCGCGTTGGTTAGGAAGATTCATTTCGTAGTTATTAAACAGTAGCTGGCAGTTATTACGTATTGGTTACCAACTGCCTGGGTCAATCACCAAGTAGCGGCTAACGCCTACTAATTAAAATGCTTTCAGGCTCAAATCCAGGATATCGGCCGAGTGCGTGAGCGCGCCCACCGAGATATAATCGACGCCCGTGCCGGCCACCTCGGCAATAGTTTGCTCCGTAATGCCGCCGCTAGCCTCCAGCGGCACGCGGCCGGCCACCAGGGCCACGGCTTCGCGCAGCTCGGCGGGCGGCATATTGTCGAGCATAATGCGGTCGGCGCCGCCCGCGTCGAGGGCTTGCTGCACCTCGGCCAGGGTCCGGGTTTCGAGCACGATGGGCAGCTGGCGGCCGGTGCGGCGCAGGTACGCGTGGGTGGCGGCCAGGGCCGCCGCCACGCCGCCCGCGTAGTCTACGTGGTTGTCCTTCAGCATTATCATGTCGAAGAGCCCGTAGCGGTGGTTTACGCCCCCGCCAATGAGCACCGCCCACTTTTCGCAGATGCGGAAGTTGGGCGTCGTTTTGCGGGTATCGAGCAGGCGGGCCTTGGTGCCGGCCAGCTGCGCCGTGAGGTGCGCAGTATGGGTGGCAATGCCGCTCATGCGCTGCATGCAATTGAGCACCAGGCGCTCGGCGGTGAGGATGCTGCGCGCCGGGCCTTCTACCGTAAAGGCTACGTCGCCGTGCTTCACCCTGGCCCCGTCTTCGAGCTGCACGCTCATCGTCAGCGCCGCATCTACGTGCTTGAAAATGAGGCTAGCCAGCTCTACGCCGGCCAGCACGCCCTCGGCTTTTACCAGCAGCTTGGCGCGGTTGCGGGCCTCGGCCGGAATGGCGGCCAGGGCAGAGTGGTCGCCATCACCCACGTCCTCGGCCAGGGCCGTTTGGATAAACGTGGTGAGCGCGGCGGGCGTAAGGTAGGGGGCGGGATGGGCTGACACCCAGCAAAGGTACGGCGACTGGCGGGCGCATAAAAAACCCGGCAGCGGGTGGGCTGCCGGGCTAGGGTGGCACTGGGCCGGTTACTCCTTCGTAAAATCGAGCGTGTCGATGGTGGGGCTGGGCTGCTTGGGCTTGAGCTTGATAAACACCCGGTAGCTACCATTGCGCCCCACGTAGTGCCCCACGGCGTAAGGAATACCCTCATTGCTAGCCCCTTGGTGCACAATATCGAAGCTGGATGGCGGGTTTTTGGCGAAGAAATTCTTCATAACCAGCTCGGTCTGGGTGGCGTTGTAGCTCTGCTTATCGCCATCGAAACCTACCTCGACCGACGGGGCCAGAAACTGCGCCAGCCCGCGCGACGAGCCGCTCGCAATGGCCGAGCGCACCGCCGAAAGCTGGTCGGCGCCCTGGGCCCGGCCACTCACGGCAACGGCCAGAAAAAGCCAGCCAAATATAAAAAACCGGGTAAAAAATGAATTCATACTAGAAAGCTTCGCGAACAAGTCGGAAACGCTTGATTGGGAAGTAAGCTAAAACTATGCCAGCCGCCGACATTTTGAAGCCTTTCTGAAGACTTAATTAAGCGGCCGGGGCCTAGTACGGTGCGCAGGCGCTTTAGGGTACGGGGCGTACTTTTGCAGCTATGAACAAGCAGGTCCTCTTAGTTATTTTGGATGGGTGGGGCATCGCCCCAAACGCAGAGGCTTCGGCCGTTGACAAAGCGCAGACACCGTATTTTAAAAGCCTGCTTAATCGCTTCCCGTACAGCACTTTGCAGGCTTCGGGCGAGGCCGTGGGGCTACCCGACGGCCAGATGGGCAACTCGGAAGTGGGCCACATGAACATCGGCGCGGGCCGGGTGGTGTACCAGGAGCTGGTGCGCATCGGTAAAACTATTCAGGAGCGCAAGCTGGGGCAGATTCCGGCGCTGAAAGACGCACTAGCTTACGCCAAGCTTAACAATAAAGCTTTCCATTTGATTGGTTTATTGTCGGATGGCGGCGTGCACTCGCACATCGACCACGTAAAAGCGCTCTGCACCATTGCCCACGAGGCCGATGTGCACAAGGTGTTCGTGCACGCCTTTACCGATGGGCGCGACACCGACCCCAAGAGCGGCGTACACTACGTGAACGAGCTGGAGCAGTACAACGAGCGCACGGGGGCCAAAATCGCCTCCATTGTGGGCCGCTACTACGCCATGGACCGCGACCAGCGCTGGGAGCGTGTGAAAGAGGCCTACGACCTGCTGGTAAACGGCATCGGTACGCCCTCGCAAAACCTGATTCAAAGTATTCAGGAGCAGTACAAAGATGGCGTTACGGACGAGTTTCTGAAGCCCATCGTTAAAGTGGGCGCCGACGGGCAGCCACTGGCCACCATTCAGGAGGGCGACGTGGTGCTGTGCTTCAATTTCCGCACCGACCGGGGCCGCGAAATCACGGAGGCGCTTACGCAGCAGGATTTCAACGCCTACCAGATGCACCGCCTCAACCTACGCTACCTCACCATGACGACGTACGACGAGACGTTTCAGGGCGTGACGCCGATTTTTGAGAAGGACAACCTCGACAATACGCTGGGGCAGGTGCTGGCCGCGCACGGCAAAACGCAGATTCGGATGGCCGAAACGGAGAAATATCCGCACGTGACGTTCTTTTTCTCGGGTGGCCGCGAAAAAGAATTTGAAGGCGAAACGCGCATCATGCGGGCCTCACCCAAGGTGGCTACCTACGACCTGGCGCCCGAAATGAGCGCCTACGAGTTGCGCGATGCTTTGGTGCCCGAGCTACTGGCCAATTCGGCCGATTTTGTGGTGGTCAACTTCGCTAACCCTGACATGGTAGGGCACACCGGCGTGTTTGAGGCCGTAATAAAGGCCGTGGAAACGGCCGATGCCTGCGCCCACGACGTGGTGGAAGCGGCCCTAGCGGCCGGCTACGCCACCATCGTGATTGCCGACCACGGCAACGCCGAGTATATGCGCAATGCCGACGGTTCGCCCAACACGGCGCACACTACCAACCTGGTACCCTGCATTTTAGCTGACAACAATTACCACGGCACCCTGGCCAGCGGCAAGCTCGGTGATATTGCGCCCACCATATTGCAACTAATGGGCGTGCCCCAGCCTGCCGAAATGACGGGCCTGAGCCTGCTGCGCCCCGCCCTGGGCTAGCCTGAACAAATTGCGTAGCGTTTTTCTTTCTCGCAGTGTCCCGCAGTGTCTGGCTGAAGTCGTTTCTTCGGCGCGCAGTGCGGGACACGTTGTATAAGATGGGTTGTAGAATCGGTTATTATTGCTTGATTAGCAGCGCAGTGCTGGCGCTGAGCGGCTGCGATAAAGGGGCGGCTACCGACCCGGCTGCCCCCGGCGCCCCGCACTACGTGGGCGCTTACTTCGACGTGCGCGGCCTGCTCGATGCGCAGGTGCAGCAGCTCGCCGCCAGCCACCCCGGCGTGGAAAAGCAGGTTAGCGTGCGCGGCGGCACGCCCGAAACCGTGCGCGTGCCCGAGGTGAAATGGGCCGACGAGCTGCAGATTTTTTACCAGGCCGACATCAACAAAGCGGCCTTGCGCGGGGCCTACGCCGTGGACTCGGCTAGCCTGCCCGGCGGGGCCGTGCGCCACACCTACCGCCTGCTGCCCGGCCACGACAACGCGCCCGTGCTGCGCCTCGCCGTGACGAGCCAGGCTAGCCAGCCGCAGGAGCTAATCGCCATCATCCGGCAGGATAACTCGCTGTTTTTCGGCCAGAAAGAGTTGCGGCTCCGCCTGCAAAACGGCCGGCTTAGCCAGTACAGCGCCAGCGGCGTGCAAAAACTAGTGCTGTTTGACAGCACGCGCTACCGCTCGGCGGCGCGGGTGCTGTAGCGCCGGCTAGCCCCCTACTCGCCCATGAGGGTGGCCACCACCCAGCGGCGGCCGCCGTGGCGGCGGTGCTCGCCCAGGCACAGGCCCTGCCAGGTGCCCAGCAACAGCCGGCCATCGGCAATAGGCACCGTGACGGAAGTGCCCAGCATAGCCGCCTTGAGGTGGGCCGTCATGTCGTCGGGGCCTTCGAGAGTATGCAGAAAGTAGGGCGCATTATCGGGCGCCAACCGCCGGAAATACTCCTGAAAATCGCGCCGCACGGTGGGGTCAGCGTTCTCCGTGATGAAGAGGCTAGCCGAGGTGTGCTGAATGCAGAAGTTGGCCGTGCCCACGCGCAGCGTTTCCAGCTCGGGCAACTCGCTCAGCAGCAAATCGGTGATGAGGTGAAATCCTTCGGCGACGGCCGGCAGGCGCAGGCGTTTTTGAATGAAGCGCATGGCGGTAATACGTAAGCCGGCGGGCCAGCCCTATTTTTTGGTGCTTTCGTAGGCCCCGAGGCTGGGCGCGGCGGCGCGCGGCAGGTTGAGCAGGTCGCGCACGGGCACAAGCACGGGGGCTAGCGGGCTGGCGCGCTTGTAGGCCGGCGAGGTGCTGCGCAGGCGATAATCGCCGAAGCTGCCGCCCTGTGGCCGCTCAAACTGCGGGTCGCTGAATAGATTGGCGTAGGACGGGTTGCCGAGGCCGGCGTTGTCGCCCGCATCGGCGGTGGCTTTGTACAACTGGCTTCTCAGCAGCGAGTTGCGAATGGTAACGCTGTTTTTATACTTGCTGTAGTGCTCCAAAAACAGCTCTTCCTCCACCGAACCCCACACTACCGAGTTTTGCACGCTAACTACCGGCGCCTGCGTGGTAGCCGCACCCTTCGAGTCGGTTACGGCATCGGTAAAGGTGAGCGACTGCGTTTTGCGCACGGCGCCGGTGGCCGGAAAATTGGCTACGGTGCAGAAATTGAGCGCGGTGCTGCCGCCCCGCCCCAGCACCGCGTACTCGTAGCAGTCGCTGAACAAGGTATTCGTGGCCGTTACCCGGCCCTGAATATTGTAGACCCCGGCCCCCGAGCCCAGGCTGCTGGCCGCGCCCGCGAAGCTCACCTCATTGCCCGAGATGTAGCGAATGACGGTATTCTGGATGTCCACGCTCGGCGGCGTTTGGTTATCAGGATTATAGAGCAGCACGCCGATGGTGGCATTCTGAATCTGCGCGTAGCGAATGACATTACCCTGGCTGCCAGGTGCCAGCACGATGCCCGTCCACTGGCCCGGCGCGGTGGCGTACTGCGTTTCGGCGCTGCGGTCGCCGGCAAAGCGCACGATGCTGGCGTTGGTGGCCTTCACCGTATCGGTGGGGCTAGCGCCGGGGGCGTAGTCGCTAGGGTCGTTCACGAGCAGCCGGCCTTCTACCAGCAGCGCCGCGCCGGCGTGGGCGTAGATGCGGGCGCCGGGCCCGATGCGCAGCGTGCAGTTTTTGGGTACCCGCACGGTGCCGTAGAGCACGTGCGGCCGGTCGTTGCGCCAGACTTCGCCGCAGGCTAGCGACACGTTATTGTGCAGGTAGATGTTTTGCCCAAATGAGCGCAACAGCACCGATTGCTCCTGGCCGTTGGTGCGGAAATTTAGTCTTTCCTGCACCACCAAGTCCTTAGCCCGGCCGTTGCTGCCATCGTCTTTCAGCTGGGCCCGCACTAGGATGAGCAGGCTGTCATTACCCCTGATATAAAGGCCGTTAGCCGTTTGTTTCAGGTCGCCGTTGATGATGAGCGTGTAGGGCGACGCAGCCGGATTCTCCAGGCTTACCAGGTCCACATTCACGGCCCGCGGGTTGCGGTTATACACCCACAGCCGCTTCGTGACGGTGCGCAGGGTGGTAAAAACCGTGTCAAACTTCACCGTGTCGGCCGAGAAAGCCAGCCCACCCGAGGTTTGCAATTCCTCCTCGCGCGGCTTGCAGCCGGGCAGCGTCAGACTAAGAATAGCGCTGAATAGGAGCAGAATGGGCAAAAAATAGCGCATGCAG
>Ga0265797_10012853_pt1 | contig 10172 bp, 5 predicted proteins | sample P2T30metagenome_FD_192433 | JGI IMG/M metagenome (GOLD analysis project Ga0265797, IMG submission 192433) | Plant litter microbial communities from East Loma Ridge, Irvine, California - P2 T30 | ecosystem: Environmental > Terrestrial > Plant litter > Unclassified | place: USA: California... | reverse complement strand
ATGACGACTTGCTTCCGCTTGGCGAATGTCGACTGCGCAGCGCTCTGGAAATCGACCGAAGAATTTCTCACTGGCAGGTCCGGCGGCAACGACGAACCCACGGCGTGTTTCAGATTAGTGCTGCTGCAGATTTTCATGGAAGGTCTCTTGTGTGTGGGCATCACCGAGATTCCGAGCGGGCCGACTTTGTGGAACAACCTTCGGCGGGAACACAACAACCTTCGAGTTCTGCTGAGCCGCCGACTGGCAGAAGACAACACTTGGGAGAATTCGCGAAGTTGCTGGCGAGGTAAGCTGATCGATTTCGACAAAGCGACTTTTGATACTGGCCCACAATTCTATCGCGAAACTCCGCAGGTGTTGCAGCTAGCGCAAAGACATGCAACGGAACACGATGATCGATATCTCGCCGATGCCGCTCGGTGGAGAATCGACGTGGTTATGCGCAGGGCAGATGTGGCGACAGCATCATACCTCGATGGAGCTCTCCTCTTGCCGTTCGGAGCATACTCAAAGCGCTACAACCTCACTATCGTCCAAGATCGGTCTTTTCAGCATCGCCCCTTGGCATCGCTACAGGCGGGACGTCAAGCAAATGTTGCATCGCGAAGCAGCGGGCCGTCCAACTCATCACATATACACACACTGCAATCCCAACTCCCTTGGCAGCATAGTGGTGCATTGGGGGGAAGGTTTGTGTACAAGCCCAGTACGGACACGATCATACTGGAAAGTGGACGCCAGCTCTCACGCCCTGCTCAAATCTCAATAGCGTCACTTGACAATGCTGCATGGGAGGGGCCAGTACCTGGCCAGCAGCCAGTATGGCCCGTAGGTGGCCACACCCTGTCTGGTCTCGCCTCGAGTAGTACACGGGTCCAGGCGAATCAACCAGGACGTGGCGCATACATGGGTAGTAATGATGCCAAAAGGAGATCCCAGAGACCTGGGGTTGGGAACGATGATAGTGGTTCTAACTCTGATGCTCGCGTCAACACTGATGATGAAGATGAAGAAGACGATGTCATTGCGGATGAGGATGAAGGCGAAGACGACGAGGGAGATGTCTGAAATTGCACAAAGAAACATTCACTCTTGCATGTTGTGGATGTCGAATGCTACTTGCTTGAGCTCCAATATTGCAATTCGAATTCGAACGGATTCAATGCCTTTTTGATCGTGCGAGCGTGCGTCTCTGGGTCTTCAGTGTCGGCAACACCTCTGGCGAAAGCTTCCATGCAGTAATTGATGGCTTTGAAGAAGCAGGGTTGCATACTTTCCCCGGCTAGTCGCAGATACTCTCTTATAGTCGCAACATCGCGCCAGGGTCCATTCGACGTGCTGGGATCGTTGAGTGTCTGATGTCTCAGCCGGAGGTCCTCGATGGTCGCTTGAGCCCATATCTCGAGCAACATAACGCCCAATCTGACGAATAAATTACCGTCACGTTGCGACAATTGTGGCTTTGGCACTTGTCGTGCTACTGAGTCGTAAGCTACTGTAACATAGGCCTGGTCAGTATCGATTGCACCACTGGGTTTGATGAAGAACAAGTCTTCAGTAGACCACGTCCGAGCAAGCCATGAAGTCGCAGAAAGCTGTAACACCGTAGATACCACAATCGACCCCAACGATATCGATTGCTTGGTAGTCAAGAGCGAGCCGATGATGCTTCGTTCGCGTGGCTCATGAAGCAGACTTCTGAACGACACTCTGCGCATGGATCGGCTATGATTTGTTGGCTTTTGCGTGGCCTCACTCCTTAGAACAATCTGGTTGGTAGAGTTGAGGTAAATCCTTGACATTGCGGGTCGTGGCTGGGTCGAAGACGCGCAGAGGTCGCGAACGGTTTGCTCTTGCACTGCCGTCGGTGTCGTCGATGCGGTCGCTGGGCCGATAGCGAATCTGGTTCTTCGAACAGACATACTGGGCGCAGGACTTGTGTCTGGAGGTTCAGGCACACATACTTCAACGGTATTCCAGATGTCCGCGTTCTCGGTGGGTGCATATGTCAAGGTGAATAATGTCATGTCGTCGGACCTGGACAGGCTGTATGTGCTACAGCACTTGAGACGCCCGTCGAGTCGTAGATTGACATGGTGGCAGTCATGCTGCGCGCAGGACCAAACGTCTTGCAGCGCGGCGTGAAGTCGTTGGGCGTGTTTTCCAATCTCCCGGAGAGACGGATCGAAGGCCGCCCCTCGTCGACGGGACCAAGAGGACATTGTTGGTCTCCACTCTTTCGCCGCGGAGGTCCGCTTTGCGGCGCTCTCTGCAGTTGTCGCCAGCCACTGGATATCCTTCTGCAAACATTCCAATTGCTTATCGATCGAGATGCTGCCAAACACGAGTTTGGCCCGACTCTTTAGGAAATGTTTGGTTGCTGAGGTCGAGGATGAATCGTAGGGGGCTTTTTGTTGCACCTTGACCTCTCGGATCCTTGACCAGACCTCCTACACATCAGGGTCAGTATGCTACTATCAGCTGCGTCGAGCATGTCACCTACATCATCGTCTCCGGATGTCCCCAGCTTCTCAAGTCCAAGGCATTTGGAAACCTTCATCACGCTGTCTCGAATTTGTCGCAGCTTCACCTCGAAGCCGTGCTCGTACTTCCATTCACCAAAGTGAGCGATGAGCTTTGCTTCCTGGTCGTTGTCGTTCCACACGCTGGGATCGTACGCTTGTACAAGAGCGTCAATGTCTGTTCCGTCGTTCGAGATGCCAGCATCCCTAAACACACTCGAGATGGTGTCTTCAAGCTGAACGAGACACAGGCCCAGATCTTGCGCGCTGCGTAGATATTGCTTACGATATTTGCATAGCGCTTTGAATGGTCGCAGCTCAGCCTCGTGGTGTTCCAGTATGTAGAGGCACAAGGGTACCACTGCGAGCGCAATGCCTGCCACCTCGATGCCACTCATCTTCGCGCATTGGAATCCGCTCAGCGTGGACGGTATTGATACATACAAAAGACAGACAACACACGAAGAGGCTTCATGAAAACAGCTTATCGTTCCATCGCCCAGACCTGCTGCCCCGCACGCCGCTGTTGCTTGGATAACTGGCCTACATGTAGCGCCGTATTGAGCCGTGCCAGCTCACGCCAACGTGCATGGAGGCGTCGATAAGCTGCATGTTGCTTCACCGGCCGCTTCCACTTACACGAATCATCCCGTTTCCCCACCACTGAGTCCACTCAAACCCTCAGCTCGCAATCCGTCGAATATGTACTGGTTGTTCGATTGACATCCTCCCTCTTAGCATCGGGACCTCAACAGCATCTATAACTCACAACATGAAGACCATACGAGAGTCTGCGAATCACGCACTTCAACTTTTTGTCGAGTGCGATCGATATACTACGGGAGCATTGACCGAGTCGTTCGAACAGAAACATGGTTCCATCATAGGCGACTTTCAGGGACGGTTCCGATCATGGTGTGGGTTTCTGGGTGCTCTTCAACTTGGACATGCTTCACTGGACTGGCGCCTACGAGACAGCATCAACATGTTCCAGAGCGTCATCAGTCACCTAGTTGGCCTCATCGACGATCTGGAAGACTGTGAGTGATGTGAAGACTGTGACAGGGAATTACTGACAGATGGCAGGCCTCAATATCCTTTCGCCTGGTCGGCGAGCTCTTGAGGAGCATCAGAGTGACCCAGAAGCGACAAGCGATAGTGGTAACAGTAGCTCCGATGATGAGTCTGCAGATCCTGCCACCGAATTAGATCAGAATCTGTTGAGCTTGAAGCGTACACTGGATAACCTGTACAAGCTATCATTCCTAATCCGGAACCCCAAATCCAGGCAAAGTACGTTACAGAAAGCAGAATCGTATGGGAAGAACTCCGATGGAGATATTTTCCAGCATCTCCAGGCCGCCCACCACGACCGCGCAGCCTGCTTTATCGGACAATTGCGCGAAGACAGCGGCTGCGGAGACTCCTTGAGCTCTCCAGATCACGATTCGACACTTCTTTACCGTCTTTCCCAGGCGAGCTCCAAGCGTCAGAGACAATTCGCTTACTGGGAGCAACACAGCCGGAAGCTATCCGCGGAGGTGCCTCCCACGTTTTCGAAGGAAGCGCAAACCGAGGGAGTATTGGATCTTTCTCACCTTCAAAGTGGTCCCGACACCATCGTCTCTGGCACCGAGGCGACCTCCGTCCATGTGGTTGACTACGATGCTCAATCGCTGGCGCCCTCAGCGAGCACTGCCAGAGGCCTCGATGGTACCAGAGTCCCGCTGCCAAAGGCCCCGAAACTAGCCGATGGTCAAGCAGAGTTTCAATGTCCGTACTGTTATGTTTGGTGCCCAGCGTCCGAGCGACATCGGTGGAGGTGAGTCTACACGTTCTCACCGTACACCCGAGCTGTGAGGAGTGTCGAACTAACAAAGAAATAGGAAGCATCTGTTCGAAGACGTTCGCCCGTACATGTGTACATACCTGGATTGCTCTACCGCGACCGACTTGTTCGCGACCCGAGCAGAGTGGCTGGCTCACGAGAAAGAGTTCCATCTGCGTGCATGGAAGTGTCGAGATCACCCGAGCACCACGCATGAGTCTCAGAAGAAATTCGAGGATCACCTGAAATCTCAGCACACTAGTATGACCAGCCGAGAGATAGAGGCTTCGGTAAAATACTCGGTGACGAACCTTGCAGACACTAGAGCCCAATGTTGCATGTGCTTGGTGGCCGTGTCACAGCTACCGCGGGGTCAATCACTTGCCAACCACATGGCACATCGTTTCGAGACATTCGCGAGGCCATCGCTTCCAGACCGCGGTGGCGAAGACGACGACATGGAATCCGAGGATAGTGAGAGTACTTCTGCAGGCGGCCAAGAACCTGCCCTGGTACAAGACGTTGATGTTGACATTCCGAAAGTTACACCAGAAGATTTCGAGGATGCTGCCCATCCCGGCGAAGATATGAGCATTCATGCGCTTGCAGTTGATGGGAACAAGCACCGTATGAGAGTGCTCCTCGAGCAACAGATCGACGTCAACGCTAGGGATGACGAAGGATGGACAGCTCTGCAGAGAGCTGCATACGGCGGTCAAAGCACGATCTCGCTGATGCTACTCAACGCCGGGGCGAATGTGAACTACTCAAGTGGCTATTACGGCAACGCACTCCAGTGTGCAGCACTACAAGGCCACGAGGAGCTTGTACGGTTACTGCTAGAGGGCGGAGCGAATGTCAACCAACAGGGCGGCTACCACGGGACTGCGCTCTTGGCTGCTACATGCCAAGGACACGAAACAACTGTCGAGATTCTACTGGAAGCTGGTGCGATAGTCGACGTACCCAATGATCGCCACGCCTCTGCGATAAATGGTGCCATGCATCATCGCCATGCCAAACTTGCTCAAAAACTTGAACTGAAGGCAGAGAGCCAGCGTGCGCCCCAGGACTCCCTTGAAAGTCTGAGGACGCCCCATTCAGACCCTCTTGATACCCATGACACGCAGCCACCATGGCAACATAATCTGGCGCTAGGAGGCGATTTCATCTACAGACCACGATCGGATGAGATCATCTTGAAAACGGGTAGGACCTTCGTTCGACCACGCAATATATCCGTTGAGTCACTACATCATGCGATATACGAAGGGCCTCTCCCGATGCAGTATTCCGAGAACCGGCGCATGAGAACGATCCCCCAAGGCAGCGTCGAGGTCGTCTTTCAGTCGCCTACCCCGAGTCAGATCGCACGACACGAACCTGCGCGTCAACCGGACAGCCACGGCAGGACAGTATCTCTCGGTAACATGCATGTCGTCAGCTCACCTTTCCCAGCCTTCAAAGTGCCTAAGAATGCGAAACAGTACTTCCACGTCGGCAGGATTTTTTCGGTACTATGGTCGGAGTCAGCAGAAACAGGGTCAGTTGTTACCCGTTGGGAACCCGGCATTGTGCTCAACCATCTAGGAAATCGTGTCTTCTCGAAGGTTCGCAGATTTGTAGTGATTCGGGAAGGCTCTAATTACTGCCATGCCCTGCCAATCACTACATATAGTGGTCGTGGGGTGTCTAAGCCAGGAGTTGTGAAGTCTGAACATGTCATCATCTACTCCTCTCAGCCTGCTGCTCAACCCCAACAAGACGAACTACCAAAACGAGGCGAGGCTGGAATGCGACCCGTACCTATTCAGGTAACACTAGACTCTCCTAGCGAGGTGCTCGAACCCATGTCTCGACTCAATCTAGGTGGTGTAACCATGGTCCAGCACAATACTAAGGTACAGTCCTTTGGGAAAGTGTGCGAGGCATCTATCAACGATTTGCAGCGCCAATACGAAGATGTCTGGAAACGAGACTTAGCTATACCACAAATTGCTGCAGGGCCCCCTATAGAGGAGGACTCCGACGACAGTGGCGACGACGATGGTGACGACGAGGATGAAGAAGAGCAGGGCAGCGACAGAGTTCGCGATGACGATGAAGTAAAGCAACAAGATAACGCGAAAGTGACACAACCTACAGATGATTCTCCCGAATCTGGCGCTGCACTGTCATCCATGGACGAAGCCACGCAGGTCACAGGATCTACCACTACAATGGAAAGTGTTCGACCAAAGGGCCATCCAGGACAACAGCTTGTCGTGGACCGGATCGCTAATTATCGCCTCACGAAAGAGATTATCGAGGCGGAACTACTCAAGATGTTCCCTACAATGAGCAGTGCCGCTCTGGACATCAGAGTTAGTGGCGACGTCCATTTCAAGATCACAAAGATCTATGCTGACGGAATGATAGGAATGGAATGACAGTTTCGAGTTCCACGTCCCGCAAATGTTATCCTCTGTGAGCGGCACCAAAGTTCGTTGATGCGTGGACTCTGCTAACGTTAGGCAGGAACAAAAGTACCACATCTTGTCGAAACGGTTGAGGGTAGTGTGCACGATTTGCCTGTCTCAACGTGCATCTTGCTGACGCTTCGCAGGACCGTGATCATGATGACTGGTAAACTGGGAGTTGGAAGCCATGAGCTCCCGGTCGATGTATCGTATGTGGAGCGGGGAGCTTTGGTGGTCTTTCAGGGTGGATTGCGACTATCCATCCCATTTGTTTATGCCGCGGCTGAAGAAGACCAATTCGAGGCCAATCTCGAAACCCTTTTGGCGCATGAGATACAATCCTACATATCCGAGAAAGCAGGTCAAACGGAGCTCTGGAACTGACAGGCGCATAGGTCTCGAACTCCCTGTTGCGCAAGCGTTGGAACTTAGCACGCATAGACTGCGAATCCTTTAGCGAACGTAGCGAGACGGCGGCGATTGCTTGCAACACGGCGTTCTCCTGGCTTGTCTGGGTACATAGCTTCCAGCCGTGGTGCGAAATTCATGTATACATACCTCCATGCTCAAGTTCAACAAGCCACCTTCGGTTGTGTGTCCACCGTTGCTGGTCGATTTTCACAACGGCATTTCAGAGTGCTATCCCCACTCACCCATCAGCACTTGCGGCGAACAGGGCGTAGCACAAGTTGAGATTGAGTGACCGCAGCACTGTGTCATACACGAATGTAGAATTCCAGCTAGACCAGCCGAGGAGCGACCTGATGGTTCGAAGAAGGGAGTCTGACGCGCGAAGAACGGCCTCATGGTTGTCCCAATATCTGCAACGGAGTTTCTCGATGTGATATGTCGGTGCAGGCGTTACGATCAAGCAGCAGAACGATCAGGTCAGAAAGTCTGCTTGTCCGTCCAGTATCGCCACGGTCCTTGTTACGCAGATGCAAGAGCCTGAATGAGCGACTATTGTTTTCGTCCAGTGTGACAGATCACGAGCAGGCATTCGAAGTGCTCAGGAGGCTTCGCATGAGAAAGAGCCATCGAGTTGTGAAAACTTGAAGCCTCGAGGGACTGACCACTTTATAATGCTCAGGGTAGCATGTGAACCAGGTCATCAAGCCAACGCATGTACGCATCCTACAGTATACAAGCCACATGCGTGCATGCTCTGGCGTGCATGAAGGATCGATGACAGAATTCTTAGTCGACCTGTCAGACGTCTCAGGCGACTCGGCGACCGGGTGGTCACTGCTTCCAAGGGGACCGGGGTCTCGGTGGAGGGCCGGTATACCATTAGACCAATCATGCACTTTGTGGCACATCAGATGCGCAGCGACAATGGCGGCGTTGCACGGTGGTCATCTAATATTCTGGCGTGAAGGAAAGTCCTCTTCTTCTTCTCGTATGCCACTTTGATTTTGATACTTGTTCGCAGGTCAGACTTGACATTTGCTTGATCGCCCTTTACGATATAAGGGAAAAAGAATACTCGAACTGGACGCTCGACAACATCTCGTTCAAGCAACCACCTTCAGCATTACCATGCAGCTTGCAGACCGTATTGCCATTCCGGCACTAATAGTCACCAGTATCGGCGTGGTGGCTACGCTGTACACAGTCTGTGCAAGGCTGGCAGCTAGCAGTGAGTCCTTCTCTTCGTCGTCATTTGCGTACTATCAACTGTTTCGTACATGCTGAACTGACTCCGTCAATAGATCGTGCCTCTCGGGAAAGACGCGATCAATCATTGCTGCCGACGTTTAACGACCTGCGTGACCGCGGCCTCCCTAACAGACGACGCTTCGTTTTCATGGAAGAGACGACTTGGCCCCACGTTCCCACTGAGTGGATCCCGTTGAGTGCATATGGTACTCGTCAGTTGTCTGATATTGTTGGTTGATTGTGGAGGAAGCCTTGCCGTGTTGGGGGCAGTGTGGTCGTAGGCAAAACTGTTGGCGTCAATCTTGAACGAGACACGCATTCATTCTACGAGGAATATTGCTTCGATCTTCCTCTCCTACAATGAATTAATTGCCCAGCTTGTTTCGTAAATCCAAGATTGTCTCCAGCTCGTTCGATCAGGCAGGCGTCCCAGCCCAGAGATTGCAATTTAGTCTACATGTAAGTGCAGGTACATGCAAACTCTACCTACCATCGAAGCCCGATGTGCCCACGAGCCGTCCCTGGTACTTTAGCTTGGTCGCACCGCATGCGCCAAAGTAAGCCACGCGAGGGGCTGTGTCGTCAGAGTGGGAGGCGCCTCTTATTTAGTGATTACAACCTCTACTTCTGGCAACTTGATTTGTGTCTTGGTGCATAAATGTGTTGTTTCACGATTGCATGTAGCGGCGCGGCCATGCGACAAAGGTTTGATTGATATATTTTGCCTTAGATCAGGTTGTTCGTCATCCGGATAAGTGTACGGACGTTAGGAAGGCACGATCGGACACGGTCAAAAGCATTGTTCAACGTGTCGAGCATACCTAGATACTCACGTTCAACTGAGTGAGGAACGATACTCGAAACCGGCACCCAGAACAACCTGATCGCGCAGCAAAGGCCATTGTTATAATCGATAATCTGAGCTCAAAAATGTATCGAATGCGAAAAAAGAACAACTCCCCAAACCTACTGATCCATCTGTAGCTAAACTATACAGAAGCTAATACTTTCTCTAACCACCCATAGTCATAATCGTCCCAGCAGGAAAACGCCTCAATACCCAAGCCCATCAGTCCCAATTCATAACATTCCCTTTGTTCCTTTCATCCTCCCCTCAAGCATCAACGTCTGAAAACACTCCCCGCACTACTCCCCGTAAAACTGCTCACCTTACTACTAACCCAGCTCCCACTACTACTCATCCAGCTCGGCATACTAATACTGCTCCCCTGCCCGCCCTTCCAAGTGCTCATGCCATTGCGGCTACTAGCCGCCTGGCTGCCGCCCTCGCTACTAGCAGCCTTCTTAGCGCCCCATTTCACTTTACCCTCCATGATGGACTGCACGATGTTGATGATCCCGAACGTACTGGAGCCGATAGCGCGGAAAAGCGCGAGAGCAGCGACAGACCAGAGGATGATCTTGAGGTAGTAGTTCTCGCCGATGTTGTCGGTCGGGTAGGCTTCGCTGACGGCCATGACGAGAACCGCGTTGCAGCACATCCAGACGATGACGACGTACGTGCGCACGGCGCGGTAGTAGTCTTCTTGGATTTGGGATTCGTTGGGGGGAGGCGAGGGGACTTCGACGCGGTCGCGGAGGTTGCGGAGGGCTTCGTCGTAGCCGGAGTCGATGTCGAGTTGCTCGGAGGGCATTTCGAGCTCGACGACGCCGGACTTGGAGCCTTTGGCTACGCCGAGG
>Ga0265797_10012852_pt1 | contig 10172 bp, 9 predicted proteins | sample P2T30metagenome_FD_192433 | JGI IMG/M metagenome (GOLD analysis project Ga0265797, IMG submission 192433) | Plant litter microbial communities from East Loma Ridge, Irvine, California - P2 T30 | ecosystem: Environmental > Terrestrial > Plant litter > Unclassified | place: USA: California... | reverse complement strand
CATGTTCCTGATATTGACGAATTTCTTTTATTCGCAGAGTATCGGCACCGCCCTGCTGATGCTGGCCTCGCTGGTGGCGCTGCTGACGGTGCAGCTGTCCTTCCAGCTGACCGGCGCCGTGCCGCCCTTGCGCACGCGCCTGTTGATGGGTGGGCGCATCCTGCTGCTGGCGGTGCCGCTGGCGGCCGCCGCCTTCGTGGTGTTCCCGCGCGTCGAAGGGCCGCTGTGGGGCATGCCGGACGATACCCACAGCGCCACCACCGGCCTGTCGGACACCATGTCGCCGGGGCAGATGGCGAACCTGGCGCAATCCGCGGAAACCGCCTTCCGCGTGCGCTTCGACGGCCCGGTGCCGCCCCAGCCCCAGCTCTACTGGCGCGGCCCGGTGCTGGCCAACTACGACGGCCAGACCTGGACCCGGCTGCCCGCCGGCCGTGCCCGCGCGCGTGCGCAGCCGCTGTCGATCGCGGTCAGCGGCGCGCCGCTGCACTACCAGGTGACCCAGGAAGCCTCGCAGGCGCGCTGGCTGTTCGCGCTCGAGATGCCGCAGGCGCTGCCGACCCTGCCCGACCGCGGCGTCAGCCTGAGCGCGGAGCTCGAGATCCAGGCGAATGCGCCGCTGACCCAGCGCGTGCGCTACGACCTCGCCTCTTACGTGAATTTCCGGCTGCAGGGCGACAGCGCCCTGGACGATCCGGCCGACTGGCTGCTGCTGCCCTACGGCGCCAATCCGCAGGCGCTGGCCGCCGGCCAGCGCCTGCGCGCCCAGGAGCCGGATCCGGCGCGCCGGGCCGCCGCCGTGCTGCGCGACTTTGCCGGCAACGGTTACGTGTACACGCTGCAACCGCCGCTGCTGCCCGGCGAAAACTCGATCGACGCCTTCCTGTACCGCACCCGCGCCGGCTTTTGCGAGCACTATGCCGGCGCCTTTGTGTTCCTGATGCGCGCCGCCGGCGTGCCGGCGCGGGTGGTGACCGGCTACCAGGGCGGCGAGCTGAATCCGATCGACGGTTACCTGACGGTGCGCCAGTCGGATGCCCATGCCTGGGCCGAGGTCTGGCTGCAGGGACGCGGCTGGGTACGGCTCGACCCCACCGCCGCGGTGTCGCCGCTGCGGGTGCAGCGCGGCCTGGCCGGCGCCCTGCCGCCGCCGCCGTTCGGCATGGGCATGCTGGGACGCCTGATGCAGCCCGACCCCAACTCGCTGCTGGCGCGCGTGCGCTACGCGATCGGCGCCGCCAACAACGGCTGGAACCAGTGGGTGCTGAATTACACCCCGCAACGCCAGCACGACCTGGTGCAGCGCCTGCAGGACGGCCTGTTCGGCTGGCGCACTGCCGCCGTGGTGGCGCTGGCCTGCCTGGTGTTGCTGGTGTCCAGAAAATTCTGGCACCGGCGCCGGACCGACCCGGTCGATAGGCTATACTCGGCCCTGTGTGGACGCCTCGGCCAGCTTGGCCTGGCGCGCGCGCCGGACGAAGGCCCGACTGCCTACGCGGCGCGCATCGCCGCCGCCGGCATGGCGCCCGGACCGGGTGCCGCCGCCGGCGAATTCCTGCGCCGCTACAGCGCCTACCGTTACGGGCCGCAGCCTGCCGGCGCCGCGTCCCGGCTGTTACCGATCCTGAAAGATTTGCTGTCCCGAGTTCGATGAAATCCTTAGTCCCGCTGCTGCTCGCCCTGGCCTTCGGCGCCGGCCAGGCATCCACCGCCTTCGCCGCCTCGTCCACCCACCCCGCAAAAACCGCCAAAACGGCCAAGGCCGCCGCCAAGTCCGGCAAGCAGGCCAAGCCGAAGAGCAAGGCGGGCAAGGCCGCCAAAGTCGCGGCTGCGGCTGCGGCAGCGGCCGTTGCGGCCCGTCCAGGCATCGACTTCGACGGCGAAGCGGCCAATTTCAGCGAGTGGCAGGCAGTGCGCGACTTCGAGGACGAGATGGTGGCCAGCCACGGTTTCGACCGCGCCACCCTCGACGAGACCATCCGCCAGACCCGCTTCGTGGATGCCGCGGTGCAGCTGGTGAAACCGGCACCGCCCGGCAAGCCGAAAAACTGGAGCGCCTACAGCGGCCGCTTCATCGAACCGATCCGCATTGGCGCCGGCGTGCGTTTCTGGAACGAGAACGCCGAGACGCTGGCGCGCGCCGAAGCCCAGTACGGGGTGCCGGCCGAGATCATCGTCGGCATCATCGGCGTGGAGACCATCTACGGCCGCGATACCGGACGCTTCCGCGTGGTCGACGCGCTGGCCACCCTCGCCTTCGCCTATCCGGAAGCACCCAACCGCAGCGAGCGCATGGCCTTCTTCCGCGACGAGCTGGCCAACACCCTGCTGCTGGCACGCAAGGAAGGTATCGATCCGTTTTCGTTGCTGGGCTCGTTTGCGGGTGCGGTCGGCATGCCGCAGTTCATGCCGGGCAATATCCTGAAGTATGGCGTGGACTACGATGGCGACGGTATCGTCGACCTGCGCGGCTCGCCCGCCGATGCGATCGGCAGCGTCGCCAATTTCCTGGTCGAGCACGGCTGGGACCGCAATAACAGCGGGCCGGCGGTGTTCGAAGCCAATGTGGCGCCGAGCCTGGCCTGGCAGTCGCTGCTGGGCGGCCTGAACGCCCGCTACCGTCCGGCCGAGCTGCAGGATGCGGGTGTCGTCACTCGCGCCGCCCTGCCGGACGGGCGCCTGTATGGCCTGGTCGATCTGCAGAACGGGGCCGATCCGACCGAGTACTGGGTGGCAAATGCTAACTTTTTTGCAATCACTAAGTACAATCGCAGTTATTTCTATGCCATGTCCGTCGTGGAGCTGGGTCGTGCCGTGAAGCTGTCGCGTGGCACTTGATGCGCCAATGCGCAGAAACTTTGTATCAGTTTGTAACGGCAACCGGGCTTGATTGAGGGCTTCGTGTCTGACTGATAACGATATACCCCCCGGGTGTATCGCCATTTCTCCTAAACAGTTCTCCTAAGAAACAGGGTACGCATGGCGCATACCCCCGCTTTCGTTATCATTCCTCTATCTCCTATGTAAGCGTGCGGCCACGCATCGATAATTGCTTTACACTTAATTTTAAATAAAAAACAATTATTATTTCAGTGAGTTTATGAGAGAATTGCATTGGGGCTATTGTTGCGATTAGACAACCAACGCAACAATACCTACTGATATTTATTGCTCTTGAGTACTAAATTAAAAATTAGTTGTATAATTTAGTAGAAATTTTCGAAACGTTTTGTATAACGTAACTTGAATTTCCGCCAGCGAGCCTCAAGTCAACCCCTGCACATAGGAATAGTGAACATCATGACCAACCAAGTCGGCATCGATATGAACAGTGATTCGGAATCCGATGAACTGCTGCAATACAACCCCAACCGTCTGCTCGACACCCTGATCGAGAACCTGCGCCTGAAAAACGACGCCGCCCTGTCGCGCGCGCTGGAAGTCGCACCGCCGGTGATTTCGAAGATCCGCCACCACCGCCTGCCGGTCGGCGCATCGCTGCTGATCCGCATGCACGAAGTCAGCGACCTGTCGATCCGCGACCTGCGCTACCTGATGGGCGACCGCCGTGCCAAGTTCCGCATCAGCGACAAGCAGTTCAAGCCGAAGGACAAGGACAACAACGCAGGCATCGGCGAGTAATTGTGAACGCCGGACCGGACGGCGGCCCAGCAGCGTGCCGCCGCAGCGTCCACCATGTAGTCGAGCTTCATCGTAGACAGAGCTTTGCGGTAGCCCTTGTCGCCCGATCCGGGGACAGGGAGATTGTTTTCCCCAGCGGGAAGCACCCAGCGCCCAAACGTCGCGCCGGGATTGAGATGCGTTAATTATGCGGGAAACACACCCGTCGACAGATAACGATCGCCGCGGTCGCAGACGATGAACACAATCGTCGCGTTCTCCACGGTTTGCGAAATGCGCAGTGCGATTTCGCAGGCCCCGGCCGCGGAAATACCGCAGAAAATCCCCTCTTCAGCCGCCAGACGGCGCGCCATCTGTTCCGCAGCCGCCTGCGTCACGCTCTCCACCTGATCCACACGGCTCTTGTCGAAGATACGCGGCAGATAGGCTTCCGGCCATTTGCGGATACCCGGAATCGACGATCCCTCTTCCGGCTGGGCGCCGATGATGCGGATCGCTTCGTTCTGTTCCTTCAGGTAGTGCGACACGCCCATGATGGTACCGGTGGTGCCCATCGCGCTCACGAAGTGGGTGATGCCGCCGTCGGTGTCGCGCCAGATTTCGGGTCCGGTGCTCTCGTAGTGGGCGCGCGGGTTGTCCTGGTTGGCGAACTGGTCGAGGATGATGCCCTGGCCGTCCTTCTGCATCTGTTCAGCCAGATCGCGCGCGTATTCCATGCCGCCGGTCTTCGGGGTCAGGATGATCTGGGCGCCGTAGGCGGCCATGCTCTGGCGCCGTTCGACCGACAGATTGTCCGGCATGATCAAGACCATCTTGTAGCCGCGGATCGCCGCCGCCATCGCCAGCGCGATGCCGGTGTTGCCGCTGGTGGCTTCGATCAGGGTATCGCCCCCCTTGATCTGGCCGCGCGCCTCGGCACCGCGCAGCATCGACATCGCGGCGCGGTCCTTGACCGAGCCCGCCGGGTTGTTGCCTTCGAGCTTGCCGAGGATAATGTTGTTGCGGGCAGCCGCGTCGGCGCCGGGAATGCGCATCAGTTGCACGAGGGGCGTGTTGCCGATCGTGTCTTCGATGGTCTTGTATGCCCTGTTGTTGGCCATTACTTTGCTTTCTTGCGAACTCGAAAGGGACATTTTAATCCGAGATGCGCTTGCGCGTATGAAAGCGGCTAGGTGCTTCAAGGCGTCGCCCCTGCGAAGGCAGGGGCCCAAGCTTTAGGCAACGCCGCGAACTTGGGCCCTTGCCTTCGCAGGGGCGACGTTTACGTGGTGCGGAATGCCTGAAGCACCCGCTTTACCCGGCTCGGCTCAGCCCGCTGCCTTCGCCGGCTCAGCCTTCGCCTTGTCCGCCTTGGCCGGTTTTGCCGCCGATTTCGCAGCCGGCTTCTCGCCCGCCGGCGCCATCGGCGCACCTTCCACCGATTTGCCGTTCACCTGCAAACCCGCCTGCGACAGCTTGGCCGCGCGCTTTTCGCCCACGCCCTTCACGCGCTTCTGGAAATCGGCCCAGTCCTTGAACTCGCCCTTGCTGCGTTCGTCGATGATTGCCTTCGACATGCTCGGGCCGACGCCCTTCACACCGTCCAGCGCCGCGGCGTCGGCCTTGTTGACGTCTACCTGGGCGAACGCAAAGCCGGTCGATGCCACCAGGGTGGCGAGAGCAAGCATCAGTTTCTTGATCATCTGGTTTCTCCGTTATTATCAATTGAGCAATACAGGGCGGCGGGTGCCGCCCGCGGAGATAACGGGCACAGATGCGGATGCGTTGACGCGCCGCGTTTGCGGCGGATCAACGGGGGAATGGCAGGTTCAGGCAACGTCGCTGCGGCGGCGCTGCGGGAACAGCTCGTCGCGCGTGACGGTCGCCGTACCCAGCTTGCCGACCACGATGCCGCCGGCACGGTTGGCCGTGGCCAGCGCTTCCGGCAGCGGGCTGCCGGCGCCCAGCATGGCGGCCATGGTGGCGATCACGGTGTCGCCCGCGCCCGAGACGTCGAACACCTCGCGCGCGTCGGCCGGCACGTGCACGATTTCGTCGGCCGTGTACAGGCTCATGCCCTCTTCGGAACGGGTCAGCAGCAGGGCCTGCAGGCCGAGCTCTTCGCGCAGCCCCTGCGCCTTTTCGGTCAGCTGCTCTTCGGTCTTCCAGCTGCCGACGATGCGTTTGAGTTCCGACTTGTTCGGGGTCAGCATGGTGGCGCCGCGGTAGGGCGTGAAATCGTCGCCCTTGGGGTCGACCATCACGGTCTTGCCGGCGGCGCGCGCCAGCGCGATCATCTCGGCCACGTTGACCAGGCTGCCCTTGTTGTAGTCGGACAGGATGATCACGTCGTAGTCCGGCAGCAGCGCCTTGAACTGGGTGAGCTTGTCGCGCAGCACGGTCTCGGTCGGCGCATCCTCGAAGTCGATACGCACCATCTGCTGCTGGCGTCCAATCACGCGCAGCTTGATGATGGTGGAGATGGCTTCGTCGCGCTTGAGGTAGCTGTCGATGCTCGATTCGCGCAAAATCTTCTCGACCGAGTCGCCGGCTTCGTCGTTGCCGACCACACCCAGCAGACCGCAACGGGCGCCCAGCGCGGCCGCGTTGCGCGCCACGTTGGCGGCGCCGCCGAGGCGCTCTTCGCGTTTTTCGATGCGCACCACCGGCACCGGGGCTTCCGGCGAGATGCGCGACACGTCGCCGAACCAGTAGCGGTCGAGCATGACGTCGCCGACCACCAGCAGGCGCACCTTTTCCAGTTGCGGCGCGTCGGCCTCGCGGTAGCTGTCGGTGGACAGCTGGCGGCTTGGCACGGGATCAGTCATGGGCGCCCCGCTTGTTGGTCAGCACCGAACGGCCGATGCCGTGGTACTCGATGCCGCAGCCGTTCATCAGCGACGGCTCGAACAAATTGCGGCCGTCGATGATCACCGGCTGCTTCAGGCGCGCCTTGATGCCGTCGAAGTCCGGGCTGCGGAAGGCCTTCCATTCGGTGACGATCAGCAGCGCCTCGGCGCCATCCAGTGCGTCCATCGGCGCCGCTTTGAAGTCGATGCGTGACAGCTGATCGGCATCCAGGTCGAGCGCCAGCACGCGCTTGGCTTCCTCCATCGCCACCGGGTCGTGCACGGCGACGCTGGCGCCGCGCCCCAGCAGCTCGGCCAGCAGCACGCGCGACGGCGCTTCGCGCATGTCGTCGGTGTTCGGCTTGAAGGCCAGGCCCCAGACCGCGAAGCGCTTGCCGCTCAGGTCTTCGCCGAAGCGCTGCACGACCTTGCGGCCGAGTACACCCTTCTGGCGGTCGTTGACGGCTTCCACGGCGCGCAGGATCAAGAGGTCCTGGTTGTACTGGCGCGCGGTGCGCTCGAGCGCCTGCACGTCTTTCGGGAAGCAGGAGCCGCCGTAGCCGGCGCCGGCGTACAGGAAGCTGGTGCCGATGCGCGGATCGGAGCCGATGCCGTGGCGTACCGCCTCGATGTCGGCGCCGACCTGGTCGGCCAGGTTGGCCAGTTCGTTCATGAACGAGATGCGGGTTGCCAGCATGGCGTTGGCGGCGTACTTGGTGAACTCGGCCGAGCGCACGTCCATCCAGTACACGCGCTCGTGGTTGCGATTGAAGGGTGCGTACAGCAGTTTCATCAGGTCGCGCGCGCGCAGGCCGGCGGGCGACTCCGAGGTGCCGATCACGATGCGGTCCGGGCGCATGAAGTCTTCGACCGCGGCGCCTTCCTTCAGGAATTCCGGGTTCGAGACGACAGCAAAATCAAGGCCGTCCAGCGCGCCGTTGCTTTCCGTCCCCCGGACGGAAAGCTCTTCCTTGATGGCGGCGGCCACGCGGTCGGCGGTACCGACCGGCACCGTCGACTTGTCGACGACGACTTTATAGCCGTCCATGTGGCGGCCGATATTGCGGGCCGCGGCCAGCACGTATTGCAGGTCGGCCGAACCGTCTTCGTCGGGCGGGGTGCCGACGGCGATGAATTGCAGCTGGCCATGCGCCACGCTGGCGGCGACGTCGGTCGAGAATTGCAGGCGGCCGGCGGCGCGGTTGCGCGCGACGACTTCTTCCAGGCCCGGCTCATGGATCGGGATGCCGCCGCTGTTGAGCATGTCGATCTTGCGCGGGTCGACGTCGAGGCAGAACACGTCGTTGCCGAGTTCCGCCAGGCAGGCGCCCGTGACCAGGCCGACATAGCCGGTACCGATAATCGTAATCTTCATCTTTTGTTTGCTACCTTAGTTCATGACATTCAGTTCTTCGGTCCGGCGCGGCGGGTAGGTTTCCCACTTGCTGCATCCCGGGCACTGCCAGTAGTACTGGCGCGCCTTGAAGCCGCAATGGCTGCACTGGTAGCGCGCCAGCTTCTGGGTGTAGCTGTGGATCAGGTTCTTCACCATCGACAGTTCTTCCCAGACATTGGCCGGCGCATCCATCAGGCGCGCTTCGAGCAGCTTGTCCAGGCCGAGCAGGGTCGGGTTGCGCCGCAACTCTTCCACCACCAGTTGTTTGGCAGCGTCGACGCCGTTCAGTTCGATGACGGCCTTGAACACCACTTCGATCAGGTCAATGGAAGACGCTTCTTCCAGGTAGGAGCGCAGCAGGCTGACGCCCTCCTCCGGCCTGCCCACGCGGCGGTAGCCGTCCATCAGGCGGCCGGCGACCAGCGCCACGTGCGGCACGCTCTGCTGCTCGACGCGGCGCCAGGTCTTCAGCGCGCCTTCGACCTCGCCCTGGGCCAGCAGCGCATCGCCGTAGAGGATGGTGGCACGCACGTTCTTGCGGTCGGCCTGCAGCGCCTTGTCGAGCAGTGCCTTGGCGTCTTCCGGCTGCAGGTGCACCATGGCATCCTGCGCCAGTTCGCAATAGAACTGGGCAATTTCCTTGTGGTGCGCACCGGCGCCGGATTCCTGCAGGCCTTCGGCGGCGATGATGGCGCGGCGCCATTCCTTTTCGCGCTGGAAGATTTCGAGCAGGGCACGCCGCGCCTGCACGCTGTACTGGGTGTCGACCAGCGAATTGAAGGTTTCCTCGGCGCGGTCGAGCAGGCCGGCCTTCAGGTAGTCCATGCCGAGCTCGTACTGGGCATGCACCTGCTGCTCGATCGGCAGGTCGGGCCGCGACAGCAGATTCTGGTGGACGCGGATGGCGCGCTCGGTCTCGCCGCGGCGGCGGAACAGATTGCCGAGGGCAAAGTGCATCTCGGCAGTTTCGGGGTCGAGCTGGACGATCTCGATGAAGGCGTCGATCGCCTTGTCGGGCTGCTCGTTGAGGAGGAAGTTCAGGCCCTTGAAGTAACCGCGCGGCAGGCTGCGCGATTCCGAGACCAGTTGTTTGATGTCAACCCGGGCCGCAAGCCAGCCGAGGGCGAAAAAGACGGGGATGCCGAGCAGCCACCAGATTTCAAATTCCATATGTTTTTATTCGTGTGTTACAGGAAGCCAACGCGGTCTCAGCCACGTGGCGCGACGCTGTCCGGTTGCGGGGCCGCCATGCCGGTAACGGTAGCGGTGCCGGCGGCGCTTTGCAGGGCCTGGATGGTGTTCTTGTGCTGCGAGCTTTCGCGGCGGTGGCGGAACACCGTCGGCGTGACCGCCAGGATACCGAGGAAGGCCCCGGCGACGAAGGCACCGAGCAGCATCAGCACCAGCGGACCTTGCAGCTGGTAACCGGGCAGGATCAGGTCGACCTGGTGCGTGTTCTTCAGCGCAAAGAAGAAGAACAGGACGAACAGCAGGCATCCGGCAATCGTCGAGACAAATTTCATCGGCAGGTCCCGTGGGGAATAGCGTTAAAGGCGCAGTGTCGCATATTTGAAATGAGTTTTCAAAGCGAAGGCAGGGGCGACGGTAGGCGAAAAAAAACGGCATCCCCACAGGAGGACGCCGTTTCTTGTCTGCAGCAGCAGACGACTTCAGTCTTCGATGATCGGTTGCCCGACCATCGCGTCGACCCGCTCGCGCAACTGCTTGCCCGGCTTGAAGTGGGGCACCCGTTTTTCGGGCACCATCACCTTGTCGCCGGACTTCGGATTGCGTCCGATGCGGGGCGGCCGGCTGTTCAGCGCAAAGCTGCCGAAACCGCGGATCTCGATGCGCTGCCCGGTCGCCAGGGCGTTGGTCATCGCATCGAGAATGGTCTTGACGGCATACTCCGCATCCTTGGCCACCAGCTGGGAATAACGTTCAGCCAGGCGGTTGATCAGCTCGGACTTGGTCATCTGCTTGCTCCGGTTCGCAGGTTAATTAACCTTCGATTAGTTCTTGTTATCGAACTTGGCTTTCAGCAAAGCGCCCAGGCTGGTGGTGCCGGTCGCTGCGCTGTTGTCCGACTGCAGGCGCTGCATCGCTTCGCTGGTGTCGGCGTTGTCTTTTGCCTTGATCGACAGCTGGATGCTGCGAGCCTTGCGATCGATGTTGATCACCAGGGCTTCGACCTTGTCGCCCACTTTCAGGTGGGTGCCGGCATCTTCCACGCGGTCACGCGAGATTTCCGAAGCGCGCAGGTAGCCTTCGACTTCTTCGTTCAGCGCGATGACGGCGCCTTTCGG
>Ga0265797_10012851_pt1 | contig 10173 bp, 7 predicted proteins | sample P2T30metagenome_FD_192433 | JGI IMG/M metagenome (GOLD analysis project Ga0265797, IMG submission 192433) | Plant litter microbial communities from East Loma Ridge, Irvine, California - P2 T30 | ecosystem: Environmental > Terrestrial > Plant litter > Unclassified | place: USA: California... | reverse complement strand
ATGGGCTTCAACTGGAACTTCGCGCCGGTGCTGGACCTGAACAACAACCCGCTGAACCCCGTCATCGCCGAGCGCTCGTTCGGCGCCGACCCGGTGCGCGCCACGGCACTGGCGCTGGCCTGGATGGCCGGCAGCGAGCGTGAAGCCGTGGCCTGCTGCGTCAAGCACTTCCCCGGCCACGGCGACACCCACGTCGATTCGCACCGCGACCTGCCGACCGTGGCCAAGCCCCTGGCCGAGCTGGAACGCTTCGAATTCGCGCCCTTCCGTACTGCCGCCCCGCACGCGCCGGCCATGATGACGGCCCACATCGTCTACCCGGCCCTCGACCCGGACAGCCCCGCCACGATGTCGCGCGCGATCCTGCACGACCTGCTGCGCACGCAATGGGATTACCGCGGCGTGATCATCACCGACGGCATGGACATGCACGCGATCGCGCACCGCTACGGCGCCGGCCAGGCCGCCGTCAACGCGCTGCTGGCGGGCGCCGACATGGTGATGGCGATCGGCAGCCGCGAGACCCAGGAAGAAACGCTGGATGCGATCGCCGCGGCCATCGTCGACGGGCGCCTGCCTCTGCAAGACGTGCAGGCGCGCCTGGCGCGGTTGCGCTCGCTGGCGCTGGCGCATCCGGCCGGCGCCCTGCCCTACGCCACCGAACAGGAAGACCGCGCGCTGATGGCGCGCGCCTGGCAGCGCGGCCTCACCGCGCGCGGCAATCCGCGCCGTCCGGCGACGGGCGCCAAGCTGCGCCTGGTGGCGCGCCAGGACGTGGTCAGCGACGGCGTGTCGGAAGCCGGCGTGCCGGCCGAACGCATCGCGGCCTCGCTGCGCCAGCTGTATGACGTCGAGCTGGTGACCTTCGCCGACGCCGAGACCTTCGACTGGGCCAGCCTGCCCGAGGATGGCCGCTTCACGGTGCTGGCCTCGACCTCGCGCCGGCGCTACGGCGCGCATGCGCGCACGAGCTGGCGCCCCGACCTGCACCTCGCCTTGTGGAACCCCTACCAGGCGCTCGACATCGCCGCCCCGGCCCTGATGAGCTATGGCTTCGCGCCGCCGGCGCTGGCCGCCGTCAATGCCTGGCTGGCAGGCGAGATCGAGGCTACGGGCCGTTGCCCTGTGCCGGGATTCTGAGCCCGGGCCCGCCGCGTCGGTAACGCATTGTAACGACGCGCTCCGGCTAGGGGCGGCTGCGGCACAATTGCGCGCAAGCCGCGCCCGCATTTGTACTTTGTGGGACAATGCACGCTTTGTCCGAATTGGCAAAGTCACCACTGTCTTGTGTACATGGGACGGTGGAATTTTCTAGTCATTAAGAGAAGGATTATTCATGTCCCAGTTCCGTTTTGCCCGTCTTGCCCTGATGCTGGCCGCCATTGGCCTGAACGCCGCTCCGGCCCTGATGCACAGCGCCTCCGCGCAGAACAAGGACGCGGCAGCCGCCGCCCAGCCGCCGGCGGATTCTGTTCGTCCGGAATTGTTCAAGCTGCTCGATCCGGCCCAGATCAAGCCGCTGATGGACGCCAAGAACTATACCGAGGTTAAGAACCGCGTCACCCAGGCCGAAGCCGTCCAGAACCGTACCCCGTACGAGAACTACGTGCTGAACCGCATGAAGCTGTCGCTGGCCACTGCCACCAACGACGACGCGGGCCAGACCGCCGCCCTGGAAGCCATCCTGGCCTCGGGCAAGCTGCCGGCCGCCGACCAGGCGAACTTCACCCAGGCACTGGCCGGTTCCTACTACAACGCCAAGAACTACCCGAAGGCGATCGAGTGGTACACCCAGTTCCAGACCAAGTTCCCGCAACAGGCCGCCACTGTCAATGCACCGCTGGTGCGCTCCTACTACCTGAGCGGCGACTACGCGACCTCGGTCAAGCTGCTGCGCCCGATGATCGAGGCCGCCGACCAGGCCGGCAAGGCGCCGCCGTCGGACGAGCTGCGCATGTACGCCTCGGCCGCCAACAAGGTCAAGGATGACGCCGGCTACCTGTACGGCCTGGAAAAACTGGCCGCCTACTACCCGACCGACGATTACTGGACCGACGTGATCAGCCGCGGCGTGTTCCGCCGTCCGGGGTTCAACCAGGACGTGTTCATCACCGACGCGCTGCGCCTGCAGTTCGCCTCGGTGCAGAAGATGTCGCCGGAAGGCTATGCCGACCTCGCCGAACTGGCACTGAAGGACGGTTTCCCGAGCGAAGCCAAGAAAGTCATGGACGCGGGCTTCGCCGCCGGCGTGCTGGGCACCGGTGGCAACGCCGCCAAGGACAAGCAACTGCGCGACCGTGCCAACAAGGAAGCCGCCAACGACGCCAAGAACATTGCCGCGGGCGAAGCCTCGGCGGCCAAGTCGAAAACCGGCGCCGGCCTGGTCAACCTGGGTTGGGCCTATGTCACCATGGACCAGTTCGACAAGGGCATCGGCTTCATCGAGCAGGGTATCGCCAAGGGCGGCCTGAAGTCGCCTGACGAAGCCAAGCTGCGCCTGGGCATGGCCTACGCGCAAGCTGGCCGCAAGGACCAGGCGATCAAGACCTTCGAGACCGTGAAAGGCAGCGGCGGCGCGTCCGACCTCGCCAAGTACTGGATCCTGCTGGTGAACCACCCGGCCAAGGGTGGCGCGGTGGCAGCAGCCCAGTAATTCCCCCGCCCTTCGTGCGCCGGAGCGGTGCAGGCTATCGAGCCTGCACCGCTTTTTCTTTTGCTAAGTTTCTGTTAGTTCGCGTACGGGACAATCAATGTCTTGGCTCCATAATTGCCGAGACATCATCCCGAAAGGCCGTCATGACCAAGGTGCGCAAGGGCCAGGCGCCCGCGAAACTCGACCGCAACGAATTCCACCTGCGCTTCATGCGCAAGTTCTACGATCCCGCGTTCGAGCAGGTCGGCCAGCAACTGGCTGACGTCGAGGAAGTCGCCTGGAACAACTACATCGAGTCGCACAAATCGCCGATCACGGTCAAGGCCGGTCCCGGCTTTGCCGATCCGGACTACGACCTGTCGGTCGAGTGGAAGGAAGCGCATGAGCGCCTGCTGGCCGCCGAAATGCGCCAGAAAGACCCGGCCACGCCCAGCCGCGTGCTCCTGATCAATGCATCGGCCCGCAACGACGGCAGCTGCCCCAGCGAAATGTCGAAGTCCTACCGCCTGACCAAGATGTGCGAAGACGTGCTGCACGACGAGCAGATCGAGACCGACCTGCTCGACCTGTCGCTGCTGACTTCGGAGTTCGAGCGCCGCATCCATCCGTGCAAGGCTTGCGTGTCGACCGCGATGCCGCTGTGCCACTGGCCGTGCAGCTGCTACCCGAACCACTCGCTGAACCAGGACAACGACTGGATGAACGAGATCTACGAGCGCTGGGTGCAAGCGCACGCGATCATCATCCTGAGCCCGGTCTACTGGTACCAGGTGCCGGCCGTGCTGAAACTCATGATCGACCGCCTGGTGTGCGCCGACGGCGGCAACCCCGACCCGAGCTCGACCCACGGCAAGAAAGCCGAGGAAGCCAAGGAACTCGAAAAAAACTGGGACTTCCCGAAACACCTGGCCGGGCGCGCCTACGGGCTGGTGATCCACGGCGACGTCGCCGGCATCGAATCGACGCGCCGCTCGCTGTCCGACTGGCTGGACTGGATGGGCCTGGTGGCCGCCGGCCCGACCTCGCAGCTCGACCGTTTCGTCGGCTATTACGAATCGTATGCGGACAGCCACGACACGCTGGAAAAGGACACCGCCTTCCAGCAGGAAGTGCGCAACGTGGCGCAAGCGGTGGCGAATACGGTCAAGCTGATCCGTTCCGGCAAACTGGTGCAGCCGGACCGCGACCTGCCCAATCCGCGGCCCAAATAGGTCCGCCGGAGCGGCGGTCTTTTTTTGGTATTATCGGCGCACATTCACCACCGGTTCGCCGCATGTCCACCGCCTCTCCCCTCGCGCAACTGATGCACGCCCTGTCCGCCACCAGCCACCTGCCGCTGTACCAGCAGCTGCAGCGGGCGCTGCGCGAGGCGATCGAGCGCGGCGTGTTCGGCCCGGCCGAGGCATTGCCGGCCGAGCGCCAGCTGGCCACCGAGCTCGACATCTCGCGCATCACGGTGCGCAAGGCGATCGACGGCCTGGTCGACGAGGGCTTGCTGGTACGCCGCCCCGGCTCCGGCAACTTCATCAACACCCGCATCGAAAAGAACTTCGCCAGGCTGACCTCGTTCTCCGAGGACATGCGCTCGCGCGGCCGCACGCCGCGCAGTGTCTGGCTCAAGCGCGCCGAAGGCACGGTCACGCCCGAGGAAGCGCTGCGCCTGCGCCTGTCCCCGGGCGCCGCCGTCTACCGCTTCCACCGCATCCGCTATGCCGACGAGATGCCGATGTGCCTCGAATACGCGACCATCGCCGCCACCGCCCTGCCCTCGCTGGAAGCGGTCGACGGCTCGATGTACGAGGCCCTGGAAGCCGCCGGCAAGCGCCCGGTGCGCGCGCTGCAGCGCCTGTCGGCCCTGCTGCTGAACGCCGAGCAGGCCCGGCTGCTGCAATCGAAGGAAGGCGACGCCGGCCTGTGCGTGGAACGCCTGGGCTTCCTGCGCGACGGCCAGGCGGTCGAATTCTGCCGCTCCTACTTCCGCGGCGACATGTATGACTTCGTCGCCGAACTGAGCGCGGCTTGACGATGACGGACATGCGCTTCGACGCCGCCACGCTGCAGGAATTGCGCGAGTTCAAGCGCAAGCTGGCCCGCATGCCGCGTTTCGGCATGAAGTACCGGCCGCTGGCGCGCCTCGCCCAGGGCTTGCTGCGCGTCTCGCAAATCGGCGCCGGCCGCAAGCTGGCGCAGGCGGGCATCCTGGCCGAGGACAGGCGCGTGGCCGGCGGCGTGCGCGTGCGTATCCTGCGCCCCGTCGGCGGCCCGGTGCGCGCCGTCGTGCTGGACATCCACGGCGGCGGCTGGGTGATCGGCAATGCGCGCATGGACGACAAGCTGAACGCGGACATGATCCAGGCCTGCGCGGTGGCGGTGGTGTCGGTCGATTACCGGCTGGCGCTGGATACGCCGATCCAGGGCTTGATGGACGATTGCCTGGCGGCGGCCCACTGGCTGCTCGGCGGCGGCCTGCCCGAGTATGCCGGCTTGCCGGTGTTCGTGGTGGGCGAATCGGCCGGCGGCCACCTGGCGGCGGCGACGCTGCTGCGCCTGGCGGACTGGCCGGACCTGCTGGGCAGGATCGCCGGCGCGGTACTCTACTACGGTGTGTATGACTTTACCGGCACCCCGAGCGTGCGCCAGGCCGGTCCCGACACGCTGGTGCTGAACGGCCCGGAGATGGTAGCGTCATTGCGCATGCTGACGCCCGGCTTGACGGACGCCGAACGGCGCCTGGCGCCGCTCTCGCCGCTGCATGGGGAGTTGGCGGGAATGCCGCCGGCGCTCCTGTTTGCGGGGGAAATCGACCCGCTGCGCGACGATACGATTACAATGGCGGCCCGCTGGCGCGCCGCGATCGGCGTTGACGCCGTCGAACTGCAGCTGTTGCCGGAGACGCCGCACGGCGTGATCCACTTCCCGCTGCGGATGGCGCGGCAGGTCACGGCGCGCGCCCACGCATGGCTACGCGCCCGGATCGACGCTGCCCACAGCGCCTCACTTTCACCCTGAACCAAAAATTATGGCAACCCTGACATACGAAGCCTACCTCGACGAGGTCACCACCCTGCTCACCGAACTCTACGACATGGACGACGACACCGCCATCAAGCTGGTGATGGACGCCCAGGAAGCGGAATATTTTTCACCGCACGACGACCATGAGGAGATGCGCACGCTGGAGCGCGCAAAGGAGGATGCGGTGGCCTTGCACACGGCCAAGCAGAACCGGAACCAGACGCAGCAGAAGCAGCAGCAGCGGGCGCGGACGAAACGGCGCATCTAAGCCGTCATCCCCGCGAAAGCGGGGATCCATACTGAGCGTCCGAAGTCAGTATTTCTAAAGCGCTTTAGCATATTCAACATACTGGATCCTGCGAATCAGTATGGCTTCCCGCTTTCGCGGGAACGACGTGGTCAGGCTAACGCAATAACCGTATGGCCAACCTTACATCGCGGTCAAGCCACCATCGATGGCCAACTGGTGCCCCGTCACGAACGACGCCTGCTCGGAACAGATCCACAGTGCGGCATTCGCCACCTCGGCGGCATCGGCGATGCGCCCCATCGGGTGCGCCGCCTTCAGTTTCTTGTCGCGGCCCGGCTCGCGCTCCAGCATGCGCGCCAGCATCGGGGTCTTGACGGCGCCCGGGCACAGGCTGTTGATGCGGATGCCTGCCTTGGCATATTCCACCGCCGCGGTCTTGGTGAAACCGATGACGGCGTGCTTGGAGGCCGAGTAGATCGAACGGTTCGGCACCGCGACCAGGCCGCCGGCGTCCGCCACGTTGAGGATCACGCCGCCGCCTTCCTGCTGCTGCATCTGGCGCAGCTGGGCGCGCATGCACAGCCAGACACCCTTGACGTTGACGTTCATGATGCGGTCGAACTGCGCATCCTCGCCCTCGGCCAGCGGCAGGCATTCCTCTTCGATGGCAGCGCCGTTGACCGCCACATCGATGCGGCCGTAGTGCGACACGGCCTTGTCGAGCAGCGCTTCAACTTCACTTGCTATCGTTACATTTGTTTTCACAAACAAGGCCTTGCCACCGGCCTCGACGATCAGTGCCGCCGTCATGTGGCCGCCATCCACCGCGGTGTCGGCGATTACCACGCAGGCGCCAGCCCGCCCGAATGCCAGCGCCGTGGCGCGGCCAATACCGCTGGCGGCGCCCGTTACCAGCACAACCTTGCCGGCGTAGGAAATACCGCTCGGCGGTTGCTTGGTCATGCCCTTCATCATGCTTCCTTTACAATGTCCTTGCGCAGTGTTTGCTGCTTATGGGCAATACTGCCCCAAGGCAACATCATAGCGCCGGAACGGGCATAGACCAAGCTTCTCGGCTGTTTCCCGAGATTATGAACGGCTGAGTGTTGCAATCAGGGTGCAAGCGCAGCGCCCTCAGTTCTTCAATTTGGCCTTGGATTGATCGCCTGCCATCACCACCGACAAGTTGGCCGGGTCGACCGCCTTGCGGAAGGCCGCGTTCAACTGCGGCAGCGTGACCGCCATCAGGCGTTTTTCGAACTCGGCCGACCACTCGAAAGTGCGCCCACGGTACAGGTAGGAGGTCCAGCCCGCCGCCAGCGCGCCATCGTCGGCTCGAGTCTGGATGCGCTGTTGCATGAGACCCGATTTGGCCCCAGCGAGTTCCGCGACAGTGAAGCCTTCCTTGAGCGCCCGCGCCAATTCCTCGCGCACGGCCGTGTCGACCTTGGCCAGGTTCTGCGGCGCGGCGATGGCGCTGATCGCGAACATGCCGGCACGGTCGAGGTCGCCCGCTACCAGCTGCGAACCGCCACCGTAGGACAGGCCCTCTTTCTGGCGGATGCGGTCCAGCAGGCGCGACTTCAAGCCACCGCCACCGCCGAAGATGTAATCGGCCAGCATCAGGGCCGGATAGTCGGGATCCTCGACGTTCAGGTCGAGATTCAAGCGTGCGGTATAGAACCCATTCTCCTTGTCCGGCGTGTTCAACACTTCATGGATGGGCTTGATGTCGGCATGCTTGCGCAGCACCGGCGCCACGTGCATCGGCGCCTTCCAGGCACCGAACAGCCCGTCGACCAGCGGCACCACCGCTTTCGCGTCGAAGTCGCCGACGATGGCCATCTCGGCCGGCACGGTGCCGTAGAAGTCGCGGTGGAAGGCTTTCACCTGGTCCAGCGTGGCCGCCTGCACGTCGGCGATGTCTTCAAGCAGCGTGGTTTCGTGGCGGATATCGCCCTTCGGATAGATATCGAAATGCTCGTTCAGCGCGCGCGAGGCCACGTTCGGCGGCTCGGCCCGGCTGGCGTCGAGCGAGACCAGCATCTGCTTGCGCAGCTGCTCGAACTCGGCGGCCGGGAAGCTCGCCTCGCGCAGCACGTGGGCGACCAGCTTCAAGGCTTCCGGCAGGTTGTCGCGGGTGGTCTGGAAGTGGGTCGGGCTGCCGGCAATCTTCAGCTTTTCAAAGGCGTCGGCCAGTTGCACGCGATCGTATTTCGCCGTGCCGCGCGTCAGCATGGCGGCGGTCAAACCCGGAATCGCGCCCTTGCCGAACAAATTCTGCTCGTCGCCAAAATGCTGGTTCAGGTCGACGGTGACGGTCTGGCCGCGGTTCTTTTTCGGCAGCAGCGCCAGCTTGACGCCACCCGCGGTGGTGAGCGTGGTGCGCTTCATGATGTTGGCCTGGGTCGGCTCGAAATCCTCGGCGCTGAGGTTCGAAGCCTTCGGCTTGAAGTCCTTCAGCAGGCTCTCGACCGTGGGCGCGGACGGGATCGCGGCGCGCTGCGGGCTGTCGTCCGGGAGGAAACTGCCGGTGACGCGGTTGTCGCGCTTGAAATAGCGGCCGGCCGCGCTGGCCACCTGCTCGGCGGTAATGGTCGGCACGCGGTCGCGCCCGACGAAGAACAGGCGCCAGTCGCCCAGGGCGATCACTTCGGACAGCGCGACGCCGACCTGCTGCGGATCGTTCAGGCTGCGCTCGATGTCGTTCAGGTAAGTCCGGCGGGTGCGCTCCATTTCCTCCGGGGTCGGCGGATTTTTTGCGAAATCCTCGACCGCCTGGGTCAGCGCGGCGCGTACCGGCTCGAGCGGCTCGCCCTTCTTCACGACGGCGCCGAAGTACTGCAGGCCGGGCGCGAAGCCGGTCTGCGGGAAGGCGAACACCTGGCTCGCCTTCCCGCTCTCGACCAGCAGCTTGTGCAGGCGGCCGGTTGGCACGTCGCCGAGGATGGTGTTGGCGAAGTTCAGCACGTCGCTGTCGTCGTGCAGGCCCGAGGGGATCTTGTAGCCGAGCGCGACGATCTGGACGTCGCCCTGGCGCCGCACGGCAAAGCTGCGCTCGCCGTCCTGGGTCGGCTCGACGGTCCAGAACTTGGGCAGCTCGCGCTTCGGCTTCGGGATCGCGCCGAAGAGGCGGTTAATGGACAAGAGCGTCGAGGCCGGGTCGAACTTGCCGGCCACCAGCAGCACGGCGTTGTCCGGCTGGTAATAAGTGTGATAGAAGTTCTGCAGGTGCGGGATGTCGACGTTCTCGATGTCGCTCTTGTTGCCGATGGTCGAGCGGCCATAGGCATGCCAGTCGTAGGCGACGCTCTGCATGCGCTTCATCACCACGGAAAACGGCGAGTTCTCGCCGTTTTCGTATTCGTTGCGCACCACCGTCATCTCGGAATCGAGGTCCTTGCGCGAGATGTTCGAGTGGGTCATGCGATCGGCTTCCATCTGCAGCGCCCACTGCAGATTATCGTTGGACGCCTGGAACACCTCGTAGTAATTGGTGCGGTCGAGCGAGGTGGTGCCGTTGAACTGCATGCCGCGGTCGGAGAACTGGCGCGTGATGTCCGGGTGCTTCGGGCTGCCCTTGAACATCAGGTGCTCGAGCAGGTGGGCCATGCCGGTCTCGCCGTAGTTCTCGTGGCGCGAGCCGACCAGGTAGGTCACGTTGACGGTAACGGTCGGGCGCGAGGAATCCGGGAACAGCAGCACCTTGAGGCCATTCGGCAGGCGGTATTCGGTGATGCCTTCGACCGACGGCCCCTGGATCACGCCCTTCGGCAGGTCGAGCGCCCAGGCCGGGCCGGTGGCCACGAAAGAGAGGCCGGCAAACGCCAGCGACGCGGCCAGGCCGCGCGGGGAAAACATCGAACTCATGTCACTCCATCTGTAGGTTGTGCAGCACCGCCGCGGTCACGGCAGGTCATGCACGATGGTAACAGACGGTGACTTAGACCAGGCTTACCCGGCGCCGGCCTCAATGCCGCGAACGGCGCTCCTGCTGTTGCTGGTAGGGGCTGATCCGCGACAGCTCTTCCATTTCCTCGGCCAGGAACACCAGCAGGTCGTCGGCGCTGACGATGCCGGCCAGGCTGCCGTCGTCATTGACCACCGGCACGCGGCGGATGCCGCGCAGGCGCATGCGTTCGATGGTGGCGTAAGGATCGTCGTGCTCGCCGGCGGTGAGCAAATCGTCGCTCATGATGTCGCCGACTTCGAGCCCGAGCGGATCGAGGCCGAGGGCGATGACGGAGACCACGAT
>Ga0265797_10012850_pt1 | contig 10173 bp, 7 predicted proteins | sample P2T30metagenome_FD_192433 | JGI IMG/M metagenome (GOLD analysis project Ga0265797, IMG submission 192433) | Plant litter microbial communities from East Loma Ridge, Irvine, California - P2 T30 | ecosystem: Environmental > Terrestrial > Plant litter > Unclassified | place: USA: California... | reverse complement strand
CGGGAAGACACGTTCCATCCCGATTGGGAGCTTCCATACGCTGCCGGGGAACGCACCCGAGCGCGACAACGTGCTCGATCATGGCGAACTGATCACCGCGGTTACATTGCCGCGTCCGGTCGGTGGTACGCACGTCTACCGCAAGGTGCGCGACCGCGCGTCCTACGCGTTTGCGCTTGTGTCGGTCGCCGCCATTGTCCAGCGTGACGGCAGCGGGCGCGCTGCGTTTGGGGGTGTCGCCCATCGGCCATGGCGGGTGGAGGCAGCGGAGGCCGCCATGTCGCGCGGCGCGGTCGAGATGTCCCGCACGGTGTTCGCAGATGCGCGACCGACCAACGACAACGCATTCAAGATCCCGCTTGCGACGCGCACGCTCGCGGCAGCCCTCGCAGAGGTGAAGCCATGATCTTCGACACACCCGCAGGCGCCAATCCGACCGACCGGATGAAGGTGCTCGGCAAGCCGTTCGATCGATACGAGGGGCATCTGAAGACGACCGGCACGGCAACCTATGCCTATGAATGGCAGGATGTCGCGCCCGGATTCGCCTATGGCTACATTCTGGGCGCCGCGATTGCCAAGGGCAGGATCACGACGATCGACACGCGCGATGCCGAACGCGCGCCCGGGGTAGTCGGGGTCGTCACCTATCATAATGCCGGCAAGCCCGGGGTCGGCAAGTTCTACGTCCAGAAGATGCTCGCTGCGCCGGAGGTGGACCATTACCATCAACCGGTCGCCGTCGTCGTCGCCGAGACTTTCGAACAGGCTCGGGCTGCCGCGGCGCTCGTCCGTGTCGACTATCAGCGGGCGGCCGGACGGTTTGATCTAGCAGCGCAGAACGGGAGCGCGCCCGTCCCGCCGGAAGGCGAGTTTGGCGGCCCCAACGAGAAGCAGGTCGGCGACTTTGCCAAAGCGTTCGCTGCTTCGCCGGTCAAGGTCGACGAGACCTACACCGTGCCCGACCAGGCGCACGCGATGATGGAGCCTCATGCCTCGATCGCCAAGTGGGATGGCGATCGCGTGACGTGCTGGACGTCGATCCAGCAGATGAACTGGGGAACGCGCGACCTCGGGCTGATCCTGGGTATACCCAAGCAGAACGTCCACCTGATTTCACCCTACATCGGTGGCGGCTTTGGCGGGAAGGGGACCGTCCAGATCGATCTCGCGCTGGCGGCGATCGCCGCGCGCGTGGTCAAGCGTCCGGTGAAAATCGCGCTGCAGCGCCCGATCATGTTTAACACCACGATCCATCGGCCAAAGACGATCCAGCGTGTCCAGCTGGGGGCCAGTGTTGACGGGCGGCTGACGGCGATCGGCCACGACAGCCTGTCGGGCAACCTCATCGGTGGGCGAACGGAGCCGACCGTTACCTCCACGCGGACGCTGTATGCCGGCGCGAACCGGCTGATGCGGATGCGGCTGGCGACACTCGATCTCGCCGAAGGCAATGCGATGCGTGCGCCGGGCGAAGCGCCTGGGCTGATGGCGCTCGAGGTCGCGATGGACGAGCTGGCGGAAAAGCTGAAGATGGATCCGATCGAGCTTCGCGTCGTGAACGATACGCAGGTCGATCCGGAGAATCCGAACAAGCCTTTCTCGACCCGAGCTTTTGTCCGCTGCCTGCGCGAGGGCGCGGAGCGCTTCGGCTGGGACAAGCGCCAGAGCAAGCCCGGCACGGTCCGCGAGGGACAATGGCTGATCGGCATGGGCATGGCGGGCGCGATCCGTGGCGGCAAGATCGCCAAGGCCGGCGCACGCGCCCGGCTCGATCGGCACGGCGTGGTGACGATCGAGACCGACATGACGGACATCGGCACCGGCAGCTACACCGTCGTCCAGCAGACCGCGGCCGAGATGATGGGCGTCACACCCGACCGGATTGTCGTCAAACTCGGAGACTCTACCTTCCCTGAAACGCCAGGGTCGGGTGGGCAGCAGGGCGCGCCTTCTGTGACGGCAGGTGTCTATGCGGCGTGCATGAAGCTGCGCGAGACGGTCGCGCAACGGCTCGGCTTCAACACCGCCGACGTCGACTTTGCCGATGGCCAGGTGCGGAGCGGCAACCGTTCGGTGAAGCTCGCCGACGCGGCCAAAGATGGCGAACTAGTGGTCGAAGACCTGATGGAGTTCGCCAAGCTCGCCGATCAGTTCCAGCAGCAGACCTTCGGGGCGCATTTCGCTGAGGTCGCGGTCGACGCCTATACTGGCGAGGTACGGGTACGGCGTATGCTCGCGGTGTGCGCGGCAGGGCGAATCCTCAATGCAAAGACCGCGCGAAGTCAGGTGATCGGTGGGATGGTGATGGGCGTCGGTGCGGCGCTGATGGAGGACATGGCGATCGACAAGCGTTTCGGCTACTTCGTGAACCACGATCTCGCGGGTTACGAAGTGCCGGTGCATGCCGACATCCCGCATCTCGACGCCTTCTTCATCGATGAGGTCGATCCGACGATCTCGCCGGTAAAGGCCAAGGGGGTCGGCGAGCTTGGCTTGACCGGAGTCGCGCCAGCGGTCGCCAATGCGATCTACAACGCAACAGGCGTCCGCGTGCGCGAGTATCCGATCACGCTCGAGAAGCATCTCGACGCACTGCCGGTGCTGACATGATCGGCCGACGGATGCCCCCACGTGCCGCATTCCTCCTGAAGTTCGGCACAATCGTCGCCTTGCTGCTGCCCATCAGCTTTGCTCAAGCCAAACGAGGAGTTCCCGACATGCCCATCGCACGCAAATCGGACATGCAAACCGTCGACGGGCCGGACGCGTATTTTACCGGAAAGGTTACAATCACCGGGAGGTTTCAGCGCGACGATCCGTCTCGCGTCTCTGGCGCGATCGTCCATTTCGAGCCCGGCGCTCGGAGTGCTTGGCACACGCACCCTGCCGGCCAGACGCTGATCGTCACTGAGGGTATAGGCTGGACGCAGATCGCGGATGGCCCAAAGCTGGAGTTCAACGCGGGCGACATTCTGTGGTGCCCGGCAGACCGAAAGCATTGGCACGGCGCTACGGCGCATCAGGGCATGACGCATGTCGCCATTCAGGAGTCGATAGACGGCTCGCCTGTAACCTGGATGGAGAAGGTGACGGACGAGGAGTATCTCGCGCCGCTCGGTACGGAGTGATGCGGTCCCCGTATCCGTGAAACGCGTGGCAGCTACGCCTGATGACCTGAGAAGGCGCCTGACCAAGATATTCATGCGCGGCGTTCCGGATATGCGTGCTGCGCATTGCAATGGCTGATCGGCCGCCATTTACCCATCAAACCCGGAGTATGTTTCGTGCCTAATCCCCATCGCTTTTCCGACAAGGTCGTATTCGTCACCGGTGCCGCTAGCGGCATCGGCCGCGCGACGGCCGTTGCTTTCGCAACCGAGGGCGCGTGTGTCGCGATCCTCGATCTAACCGAAAATGCCCTTTCCGAAACCGCGGAGGCTGTGAGGAACGCTGGCGCACAGGTCCTGACCATTGCCTGCGACGTGTCGAAGCCCGAACAGGTCGAGGCGGCGATCAGGCAGGTGATCGAGACCTTCGGCAGGCTCGACATCGCCTTCAACAATGCCGGGGTCGAGAACAAGGCAGCGCCGGTCGCGGAAATCGAACTCGACGAATGGGACCGAATTCTCGACATCAACCTGCGTGGCACTTTCGTCTGCATGAAGCACGAGCTTGCGCAGATGGTGCGTCAGGGTAGCGGCGTGATCGTCAACACGTCATCGGGCGCCGGTGTCCGGGGTGTGGCGGGCGGTGCGTCCTATGCAGCCTCCAAGCACGCGATCATCGGCCTGACGAAATCAGCCGCGCTCGACTATGCAAAACAGAATATCCGCGTGAATGCGATCCTGCCGGGCAACATCGAGACGCCGATGATGGATCGCTTTACTAACGGTGACATCCAGAAAGCCATCGACCTCGAGCCGGTTGGTCGTCTGGGAAAGCCCGAGGAGATCGCCGACGCCGTGCTGTGGATGAGCGCAGATCTTGGTGGGTTCGTCACCGGTGCCGCAATCTCCGTCGATGGCGGCTGGTCGCTTTAATTACCGCAGGAGCGCTTGTCTCAGACGATGAGCGTGCGACAGCCGCTATCAATCCCTGCCTTGCGCCATTTCGACTGAATAGAGCGGCATCGCGAACGAACAATGAACTAACAGCTGAATTTGGAAAGTGGGGATGGGGCCGCGAGTGTCCACTCCTGGGTCGGTAGCGGATCGGCAGATTCTGAGCGCCACGCCCTGTCGGATGACACACGATAGTCGCCAATCGAGGTTGGCAACCGCGTTTTACGACGATCGAGATTATACCGTCCGAAATCACCTGTTTGTCACACACGCGTGACGGGAACCGGGTTTTCCGTACATTCGACCGCTGAACGGCCGGAACGGGAAGGAAACCGGACCGGCTTCTTTCGGGAAGGTGGGTGGCGTCAGCGGTCGTTCGTCGATCCGGGGCGCTGAACGTCTGACATTGGTGGAAAGCGGACCTTCCGCTTTGGGGGCAGCACCCCAGGATACCGGCCACTGAGCCAGCATCCCACATGCATCAATCTTTTGCATCGGCGGGACCCTCGGTTTTCCGCCGCCCTTTGGGCGATGCAAAGCTTGTGAGTTTTGCATCGCAACCGGCTAGCTGACATTTAGGTTTTCGCAATTGGTGCCTGTAAAAAGGGCGCGATGGTTGAATCCAAAGTGCTTCCGCTGAGTGATGTCTGTCCTCCCATGGCTGTGCTGGTGTCAGGCCAGGGCTGGTCGCTTATCCAATCCGACGGCATTCTTGGTTATAATACGCAGGCATTTATCGAAAAAGACGGTGTCGTAATCAGTTATATCAACAGCAGGGGGGAGCAGGATTATGGCGTTAGGCTTAGTCGCGCCGTCCATCCAGTTTTGAGCGGCGAACTAAATTACCGCCCGGGTCTAATTGAGGTTCTCGCTGCTATCGGAATCCAGCCCAGTCCTAGCGACTTTGTATTTGAGGCTGCTAAAAATCTGTCATCTATTAAAAACTATTTATCCGATCCGTCGATTTGGAAAGCGAACGTAAGACTAGAAACAGAAGAGCTATTAGATCGGCACAAAACTTGGAGCGATGGTCCAGAGTTCACGCGTGATCTAGCAGAGTCACTAGCAAGCCGTCATCCGTGGCTTACAGCGGGCAAGGTACCGGACTTAACCGATTTACTAATTACCGAACAATCCCTCTCTTATAAAGCACGACGTTCCCATCTCGGAATAGTAATTGGAGCTATTGGCGTCGGTATGGTTGTAGCTCACTACTGGATGTAACAGCGAGGAGCCGGCGGGCGGGTGTCGGCTGCTACGCGCTGGCAGGTGAGCTGATCCCACCTCATTCGTGATGCAAAACTTTTGATTTTTGCATCATGTCATCGCCGGGTTTGGCATCATCGGCATGAACAGATGACCGCTTTTGAGACTGCGAGTTGCCTACCGGATCGTCCGACTTTGGGCGGTTTCGGACGTTCGTTGAGAGTTATGGTAACGCTCAATCCGCCTCGGCAACTAATACAGATCGCTAGAGACGTGCGGTCACGCCGCCTCCGTGATCCGGGAGGCAGGGCCGCCCAGCAACATGAATGCAGCGTTGAAGTCGCCTACTGAGACTAGTTTTTCCCAATTGTGTATCGTGACGACGCCGGCCCGAAGTTCGACAATTCCTGCGGTTCGCAGGTCCCGCAGCGTTCGGTTCACATGAACGCCCGTCAGGCCGGTCGCATCGCCCAGATCCGGTTGGGTGATAGGCAATGGAAAGGATGTCCGGTCGCCATGACCGGCCTCTTCGCAACGGATCGCCATCTCGCAAAAAACGTGCGCCAATCGCGACAATGCGTTGCGTCGACCGACGTTCACGACCCACTCGGAAAATATCGAGCCGTCTGCCACACAATCTCGCCAGAAGGCCTCAGCTACACCCGGGTGTTTGGCAGCGAGCCCCCGCATGTCAGCGTGAGGAATCTGCAGAATGGTGGTGTCCGTTAAAGCACCGAGTGCCCATCCGGATCTTGGGCTGACAACTGAAGCTAGGTCAGCGATGTCGCCGGGTATATAAAGGCAGGTAATTTGTCGGATGCCGTCCCGGGTTTGTCCGAAACGGCCGACGAGCCCGTCAACTACCAGGCATGCGTGATCAACCTGCTCGCCAAGCCGAACGAAGTCGACATGAGCAGCAACCTGCTTGCAGTGTCCGGCAAGGCCGAGAAGCGCTCCGCGTTCTGCATCCGTCAAATTGCAACGTGATACGAGGCGCTTTACAAATAGCTGCAGTGCAGCGTCTTTAGTTCGATGCATAACTAAACTCCAGCCTGATAGGCGGGAGCGCACAAGGTCTCACAGCCACCGGCGCCAAGAGGTAAATGCCAGCGGTAGATTGCGCTATCACGCGAACCTGCGCCCATCTAGGGCTCAATTGATGCGAGCCTCAACATCTACGCATCCACGAGCCGCGATGGCAAACATACATCAGTGAGGTACGCCAGATCACATGTTAAGATTTAACGTGATTTATTAAAGCTTGCTGGTGTTGGAAATCGCGCTCTGGTTGGCTAGTATAAGGCTGCTTACATCGCCGTCCCGTTACACACACTAAAGGATCCCGATTGCACCATCGGCCCAGATTGCCGACGCTGCAAATAATACTCCGCAAATAAGTGCCATCCGTATTACCGACTGGTCAACGAACCGCACACTCAGCTCAATCGCACAGCCGACAAAGGCGAAGACGGCGGCAGCCGCAATGAAATCGGTACCTGTCCACTGCACCGCGTTGGTAAACAACATCGCGATGGCCGGAAGGATAAGTAAGACGCCAAGGAACGTCCAGAGAGCCGGACGCCAGCGTCCGAGATAAGCTGCGCGAGTATGAGCCGATACAGTCACAGACGTTCTCCAACACCACTATTTCATGCGCCTTCGATGTCTGCAAGCTGGCGAAGCGTAAGGGCCAGATTAACTCACGTTGCTACGTTACCGGTCGCGATCAACGTCGTGAACTGGGTACGAACGCTATGCGAGGCGTTGGTCAGCAATCTATTCATTTGGGCGTCATGCAAGTCCGCTCGATCGTCAGCGCGGCGATGCACCATGTTCCAGCCGCCGAACTGATGTGCCGTGATCCGAGTATCTGACAAAACTCTGATGAAGTGGTGGCGACTATCTTGGACGATACGAGAAAAGCACGGCTCAACGCTCGCACGCGGTCCTTCCAAGATCTGCAGGAAGCTTTTGCCATCCGACCATAAAAGCCCAGTGATGCCATCAATCGCGTTATTGTGGCGAGATTGCGTAAGGATCCCTGCAAGATCAGCGGCATCGCCGGGGACGCTGCTCAAGCTAACATACACGATCTGCCGCACTGACTGCTCCCCATTGAGGCATCCTTGGAATGCCGCTGGGTTAGTGTCGTTGACGTATGTTACGGTAATGAAATTATCCTATGACAGGATCGAATGCACCCTCATGTGACCAAAGAAGTGATTTGGAGGGCGGTATCGGCACCCTAATCTAAGGTGCGACTGTCGCCTTCGGGGCGGAAGCGGTCCGGTAGCTTTTGAGCGCCGCGCCCTGTCCGAAAACACATGATAGGCGACGCAGAGCATTGCAAATTCTAGAGAATCGTGGCGTGGGGCGGTGGCGCACGTGCTCTAGGTTCGCACTATTGTGCGAGATACCCTGTCGGATTGAGAAAGTGCGCGACAACCTCGGAGGAGGGGTTTTTCGTCAGGGGAGCCGCGGCTGTTATTTTGGCGTGAGATCGAAGCCCCGCGGAGTCGCTACCGTGCAGGCTTGCTCGATGCCGAGCAAATCTCGGAAGCCCCGCGAATGGCCGATTCATCCGAAACCCGACATTCCCGGCCGATTGCCCGAACGACTGCTTCGTCCCAATTTCAGACTTCACGGACACCTGAACCAACGATCGCTTTCGGGACCGAGGTCGAAAACGTTGAACAGCAAGGGTTAGGCGTTAGTGAACGGCAGTCGGTAACGGCTTGTTGCGATCCTCGGTTCGCACCTTAACCTCACGCGTGGACCATCGGAACGTCGGCAATCTTTGTCGTCCATGCCGGCGACCGCATTTCCGACCGTAGCTTCCACTCCCGCCTAAAGCCCTGCGTCGCGGTCACCGCCGTCCAAGTACCGAACTTGCCGTTGATTGCGTCGAGCGCGTCCATCAGGCGGTCGCGTTTCACCGTATCCGCCTCGAACAACGTCCGTGGTCGCTCAGCTTCGGGCACAAGGTCGTCAAGCAGGATACCGGCCTTAGTATAGGCATAACCGTCGCGCCACGCCCTCTCCGCTGCACGTCTTGCTGCTGCAATCAATTCAAAGCTGTCGCTCGACATGGGATGGAGTGCGACCGTGCGCGATCCCCCATATTGCGGTCGATCCGGTCTGTTCCGGTTGGTGTGGAAGAAGGCGGTAAGCCGTGCCGCGACGAGCCCGTGCATTCGCAGCTTCTCTCCGGCTCGCAGCGCGTATTGCGACAGAGCACCCATCATCCGATCAAAGTCACATACCGGCGCGCCGAACGAGCGGGTTACCGCCATGCCCTTTCGCCGGGGTGCGACGGACTCGACAGCGTTTGAAGGTACGCCGCGCAACTCAGCAACCAACCGCTCGAGCACGACCGTCCCGACGGCGCGCGCCTGCTTCATCGGCATGTCTCGCAGTGCGCCCGCGGTGTGCACCCCAAGATCCGTGAGCTTCCTGGCGGTGGCACCGCCCACGCCCCAGACGTCGCCGACGGCGAACGCATCCATAACCTCGCGACGAACGGCGTCATCGCGCAGATCAGCGACCCCTTCGAACCGTGCGTCCTTCTTGGCCGCAGCATTCGCCAGCTTGGCCAGCGTCTTGGTTTCAGCGATGCCGACGCAGGTCGGGATCGTCGTCCACAGACGAACTTGCTCCCGCATCGCACGCGCGTGGTCGACAAGGTCCCTGCCCTCAAATCCGGCGAGGTCCAGAAAGGTCTCGTCGATCGAATAGATCTCGAAGTCACGCGCGAAGGGTTCGCAGGCGGCAATGACGCGGCGCTGCATGTCGCCATACAGCGTGTAGTTCGAGGAGAGGACCCGGATACCGTGCCGGCGGACCACATCGCGCAGGTGGTGGATCGGATCGCCCATCTTTATGCCGAGCGCCTTGGCTTCGGCCGAACGAGCGATCGCGCAGCCGTCATTGTTCGACAGCACGATGACCGGCACGCCGACGAGGCTGCTATCAAACGCCCGTTCGCAGCTGACGTAGTAGTTGTTGCAGTCGATCAGCGCGATGGGCGCGCTCATGGCACCTTGCGCGCCACGCCGACGACGACGCCCCAGATCTCGACATATTCGTCGACAAGGATGTGCGGGAAGCCCTCGGCCTCGGGCACGAGCCAGTGCCGCCCATCCATATGCCGAAGCCGTTTTAACGTCCGCTCGCCGTGCACCAAGGCGACGACGATCGCACCGGCCTTGGGTTGCTTGGCGCGATTGACGACGATCAGATCACCGTCGTTGATTCCGGCACCCGCCATCGATCGCCCTTCGACCCGCATGATGTAGCTCGCAGCGGGGTGCTCAACGAGCCAGGCACCGAGATCAATTGGTTCCTCCATGTCATCCTGCGCCGGTGACGGGAACCCGGCCGGCGTGTGACACAGGAAGAACGGGACCTCGCGCGGCACCAACTCGAACGGTATTTCGTGGAGCCTCAAGCTGCTCATGGGACGATTCCTTTTCCGGCCAGCCCTTTAAAGCGTAAGAACAGAAAGTGAACAAGGATTCGTGTGACAACGCTGCCGCATGGTGAGCGGTTGAACCGAAAGCAGGCGTTTGCGAGGATATTTAAAAAGTAAACGTCCGGCCCGACGTGTGTTGTGGCGCGGCACCGCTGCGCGAGGCAGTCGGCTCACGGGGGTGGCCGCTTTGCGAATCATACCATGCCGAGGGACGTGGAAGGACAGCCGTCCAACCTGCCAGCGGCGGGCTACGCTACCGGAACGTGGGGTTGCGATACCACCGCGATACCAAAACGCAGATCTACCGAAGCTTTAGGCGACAAGTCGCCAATAAAGTTCAAGGATTTTAATGGTTTAAGGTGGTGCCGCTTACAGGACTCGAACCTGTGACCCCCGCATTACGAACGAAGCCCGTTTCCCGGCCTTCTAACG
>Ga0265797_10012848_pt1 | contig 10174 bp, 12 predicted proteins | sample P2T30metagenome_FD_192433 | JGI IMG/M metagenome (GOLD analysis project Ga0265797, IMG submission 192433) | Plant litter microbial communities from East Loma Ridge, Irvine, California - P2 T30 | ecosystem: Environmental > Terrestrial > Plant litter > Unclassified | place: USA: California... | reverse complement strand
GCGAGCGTCCGCCGCCACCCTGCTGCTGCTGGACGGCAGCCTTGGGCGAGGGCTTGACGTAGGCGGCGACCTGGCCGACGAGGGCGTCGACCTCGGGCGAGTTCGGCGTCACGGCGGTGATGGTCGGACGGATGTCGGCCTTCTTCATCAGCTGGGCGACGTCGCGCTTCTGGCTGGGGATGACGAGGGTGACGACGTCGCCCTCGGCTCCGGCGCGGGCGGTGCGGCCCGAGCGGTGCAGGTACGCCTTGTGCTCGGTCGGCGGGTCGACGTGGATGACGAGCTCGATGTCGTCGACGTGCACGCCTCGGGCGGCGACGTCGGTGGCGACGAGCACGCGGGCCGAACCGTCCTGGAAGGCGGCGAGGTTGCGGTCGCGCTGCGGCTGCGACAGGTTGCCGTGCAGGTCGACCGAGGGGATGCCCGACTCGGTGAGCTTCTTGGCGAGCTTCTTCGCGTGGTGCTTGGTGCGCATGAAGAGGATGCGACGGCCCTGGCCGCTCGCGAGCTTCTGGATGAGCGCGTTCTTGCTGTCGACGTCGGGCGTCTCGAAGACGTGGTGGGTCATCTTGGCGACGGGCGAGTTGGCCTCGTCGACCGAGTGCAGCACCTCGTTGTGGAGGAACTGCTTGACCAGCTTGTCCACGCCGTTGTCGAGGGTGGCGCTGAAGAGGAGGCGCTGGCCGTCGTTCGGGGTGGCCTTCAGGATGCGCGTGACGCCGGGCAGGAAGCCCAGGTCGGCCATGTGGTCGGCCTCGTCGAGCACGGTGATCTCGATGGCGTCGAGCTTGACGAAGCCCTGCTTCATGAGGTCTTCGAGGCGGCCGGGGCAGGCGATGATGATGTCGACGCCGGCCTTGAGGGCCTGCACCTGACGGTTCTGCGAGACGCCGCCGAAGATCGTGGTGGTGCGCATGCCGTAGGCCTCGGCGAGCGGGGCGAGGACGGCGTCGATCTGCGTGGCGAGCTCGCGGGTGGGGGCGAGGACGAGGCCGAGGGGGCGTCCGGCGCGGCGGTTGCCGCCGGCCAGCTTGCCGCCGAGGCGCGCGGCCATGGGGATCGAGAAGGCGAGGGTCTTGCCCGAGCCGGTCTTGCCGCGGCCGAGGACGTCGCGGCCGCCGAGGGTGTCGGGCAGGGTGTCGACCTGGATCGGGAACGCGGTGGTCTTGCCTTCGGCGGCGAGGGACTTCACGATCGGGGCGGGCACGCCCAGCGAGCTGAAGGTGACGGCGTCGGCCGTCTCGTCGACGCTCGTGGCGCCGGTGGTGTTCTCGGTGTCGAGGGTGTTCGTTGACATGTGGTGCACCTTTCGGGGCATCGGTGTCGAGCCGGGCCGAGGCTGCCTGGCCGCCTGCTGGTGAGGGGGCACGTCGGGGACGTGCTCGCACGAGGGCGGGGCAGTGCCGGGAGGACGGCTGTCGTAGCCGGGCTCGAGGTGTGGCGACGGTGCAGGTGTGCACGATCGTTTCGCCGCAGAGTGAGCTTCGCGCGCCTGCTGGTCTGCCTGGGTGTGTGCCAGGACGGAGAGGCGGTGAGGGGCGTGCTACGACGCAGGGAGCCGATCGGGCCGGCTCGCAAGTGACCCCAGCCTAGCGGCTGAGGCCGGAAAACGCGACGGGTGTGGTGTGCACGGCCGTCCAGGTCACCGCGTGGCGGTGCCGGGGACGAGCCGAGGAGGCGCGGGTCGGCCCCTCAGGACGCCTCGCCCCCACCGCGCCTCCTGGCCTCCGACCTGCCTCCGCTACGAGAGCAGGCGCCGGATGGCCTTGCCGAGCGCCGTGCGCCGGCGGTGCCAGCCGTGGGCCTCGAGGGTGCGCTTGACCGGGCCGACGACCTTCGCCGAGTTGAACGTGTACGAGCCGCTGGCCGAGCCGCGCTGCCGCTCGACGCCGATCTCGGACCTCTTGTACTCGGAGGTCTCGGGGATCAGGGTGATGCGTAGCCGGTACGACTGCTCCCGGCTGCCGAACGGCCCCGACGCCTTGTCGTAGACCCAGGTGAAGACGATGCGTCCGCCCTCGATGCTCGTGGTGAAGGGATGCTCGGGTCGTGAGCCGAGGTCGAGCAGCGCCTGCGTCACGACCTCGGGGCTCGACGGGGTCGAGGGGCTCGACGGGGTGGTGGGCGGCGTCGTCGGGGTCATGATCCGACGCTAGTCGACGTGCACGCGTGGATCGACCTGTCGTTCTGCCGATCCGACGACGTGGTTGGCTACACCTCGGGGGCGCGAAGGCCGCGGCTCCGGGGGCACGCACCGGTGTCTCCACCTCGTCCGGAAGGTCTGAACCCATGCGCACATCGACGGTCGTCTCGAGCGTGATAACCGCCTCCGTCCTGGCGACGGCCCTGGCCGGATGCACCGCCTCGGCCTCGATCGACCGGACCGTGTCGTCCAGCGCCTTCGCCACCACGGTCGCCGACGCCCTCGAGAAGGAGGTCGGCACCCGACCCGACGTCGACTGCGGTGACGACGCCATCCCGGTCGTGGACCGGTCCGAGGTGCACTGCGACGTGAACACTCCGGGCTACGACGTCGTCTACGACTCGGTCTCGGTGATCAGCACCGACGGCGGTGACGACTACAGCGTCGCGGTGGAGGTCGACTCCGAGCCCAAGGGGTAGGCGCGCCCCAGCCCGCGGGGCTCGAGCAGTGCGCGCGTCCGCCCGCGGGGTCCGATCAGTGCGCGCGCCCGTACCGCTCGCCGACGGGGATCTCGACCGCGACCGTGTTGCCCGGCTGCGCGAGGGGGCAGGCCCAGGCCGGGTCGTAGGCACAGCTCGGGTTGTAGGCGAAGTTGAAGTCGAGCACGATCGTGCCGGGGTCGCCGCCGGCACCGAGGTCGGCCCCCTTGACCGAGTCGATCAGGTAGCGCCCACCGCCGTAGGTGCCGCCGGGCTTGCCCGCCAGGGCGTCCTTGATCGGGATGAACAGGCCGCCCGCGTACTGCGCCAGCTTCCACACGTCGAGGCTGCCGACGCCGGGCACGTCGGCCACGCCGACGAGGTCGAAGAGCACGTCGCCGTCGGTGCCGGTCTCGACGACCATGCGTCGCGGTTCGGCCGGCTCGACCGCCACCTCGAATCGCCAGGCCGGGTCGTACGGCTTCGTCGGCAGGCCGGTGAAGTCGGGGCGGTCCTCGGGCAGCAGCGGCGTCGAGGGGTGCGTCGAGAACAGCTCGTCGCGGGTGCGCCGCCACAGGTCGTGGGCCGCCGCCAGGTCGGTCGCCTCACGCACGTCACGGTAGAGCCCGTGGATCGTCCGCCGCCACGAGGCGATGTCGAGCGCGCCCTGGGCGGGCGTCGGGGCGGTGGTCTCCGCAGGGGCTTCGGCGCTGGAATCGGCGGTGGTCTCACCGGTGGACGAGGAGGCACGGGTCGGGTCGGTCACCTCTGCCACCGTACGCAGACGGTCGCCCCGCCGCCCGTGGCTCCCTCACAGGCGGGTCGCGCGTCCACAGCTCGCCGTCCCGGCCGCGGCGGACGGTTCCCCCTGGCTACGCTCACCCCATGACGACCGACACCACGACCACCGACCCCACCGTCACCCCGGCCGACCTCGCGCAGCTGCACCGCGCGATCGAGGTCGCGCAGCAGGCTCGTGACCACGGCAACCATCCCTTCGGCTCGCTGCTGCTCACGGCCGACGGGGACGTCGTCGAGGCCGAGAACACGGTCGTCACCGAGGGCGACCCGACGGGCCACGCCGAGACGAACCTCGTCCGCCTCGTCGCCCAGCGGTTCGACAAGCCGACGCTCAAGGCCGCGACCCTCTACACGAGCACCGAACCGTGCGCGATGTGTGCCGGAGCGATCCACTGGGCCGGCATCGGTCGGGTCGTCTACGCGCTCGCCGAGCAGCAGCTGCTCGGCATGGTCACCGAGCAAGAGGGCGAGTCGACGCTCGACCTGCCCTGCCGCGAGGTCTTCGCCCGCGGGGGAGGCGCGGTGTCGGTGTCGGGGCCGGCGCTGTTCGACGAGGCCTCGGCCGTCCACGCCGGCTTCTGGGGCTGACGCCGGCCCCCGGTGTGGCGTGCTGCCGAGGTCAGACGTGCTTCGGGTGGGTCGGCGCCCCTCGCCAGGTCGGGGCCAGCGCCTTCATGCGCAACGCGCGCCACTGCCAGGTCGCCCAGAGCCCGGGCCAGAGCAGCAGGCCCAGGGGTCCTGCGTGGAACTCGAGTCGGTCACGCAACAAGGTGTGGCCCGGCCCGTCCGGCACGACGGCCATCCGGTGGTTGATGCGCATGCGGGCGAACTGCCCGCTCGTGCCGCGTCCGGTGTCGCGTTGGATCCACGCACCGTCGCGCTCGTGCCAGTCGAGGTCGACGTGCGTGCTGCCGAGCGGCAGGACGCCGAGGATGCTCGCCGACACCGGGTGTGCCTCCTCGGTCCAGCGGTCGGGGAAGCCCGACGGCGACTCGGACCGGTAGACGACCAGCGGCTTCGTCACGGCCACCATCACCTGGGGGTCGCGCAGGGCGTCGGTCGCGACGTCGACGGGGCAGGCGAGGCGGAGTTTGAGCTGCACGTGCATGCCCCGATCCAACTCCCGCCGCCTGATCGCATGTCACGGCGCGTCACGCACGGGCGACGTCCGACTGCGGCTGCCTACGCTGGTCCGATGAGTTCGCACGGCCAGCAGAAGTACCAGGTGAGGTTCGACCACGGCGTGGCCGGCGCCGCCCGCATCGCACCCGGGGCACACGTCGTCGTCGTGGTCGACGTGCTCGACGGGCACGGCACATTGACGCGGGACGAGACCGCGCGCGTCGTCGCCGCGCTGCCCGAGGTGGCGAGCGAGGCCGACGTCGTGGTCGTCACCGGTGCCGGGGCGGCGCCCGAGGTGGCCCGGCACGTGGTCGAGCGTCAGGCCCGACGAGGCGACCGCGCGCTCGTGGCGATCGTCGCCGCGGGGGCGGTCGAGGCCGACGGGTTCCGGCCCGCCGTCGAGGACCAGCTCGCCGCCGGAGCGGTGGTCGACGCGCTCGCCGCGGTCGGCATCGACTTCTCGTCACCCGAGGCGGCCCTCGCCTGCGCCGCCGCCGGGGCGCTCGCCCGGGCCTCGTCGCACCTGCTGACGGCCTCGGCCTCGGCGGCCGAGCTGGTCGCGACCGACCGGGGCGACGTGGTCGACGCGGCCCGCGCCTCCTCGTCCTCCGCTGCCCTCGCCGTCGTCACCACGACCGGTTCCCGAGGGGAATTCACCCCCTCGGCGTAGCGTTGCGGCCAGAGCGACCCGAACGTCGCCCCGACCGCAGGAGGAACCATGAAGGCAGTGCTCACCGACGGAACCGTCGTCGCCGAGGCCCCGAAAGACGAGCTGATCTCGATCGAGGGCAACTGGTACTTCCCGCCCGCCAGCGTGAACTCCGACCTGCTGGCCGAGAGCCCCACGCAGTACCACTGCCCGTGGAAGGGCGACACCCAGTACTTCAGCGTGAGGTCCGGTGACGATCTGCTCCAGGACCGCGCCTGGAGCTACCCGACGCCGATCCCGACCTCGTTCGACCGCGTCGGCAAGGACTACTCGGGTTACGTCGCCTTCTGGAAGGACGTCTCGGTCGTCGACTGACCGGCCGTCGAGCGTCGCCCGTCGACCCCGCACCTGTCACGCCGCCACGAAGTGAACAACCCGCCACGTGATCACGTGGCGGGTTGTTCACTTCGTGGCGGGGAAGGGGAGCGGCGGGGTGGAGGACCGTGGCGGCGCGGAGTGGCCGAGCAGCGTGCGCGACTCCGTCGTCAGCCCCTCGCAGCCCGGGCACGATGCGCCCGCACCTTGGCGCGGTTGCCGCACCGCTGCATCGAGCACCAGCGACGGCTGCCCGCGCGCGACTCGTCGAAGAAGACGAGCCCGCACGCCTCGTTCGTGCAGCGACGGAGGCGCGAGTCCGGTCCGCCTCCGAAGCCGACGGTCGTGAACAGGGTCACGGCGTCGCGCGCGACCGACGCCATCGCCTGCCCGAGCCGCAGGCGCCCCGCACCGGCCTGGCGTCGGCCGCCCTCGAGGGACGGTGGGACGTCGGGCAGGGCGGCGAACAAGTTGAGCGTGTCGACGTCGTCGGGGTCCGTCGAGGTGGCATCGGCCGCGGCCACCGCGAGCCGCGCGATCGCGTCGCGCAGGCCCCGCGCGTCGGCGAGTTCGCGGTCGCCCGCCGAGCCCGCGATGCCGTCGAAGCGTTCGCCGATCCAGTCGTCGAGGTCGGCGGGAAGCAGGAGGCCGTCCCACGGGGTCGACCCGTCGGCGGGCAGGTCGAGGCCCGACTCCGGGCCGAAGCGCGATCCGGCACGGAACCCGCCGAGGTACGCGAAGTCGAGGCTGAGCGCGCCCGAGTCGAAGAACCACCGGGTGTCGGTGTCGGATCTGAGCCACTGTCCGGTCTGCACCTGACCACCCTAACCGGTTACGCGCCTCCTCGGCTCTCCTGCACCTCGCCGAGGAGAAGGGGCGGCCGAGGCCCGCGGAGGTGCGGCGTCAGACCTCGCGCTTCGTCCAGGTGATCAGGTGCGCCGGGTCGTACCGCCGCGAGCACCGCCCGCAGGCGAGCGGCCGGGCCGGCTGCCGGTAGCGGTAGTGCTCGTGCCCGGCGGGGCAGACCCCGACCCACGGGGCGAGCTCGCTGGCGATGGCTCCGTCGTGCAGGCGTGAGCCGACGTAGCCCAGGTCGGTCGCGACGGCCTTCCACCGGGGACCGTGGCCGGCGCGCGAGCCGGCGAGGGCATGGGCGACCTCGTGCAGCAGCACCTGGTGGATCTCGTCGTCGTCGTAGCGACCGGCGAGGTGCCGCGAGACCGTGATGCGCTTCGTCGTGTAGTTGCACAGGCCCGCGCGGGTCTTCGCGTTGTCGAAGCCGAAGGTCCACACGGTGGGGTCGAGGTGCAGGTCGATGAGCGCGGCGGCCCAGCGCCGCACCCGGTCGAGGTCGGCCACGTCGAGGTCAGGAGGCGCGGGTCAGCGACGCGGGAACGGCCAGGTGGTCGGCTCGTCGTCGCGCGGCAGGCCGTCGACGACCCCGGTCACGCCGGTGCCGCCGGTGCGGGGTCGGTCGCCGGTACGGCCCTCGTCGGCGCCGCGACGCTCGGTGTCGCCCCGACGCTCGGCGTCGAACTCGTCGGAGTCCCGGTCGCGGTGACCGGCGGCACGCTCGGCGAGGTGGCTGATCTTGCCCCAGAGTCCGCCGTCGCGCGGCGCGGCAGGAGCGGTCGCGGCGACCTTCTCGGCCCGGGCGGCGGCGGCGTCGGCCACGGGCGACGCGGCGGCCTCGTCGGGCATCGACTCGGGATCGAAGCTGATGGCGGCGGTGCGCGCGGCGTCCATGGGCTGACGGACCGGCACCGCGCCTCCGTCGTCGTCGGAGGTCGGGGCCTCGGTGCGCTGCGACGATTCGGAAGCAGGAGCAGGAGCAGGAGCAGGAGCAGGAGCAGGAGCAGACGCGGGCGCGGGCGCGGGTGACCCGCCGTAGAGTGCGGCGATGCCGTCGAACCGGGGCACCTGGGTCCGGGCCGGGGCCGGGGCCGGGGCCGGGGCCGCGGGCGAGGCCGACGGCGCCGACGTCAGGGGCTGGACCGGCACCGGGTTCGTGTCGCCCACGGCCGGGGCCTCGATCCGTGGCTGCGGGCCCGTGTCGCTGAGGTAGGCGCGCATGACGCCCTCGATCGCGACGCGCAACCCGTTCGTGCGGTCGCGCGGAGCACCCGACGCCTCGTACGCCTCGAGTGCCTTGGCCAGGGTCTCGCGAGCCTCTTCGTTGCGGCCGAGGTCGTAGAGCGTGTAGCCCTCGAGCTCGGCGGCGGCGGCCTCGAGCTCGCGCCACTCTTCGGTCGCCGCGGTGATGCGGCTGGTGTGCAGGTCGTTCAGGGCGCGGTCGAGCTTGCCCTGCTCGCGGAAGATGTGGGCGCGACGGATGCGGGCGGCCGTCGAGTCGGCTCGGTCGCCGGTGAAGTGGGCCAGGCGGAAGGCCTCTTCGGCGATGGCGAGGGCCTCGTCGAGTCGGCCGAGCAGGCGCAACAGGTCGGCGCGCTCACCGAGGGCGGCCGTGCTGCGGCTCTGGCCCAGGGCGGCGAGGCGGGCCTCGGCGGCGGGCACGTCGACGGCCGTGCGCAGGCTGACGGGGTCGAATCCGCCGGCGCCGCCGATGCCGCGCACGACGGGTGCGGCGAGCCCCGGCGGCACGGTCTGGGGGCGGGCGCTGCCGGGTGCTGTCGTGTCGGGTCGGTCGTGCTGGCTCATCGAGTACGAGGGTAACCGCCCGGCCCCCGAACAGGCCGCGCGGCGCGCAGCGTGTGAGCGAGTGTCGCGGGCCGGTGTGCGGAACCCGGCCCGCGCCTCCTCGGGGTCGTGTGCCGAACGCAGGCCGCGGGTCAGGGGACGGGGGTGAGCGGGACGCTGACGATGCGGTCGTCGCCGGCGCTCGGCGTGCCCCGCCCGTCGGTGTTGTTCGTCACGAGCCAGAGGGTGCCGTCGGGACCGGGGAGGACGTCGCGGATGCGGCCGAGCGAGCTGTCTCCGGCGAAGAGCTCGGTCGGCACGGCCTCGGAACCGGGCGCCACCTGGATCTCGAACAGCTTCTCGCCGCCGAGCCCGGCCAGGTAGAGCGTCGTGCCGACCGCCGTGAGGCCGCTCGGGCTCGCGTCGTCGGTGGACCACTGCAGCACCGGGTCCGAGAAGCCGGCGTCCTCGCCGCGTCCCTCGACCTCGGGCCAGCCGTAGTTCGCCCCGGGCTCGAGGGCGTTGAGCTCGTCGTAGGTGTTCTGCCCGAACTCGGCCGCCCAGGCCGCGCCCGTGGCGTCCCAGGCGATGCCCTGCGGGTTGCGATGACCGAGCGAGTAGACGAGCGACCCCGGCGTCGGGTTGTCGTCGGGCACGCCGCCGATCGCGGTCGCGCGCAGCACCTTGCCGCCGAGCGAACCGGGGTCCTGCGCGTTCGGCCGCTGGTTCGCGTCGCCCGTCGTCACGTACAGCATCCCGTCCGGGCCGAACGCGATGCGGCCGCCGTCGTGGTTGCTCGCCTTCGGGATGCCGGTGATGACGGCCTCCTGCTCGCCCAGGCCGTACGAGCCGACCTCACCCGTGATCGGCGCGCGCACCACCCGGTTGTCGTCGGCCGTCGTGGCGTAGGCGTAGAGGTACGACGGCGATCCCGCGAGCACGGCCAGGCCGAGCAGTCCGCCCTCGCCCTCGTGGACGACCCCGTCGATGGTGCCGGCCTCGCGCGTGCTGCCGTCGGCGAGGAGTTCGAGCACGGTGCCGGTGTCGCGCAGGCTGACGAACGACGACCCGGTGTCGAGTCGCACGACCGACCAGGGGGCCGCGAGGTCGGTGGCGACGTCGGTCGGCACGGCGTCGGCCGCGACGGTGACGGCGGTCGCGTCGGTGGTCGGCGCGACCGGGCCGGGTCCCGGGGCGGCCGTCGGGTCGGTCGGGGTCTCGGAGGCCGGGCGGGTGGCGGCCTGACCGCCCGAGCCCGGGGCGTCGGCCCCGGCGGTGCAGCCGACGAGCAGGACGGCGGTGACGGCCGCCATCGTGCCGACGGCGAGCCGGTGCCGTGTGGTGCGGGGTGTCGTGATCATGATCGCGCCTCCTGGGGTCCAGGCAAGCCGACGACCGTGACGTCCGCACCGGTCGTCACCACACCGTGACCGCCTTCGCAGCCGGTGTCCAGCCGAGCGCGAACGGGGGCCCCGCCGCGAGCCGGGCCGGTGCGCGGCCGCGAGGCAGGGCTACGCGCGCGGGTTCAGCTCGGCGCGCAGCGGCCAGTCCTGGCCCTCGAGGATCAACTGGGCACCCGCGCCGGTGCGCACGTTGACCACGATCGGCGCGAGCAGGTTGACCGTCATGCCGGTCGACGCGGGCGTCGCGACGACGAGCAGCAGGGCCTCGGCGGCGTCCTGCAGGTCGAGGGTGGCGGACTGGTCGTCCGACACGACGGGCGAGTAGTCGGGCAGGTGCACGGACGCGTCGAGCACGAACAGCCGCACCTCGGACCCGCTCGCCCGCAGGGCGAAGAGTCCGGGGGCACCGTCGATGCGCTCGAGCGAGAAGTCGGTCAACGGCTCGAGACCGAACGGAGGCGCGACGAACGTCACGACGGAGCCCGCGACCTCGCGGGCGGCGTTCGCGCTCATCGGAGGAAGTCCATCAGCGTGGGCTGCAGCACCTTGGCGGTGACCGCGAGGG
>Ga0265797_10012847_pt1 | contig 10175 bp, 10 predicted proteins | sample P2T30metagenome_FD_192433 | JGI IMG/M metagenome (GOLD analysis project Ga0265797, IMG submission 192433) | Plant litter microbial communities from East Loma Ridge, Irvine, California - P2 T30 | ecosystem: Environmental > Terrestrial > Plant litter > Unclassified | place: USA: California... | reverse complement strand
TCACCAACAAGGATGACACCCTCGTCGTCCAGTACGAGGTCAAGCTCCAGGCCGGCCTCGAGTGCGGTGGCGCCTACATGAAGCTCCTCCAGGACAACAAGGCCCTCCACGCCGAGGAGTTCTCCAACGCTTCGCCCTACATCATCATGTTCGGTCCCGACAAGTGCGGTTCCACCAACAAGGTCCACTTCATCTTCCGCCACAAGAACCCCAAGACTGGCGAGTACGAGGAGAAGCACCTCAAGAACACCCCCATGGCTCGCATCACCAAGCAGTCTTCCCTCTACACCCTCATCATCAAGCCCGATCAGACCTACGAGATTAAGGTCGACGGTGAGCAGGTCCGCGCCGGCTCACTCCTCGAGGACTTCCTTCCCGCCGTCAACCCGGCCAAGGAGATCGATGACCCCAAGGACAGCAAGCCCGAGGACTGGGTGGAGGAGGCCAAGATTGCCGACCCTGATGCCACCAAGCCTGAGGACTGGGACGAGGACGCCCCATATGAGATCGTTGACGAGGATGCCACCAAGCCCGCTGACTGGCTCGAGGAGGAGCCTGAGATGATCCCCGACCCCGAGGCCGAGAAGCCCGAGGACTGGGATGATGAGGAGGATGGTGACTGGGATGCGCCTCTCGTCCGCAACCCCAACTGCGACGAGGTCTCTGGTTGTGGCCCCTGGACCAAGCCCACAAAGCCCAACCCGGCTTTCAAGGGCAAGTGGACCGCACCTCTCGTCGAGAACCCGCTCTACAAGGGCGTTTGGGCTCCCCGCAAGATCGCCAACCCTGACTACTACGAGGACAACACCCCGGCCAACCTTGAGCCCATGGGCGGTGTAAGTTGAATCATGTACCATTTGAATGACATCCAGACACTGACAATTCACTCACAGATCGGTTTCGAAATCTGGACCATGCAGAACGACATCCTCTTCGACAACATCTACATCGGCCACTCCGTCGCCGACGCCGAGAAGCTCGCCCAGGAATCTTTCGACGTCAAGAAGGAGGTCGAGAAGGCCCAGGAGGAAGCCGACAAGCCCAAGAAGGACGAGACCGACACCAAGAAGCCCTCTTCTGACCTCTCCTTCATGGACGACCCCGTCACTTTTGCCAAGGAGAAGATCAACCTCTTCGCCGCCATCGCCCAGCGTGACCCCATCCAGGCCGCCAAGATCGTCCCTGAGGTCGCTGCCGGTATCGCTATCGGCTTCGTCACTCTCTTCCTCGTCCTCCTCGGTCTCTTCACCGGCGGCGCCGCCGCTGCTCCTTCCAAGGAGCAGGTCAAGGCCACCGCCCAGCAGGCTAAGGCCAAGGCCAACGAGACCAAGGACCAGGTCGCCGAGGCTGTCGCCAGCGGCACCCAGAAGGCTAAGAACGAGGCCAACAAGAGGAACACTAGGAGCTCGTAGAGCAGCAAGGCTGGTTCAGTTTGTCTGTTTTGAAGAAAAATATGTTTGCTCTTTTTCCTGTTGCTTTGTCTGTGATACCAAGAACTAAATGATCTGATTGTGGTGGTGGAGGAGGATGATGGCGATGAATTGGAGCCGAGAGGAGAGGGGAGGAGGACAAAGTGATGCACTGTGTTTAGTATCTGATATAGATAAGGCATGTCACTTTTTGTTGTTGCACCTTTGGAAGTGAGGTGGTGTGTTTTGTATCAAAGAACACGTCATTTCAAGTTATTTCTGATCTCTTCATAAAAGAAGTCGCCCTAAAGTTGTGATTGCGATCAGCGCCGGTTCCATGCATGCATAAATGCCACTTGACATGCTTCGCTTCAACATGAATTCAATGACCATCCCTGCCTCCGACATCGATCTGCGTAATTGGATTTGTAACTTTTCCCAACCAACCGCCAATCCCATAACCCTTACACACGTCGCCCAAGCCAAGCAACTCCATCCTTGTTACCTTCAACCTTCACCCCCCTCCTCTCTCTCTCTCTCTCTCTCTCATGATCTACAGATGAGCAACGACTTTAACCTCTTTCTTCGCGCTTGCGCTGCTGCTCTCGCGGAGATCCCGCTGCACCGCCAGCGCCGCCCGCGAACCCTCTTCGATCGCGCCGTCGATGAAACTGCGCCAGCCAACCGCCCAGTCGGAGTTGGCGAAGAAAATGTTGCCTTGGCGGGAGCGGAGGTCGGAGAGGGATTTGGTGATGAAGTTGGGGGAGGGGAAGAACCTGTGTGGGTGGGGGTGGGTGTTAGTTTGATGAGGTGTGGTGGATGGATGGATGGATGGGAGGAAGGGATGGTGATTTTTTGTTGGTTTGGTTTTGGTTTTGGTTTTGGATAGAGTGACGATGACTTACCATGCGCCTTTGGAGAACTCGTCGTCTGCCCAGTTGTGGAAGACCTGTGTAGTTTGCTGTTGTTAGTGAAGGGGTTTGGGTTTGATTTGATTGCTGGGTTGTCTGAGACTTACGAGGCGGTGGATGTTCACGTCTGCCATGTTCTGCACTGCTTTCTTAGTCTCTTCGATGTCCTTTTCGGGCGTGAGGTGGTTGTAGTCTGCACCAAATGCAACCAGATGAGTGTTGCCCGCGGGCGTAGTGCCATCCGCGATAGAGTACAGCAGCTTGTTGTTCGGGTACGTCACGCCCGTCCACGAGCGCAGCTCAGGGTTGCGTAATTCGGCGTGGACTTTGGCGCACTTGTTGACATGACCAACGTCCGCAGCCGCACGCTTGCCGGTCGTCAGCGGCGGGGAGAAGGTAACAGTGTTGAGGATGTTGAGCGGGATGGTCGAGATCATGCGCGCACCGCTGAAGGTCTGACCCTCACGGGTGGTGATTTGCACGCCGGAGTGTTCGTTCTTGACGCTGGCGACGGGGCTGGAGAAAGCGTAGGAGAGGTTACCAGTAGAAAGTGCTTCTTCAAAGAACTTAATCGCGAAGCTCGATTGCCCGCCTTTGAACTTGTACTTGATCAGGTACTCGATACAGTACTCGTAGGAGTGGTTGCAGAGCGCCCACCAGTGCAGGAACTCGTAGAAGCTGCTGTTCTCGGGCGTGCCGCAGCTGCAGAGGAGGACGAAAGAGAGCAGGGCGGTGCGCTCGTCGGGAGAAAGGTCGTGTTCGATTTGCTTGACGCGGTCGGCGACGGAGAGGTTGTCGAAGGTTGCTGCTTCAGGGTTGTGGAACTCGTCGTGGGGTTGGGGCATGACTTTCTTGCCGTGGTCGCCGTCGATGTTGACGAATTTGAGGAGGGCGGATTCCATGAGTTTGTCCTGGTGTTACGAGGTTAGCTTTCTAAATTGTTGATCATCGATTGGACGGTGACTCTCACCTCGTCCTCGTGGCTCATGTCACGCTTCCCTGTTGCTGAGCCGAAGGCAAAGCAGTTTACTCCTTGCGAGAAATCGTAGCTGAGCTCAAGCTCGTGTCTCATATCGTATCGTGAGATCTCTCTCCAGACGTGAGGCTGGCCCCAGCTGACCCATGTACCACCCATTTCGAAAGGGTATCCATCGATGTTGGAAGACCATGAGCGACCACCGATGCGGTCACGACCTTCAATGAGGAGAGTCTTCAAGCCTGGAATGACCATCAGTCTTGCTGTTATCGAAAAGGGATCTATGGGTCTCCATACCTGATACTGCTGCATCGCGGGCGGCTGTGAGTCCACTGTATCCTGCACCAACGACGATCACATCGAAGGGTTTTTTGGAGTCTTGAATCTTTTGCTTGGGTGTGATTACACCAATGCTAGGAACGCCCTTCACGAGGCCAGACTTCTCGGTCCATTGGTATCCGTCTTGAGAAGTCATTTTTGTGAGGATATGTCTTTGGACCACAATCAATAATTTCTGGCAGACAAATGTGCAATAATGGCTGCGAGATCACGAGTTGATTGACCGGATGAATTGAATGGAATGTACGAAACGTTACCTTTTGTCTAGCGCTTATGGCGGACTTATACGCTTGTTACGTTCTCACACTTTTGACCGAATATGGCAATCTCCACTCGTGAAGACATCTCTTTCGGGTCGATGATGTGGTATCTTCCCAAACCTCACATTTTTTTCCTCTTTGGGTTAGGCGCACGTGGAGGTCTGGGGCTCTCACAGGCGTTCGAAACTCTACTCCATAACCCAGAATGTTCTCACACTTTTAACCCAAAACAGTAAGAGCCATGAGTAGTAGCCTTCAAAACATGGGGTAATCCTAGGTCGACGAGAGACGGCATTGGCTGTATTCCAGAAGACCGGAACATCACTGGCTGCAGATAGACTATGGGCTTGCTATCATGGCACTGCTGCCACGACGACGTCCATGTGATCTGGAACTCTGCTTGGCTCCGGGAGGGCGGAGGGGTATCAACCGTATCATTGTCTTATCATGAGTATCAGGAGCAATCTTGAGATCCAGTTGGGCATATAACCTCTCGAACTACCTTGCTTTTGCTATTGATAACATCCTACGATCTTGTATCACATACTTGCTATTGATGATTCAATTGCCTCGATTGAAGATGGCGGATACCTTGGAGAAGAGTCAGTATGAGCGTGAAAGGACAAGGGTCGATCATATACTGACCAAGAGTCGACCAGCAGATGACCATTCCCTCGCGAAGGAGAAGAGCGTAGTCCACGATGCAGACCTTGAGCGAATGATCAGCGTCAACGCTGGCTCTTGCGAAGACATCAACCATGACAAGGCTCGAACGAGGTTGTCTCCCATTACGATGGTCGCCCTGAGTTTCAACATCTGCAACTCATGGGTGGCTATCGCTACCAGCTTGGCCATTGCTATATCCGCGGGAGGTTCGGTCACACTGCTGTACGGCGTCATCTGCTCGTGCATTGTGTACGCCTCGGTCGGAATATCGTTGGCGGAGTTGATCAGTGTGTATCCCACACCCGGTGGTCAATACCACTTCACGTCCATCCTGGCTTCCAAGAAGTGGAGCCGTGGACTCTCATACATCTGTGGCTCCGTCTCCATGTTCTCATGGATAGCGCTTACTGCTGCGGCGACTATCCTCGGTGCCCAGATGGTCATTGCGCTTCCAGAGTCTTTCGTCGAAGGATACACCCCGCAGCCCTGGCACTACTTCGTCGTATATCAAGGGATCAACATCGCCATGCTCCTCTACAACTTGTTCGCACTAAGAGCGACTCCTTGGATCCACAATGTCGGATGTGAGTCATCTCCAATAGTACTCGATAAGACATCTGCTGACAACACCAGTTGCGTTGACTGTCACCACCTTCGCCGTGGTAACAATAACATGCGTCGCGCGGTCCACGAAAGAAAGTTCCGAAGCCGTATGGACTACGTTCCACAACGGCACAGGATGGCCAGACGCGGTGACATTTTTGACTGGCCTCTCCACGCCCTGCTTCATGTACGCCGGTATCGACTCGACCTTGCATCTCACAGAAACCTGTGAGAACCCAAGGAAGGTCGTCCCGCGCGCTCTCATGACCACTGTCGTTGTTGGCCTCGTGACAGGCTTCGGCTTCTCGATCGCAATGTGCTATGGCATCACCGATCTGAGCGCGTTGGTGAACACAAGGTATGTCGACCTGAATCCCGTCCACATAGAAGTCGACCTGACACCGTGCAACAGCATGCCCATCTATGACATCTGGAAACAGACAACGAAGAGCTCCGCAGCAGCCACCGTATTCCTGGTTGCTCTGCTGATGATCATTCTCTTCGTTATTGTTGCCATGCAGCAGACTGCTGGATGTCTTACTTGGGCCTTGGCCAGAGACGATGCACTACTGTTCTCAAAGAAGCTTGGGATCATGCACGATCGTCTCGGCGTCCCTGCATGGTCGTTGCTGACCAATTCAGCCCTGGTCTTCCTTGCTGGCTGCGTATATCTGATCTCAACAACAGCATTCAGCGCACTGATCAACTCGAGCATTGTACTGCAGATCGTATCTTTCGCTATGCCATGTGCATTGCTCATGTTGAGGGGCAGATCTGAACGGGTGCTGCCGGCCGACAGAGCTTTCAGCGTTCCTTCCTGGCTTGGCTGGATCGCAAATGCCATCGTAGTGATTGCTGCGATCATTGAGACAGTCTTTTTCGACTTCCCGGCGGCGCTTCCGATCAGCATTTCAACCATGAGTGAGTCATATGCAGCTTTTCAGGCCTAAAGTTGGGTCCCGTGCGGACGATTGCTGACTTGAGACCAGACTACACATGCGTAGTTCTCGCGGCGCTTGCCGTGCTGAGTTGTGTGAATTGGTTTGCACATGGCCGGAAGTCCTACCAAGGCCCTACCCTGCAAATGCAAGAGTAACGAATGATAGCCAGGGATATTCGAAGCCAATGGTGCGGGAAAATTGGTCAGTAGCCAGGCGCATGCTGGGAGATAGAGTCTGCCAATGCATAGAGAAACTAAATCGCAAGAACTGGGCGCATCATCGGGAATCTCGCAGTCCATCCGTCATGTTCTTGTTGCCACATTTCTTCCAGTCGCTCAACAGCCACAATGATGTTGTGCATGCGTGTGTTTCTGTGGACTTGACGAAGTTTTCCAGCAAAATAGCTTTGGTTCTCAGGAATTTGTGTGGAAGCAGCAGCGATAAAGTAAACCCAGACCAGAGCGTGCATGCCCGGTGTATCTTGTTGAAGCGGTTCCGTCATGGTTTTGATCAAGTGCACCATAGACTCCATAGTCGTCAGGTCAGGGACGAGATGGAAGTGCATCGAATACAGTTTGCGGGCGATCTCGATAGCTGCCTTGTATATCGATACACATGAGAGCAGCTCTGGTGATCCCGTTTGTCCACAGGTGAGGAAGTCGATGTAAGGGTCTGGTTCTCCGTTTGACGCAGGCAGCACGGGCTCCTGGCCGAGCATCGGCGGTGTGAACAGTTCAAACCTGCACATTACGTCAGTATCGGCGTGTGACGCTGTAACTGTTAATCACGATGTGCTTTGGGATCATGGCGGGCTCACATCTTGATTTGTTGTTGGAAGAAACCACGCGATGTCACTGTAGCGCCCTCGAATGTGTCATTTCTCTGTGCAAGAGCTGCTAGCATCTTGTACAGCGGACTGAATTCATCTGAGCCGGTGACTGTCTCTCCAACAAGGAGCAAAAGCACGGTGGCAACGGTAGACATGTTGAACACGTTGGCGTTGCCCGGCTGTCCGGAAACCATCTGGTCTGACAGCGCAGTGATAATGGCTGAGCGGCCCTTTTCGGCGATTTCGTACAATGCAGGATTCCGGAGGCCCAGGTAGAAAGCAGAGCATACGCAGACGGCGCGTTGCACGAGATCATCGGTAAAAGCCAATTGCAGAAGGACGTCGCGGTAACCGTTGAAACCATTGTCGAATACGACCATAATCGGCGCTATGGAGTTGGAAACTGTTCTAGTTAGGTCGCAGAACGGCGCACCAGGGCAAGGTTGGCCATAACTTACAGTTCATGAGTAGCTCAGAAATTCCAGGCTTCAAGCCTTCCAGTGCCAGGTCTGTCCTCACATTGCACTGCTGGTATGTTTGAAACACCATCCCAGGAGGGATCGAGTTCTTACTTGACAGCAATGAAAGCTGCTGCGCTGACTGTTGTGGGTTCGAGCTTGGGGGCTCATGCTCGAGCGCCAGGCGACTGGGGCTGTTCACATTGTTGAAGCTGTTGTTGGCGTGCGATTCCGGAGACTCAGGTGCCACATTTTCCAGGACTGCATTCGAACTGACCTTTGAGGTGGTCGGTGGAGCCGCAATTTTTCGTCGGCGTCGTGTTACTCCAGCGACAAAGCAGAATTTGCCCACTCCGCTGCACTCAATGCCTTTTTTAATGCACTTCTGGCAGCTCGGATCCGTTTTGTCGCATCGGATCCGACGATATAGACACTCTCTGCAGCCATCTCGAGGCATTGCTTAACGGTGTCCTTGACAGAGCTTGGTGCAGGGTTTGATTCGAAAATGCCTAAGGCAGCAGAGTTGAGATGAGTTGGAATGAGTTTGTACCACCTATCCTAGTTCCTGAATCATTGACATAGCCAGTATTCTACGTCGATGTTAGTTCTGTGCCTATGACAGCATAAGGTGTATATCAAAATGGGACTCGAGAAGATACCAAAGAAGGGCACAGAAGCGGAGCTCGAGCTCGAATTAGCGCCGGCACGGATCGGACCCATCGCCCAGACAATCCTTCAACCCCACCTCACGAACCTGGCAACCTCGCAACCTGGCAACCGGGCTCGAAGGCGTCGCAGTACCTCTGTACCAGGGTCTGGAAGCTGTCACATTTTCCAACCAGTCAAAGGAACTTTCTTGGTATTCTACGTCGGTGCAGTCATATATCAAGTCAACGAAAACACATGAGTGTTCTCTCGTAAGTTTGAGGCCACGATGAGAGCTTCAAGGTCCGCCTAAGCATGATTGCGAATACTTGTTACAGGATCCGACTAAAGAAGATGGCAATTGAATACATCTATAAGAGAATGATAGTTGCATGTAATGCTCTTAGATTTGCGATCGACGCCACTCATCTTGACTTCAACTTTCACACACGCAAATCATGCCCTTGTCAGTGTCATATCGTTCTCGGTCTCCGCCGCTACCTCTTACGAAATCGAACCGGCGGCATCGAGGTGGTTTCTCTGCGTTCGCGAATCCCGTATTGCATAAGGATGCTTCCATGGTAGACATTGACAGCCAATCAGTTCAGAAGGATCACTAGCGATGGATATCCACCCTTGGCATGTTGACCCATCACAATCAAGGAGCTGTGCAACTGCTGCCTGAAGAAGTGGGGTCGCCTTGATCGCCTCCAGCCACCCGGTGGATGATATTCTCTGTTAAATAACAATCTGTCACTTCCCGATACAAAGTCTATCATAACCGCTTTGCAAGCTTCTGTATCTTTTGACCATCAACTCAGATATGGCTTCGCGTAAGTGTGCATTGCGACTGAAAACGCAAAACGACGCCACCAACTAGACATTGTTAACAGCTATAGACAACGCCGAAGTGAAGATTGAACTATTTCTCACCTCTGATACATACCGGCGCTCATCGTCAGAATCGCCAGAGCTGGCTGTCACAACCACAATAGCCGATGCTGACGTTCTTACAATTGAACTCCGCGGACAGAAAGACAACGGTACAATCCTGGAAGACGGTTTTCGCATGGAGCACTTCAAGTTCTACGATCTCACCAAGAGGCGCGAAGTTGTGAACAAGAATCCCTTCCCTGGCACTTGCGACCCACGATTCGCCCTCCAACCTTACAACGTTGTGGAACTTCGTTCGTCAAGCCCACTTGTGGTGAGGCAAGTGCTAGACGACATCAGTCCCCTCTCTGACCCTGTGAGGCAGCTTGAGGCAGGGCACGAATACCGCATTACGCTGAAGCCACAGACGGTGTGGTGCTTTGCTGGGAGCAAGAAAGACCTTTTCGATGGCAAGAGCAGTGTCTGTGTCGAGGATCTACCGGAGGGCACACTGATAAGGCTGGAAAGCGCGACTGAGTTGAAGCTGAAGGTCGAAGCTTGATACATCAACTGTGCGCACGTCCACCGTCAAGCCAACGTGGCGAGAGCCTGAGGCCTTGGTGTCTTTTGTCCTGTGCGATGAGTACCGGAACATCGGAGAATACCAGCCAACCATTGACGATACCTCCTACTCCCGTTGATGCATTGCCCACTACTTCTAACTTTTCAAACGAGACCAGTGGGTGCTTGTGAAAGTGATAAACTTTATACAGAGCGATCAGCTTGAGGTTATCAATGCTGTTTCATTACTATAAATACATCACTCTTCAAATCGCCGGCTGATTTTGACGCCCTTACGCCTGTCTCGGCGGCTGGAACCCTCGTGCAACCTCAGCATCAGTTTTGTCCAGCCATCCGCTTTCCAGAATCTGTGTAGCGCTTGGTCGCTGGAGTGGATCGGCCTTAAGGACCCACTGGAGGAAGTTTACTTCGCCCTCCTCCAAACCACGTCGCCGTAATAGGTCCCATTGGTCGCCTGCACCCATTCTCGCATCGTTCTGCGGTAGAGGCACACCAGAGTAAGACATCTTGCTGTGCAGTCCATAGTCGTTCGCGATAGCGTGCGATGTCGCATTCTCACGCTTGGCGAGCGAGCCGCTGGTTTCGTCGTAAAGACCCGTATGCTCGAAACGCTTGCGAGCTTCGAGCAAGTGGCAGTAGATCAGGCCCCATCCCCAGATATCCGCTTTGGGCGTGATGTCTTT
>Ga0265797_10012845_pt1 | contig 10177 bp, 12 predicted proteins | sample P2T30metagenome_FD_192433 | JGI IMG/M metagenome (GOLD analysis project Ga0265797, IMG submission 192433) | Plant litter microbial communities from East Loma Ridge, Irvine, California - P2 T30 | ecosystem: Environmental > Terrestrial > Plant litter > Unclassified | place: USA: California... | reverse complement strand
ATAAACCATGGTACCCTCATGCCAGAGACGTCAGCCTTGACGCGGCGCATTGCAACGACGGGAACCCACGTCCTGTTTGCCTGCCATCTGGACAAACCATCCCTTGCGATCAATGTAAGTAAAATTTGGTCTCTACACCCAGTGCGGAAATTCCATGAATGTCAACAACATCCGATCCCAAAAGCAAATTCCAAATTCCTGTATCATGATCATCAATAATCGTATAATTACTCTCGTCACTGTCGTAATGCTATATATACCTGCCTTTCTCGCCAATGCTGCCTTTGCTCGTGATATCTGTATGCTTGCTCATAGTAAATGTGTGTATCTCATGTTGAATCGCAATTCCTCCTCTTCCATAGTTGCGAAAACGGGGGAACAAAAGAAAGGTGGACAAGAAAGAAAAAACCGTGTGGGTATAGAGCGAAGTCATCAAAGGAGAGATTGCCTCCACTTCCTTCCCACTTCAAGAACAACTTTTTTCTCTCCCAATGAAAAGAAGAATAAGCTGGGCGATAGTTGATGTAGTCGAGGTGTGCGTGTCATCAGGTCAGCCGGCTGTCGACTCTTGCTCGTGAGCCACTAGTAGAGATCCCAGATTCAAGGCCGGCAAGCTGGTCAGCGCCCCAGTCAAGTCCAGGTAAACGTCCGCCCAGCACGACACCCGTGTCGATTTCTAATTTGCGCAGGAAGACTGCGTCTTGCACTTCCCATCTCCTGAACAGAGCCTCACGTTTGATTACATCGAGGCCCTCCGTAATCTCGAAGCTTCGCTCCATCTCTGCGGCCTCGTATCGGTGAACGCGTTCCAGCGAGGCGATCTCTCTCTCCTGCCTGGCCATTCGACCTTTCAATCTCCGTCCTTGCTCGCCGCGCAAGACTCTGATTGCGCCTTCGTGTCTGCTAGCCATCGCTTCTCGCGCGCGACGCGTCTTTTCCAGTTCGCCGCGGTCTTGGTCTGTGACTGTGCGCCCGTGGGGTTCGCCGCCACCGAGCGTGCCCGCACAGTAGGCTTCCATGTGTTTCAGGGCGGTTGCCAGGTCTCGGTTCTCGCGTTCGTGCGTCGCTAGCAAGTCGGCTTCCGCGAGGACTTGCTTGTCCTCTGCTTCAGCCAGTGATATCGCGTGGGCGTCGCGAAGATCTTCGAGTGCTGATGTGTGTCGTGTTTGCAGCAAGTTACGGGATGAGGTCCGTTGTGTATCTAATGAGGTATGTAGGTGAGCAGACCAAGCCAGAAAGCGATCGCGTTGAGCTTGCTGGTTGGCACGATGTGCGGGAAATCCAGGGAGAGGGAGGATTGTTTCCAGGTCATGAGGTTTAGGCCGAGTGTCCAAGTCGTGAGGTGATACATTGCCTGACGCTTGATGATGGTGATGGCGAGTATGTGTTTCTGAGTGGCGAGAGATGATATGTGTAGATGCTGCTTCGTCCCACTGCTCGAGTCTGTCCAGAAGACTACACTGCTCTTCCTGTGTCATGACTTGCTCGACAAGTCTGCCAGGGATAGGTATACCACAGCAGCTAGGGACTGCGCCAAGTGGGCCTTGGTTGCCGGCAACAATTGTATTCCTGAGAGCCTGTGTACATAGTCTGTGGCCACAAGGCAGTTTATGTATTGCCCTTCGTTGACTAAAAGGGTTCTGAGGGCAGTGCGGACAGCCTTCTAGCGGAAGCGAAGTGTCTGAGCCGCCCCTGTTAAGCTTGAGCATATTGAGCCCACGCAGCTTGCGGAAGTGCTTCCTAGGTGATGCATCCGGAGGAGATGAGAGCGCCAGCGAGAGAGTGGATTGAGAAGGCGTCAGAGGTGGAGTGAATGTGAGCGAGTCGCGCCGTTCGCTCAGAGACCCGCGCGACAAAAACGAGTCGTAGTCGCGAAAGGACAGAGACGCCCTGGTCTTGCCGCGGTGGTCCCTAGAGAAGTCGGAGAAGTTGGTCAAGCCAGTTGACCGCGACGCTCTCGAGCCAATCGACTCTGACCTCCTGACAGCATTCGAGGAGCCGAAGGTGTTGGTCGACGGCGCTTTCACACTGTCGGTCGACAAGCTCAGCGCCTCGGCGTGTAGTCCCAGCTCTTCCGCGAGTATTCTCAGCTTGTCGTCCAGCGCATCCTCGTTCTCGCCGTAGTCGAGCTCCAGCACATCCCTTGCGTACGAGGCCTCGAAATCGCTCAGAGGCAGCGGGCGCTCATCGATACCGCTCGACAACATGCTCGTCGCCGTCTTCCTCAACCCGTGTATGGTGGAGCATAGGCGCCCCGAGACGTCATCGAAGGTGTGGCAGGAGGAGTCGGCGGTGGAGGTGGTCGCAGGTAGTAGGACAAGATCGGCCAGCATCGAAATGCCAGTGGCACGGATGCGGGAGATGCGTGCTGCGTAATGCTTGCTCCTGCTGCTGGACGCGAGTAAGCGCGACAGGCAAACCGGCAATCAGGAGGAGGCTAGGTCCGATGGTGGTGGAGGCGAGGGCGATGCGGTGCAGGGATGAGGGCGGGACTAGGATCGAACTAGGATTGAAGGGAGTAGTTAATCTGTACCGACGCACAGGACTCGGGTTTGGCAGAGAAGTGCATGTAGAGGAGGTACGGTGCAGGGCATCCCGGAGCGCCAGACAACGGGAGAGGCGCTGGATGGATGTAAGTAGTAATGGCAGGACATGGGTGAGCACAGATGGATCTGTCTGGATGTGACAAGTCACAAGTGCCGCCTGCATGCTAAGCGCTCCCGTTTGCTTGGTATGAACAGTAGTATGACCGGAGTGGTATAGCCTGCAGCCCGCGGCGCCTGTCTCCGATCGAAGGATGCGGGTAGGATGGGAATAATGGCAACGATAGCGGCAACAATAACCGTTTCTTAGGCTATGGTAGACCGATGTCTAACTCACAAATAGCATATACCATACCAAGCACTCGCCGCGTATGCCCCGAGCAAGAAACGACAAATACGATCGGGTGTACTCGAAAGGGTGTGAACAACCAGGCAAATCACAGATGAGGTCAGAGCACTACTGCGACACGCCGAAGGATTGGAATAGACTGCCAAAGCAAAGCATAACTAAACCTTTCCCACGGGCAACCAGGCTGGCGTCAACGGCGCCTCTCCAAAAGCATCCCACAGCGAATGAACATATACCAGAGACCGGCAGAGTGGGCCTCACACCCAGCGCTACAGGCGCACACGGCAACTAACGCCATCTTCTCATACCGCAACAGGCAAGCCCTCCGAAAAGGCTCAGGCCGCATCTCGCTTACCTGCCTCCAAGGCAGCGTAGATCAGCGCTCCACTCCATAGCAGCGTTACAAGTATACCTATACCACCCACCGACTGCCGGACCACACTCCTCGTGAGAAGAACAATTCCAGTACAATACAAGCAAAATCGCCTTAACGGCCTTGCAGGAATCTCATTATTACTACCTCGCCTCGGCGCTATTGCCTGTTGACTCATATTTCTCCATCTTTCTTCTTCTTAATGCGAACCTTGCCCTCTGTCGAGTCTTCGGTGCTTCCACGATCTGATCGTTCATTCATTCTATTTCGCGAAACCTCAAGCACCGGCCTCTAACTCCGCTCCGCTCTCCCCAAGCGAGGGAACCTTCGAAAAGCACAAGACATATAGAATCCTACCCGCCCCGGGGACCACGGCATCACGGCTGTTCTGGCTGAAACAATTTGAGCAAGGTCTTGATGTTTCATTCAGAAATAGGCCAGAGACACGACAGAATCCATCGGCAAAAGAGGAGTTGACTCTGGTGTGATGAAAGAACAGAAATAGATTTCTTCTCCTCACTATCTCGAAGGCAAGAACGTAAGACATTAAATTGAACCACCAGCAGCGTCCCAGTCTATTATTGTTGTTGCCGGGAGGACACATGGAAACCCATCATCGTGAAACCCTAATCGCCTCTAAAAACCCTCAACTCCATGCCGACGCTGTACGCCGTGGCGTATTCTAGCGTCCACGCGACTTGTATATCAGACAGCCACATATTCAAGCCATAATCGGTAGCACTTGTTGAGAGATATATCCTTCTTCAAATACTCAACAATAAAGTCTGTATGGGAAGTATTGCCGTGTTGCTGCCCTACGCTACCCGATGCCCAATGACCGAAAAGACCCGCACCGAAAAACAAGCAATGGATCCTGCCGTCGATAACAGAGAGGCTGGGTTGACGTGATGTGCCGCTGCCTTAGTGTCCAGGCGAGGCGTCCAACTTCATGCGCGGTGGGCTGGAAAGAACCGGAGGGTCGGATTGCTCTGCTGGGAGCAAGGCTGTGACATCTTGAAGATACATGTAGGCGTGGGGCGCCGCTGATCCCAACACTCGACAATCATGGGCGGGGTCTGGCCATGTTGTCTGGATCCGGACATACTATCTTGCGCTGTAGATCGACATGCGTTACTGGACTCCAATGCTTGATGATGAAGTGAGCACCGAAGCTAGCCTGACTAGTCACACTTATCTGGCACTGAACGTAAAGCAAGCATCTAGTCATATTTAACATCATCCAGAACAAGACACACATCGAGGTAATCATTCGAAAAATAATTGATTTCAGTTCATTCGTTTCTCATAGCAAACATCACCCCTTCCCACCACCACAACAAAACCACCCTCTCCAGCCGCTCCCCCTGCCCACTCCTCTTCCCCTCCTCCTCAACGGCACATCCTCATCATCCTCAAAAAAGCAAGCAGGATACGCCTCTGCACCCGCACCGACCAGACTCCCAAAACTCTCCCTACAACCCAACACCGCCGCCGCCGTAGTCGGGCTCGCCAGCGCACAAGTATCCTCGGACCAGCGACTGAGTAGTGGCTTCTGCTGGCTCGCAATCGTGGAACCAGGAGAAGTCGATATTGAGGAGCGGGCGGTTGTGGAAGTCGCTGTGGAGCTCGAGGAGAGGATGCGAAGGGGGATGCGGCGGGTATTGTCGCGTGAGCTGGTGCTCCCGCCGCTGCTGATGCTTGTGCTGGGAAGGCGGGAGGTGGTGGTGTTGCTGAAAGAGAGGCTGGGGTTGTGCGGGTGGTAGGAAGGTGAGGGGATGGTGGTTGCTGGTGTTGTTGCTTGGGTTGTTGAGGTAGAGATTGTCTCGGCGCGGTGGCGGACTGGTGTTGGCGTCGTGTTGGTTAGCTTTGCACCGGAGAGGAGTCTTGGACGCCAGCTGGGTTCCTGTTGGCGGCCGGGTGTTGTCTCGGTGAACTCATGCGATTCCACTGGCGAGTCTTTGATTACCCGTGCGAGTCTGTGAGTCGATGGCGTGACTTCTTTGACTGCTGGGAAGAGGCTATATTTCTTCGCTTGCGGAGGCCCGGAGTCTGTTTTGTCTTCGTCGAAAGGACGGGGTGACAGTGGGATCAGTTGCATTTCCTCATCGGCACCAGACCTGGCGTCAGATGTCTCTGCAGATTGTCTCTGTAGTCCAAAATCGAATCTCTCAATCGCCGGATCGGTTTTTGGTGTAGTCTCAACAGGCAGAGCCGGGCTGTGGAAGGGCGACGAATCGTGGATATAGTAGTCCAAGACCCCAAACGACATTTCCGACTGTCTGCTCGCCACGCTCGGCGGCCCACGCAGCATTCTTTTCGATTTTGGCGGTGGCGGAGGAGGTGGATAGCTAGGTGGACAGACCTCGCGCCTCGCCGCCCATGGTCTTGATGAGGTCGCCAGATCAACAATCTCCGGTTCGCGCAACACCTCGTCCTCACACTTCTGCCCATTCGACACCAACCTCACACTTCCCTTCGCCTGCGCTAGCTTCACATTCAAAGGCAAAGGCACCGGCTTCCTCGCCGCGCCAACACCTCCATTTAGCGGCCTTGCAATCCTGACACGTTCGTCGCGCGGCTCCTTAGGTGGCGAAGCCCTCGTCGCAATCCTCGTCTGCATCCAGTCGTCATCCGGTCGGAAGCGTGGCGTAGTAGCAGAAGCAGCCATAATCGTTGATCCCAGTCAATGGCAGAGCCCGTTATCGATCAGTCTGCAGTAGCAATAACAACAACAATCCGCGAAACGCGCGCGCCGGCGAGAGCCCCTCTCGCCCTTTGTATATACCACATTTCTCACGGCCCTGAGTTTGTTCCCTTCCTTCCTGGCGGGGTCTGGGGACGTGAGGGGTGGAATGTAGGGATATTTTGTGTATGTCAACAACTTTTTGGGGTGGTGGGAGAATTTGGGGAAGGACATGCAAGGGGTGGATTGGATTTTTTGCTTCTCGAACAACTTTTGGTCGTCAAAGCGAACTTTGACATTTCAGCTGAGAAAGCGGTGGTTTGTCTTGCAGCGTGTGACTGCTCTCACCATAAGTTATTCGAACCACTTGAAGATTCCATGCCTCACCAAGCGGTGCAGTGCTTCCGTATGAGTTGTAACTGCTTTTCACTCTGCTGCTTCCTGAGACAAGACCTTACGTATGCATGCACTGATGCAGCTCTCGTATTCTTTCCTAGCCAGTTGGTAGTCCCGTCGCTTTCTCAGACACAACGGTGGTGTGAGGAAGTTTACTGGCCGTGAAGGTCTATCATGTCAGGAGACATGGCAGCTTTCAGGTAAGCTGAGGTGCAATGGTGTCGCAAGGCACATCAGCTGTCGACGCAGGTGGCGGGGAGCACTGCTGATCGCTGTGTGTGATCGAGCAGATGCTCAGAGTAACCATACATCCTCTCTCTTAGGAGGCCTGGTATTGATCAGTGTAGCAGACTATCAGTCCTGTTGTTGGTCTTCTCACGCGATTTCCCTCAAGGGTGAGCTCAAGAGAGCAGGAAGGAGTCAATGTTGTTTTGTACAGATCAAATGCCGAGGTTCGGCCTAAATTCGACGTCACAGGTCTCGAATTGTTTGGAGTATGATGGTTTCTTCGACGCAGCAACAGTACTGACTGACCACGAAACAAAATCGTGACTGTTGCGCTCATCTCTCCGGGGCAATGGAAGTGGAAACGTCAGCAGATAGCCGTGTCCATCACCATCATCATCATCATCACCCACTTCCGGCAGACTGAAAAGTCATAACATCTGCATCACCGCAGAGAGTTGTTATCAGCCGACATCACCGAGTGTCTTATCTACCACAGAAAACCACGCCAACGGGCAACTCACAAAGCGTTAAGCGCAAACTATACGTCTACAAGCACATCATGCCTACAGCTCAACCTCACTCCAATGGCGCTTCCACCACTCCAGAGACAGACTACTTCGCCTCAAACCCCGAGCCCACCTCGCTCGACCAAACGTCCAGTCTCGCGCGAGATTTCATCAACCACCATGCCGCCAACAACCGCCGCGTAGCCCTCGTGACATCCGGTGGCACTACCGTCCCTCTAGAGAACCAAACAGTCCGCTTCATCGACAACTTCAGCGCCGGCACCCGCGGTGCCACCTCCGCCGAGTACTTCCTCGAAAACGACTACGCAGTCATCTTCCTGCACCGCCAATTTTCCCTCCTGCCATACTCACGCCACTACTCGCACAGCACGAACTGCTTCCTGGATTTTATGACCACCGGCCCCACCGGTGCCGTCGTCGTCGACGACTCCTACCAGGCCCAGATGTCCGCCGTGCTGCAGCGCTACGAGAAAGCCAAGCGCGAAAACGCCCTCTTGCTCCTGCCCTTCACCACCGTCAACGAGTACCTCTGGGATCTACGCGCGCTGGCCACACTCATGCAGCCACTGGGTGCCAATGGTCTGTTCTACCTCGCCGCCGCCGTGAGCGACTTCTTCGTGCCCGCGCAGCGCATGGTCGAGCACAAGATCCAATCCTCGGAAGACTTCACGCACGCCAACGGCAAAACCGCAGGATCTCCAAACGGCGCAGACGCAGGTACTTCCTCAACGCCCGCTGCACAAATGGCCGGCAAATCGCTCGTCATCGACCTCGACCCCGTGCCCAAGTTCCTTAAGCAGCTGGTCGACGCCTGGGCGCCGCGCAGCATGATCGTCAGCTTCAAGCTCGAGACCGACCCGGGCCTACTGGCGGAGAAATCGCACTACGCGCTGAAGAAGTACGCGCACCACCTTGTGATCGGCAATCTGCTGAACACGCGTAAGTATGAGGTCCTGTTCGTGTCGGCGACGGGTGGCGAGCAGTGGATTCGCGTGCCGGCTAGTAGGAGGGCGAAGAGTGTTACGTCGCCGAGGAACGAAGAGGGCGGTTCGGTGGCAGCGTCGCGAGAGGCTCCGATCGAGATTGAGAGTTTGATTGTGCCGGAGGTGGCGAAGATGCATTCGGAGCTTATTGCCAAGGCTTGAGTACTTTATGTTGATCAGAAAACAGAAATTAAAGCCTCATCAATAAGACAAACAGATCAAGTACTTAACCATTCGTTGTTCAGTTGGCAGGTTTATCAGAACCCATTTGTCCATTGCAATTTGTAATCTGTACTACAAAATCACCCTCCAAAGCGCAGTCGTATGCCTAATCCTTTCCCCGTACAAAACCAACGGAATCGCCAACGCCATAATCGCGACGAAAATTCCAGCCATCGTGCCAAAAGAGCTGACATAGCCTGTCTGCACCCACCCATCGACGCCGTGAAGGAAGCCGAAAGCTACAATATTCTGCGTGATGATAGTCAGCAAAATCCCATTGGGTAATTTTTTGGCATTGAGCAGCGTGGCATACCTTAAGTCCATTGACGAGTAGCAGCGCATCCGCATTGACAGGCAAGTAGCAGTCGCTGACATAAGTCATCGTCGCCACAGGTACGAACGTGAGGCCTACGGCGACCATACCGTAGCCGAAGAACCTGCGTCAAAATATTAGTAAACCGTCCATCACCACAATCAAAAGATTTCCAAGACATACAGCGCAGTCCAATGCAGCCCCTCCGCCCCACCATACCCAAAAGCCAAACACCCCGCCGGCACAATGAGCGTCGGAATCCACAGCAGATGCAATCTCGACTCCGGCTGGAAAACGCCATTGTGTCGCTTGCTGTACCGATCCGAGTAGCGGTCGACGAGCCAGCCGCCGGCCCACGCGCCGAACAAATTGCCCAGCAAGCCGGGGATGTTGATTAGGCCGATGACGGAGGGGCCGAAGTTGTAAGGGGCGACTTGGAGGAGGAAGGGGGAGAGGATGTTGATTGCGACGACCCAGGCTAGGGAGACGCTGGTGGGGTGATGGGTTAGTGATGGTTGCCAGTTGTGGGAGGGTGGGCAGGGGGGACTTACGCGTAGCCTAGGAAAGAGAATGCTACTGCTGGGTAGGCGATGAAGGGGAACGGACGGAGGAACAGGCGTAGAAGGCTGGTATCTTTGGGGACGCCTGACCAGAGGCTGAGTTGCTGGACGTAGGTTTTTGGTGGCACTTGCGATGGACGCTGTGCTTGCACTTCCCTTTCGTTCGAGCTGGTGGTTTTCTCGATGGGCGCTTCTTCGTCATCTGACGCTTTGCCGATGGAGCTGCTGCTTGCTGTCGTCGATACTGGGAGGGTTTCCAGGTAGCTGCGGTCGTACCTCGTCTCTGGGCATACGAATACGACGGCCAAGAAATTGATGGCTGTGAGGATGAATGCAAGCCATTTGTGCCAACGCCAGCCTACGCCAGAAGTGATGAAACCACAAAGCAACGGTCCAATGGTGTTGCCTCCACTAATGAAATTCATGTACACACCCATTAGGTTCGCCCGCTCATGCAGGAAGTACAGATCGTTGACGATCGAGGCACCCAAAGCTTCGGTAGATGATGCCGCAAAAGCGGCGATGATGTTGCTCCAGAGTAGACTCTCGAAGGAATCTGCCACCGCGCCCCAAAGGTAGCACAAACTGAGAAGCAGAGATGCGAAGACGAAGACCGGCCGCTTGCCTAGATAGTTGGCCATGGGCACCCAGAAGAAGTTGAAGGCTCCAAGGACCAGAATAGGCCAGAGGAGGAGTTCGCTCGTCTGGCTTTGTGTCTTGTCAAACTCCAAGCTGAGGATGTAGAACGCTGGAGCGAGGCCGCCTGCAAGGATTGTCAGCATTTACACTCTTACAGTTGGATCCACAAACATGTCGACATACCAATACCGAAGTTCCCAAGGAATGTGAAAGCGCATACACTGCCAAAGCAGACATGCTTCTTCCATTTCGGCCACCTCAATGGATCATTAGGGTCGTGAGGATTCGGAGTAGGATGCAATACGAAAGTGCCATCATCGCCTTCGGTGTGGAGCTTGACTGTGCCCTCTGAGCTGTCCAG
>Ga0265797_10012841_pt1 | contig 10178 bp, 7 predicted proteins | sample P2T30metagenome_FD_192433 | JGI IMG/M metagenome (GOLD analysis project Ga0265797, IMG submission 192433) | Plant litter microbial communities from East Loma Ridge, Irvine, California - P2 T30 | ecosystem: Environmental > Terrestrial > Plant litter > Unclassified | place: USA: California... | reverse complement strand
TTGTACTGGAGCAAGGAGGCGCGTTCGAGACATGCGCTAGGCTGTTTCCGCTTGGCTTGTGACACGACCGTATATAGCAATAAGTTATACACATCCATGGTATATCAATTAATACTTGCACGGGATTGCTATTGTTCTAGCTAATAATTTTATATACATGATTTGTTCAACGATCGTGCGCATATAGATTGAACGTATTCGACCCGAAAATAACGCGCAACAATGCACGCTCGAATGTTTCGTTCTGATTGATGTAAGTTGTACAGTATGTTACATGTGATGCTTCGTTCTTCTAAACAGTCCCCTCATTGATCTTCTAATCACACGGCTTCAGTCCGAGCTGGCTGTCACCGCGAACTGGCCCTTGTGCGTTGTAAAGATCCTGTGCCGTGGCCTCACCAGCGGCAATCGCTTTCGGGATGCATTACTGTCCATCGAGCTGGCCAAGACAGTGGCGTACTGTAGGCACCTGGTAGGTTGAGCCCATGTGCGAATCCGTCGCGTCTTCCGTATCCAGGATTGAAGCTCGCAGGGACTTTCATGATCAACACTGACATCCGTGTCAGGCAAAGTTCCCACTCATTCCTCACATCATGAATCTCGGTTTTCCGCTCTTCCCATCACCACCACCTTCGCTGCGTTCCTTGGCCGCTGACTCTTCCTCAGAAATCCTCGCAGCCTCTCTCGCAGCAGCCTTCGCCTCTCTCTTCTTCTTCGCCTCGGCCATCATGTCCGTCCTTTCAATCTCATTCATCACATCCTCCCACTCCTTTTCTTGCTCCGCATCACCAGTCCCCAGCAGCTTTTCAACATCCACGTCTTCGCCATTCTTCACACGCTTCAATACGTCCCGTAGTACTGTCAACTTCGCCTCTGTCTTGCGGCTGAAGTTGAGCATCTCCCGCTTGAGGGCCAGAATGTTGATCGCATTTGATCCCACTAGGATACCGAGGACGATGAAGATGGTGGCAGGGTTCCAGTCCTTTGATTTAGGCTGCTTCGGATCGGACGCATTCCGGGCATCGCGTCTGAACGCTTTGGGTACGATGGAGCGCCATAGTGAGGGATTTGCGACTCGGGGTAGATGTGAAGTTTCATTCTGTAGGAAGCTGGATGTCGCAAAAGTCCTGCGCGGTGTTGGAGAATGTCGCACACATTGTGAGCAGACACTTAGTGTTTGTCGGAATGCTCTCGAGGGCGCCATTATGATGTGATGTAAAGCTACGATCTCTTGCGATGTCCGAGGGTCCGAGGGGTCTAGAAATGCGGATGCTGGTCGAAGCTTTCGGCACGGATGCCCGGCTTGCCGCTGTTTATTTGTTGATTGATCCGCAGACAAGAGACGAACGCCTCCTCCAGACAGACGATGATGATAGGCTCGGGACTTGCATATCCACAACGCGTGCACACAACATGAACGAATAGAGCATCTGCCAAACATATGAAGCAAGGGCGCCCGCAGACATGACCGCATCCACTTCACTGGCTCAATCGGATGCCGTCAAGACTGCCATCTCCACCAACAATGCGACACCATCGACCGTCACAACCTTGCAAAGCCTATTGAGCGCAGAGGCAAAACCAACTTTGCCCAGCAAAACTGCCAGCAGCCAGCCAACTCGTGCCAGGAAACCCACGACTACAAAGGCAAGCAGCGCTAAGCCTCCGACGACGAAAAAGGAGAAACCGATCGATGTTCACCAAGATGAGAATCGATCACTTACGGCCAAAGAACGCTATGCCTTGGCTACCGAAGTTGTGAACATCACTCTTAAAGTCCTCACAGAGGCACTGAGAGCAAAGACAAAGGGACAAAGTAAATCGACACTATCTCAGACGAACACGCCCGCAACGCCACGAAAGCTGAGCCGTACATCATCTTCGGTATCACAACGTGCATTGCAGCCTCGATCCGGAAACTCTCCACCACTGAATTCGACACCCTCAAAATCGAAGTGCTCACCGGGGGAGACATCCAAGATCGGTGCCGTCGAGATCGCCAAGCAGGAGTCTCATGTCGCCCCCACTGGTGAATGCTCGAGGCTCGCCTTCTCATTCCTACGCTCCGTGAATACGAAGCAGCTCGGTGTAAAGGATCTTCCACCCTTTCAACTTGAAAATGGGATGCTGGTGCTGGCAGGTAAATTGTTGGCTCATGGACTGGAGTCACTGGCGATTAAGGAATTACGAATCGTTAAAGCCAGGCTGGAAGGAACCGGAAAGGCCAAAACTTCTGGACCACACGGCAAGGAAACATTGGCAGGGCTGTTGCAGGTAACACTAGACATCGACAAGCATCCGTCTGCTTTGCCTCTCGTCATCACATACCACAATCTGGTGCTGCGAGTGATATCGGCATCGAGTAAACCAGCTACGATTGAGGCATGCCTTGAGTTTCTGGATCTCGATGAGCCGATGAGTCCGTGCAACCTCATCAAGTTACAAGGCGAGAGATCTGGTGACCGCGACAAAGCCGGCAGACTACTTGAATCGCTCTCCTCCACAATCCTAGGAATGTGCCCGAGCTTGAGCTCAAAAGCAGACCAGATTGCAGAAGATCGTGCAGTGACCCCTGCACCAGAGGCAGTTCTTCGGCTGCAAACCATTGGTCTTCAAATCCGAGAGCAATGGTGGTCACTCGTCCAGCACCAGCCGGACCTAGAGAAGGAATTACTCGACCCGGTCTTCAGATGCTTGAGTGCTTTCATGCGCCGGACGCGAAAGCGACGCACTGCTCAGGAGGTCTATGGAACAGCAAGTTACTGTGTTCGAGCGGTGGTATCCACTCACGACACCTTCGATTCGAAAGCGTTAATATCTATTCGCCGCGCGATGTCTTCTTTGGCAGAAGGGGCTGGTTGCACCGAAGAGGCACGAAAGTGGTCGAATGCTTTGGATAAGCAATGCGGAGGCCTTGATGCGAATCACGCTCAGCGTATTGCGGCGATTGCCAGACGCGTGCCGATCTTGGACTCGAGGGCAGCACCTACCACTCTGCGTGAGCTGGTTGCCGGCTTACAAGAAACGATATCTGGGAGCACTGCAGACTATGAATGTCTTCTGACCGATCTCTCGCACTCACTGGCGGCGATACCGGACGCCATTGAGAATCTGGAAGATCTCCAAAAGGTTGGCACACTGTCCGTTGCTTTTGCACTACGCTTTACACGCTCTTATCCCGACCGAGGACTCCCCGCCGCCCGAAAGATAATCCATCACACGCTACGACGCAGCAAGCCTTCTGATCTTGCAATCTCCTGGATCAGTCATGAAGCTATCCAAGTACTCGTACATGCGGGAGCATTGAAGACAGTAGCGCACAAGGCCGCATCAAGCCCCTTGGACAACGCGTTTGGGTGCTCTACAGATGCGGCCACGTTGGCCCGGGCACTACGTCTCATGGTTGTGCGTACGCTGAAATCGGACTTTGACCAAGGTACTTCTGTCGTCTTTGACGATTCACGGCTCAGCAACATCGAAAGAGGTCTTCTACTCGAGTACCAGGTTGGGGTTGCAATCGAGCACGCTTCGAGAAGTAAATACCTCGTCACCTTACAGTCCATGGTGCCTCATGCTCTTCAGACGTTGCACGAGCTATACTCACCTTCCGAACACCCACTCAGGCGCGCGAACGTGGCGACGCAAGTGCTTCGATTTCGCGAACAATTTCCAGCAATCGTACCATCAAATGCCGTTAAGGTATGGATAGATACAAAAGTCGACCACGAGGCACTGTCCCAAGACGAAGGCCTTCGCGATTATGCTGAGGACATTGATGCCGCATTGAGACTCGCTAAGATACTGCACACCGGACATCCGTCAATCCGTAATCTGAAGCCAATACTCCTGACTTGGCAGCGCATACTCGATCATTCGTCAGACAAGACTGCACGCAGCAATAAGATCTTCGATGTTGCCGGACTAAAGGTGTCTCTAGATGCTTTGGCGGCATTCTTCGGAGCTCTCGGGGAGGACGCATATCGACTTTCTGTTCTCACAATGATCGGCAAAGTCAACGTGCTCCAAGAAGCAAGCGTGCACGAAGTCGTCGATTCTTCCGTGGAAAGCGCGCAACAGTGGCTGGCATTGGGCTACTCTGAGAAGTCTGGTTTGCTACTCGCTCAGTCCGAGAAACATGTCACTTCAAGCGACGTGCCGGTTCTGTCCAAGATCCGATGGCACCTCGCCTATGCCGACTACCTTCTAGCAATCGACAACTATGAAAAGTCTAAAGTTTCACTGGAAGCCGCAAGCCGCCTCCGTGATACCTTGCCCCCAAAGGAGGTGTCGAAAGACCAGCGCGCAGCATACGAACGAGCTCACGGAACGGGCTGGCTACTGCAGTCCAAGTACAACATATCAATCGGTGCTCCACACGACGCACTAGCCGCTGCAAAACATGCCATGAAGCTTGTCAACAGCACTTGGTGTCGACTCGAGAAAGGCCAGGCGGAAGCTCCATCTGGCCTCGAGGAAGAAGTGCAAGCGCCGGAGGCGAAAGAGAAGGAAATCTCCGAGCTCACCACTGGCGTAAGCAAACTCCAGCTTCAACCCAAGAGCTCTCAGAAAGAGGCAGACGCAGAAGCAGACACTGCTATGAAAGGTGCTGCCTTCTGGCCGTTGGTCCCGCTACTCTGCAGAGCCCTGATGCATCTGTCGGAGATGTACACTCATCACGGCCTCTTCTCGGAAGCCAACTACTACAGCGAGAGAGCGACCGAGATCGCAGAGTCGGTGGGCTCTTCCGTCTTGTTGTCTCGCACGCATAGTCATCGTGCTGTGCTCTTATCGCTGGCAGACAAGGTAGAAGAGGCGGAACTCTGTCTCACCGGAAGCGAAGGGGCGGATCTTTCGAGTTCACCTCTAGCTGCGATCGAGAGATTGCGAGCGAAAGCCGCCATCCAAGTCAAAGACGGCGCCATTGAAGAGGCGGCTGACGTACACGACAAAGCCGCCCAGCTACTCGCCGCTATGCAGACTGACGATTTCGTATTGAAACTGTGCTGTTTCGAGGACGACGCGATGAAACCTCAGAAACCAGCAACCAAACCGACCCGGCCTGCATCGGCTGCTGCAAAGACTGCTCCAAAAATGGTCAGATCTTCTGCCCGAACACGCCAAGCTGGAGGCGAGCCTGTGACAACCAAGACCAAAACATCGACTCGCGCAGCCAAATCCCCAGTCGCCGAGAAATCGTTCTACATGCTGCAAAAGATGCGCGCCGCAATCTTGCTCGACAAGACGCTTCTCGGTCTCGACGCCAGCAACGGCGAGGAAGACGCCCTCCAAGCACTGGTTCCGCTGAAACCAACAGTCACTGGCACACTCAGACAACGGCAAGTCCAATACCGCCAGTTGATGGCGAGGGCTACAGCGGCTTTGCAGATGGATTTTGCATACAACATTCTGTTTGATTCCACGCTCTCACTCCCAGCTCTACTTCGCCCAGCTGCAGCGAACGACGATACTGCCCAAAGCTCTCCCAAGAAGAAAGCCGCGTCTGCCCGGCCCAACACAAGGACAGGCCAGCGCAAGACGGCCGCGAAGGCTGGGTTTAAAGACATCCTCAATGAAGCCCGTGCGTGTCTACTAACAGGCCAGCCATCAACTCTCCAATTCTGCGCTTCGAGCGAGGTGTACAGCGAGGGCGCCAGCCTCCTAGACGTATCCATGTTGACCGCCTCCGTCGACGCCACCGGCACCGACAACCGCGTAACCTCGCTGCAGACCGGCCTCACCCTAGACCTACCTCGCATCATCGCCAAACACCGCGAGCAGAGCGCAGCCCTAATAGACGCGACCCACGACCAAAAGACAGCACCTTTCGAGTGGCCGTCCATGACAACCACAACCACCACCAACAACTCGCCACCCCTCACCCCCACCGCCTTCCAACAAGAATACATAAACCCCCTTCCCGCCCCCTGGACAACCCTCTCCCTCTCCCTAGACCCAGCCGCCACATCCCTCTCCATCGCGCGCTACCGCGCAAACCAACCCCCCCTCATCCTCCGCCTGCCCTTCTCCCGCCACCAAGACGAAGACCTCGGCACCGAACCCTTCGACTACGCCGCGGGCAAAGAAGAGCTACGCGACATCATCCAGCGCTCCAACACAAGCTGCCACAACAACAGCAAAGCCGACCTGGCGGCCAAAGGCGCCAAAAGCGCCTGGTGGAGCGAGCGCGAAGCCCTAGATCGCAGACTGCAGGAACTGCTCCTCAACATGGAGGAGATGTGGTTCGGCGGCTTCAAGGGCGTTTTCTCGCCGCGCCGCTCGCACGCCGGTTTGCTCGCGCGCTTCCGCGCGGCGGTCGAGGGCGCGCTGGACAGGCATTTGCCGTCGCGCCAGGCGGCCAAGGGGCGCGCTGCGAGGTGCAGCGCTCTGGATGATGGTGTCCTCGAGTTGTTTGTGAATTTGGGTAGTGATGATGATGGCGCGATGGATTTGGACGAGCCGATTTCGGACTTGCTGTACTTTGTCGTGGACATGCTGCAGTTCAACGGGGAGCGCAACGCTTACGACGAGATTGATTTCGACGAGATGACGGTGGAGATCCTCGATGCGTTGCGGGTGTACCATGAAGCAGCGGCGGCTGCTACTGGCGAGGAGGATCCACGCCGCCAGGACGAGCATGTGGTTTTGGTGCTGGACAAGCGCTTGCAGGCTTTCCCGTGGGAGAACTTGCCGTGTTTGGAACAGTGCAGCATTAGCAGAGTGGGCAGTATGCTTTCTCTGCGCGACTGCGTGAGGGCCATGCGCGGCCAGGCGAAGGCGGACCGCCATATGGTTTCCCGTAAAACAGGGACGTTCATCCTGAACCCTTCTTCCGATCTCGCAAGCACTCAAGCCGCTCTGCTGCCCAGTTTATCGAAAGTAGCTGCTGCGGACGGTGCGGATTGGTCGTCTTTTGTGGACCGCGCGCCTTCGGAGGGCGATTTCAAGTCTACGCTCGAAACCTCGGCCTTGACGCTCTACTTCGGCCACGGCGCCGGGTCGCAGTACATCCGCCCGAGAACCATCAAGAAGCTGGAGAGGTGCAGCGAGGTCGTCTGGCTGATGGGATGCTCGTCGGGCGCTGTGACCGAGCACGGCGAGCTGGAGCCTCAAGCCGTGCCGCTCGCATACCTGAGTGCGGGCGACAAGAACAAGACAACCTCACTTGCAGCGGCAGAACACGTGTCGCCCGAGACCAGCAGGTGCCTCGCAGTCGTCGCGACCCTCTGGGACGTCACGGACAAGGACATCGACCGCTTCTCCCTGACTGTCGGCGAAGAATGGGGTTTGTGGTCTTCGGCGCCGGAGCCGAGTGGCAGCAACAACAACAACAACAACAACAACAACAAGCTCCCGTCCAAAACGCCCAAGAAACGCGAGAGGCTTGCTGTCGTCGCGCCTACTACTCCCCAAAAAGCGCCCAAAACTCCCAAGACGCCTAGGGTGTTGAAGACGCCGGGCCCGGCTAATAAGACTCCGGCGAGAAGTCGTAGTCGGTCTGCGGTCGGAGATGAGAGTGTGAGGCTTAGTTTGGCTGGAGCGGTGGCTAGGAGTAGAGACGCCTGCTACCTGCGGTATCTCAATGGTGCGGCGCCGGTCGTGTATGGTGTGCCGGTTTATTTGGGCGAGTGAGTGAGATGAGGCGGGTGATTGAGGCGGGCAGGCGGGGCGATCAGTTCCTTCTTATCGTAGCAGGCCACCCGTAGGTAGACAGACCATAGAACCAAACCAAGAAGAAGACGTACCCCAGCGCGTCCTCACTGACAATCCAATCCAATCCAATCCAATCCACTCCACTCCAATAGTCCAACAACTCCACACCAAACCCTCCCAAAGATCAACACACGGAAGACTGTCGGGCTGTTGCGGCGGTAGGCCATGTGCTTAAGACCGATTGGCTGATCTTAGGCTTGTCGGTGAGTGTCTTATCGGTATCAAGCGCTGCCATCATCGAAGTTGTAATGGTGTGGCACAGCGTTGTATATCGAGGAGCGGCTGTCATCCGAATGAGATTGGGAGAATGGAAGCGAATAGGTAGAGATGATGGGCTGTAAATTAGCATCCTACCGTTCTCACTCCCAACCTCACTCACTCACTCACTCCTCCACCTCAATCCTCTCCACAAACCTCCCCGGCACAACCACCAACCCAACAAACCGCTTTTTCAAATCCACTTTCACGTTCCCGCTCTTGCCCGCTCGCTCGTGTCTCGCCGCCGCCAATTGGATGTCCGCGGTGGAAGGCTGGCGGTATTCGTGGGTCATGGAGAGGATGATGTTGCGTTGTGGGTCGGTGCATTTCATTTGGCCGGCGAACATGCGGCCGTCGGTCGTGTGGAGGTGGAGGGTGCGGTTGAGGAAGGTGGTGAGGTAGGGTTTTGGTTGTGTCGTTGGGGATGGTGGTGAGGACATTTTGCGTGGTGGTGGTGCTGATTTCGCTGAGGTGGTGTTGGTGTCTGTTCTAGTAGGTCAAGGTACCGTACTGTACTGTAAGATTTGAAGTGTGAAGTGACGTGCGAATTACCGCTTCCAGAAGTCGGCTTCTATGTAGTTGTTTGCCGATGTCTACTTATAGTTATGTACTTGTCGTTTAACGGCAGCAGACATAATACTATCCCATGTACAAAAGTTAACAAGAAAATGTTTCTCTTATTCTTTGCTATCAATTTGCTATCTTTCTGTCTTTTGAAGTCATAAGTGTGGTGCAATTGTTAATCAAATTGATTGGATTTCCACTCTAAGACATCAATCCATGCCTCAGGCCAACACAGCCCTGAGGATCATCAGATTCCGGCTAATTTCAAGACCGATCCAGACGTGGCGGAGGCGTTCGGCAGGGCGGAGTTCGTCATGACTTGTGAATTTATTTATCAGCTTTGATCAGCTGCGAACGCCTGACACATTCCACCCTCTCTCATAGACGCGTAGAGTTTACTTATTCTGACTCCGTAAGTACTGTAGTGTCGTCTCTCCCTCTCTTTCGTCTCGCCTCACACAACACACACGACATGGCAGACGTCGACAACCAGATCAAGTGTGCCGTTGTTGGTGCTGGCCCAGTCGGGGCATTGGCGGCCTTGTACGCGGCTCGTCGTGGCTACCATGTCGACGTATACGAGTTACGAGGAGGTGAGTACATGGAATAGTAATCTCTTTGCATAATCAGCATGACTAACCCAATCAGACCTCCGACATGCCTCGACGACACCGCTCAACTTCACAAAATCCATCAACCTGGCCCTGTCAGAACGCGGAATCAACGCCATGCGCCACTCGGACTCGCCCAAACTACTCGAATCTGTCCTGGCTGAGACGATCCCAATGTACGGTCGTATGATCCACGGAGGGGACAACAACGGCAACCTGACCGAAGAGTCGCAACAGTACGACGTCCACGGCCGCTTCATCCGCGCCGTCGACCGCGCTGCTCTCAACAAGTCCCTCCTAGACGAGCTGGAAGGACTCCCAAACGTGAAACTTCACTTCCGCCATAAGCTGACGGGTGTCGACTTCAACACAAGGAAAGCCTGGTTCGAGCGAAAGGACGGCACCATCTCGCCACCTCAGACTGCAGACGCCGCCCAAGCGGATCAACTGCAGCAGCCTCTTGAAAGACCACAGGAAATCGAAGTCGACTTCGATCTCATCCTTGGCTGTGACGGCGCCCACAGCAGCGTGCGCTACCACATGATGAAGTACCTCCGAATGGACTACTCGCAAACATACATCGACACGTTATGGTGCGAATTCACCATCCCACCCGCCAAGGACAGCGACGAAACCAACACCCCCAGCGCCTCCGCCACCCAAGGCTTCCTCACCTCGCCCAACCACCTCCACATCTGGCCCAGCTCCGACAAGATGTTCATCGCGATCCCCAGCATGGACAAGTCCTTCACCTGCACCCTCTTCGCCCCAGCCTCAACCTTCGAAACGCTATCCGCCAGCACCGACACCAACGCAATCTCCACCTTCTTCCACGCCAACTTCCCCGGCGTCTCCCCCAACCTCATCTCCCCCTCCTCCCTAACCCACCAATTCAAAACAAACCCCCACCTCCCCCTCATCTCCCTCAAATGCTCTCCGCACACCCTCCCCTCAGGCGGCGGCGTGATCCTAGGCGACGCAGCCCACGCCATGCTCCCCTTCTACGGCCAAGGAATGAACGCCGGCCTCGAAGAC
>Ga0265797_10012839_pt1 | contig 10180 bp, 11 predicted proteins | sample P2T30metagenome_FD_192433 | JGI IMG/M metagenome (GOLD analysis project Ga0265797, IMG submission 192433) | Plant litter microbial communities from East Loma Ridge, Irvine, California - P2 T30 | ecosystem: Environmental > Terrestrial > Plant litter > Unclassified | place: USA: California... | reverse complement strand
AGTCACTGCCGCTGGCGGGGGCGCTGGGAGTGCTGTTGTCGGGGACCTGAGGCGCTGCGCTGTAGGCTGGCTGCTCGGGAACGCTGCTTGGTTGAGTAGGTGCAGCAGCAGGGGCAGAGGAAGCACCAGGAGCGAAGACACCACCGCCGTTGGAGGGCAGAGCAGCGTATCCTGAAGTAGCAGCAGGAGCCTCGCTGGAAGCAGGTGGCGCAGCATATCCAGAGGTGGCGGCAGGGGCCTCGCTGGCAGCGGGTTGCGAGGCTTCGGGTTGAGTAGGTGAACCCATCTGTCCGTTACCAGCGCCCATCTTGGTCATCTGGTCGCATCCAGAGCCGGTGAGGCTGTCTCCGAGCGAAGCACCGTTGCCCTCAACGAGGTTCTGACCAGGGTTGGGGTAGTTGAAGTCCTCACCCTCAGCAGTGCTGCAGGAGGTATCAGGCAAGTTGGCAACGAACATGTCCGGAAGGGCGGAAAGCGCTGACGCACTGCTCTTTGTCGAAGCACCACCGGATCCGCTACCGACCTGGATCGGAGCGCAGTTCATGTAGAATTCGCGGTTACCGATCTTGTTAAGCCAGGTCCAGGCGAAAGTGTACTGGCCGTCAGGAATGCTGTCAGGCATCTGCACAGGGAAAGTAGCGGCTCCGTGACCGTTGGGGTCAGCGGGCGTGAGGTTGCCTGTGACGTTCGATGGGCAGCCACCGACGACACTCTGAATGACCTTCCATTGCGAGCTCTCCGAAGGCTTAGGGTCAGTAGTGATGGAGAATTGGCACGATCCACCACCGTGGACAGCAGAGCCGGTGAAAGAGATGGTCTTTGTCTCGCCAGCGTTCCACTGGTTCATCTCAGTAACGTCGTAGACACCAGTGCGTTGTTTGCATGGGAAGTCGCCAGGTGCAAGAGGAGAGCTGTTGAGGGTAGCCTTTCCGTAAGGGACTGGGTAATCCATAATCATGTGCGCAGTAGCGCTGGCAGCGAGTGCCAAGAGGAGGTTGGCTTGGGCAAACATGTTGATGGTTGAAGGAATGATGTGAGAAGTAGATATCCTCGTTTGAAAATCGCTAGACCTGCTGAGCGACGAAATGAATGTGATGGCTGTAGAGTTGTTCGAAGTTTGCGGATCAAGAAGTACTTGATATAGACGAGGAGAGTGCTGTTGAGTCTAGCTCTTCGATAACGCACAGCAGTTGTAAAGAATGTGATCTGCCACTGGCAAGACGTGCAAAAGCAAAAGAAACAGAGAAGAAGTTTGGTACTGCTGTGAATAGCTTGTGATGAGAAGGAAAAACAGATGGAACCGTGTTAGGTTATATAAGGATGTTCATTTACAACCCACATGGCTAGCCCGTGGCGGTCGGGAGGGAGACGTACAGCGGTGCAAGGACTCAGGAGCCTATGTCCGGCGGATCATCGTGAAGAAGCATAGGCTATTCGACGAAGCAAGGCATCTCTTGCAACGGTTGACGGGCTTCTTCGGCTGGCGTGCCCCTCCCGGTTTAGCGGCAGGGGAACGGGCGCAGGATTAGTGGTGTAACTTCAAAGTCCTGAGCTCTCGGCAGGCACGATACCGATTCCATTGGCCATGTGGTCATGACAAGAGCATTGTCCATGAAACAAAAAAGCGGAGAGCGACTCAGATAGGAAAGCATTGGTGCGAGGCTATGGCCAGGGGCCCGACGTCAGGTTTGAAGTTTGTGCCGGAGGTCTGTGTGTTATGCAGGGGAATGCCGGATCCTGGCCTATCGATAACTCCATAGCTCAAAGAGCTAGCCATGGTGTGGAGTGGCGATCGCCTGCTAAAGCTGAAACGATCAGCATCCTTCGCGAAAGTTGCTGCGGAGCCTCCTATTGGCAGATATGCTCTTCTAGAGGCACACCAGGCGTACGCCCATGGCTTGTTCGACAACAAACCAAGTCGCACAATCACGACTCTTCAGGTCACGCAGAGGTTACTTACCGCTGTGATTGCGACACGGGCGGCAGCTTCGATACTAGAGTCTGAAATGTAGCGGACCGACTACAATGACAAAAAGGTCTTTGATTGCAGGCCTTGCAGACGACAGGCCGCGTCGATGTCATCGAACTTCATGCGTCGCAAACTGGGTATCCCTCCTCATGCGCAAGGTCTTTTTGGGCCTCCTCCTTTTTAGCCGTCAGTTCTGTTACTCTCGATAATATTAGACCCTGAATATTGTCCGCCTTCGTTCTGTGCATGGTTCATGGCGGCGAACGCTGCTAATCTTAGAGATCGACACAATGCAACCGTCGTGGCCTCGTGTTCAGGCAGCTGCGCCACATCGTGAATGAGCTGAGCTCGGAGTCTGAGTCGGTGTAGGCGAAGATCCCAAGTGTGGCGGATCCAGCTACAACCCGCGGGTCTCGCTACCAACACGCCGTCGACATCAGCTCGCGATGGAAAAGCGCCGTCGCCTCCAGACCCTCATCGTCCCATCGACTGATTGGTCACCTATCAGCGACAGCTTGTTTCATTAAACCACTCACGCGCAAACAACCCACAGATTATAGACTCGTGGGGAGGCAACAATGCCGGCCACTCCTTTCCTTCTAAAAGCTGATCAGTGGAGATCAGAAAAGGCTTCAAAGGCTTCGTTTCGAATACCCCGTAAACGGCTGACCTTGGACTGTCTACCACCAGCTGTGATCAAAAACACCAACGCGAAACAAAACAATAGCAGATACCCCTCGCTATTACGCTTTGCAGGGCGTCTCCTGGTGTTTTCGCTGCTGCCCAAAGGCTACGAACCAACGCGGTTGGTAGTGACATCTGGACGCTGTTGGAGCCTATCAGATGGGTGCGACATTTTTTCATTGAGGCATGCAGAAACGAGCGATGACAGCCGTTCCCCCTCTCATCTTGACCGTCGGATGGGGTCAGGCAAGACTTCCCTGGCGGCCTCGTGGTTGATAGCATGTGATGGGCGACCACCCGTCCTTCCCACGAAACACCACCCAAACAATATCACTTTTCGCATTTGCTTTTTTTCAAAGCCTTTTCCCCAAACGTCATTTCACTTTTTCGTGTTCATATTTATGCCACGCGGATGCACCTCGGCAATTCAACTAGTCCAGCAGTTCACCTTAGAGAGCGCACAAACGTTCTACGCGTCATCCTTCTCCACACTTACTGGAGTTGAGCTTCAATCTCCGTTCTAAGGCTCGGGCGTCCGCAAAATGCGACACTGGTACTGTCTATCAATTAAGCTACACCATGACCAATTTTCGCACATGCCAAGCTGGAGGTCAGTCTTCATTTCCCTACCTGACCACTCAGAGAACAGCAGAATGAAACGTCCTCAGAACATCAAGTCAAGTATGCTTGTTCTCGAACACTTGACTTTGAAAGATAGGCTGATGGACCGTTGGAAAGCGTGATCGATCTCATTATATTCATGAGTTCATTGCGAGTCAATCCCTGCTAAGGCAGCATTGATCTCTCAACTCCTATCTCGTTTGAACACCGATTTCTTCGAGGAGAAGCCCGTCTGTACTTTCTCGAGTACACCCGGGAGCGGCACGGCATCTACAAGCGGTTCTTTCTCAACACCTTCGTGCAATTTCCCATCTGCGCCTATGAACGTCCCGTAGCCATACGTTCCACCCAAGCTCTCTAGGTGCTTCCTCCGCTCCTTGCTCGTCAACAAACTAGTCCCACGCATGTCCTGCACGGCCTCGCTCGCTGCGAATAGCGCTATAATGGCACCTATTGATGTCGGCATGCGCGGAAGGAAGCGGCCCGGCCGCCAGAGGTAGATGCATACTGCAACTACAACATAGATGCCCAGGATAATCTCGGCCACAACGAATAGCGGCATGGACAGGAAGATTCGAGTTTGCCGTTCGTTCGCCAGACCCTCCACGACAAAAGCGGAGTCTTTCTGGCGTGGAACTAGGAGCTTTCTTTTGTTGATTCCTAACCAAATCGCGAACAGTTTGCTGTAGACGGGATAAAGGTTCCGTGTCACTTCATCAAGTGAGGGCAGAGACTGGTTTGGGTCCGTCATTTGGCTACTGTTGCTCTGCTTGATCATGAAATAGTTCATGAAGTCGCCAGCGTATGATTGGTTGTGCCACTTTGGATTCGCAAATCGCGCTAGAAGGTAGGCGTTTCCTTGATGCAAAAGGTTCGACGCGTCATTGTCAAAGTGTCGGCCTAGGAACTCTGGAGACAGATCCGAAGTAATATTTGCCTGCGAGACATTTTGTATTCGCCCGTCGTTGGTGATGGTTACATCCGCTTCGCCGCCAACCAACCCAGAGTGGCACCCGAAGAAGATAGCGCCTTTCTCATTGAAATTGGTTGTCGCGTTGCGTGAACAGATATCGGCATCTCGGACGTATCCAAGCACAGCCAGTTGAGCACAGAAATCTCGCTCGGCTGAAGAAGCGTTTTGACGCGCCTCCAGTATTCCGCTGAATTCCATGGCGACTTTGCCAGTCTGACAGGTGGAGCCTCCAACCTCAATTTCATTTGGGCTCAGAGACGTTGTGATACTCTTTCTTGCACAAGTAATGCCGTCCACGGTCACAGAGATGTTAGACAGTGATTCTCCGAACCTTTCGCTGAACCAGCTCGCTTTCCAGTTCGGGGCCTCAATCTGCCGGCACTCAAGCTTTGCTCCAATGGCTGTTGTTCGAGCATGAACCTCATCTGCCATGCCGATGCCTGGATGATCCTCGTCCACGAATGGCATGTACATGAAATGATCGTCAGTCCATGCTGGTAGTGGGGTTCCTGCAGTGTAGTTGGACTCAGCTACTAGAAACTGGTTGGAACCTAAACCTCCGGTATAAGCACCAGAGGGTCTCAACATTACTTGCTCTTGAAATGGCATGTTCGGCCCCACGCTTCCGTTGATCGACACGAACCTGTGTTCGTAGGGTGGCGCGAACGACATCGTACTAGGAACCGTTACGGAACGCTCTTCGAATACCCCGGAAAAAGCAACTGCGAGTACATTGGCAAGAAGCGCCATTAAGCAAACCGCAGCAAGCTTAAAGTGGGACGAGCGTAGTGCCCCGAACACCACAAGCTGTGGCGGCAGAGAGCTGTAATTGGCATCAATCGACTTCTGCGCGGTCGCTTTGCCTCCACGGAGTTCTTCGAGTGGTTGAAGTAGGCACAACAAGCGGTTGATCAAGATCCAAACAGGCTCAATCAGTGTCGCGAGAGCAGTGGGAACGTAGTTTGTAACGAGTTGGCGAACGACAGTGTCCGAGGGTCTAGTGATACCTTAACCGGTCGTTAGTCAAGTTGAATTGTTACAGAAGTGTGTTCTTACCATGAGGCAGGCTTTGGTGTAGCAAGACTCCAAGGGTGATTGCAAGGGCTACCAATAGGCTGACGAACGGTATTACCATGAAAGAGCGAAACTCTTTCGGGCGAACTGGCGTTGGCGCCTGAGATTCATCCGAATTGGTACGGACTGCACCATGAGCATGGATGCCCAAAGGGTCGAAGTTATCCGCTTCTGTAATCCTAATGATATGATTAGTATGAATGTCCATGCAACTGGCTGGTGGCTACTTACGTATTGCCTCGCTCACTGCGCTCTAGCAGGAACTTCTTATCCTTCAGATGTGTCTGAAAGTCTTCCATGCTCACACGATCAAGCTTAGCAAAGTCATCTAGTAGTGCTGGGTTGTCGGAGACCAGTGCCATGACACTAGCGATCGTGGCCGGGTCAGACTGTAAGCTCCATTGCCGACGAAGAGAGATGACAAGAAGAGCGATGCTGCACATAGAAATGAATCCCAAAAGACCTTCAACTATGTAAGTGAAAACCGGAACGACAACGACAGCCGCGACTCTGTATTCGGTGCTTCCATTCACGGTAGTTGAGGCTGTGAAGTCCTGATCCAGAATCTCTACCATAGATCGTGCGAAGATGATGCGATAAGCTGCTTCATATGCACGTCGTAGAGCTTCTGGGTCTAACAGCGCGTCCAGAGTGTGATTAGATGCGCCGATGGCGAATCCTGCCATGTCACTAAGGATTGTACCCTGCGATCCCAGGCTGAGAGGAAGTGCCGAGACCGTTTCAAGCTGGTCGGGCCAATATTTGAGTGGTAGTGCATTAGGAGACTCAACGTCACTGTTCCCAGTGTTCATCTGGTACTCGAAGAAAGTCGTATTCCACTTCTCGGCTGGGAGCGGTACCTTCTCTCCCTTGGCTGTTATGTTGACTGGACGTCGTGTGACAGCATGAATATTCGCAGTGACTTCTTGTTGATAGTAGGCCGGCGTACAGTACAGTCTGGTCACGTTCTGTGGCTTATCGTTGGCAGATCTCTTGTTCCGAGTGAACATCACCATGAACGTATGGTTAGATGTTTCAGGACAAAGGCCTTCAAGGTACCAGGAGGCGAAATCGGTACGATAGTAGCCGATATATACGGAAGCGAACTCTTTCGTGTCGTATACGGACTGATTGCTGAATGATGGATTTGGGCCGATAGTCTCGTTACCGAGCGTATTGTAGTAATCCGTAGGGAAGCCACAGCCGTTGCTACTCATGTACGCAGCTGTTTGTATGGTTTCAAATCCAGTATTGATATCTCCACTGAAAGTGGTCTCGTTCTTGACTTTTATGGTGGGTGTTTCACACTTCATGTCTAGACTGTACAGCATCGTGTCCGATGTCCACGTTAGGTTTGAGGCTAAGTCACTAACGACATCCTTCGGCTGAACTGGTGCAAGAACGTAGTCGCGGGTCATATATGGAGGAAGGGTCTCGTTTAACCATATGATTCCGTGGGCCGACTGAATGTAGCGGCCGTCGATATTGTGGATTTGTTTACTCGCGGGCATGAAGCCATCAGATCGTGCGAATGTGGCGGCGGAAGTACGAGTAATTGTCTCCGTGGCGAATATGCCGGCTTGGAGAGGCACTACGCCCCAGGTGACGAAAACAACACACAAGCTAGCCCAGAATACAGCCCAATGGCTGATGGCTGTTAGTTCTGTGACTTAGGCGCCTAGTACTAAAGAACAGAGCTTACCGGCTTTTGAAGGCGCTGAATGGAACGAAAGGCAGAAAGTCGAAAGGATAACTGATCAGCAAGCTATCCTTGCCCCAGGCGCCATCGGGTTGGCTAAGCTGATGATAAGGCTCAAATCTCTTCACCTGGAGGTCGATCCAGGCCCAGAAAATGCTGAAGACAAGGGCAAAGATCGTTGGCAGATACAGATAAGCGAACGACTGTCCGAGCGGTATGTCATCGATCGTAGTTGCGAAGATGATTCCTCCATCGTTCTGGCTACGGATGAGCAGAACTTGTAGGACGGCAATAAAAGCCCAAGCTATCAATGTTGCAGTGATGAGAGTGACAGGATGGAACGCGCTTGGTTTCCAAGGAGCTCGATTAGGGCCTTATCAAGATTTAGCTCCTATGTTCACAGCATAGTATTCGTACGTCATACCTGTGGTTCGATTCCATTTTCCCAAGACCGATTTCAGAAAGCTAACGTGATTACCGGTGGGCTTCGGAGACAATGCAGGCTGGAGGCTTGTTCGGAATGAAAACATAATCGGTAAAGAAAGGACTGACCAATCCAAGGCCAAGACAGAACGCACACGAAATCAAATTCTGCACACAAAACGATACGAGTAGATTTAGGCATTCTACAAGTCGACAGGATAGATACTTAACGGCACCATCATGGAGCATAAGCGCCTCCAAAACTCACGGCGCGAGACTGCGCCGCATTGATGGATGTCACCCAATCATTTAGCGACTGCAATCCCAATTCGGATAAGAACCACAACGTCGGAATGGGACAACTGTGGGTAGTCGATGAGCCTCCAATGCGATGCTCGAGATGTGCGGGAAGTGGATCCATACTTTACTGTAAGAGTAAAAATGCAGGTACGGGTGGCTTCATTTGCGGCACATTCTGTAGATCTGCTAGTGTCGCGGTCTTGGCTTTGCCCCTCATAGCATTGCGAGATCTGACAACTATGCAACAAAAGTGGAAGGCTCTCATAGTCTGCAGGCTCGGATGCTATATTAGGGAGCACTCGCGTAACGTCCAATGTCGGCACTCAGCGGAAAGCCCCAACTTCTCGCCTCCTATATGATGTGAGCAGTAGAAGGTGCGAACGCGCATATGAACTTACCACCATGTGCGGAAACCCACAGTTGATATGTCGATACCTAGATCTCGCAGTGCGCTAGTATCTAAATGACAATCGTAAGGCCTAACAGTACCATCTTTCGGTTCTTCGTCAGGTTTGAAGGGTTCCATATTGTCGAGGGGCAACCCCATGATGTCGGCAAATGTCTGGCAAATTTGCCATTTGGTCATCCGGTCTTCGGAGCTGAATTGGAGAACACTTGGTAGTTCACGGCTCCTGTTTTCATCGTCAGTACTGGATGACTAGACGCGCACAACTATCCGTAATTTGAGCGTAGCTTACATGGTTGCTGGATCGAGATACAGCTTCGCTATATCACGACACACTCGACCAACATCTTGAGTATTCGTAGGATATCGAAGCGCATAGTCATCGACTTGGATTTTTGGCTGGCCTTGTTCTATCTGTTGTGCGTTCCACAATTGCGACATGAGCACGTTGACTGCACTGTCTTTTGGCTCGTCGCAAGATCCGTAGAGGACTGGGACGCGGAGAACAACGACTTTGTTGTTTGCACCAGTCCTGCTGGCAACGTCAAGGACAGCTTGTTCGCCTTCCAGTTTACTTTGGCCATACCTGACGAATCTTGTCAGTCTAAGTTGGCACAACAGCCACCATACCCGGGACTTGTCATGTGCCATGAAGTGGGCATTGGTAGACGATCCAAGGTCCTCGTATTTACCATAAATTTCGTGTGTCAGATCTGGACTTACGCATTTGGTGGGCTCGGCGCCGAATCTGGCTTGTAAGGAGCTTCTCCAGGTTTCCCAGCAAAGACATAGTCCGTCGAGATGTAAATGAGAAAGATTCCTCGAGAGGCAGTAGCTTCAGCTAGAATCCTGCTTGCGTCTACGTTCAGTTTCCTCGCTGCTTCTGGGTCTTTGGTACAAGAGTCCGGAAAGCGGTTGGCAGCGCAGTGGACGACAACTTGCGGGCTGACTTCATCGAGCACCCTCAAGATCTCGTCTTGATTCAGAATATCCAGCTTCACTACATCTGGCGAGGTGATACGACTCAGCCCGGTGCCGATTGATTTCCAACCGTCTAGAAAGAACTCTCGTTGCACTTGACGGCCAAGCAGACCACTAGCTGCACTCTAGGGTCAGCTAGCAGTAGAGCACTGGTGAAGTCTGCTTTACCTCCAGTGATCAATGCTGTCTGTACCATTCTGATTATTTTGCAGACCGACAGGGCTAAGGAGCAGAAGTCTCGGTCGAGCAGGCAAATTGATGGGAACGACGGAGTGGTGGAGCTGTGGCAGCTTCATCGAGGGCGTGGATGCGCGCATCATCACGTGTTAGCGAGACCCTGAATCCCTGCAAGCTCGCCGCGACGGGTCGATTGTCGCGACGCAACAAGCAACCCAGAGCTTACACGAAACAATCACAGCCACCATGTCGACCATAGTAAAGGAAGCTTCCCAGAGCTCATACCCGTATGTTTAGGAAGCTGCGTTCGTGATTTCCGCTCACCAAAGCAGTCCCGTCATCCCCAAGGACTTCAACGGCAACCAGCCAAAGACGATTCGCTTGTTTCCCCTCAGCAACTACACATTCGGGACCAAAGATGGCCAGCCCGAGGAGGACCCTTCGGTGCTCGCTCGGCTCAAGCGGTTAGAAGAGCACTACTCGGAGCATGGCATGCGACGAACTTGCGAAGGCATCCTGGTCTGCCACGAACACAACCACCCGCACATCCTCATGTTGCAGATCGCAAACGCCTTCTTCAAGCTGTACGAATTGTTATCGCCTATAGCTGTTCTGGCTGACGTCATATAGACCCGGCGACTATCTCCGTGCTGAGGACGACGAGATCGAGGGCTTCAAGGCGAGGCTGAACGAGCGCCTCGCACCAGTCGGCACCCAATTCACTGGCGAAGGTGTCAATGACGAGTGGGTGGTTGGCGACACATTGGCGCAGTGGTGGCGACCCAACTTCGAGACCTTCATGTACCCTTTCATCCCTGCGCATGTCACCAGGCCAAAGGAGTGCAAGAAGCTGTACTTTATCCAGCTTCCGCG
>Ga0265797_10012838_pt1 | contig 10182 bp, 13 predicted proteins | sample P2T30metagenome_FD_192433 | JGI IMG/M metagenome (GOLD analysis project Ga0265797, IMG submission 192433) | Plant litter microbial communities from East Loma Ridge, Irvine, California - P2 T30 | ecosystem: Environmental > Terrestrial > Plant litter > Unclassified | place: USA: California... | reverse complement strand
TGGTTCGCGCATGCCCTTGAGAGTTGGACCTGGAAGATGGGGTTGCAGAGGTGATCCTTGAAGACCAGGGTGGAAGCAAGCAGTCGCTGCGGGCCTAACTAATCAGTAATCATCCGCATCCTCATCGTCCATGATCGCCCTGAGCCTGCATGACTGTCCCACTGTCGTGCACCGGGGAGGAATTTAGTCGTAAGCTTGATGTCCTTCGTCAGTCGTTCAGGGCTCCACGGGAAACTCCTTGTGGGGTGGTGGTACGTAGGATGTGCCGACCGAGTCTTGAAACATGACACCCTGAAGTGCATGGCATTAACCTTTATAGGTGTAGTCGCGCGCGCACGTGGCAGCTTTTTGATCGATAACGGAAGCAGCTGTCCGGAAGGGTACGGATGTTGCGACGATCCCGCATCTAGTGTAGATGACGGATCGACATTAAATCGGTCAAGTCGCGCTGCAATTCGCCCAAGTTGGAATGACCAACATGTAATGACTTTTGGTTCGTCTCTGAGGCGCCGCAATTGACTTCTCACATGCGAGTCGCGACTCTCTATTCGTGTACTGAAAATTCGGTACAAAGTATGTACAGTCAGAGTTCTCGTATCGTTGACTATTGTTTCCATTATTCGAGAGTCGAGACAGCCGTTGGAAGTATGTATAGGGTGGACGAAAGTTCATGCTAGACAGTTTAAACTTGTCGCAGATCATTCTTCCACGTTCGGTGCAAGGCACATGCCCTAACCTGTAGTTACTGTCAATCACGTACGACGTCTGTCGTTGATGCAGCTCTTCTGGGATGCAGATCCGATGGAAGCGCAAGCTTTCAAGGATACCATGACAATTTACAGGTAGATCTGAAGACCGATCCTACGTCTGCTGGGTCGATAATCGAGATGGAGACCGCCACCACCATAGGTAGCGCTGTGGGCGTCGCTTTGAAACGCCTACTTCCTGCACTGTCATCTGACTCAAGCGATTCAGCCTTGCCATCACCGGAGGCCACTCCTTTCACCGCCGCTGATCGCATCAGACCCTTTCCCACGCCCGCCACCACAAGCCAATGTTCGCAGCCACCAGAAGGTCAAGCATAGCAACGCCGTCAGGGTGCACAATCAGCTTTCCCAACTTGGCCTGCTTGCCACCAAAACCACCACCCGCACGTTCCTGTCCAAGGCTCAGATCCAACTTCCCATCTTCATCCACCATGTATGTGGGAAGCTCTTGGTCGCCATCAGGGCTTGGACCACCTCCCCAGCTGTCGTTGGATTTCAGCCGACGATGCAAGCCATGGAAGTATGAGCCGCGCTTCTCAGCCACCGTTGACGAGGCAGACGCTTGTTTGACTGTCGTGGGGAGGTTGAATCGCAGTTCTGATACCTCAACGCTTCCCTGGTTGTTTGGGAGGAGGTGGCGGCATTTCAAGGCTTTGCCTGAGGTTGAAGTACTGAAATCGCACCGACCGTCCCACGGGCTGAAGAAAGAGTAACCCGCACTCCGACGATCCATAAGCGGCGGGGCGAGATCTGGGTATGGGGACGTATCGGCATCCCTGCGGCTGCTTGCGCCTTGGGGGATAGAGTTTTGGCTCGGCTTCTGAATCCATCGACGGTCGCTGAAGCGTGAGCCAGGCAAGTATAGACGGCGTCGGAACGTGCCTTCCGGTGTCGCATCGTTTTCTGTAGAGCTCGTGGAAGTGCTGATACGACTGTCCGATCGGTTGCTGTTGACGTATTGCTGGTAGCCTGGATTGGTGATATCCAACCACAGCGGTGCACCGCCTTTCCTGGATTTGCCATTCAGGGTAGGACTGAGCAGAGCAGCTGAGCTAATGTCTTCCGCTGGAGGATCGCGGACGGTGGCCACATTCCACTGAGCGCAAGTCGCAGGATCTCGGCGGATGATGGTGAGTGAGCCAGCTTGTGGTAAGGTTCCGAAATAATCATTGCGTTGCTCGCCCTGGGGTTTTGACGGTGAGTGACGCTTTGTGTATGCGTCGTTCACTGTCAAAGAACTGCCGTAGCCTTCATCTTCTGCGGGAGGCGACGGAAGCTGGCGTCTTGGTACTTCCGGTAGATCCAGGACCGAGAGATGAGACGGTGCGGCGTTGGTGATGTCCGACAGTACTGGCTTACGGGCCACCTGATTCCTCACGCGGGAAGGCGCATTTTGCTGGCGGTAGGAGGTTTGAAGATTGGGCAAGCGTGAGAGCTGCTTTGCAGGTGATGGCGACCTCCTCAAAGGCGATCTGGGTGGCGGCACGGGCTTGCGTCGTTGAACATTCTCGTTTGTCGAGGTGATGAGTTCGGTGGCGTTGCTGTTGACCGAGCTGGGAGCCTGATATTGCAGGGCCTCGGTGTCTGCGTCTGTGTTGAAGTGTATATAGTACAGCGAGCTCTGTACGTCTTGTGCAGTAACGATCTTCTCGCGAGGTTTGAGAGGCGTCAAGAAGACATCTCGGCTGCCTGGGACGCGAGCGATGTAGAGTGTTAAAGATTGTTTCAGAACATCGCGTCCTCCATTTGGATGTGGCGGCGGATTTGATGCGATTGGTGTGATGGAGGAGAGAGAGCCGGCCTCGATCGCTGCTGGTATATCGAATGCCATGCTCGGTGAGATGTCGCTTAATGCTTCGTGGGTATGCGTATGTGGAGTGAACGTGAATGTGATGATTGACGAGCTGTTGTGATGGTGTTTGCTCGCTGACGACAGCAGCTAAAGAGAGCAGTCGCTGTACACGTGGTGGACACGAAACAAGAAGTCGTAACCAAGACAAGTATGTTGGATTTCCAGAAGACCGTTATGTGTCTCTTTTCAAAGGCGGTTCGCCATGTTTTGGATGACTTGAATGTTGATTTACGAGGAGGCTAGCGTTGGTTGTGCTGGCGTGGCCGGGCGTGGCTGGGGGCTTTTGTTGACAAGAAAATTTGTGAGCGATCCGCCCTCGTAACCAGGGACATCCATTCACAAACCTCTACGCAAGGATGATGACGATACCGGGCAGTGTCATTTTCTCTCTCCGCGTGCTCCGCCTCCCATTCTCCTTCTTGCTGACTCTTGCGTCTTGCATTCGTACCTCCAACTACGCCTCGACCTGAATGTGATCCTCGTCTTGAGATTTCTCCTCCGACTACATTATACCATGAGAATACCAAGCGGTGTAACACCATAATTTGCCACGGTGATCCGCGGCGGGGCCACCCAGCCACCACAGTTACCAGGGTTGGCCTACAGTACACGAAAGACGAGGGGATGTTGGGCGACGAAAGATCCGCGCACATTATTTGCAACAGCTTTCTTCGAACAAGGTATGCCTCTTGAGAATCACAACAGACTTTCATTGCAGCAAAGTCAACCCTCATATGTTGATATCAACGGTGTTATCAGCGACCTTCGTGTGTCAAGTTACGCTTTATGCCAGTGAGAGAGTAGTATCCGAATACTAATATCTCGCCGAATCACAGGTCACCAAGCGGCAGTACCAGCATTTCTCGTATGTTGTAAACTTGCTGGTACCAGTGAGATCAGTGAGATACATGTACTCATTCGACAAACCTTAGCATGAACGGAGGACAGAGGCGAAGATAAAGCTCTAAACGCGATGTGGGTTCAAAGTGCAAAAGACAACGACTTTCCATTTCTACTGACTAATAACTTGGTGGGATCAATCAACTGACCAACGAAGTTCTAACCGGTCGCAAAGGTCCTCAATCAATGTTTCGCTCCACTAATTCCAGTCACAGTGGCGACCGAAATCTTCACTCGTCCGATATCATCTCGGTCTCTGCGTCGTCGACCAGTCCCTGCAACATCTTCCACCTAGTAGACCCACTAGCGATGTCTACCGTGTCGACAATCACAGCCAGGTGCGACAGATCCTCGACCAACTCATTGTTCCGAGAATTTTAATCGACCTGGGATCTGTTCATGTTGAAAGAGGGAGGGTTGTACACACCGTCGGACCAAGCAGTGTACAATGAGCGACTGAAAGGTGCCAAAGTGAGTGCACTCTCTGAACCTGCGTTGATGCGCGCAGCTTCGCAGCGACGCCTGAGTTTTGCAACGAGTCTGCACATTGCTTCCGCTGTGCCGGGCGGCAGCAACGCTCTTTCAGCATCTCTTCCGTCATTTCCGACTTGTTGAGAGCCTGCAACTTGCGATAAACCTTCAAATCGCACAACGATATCGGATCGCAACAGGATGGTGGGCCAGAAGATCTGAGGAAGCATGCTGGCAGTAACGCTCGAGTTTTTGTCTTGGGAGTGAAGCGAGAAGGTCAGTTCCCTCATCTTGATGTCGCCACACATCAACATACACAGACGTGTGATGATCGCGCTTGCGTACTGGGCTTGTGTGTTGTCGGGTGTCTGTCCGAGGTCCAGTTTGATGGTCAAACGTCTGATTCCGGAAAGCATAGGCGAGATGCGCCTCATCATTCCAGGTTTGAACACCCAGGCCCACATCTTCTTGTCACTGTCGTCGCTGTAGGGTAAGACGCATCCAGGACGCTCGAGCTGAAACGTGTAGTTCGGTCTCGGTGCTCCAGGAACACCTGCGAGGACGGCGTCGAAATGGTTTGCCTTGTACAAAACCGGCTCCGCTTCGCTGTAGATGGCTTTCGACGTGCGGAGGACGGCTGTCTGAATCTGGTCTTTCTGGGGGGGGGAGAGGTTGGGTTCCGGGCAGCTCTCTGAGCTCTTTGTCGGGGGCGAGCAAGTGTTCGTACACGCGAAGGCGGAGCTCCAAGGAGAGGTCGAGGAAGTGTGGGAAGGTAGGGTTACGGTCCAGCTGTCGAAGGCGAGACAACAACCTTTTTCTACCGGTCTTCATGTTGATGCCGACAGTGGTCCCGGTGCGGTCTCGGAGGAACCGAACGAGCTCTGCGTGGGTGCATCCTCCGTACTTGAAGTGCCAACGGCGAGGGTTGTTGTTGTGAGAGTCTTCCATGATGCCACGGTGGATGGCTGTCGGATGAGGTGGTGGTCGCAAAAGAGATGTCGTGTCGTCGGCTTTAAGCTGACCGAGAGCTTGCAGATTGTGTGGCGGTAGACGAGTTACGGTCGCGCGCGTGTGAAAGGCGCATGAGAGCAAACGCGGACTGACCCGTGCAGTGAGTTCACTTCACTAAATCAGCCTCTTTGGTAACGCATCAGGCACAGATCTTGGATGCCTAAGGTAGCTTCTGGACGTCCAATCACTGACCAGCGAGACACCGCAAAACGGCCTACTAGGTACGCTCAACTCTCGTCTTCACTGGCGGCTTTCCGTGGTGTTACGTCCGTGCACTTGACCAGCTCACTACTCTAATCACCGGCGCCTCTACAAACACTTCCCACCGCCTCGAATCAACCCAGTACTCGACCCCCGCCACAACATCGCGCATCCGTCCCTCGCTGTGACCACCAAACGGTTGCGCTCACATCCTCTCTCTTCCCACCTCCGCGCGAGAGTACCACAATCCACCCGCCTACGATGTCCGTCGCCAGCTCATCGAGCTCAGAGGAGGAGGAGGAATCTCCAGCACCCTTCCTCGACTATGACTTGTGTGATGCCGTCGACCTCCGTAACTTCGTCCGGGACCGCACCACATTCACAGCTGCATTTATCCGAAAGCTCAACAAATTTGAGATGGTCACCCATCTCGAGTTCCTCGACACTCAACATACATTCTACCGCTTTATGGACCTGCCTCCGGAACTCAGACTCAACGTCTACCGGATAATACTCTTCCTCGATGGCGAAGAAAGTTGTGATCATCGTACAGCTCTGCTCCGAGTGTCTGAATTGGTTTACCGCGAGTCTGAGCCTGTGTTATACTGCGACAACAGCTTCTGCCTGCGAATCAAACCTACAGTCATCAAGTTCGTTGTATCAGAATCATGGAAAGGCAAATGGGACCTACTTCCAGACCGGAACAGTGGTTGGCCGAACTACACACCGCTTTCGCCAACGCCCGTCAAGATCGATATGCTGTTTGGTCTAAGACAGCTGACCATGCGCCTATCCGATCTGAAGAACCGCACCGGGAAAGAGTTTGCCGGCCCTGGCTCCAGATCCAGACACCCTAGCTACACATACCGTTCACTCACGACCATTTGCCTCATGCTGTCCAGTGCCAGCAAATTGAGGACGCTGACTATCACTGACGTACCGTCCGAGTGTACCTCATGGGATGTCAATCACTTGACAAAGCTGCTTTTCCCTATCGTTTTCCTTCCTAAAACTGCCGCAATCATCGTGAAAGGAGGCAGTCCAGCGCTACACACCGCGCTGGAAGACTCAAGACGCCAGATGCAACCAGATCCGGACCACGCCTTCTCAGCTTACGGATTCCTCCTCTCCAAAGCTATGGGCGTCTTGGAAACTGCCCGACAACAAGCGAGCCCTGGCACTTCCATGATGCTCCACGTGGCGCTGGACGCAATCATGAAGAGCAACGGATGCCTCAGCGGGAGGGACCTAAGAAGTGTGTTTGCGAAGCTGCAAACATTGGACACGATCGTTGGGAAGGTCGAGGCGGAACTCGCGGACTTGTGATCTCGGCCGCGGCAACATCAGCAATTGTTACCATTGGATATCGTCGTGGAGGGCGAAGACTACGAGTCACGAAGGAGCCTAGAGGTTCGCTAATGGGAAGCTTCCAGGCGTTGAGAAGGTCGAGGCAACCCATGGCTGGGCAGAAAACAAGAACCTCACTGTCAGCGGTGTTCCAGGGTCTAATCGTCTCGGAATCCTTAGGTAGCACCCAGAAGATGCATGAGGACGACGATCACGATTCCGGCGCTTCTGAAAGAGTGCAACGAAGACGAGCTCGCGGAGCACAGCAGCTACGATTGTCGACCAGAGTGGTTTAAGGGGTCGACAGCGGTACACATGGCTGTGGCTTTGTTATGCGCGAATGTCGCTCCCAATTACTTTGCTTTCGATCTGCTTGATTGACACTGTACATCTCACATTTCCCAGGTTTCCATGCTGTTTTTTCATCGTGCGCATCGTAAGCTGCTTACACATCGGCAAAAGCTGGACAGCGCCCCGTAGCGGTTGTCCGCAACACTGCGATAGATGTAGCCAACAGTCAGCAAGTACCCAGATCATTAGTCCATGCCAACAAGGATGATGAGTTGAAGAAGGGTACGGGTTGGTGTTAAAAGTCTCGTCCGCAGGGTTAGGGTTGGGGCATCGACCTTCTGACCTCACTTCCTTTCTCCTTTCGTTTCTACTCCCACTCTCGCAACCAGGCACTCTTGTATTCACTATAGGCTCATGCCTCTACCTCCAAATCATCAGATGCGATGATTGATGACACCGATAGTCTCAACACAAGACAGTCCACGCCCGTTGCGACATTCTCCTCTCTCAACGGCCGTAAAAGTAAGTGCTACCACTTTCATTATCTTGCGGCATTCCAACACAAAAGACTTGACACAAAAGGCACAAACACGGAACACGGGTGAGACTGACAAGTACGATGCAACAATTCATTCATTCATTCATTGCTCAATCTGAAGGCGGACTGTAAGTCCTCTTCCAGTTGTAGCTTGTAACCCAAAGGGCCATTGTTGGACCTTTCTCCATTGCCAAAGAGCAAGAGATATGGCATGGTCCGGCAGTTAAAACACTGCACATCGACCTCAGAGGCCTTGCGCAACGCAGAAACTCAGCCGCAGGCGTCGGACGTCTTAGTTGTCAGACTCAACCTCAGACTTGACGACCTCGTCCTCATCCTCGACCTCAGCGACCTTACGCTTCTTGGCGGAGGCGGCCTTCTTGGCCTTAGGCTTAGCCTTACCCTTCTTGGGTGTCTCCTGCTCGGCCTCGTCCTCACCGTCCGGAGAGACGTCAGAAGCCTCGGTGATCTTCTTGGTCGGAGACGGGGTACCGGTCTTGTCCATGTTGATCTTGTACTTGGCTGGGAGACGGGAGAAGCGCTTGGAGGCCGCGCCCTTGGACGGGAGATCCAATTCGTCGGTCACCTTCTGCCAGTCGGGCTATGTGAGTGTCAGTGAGTGGACCCTGGGTAACCATAACACACGCTTTCGCTTTCGCCTTCGCCAGAGCACCATCGAGCTTTCGTTGAGGTGCTGCAGTGAGTGGAACTCGCGCGTGCAATGTCTCTTGCGCACAGAACCGGGAGGGATGGGAGCGCTTACAGTACCATCCAGTTGCTTGATGATGGTAAGGAGGAACTTGACATCTTCTTCGGCGCTGATAGCGCCCTTCGAAGGGGTACCTTTCGGAGGCATGGTGGTCAGGTTGGTTTGGTAGTCTTTGGGTGCGTGTGGAGAAGAGGCGCTGTCGTTGTGGACGGGTCGAGGCGGTGGAGGTGGTTGTTTTGGACTGGTGTGAGTGGGCGAGAGAAAGGAAGAGGTTGAGCGTTGGCAAACACACAGGCTGTGAAGGCACCGATTTGGAGCGAGCGACACCGGTGAGTGCGCGTGACCAATGGACCAGTAAGAATGCACCGTTGATGCGCGACAAGCCGCGCGGAACTCGCTCTTTTGCATTCACATGACAGCGTTGCAATCTCACAGTCCTGTGACGAGACCCGCTGCCTATAAGTTCTGGCCGCCACTTTTGCTTCGACATCCCCGGTTCTCTTCCTCCCTTACCGAACATTCCGACATCATACCAAACCACACCTCCTGTCTTCACACCTTCCTCCAGCAAGCACACGAACTCTACAGCATTCTCAAACTGCCGAAAGCACCCAACCCTTACCATGGCCACGTACGACTGGTCAATCGCGAAGACCGTTCTCACTGAGAATGAGAAGGACCGTATCGTCTGCCTCTCCATCAACCGCCGCCCGGACGGCACAGTAAGTGAAAGCGTCTTCCTGTAATCTCTACGATTGCTAACATCCACAGATCAACTGGGAGAAAGCCACCGCCGAGTTCGGAAGTGCGTCAGTAAACATCATGAAGACCTCGCACGGCAACACCCTCAGGAAGATCGAGAAGGCAGGCGGTAAGGTCGAAGGCGATGGCAACAGCAGTGTTGTTGCCACTCCGAAGAAGGCCAGCGGCAAGAAGCGCGTCGCCAGCCCAGGCGGAGACGAGGAGGAGACTCCTCCGGCTCCCAAGAAGGGACGTAAGAAGAAGGCGACCTATCAGGCTACCGTTGACTGTATGTACCATCACGACGTTTGCACTAGACGCATTGCACTGACATCTGCATAGCTGCTGAGGAGGATGCCACCAAGGACGAAGGCAGCAAGGACGACGTCGCCGCCGTCAAGACTGAGGTGGAGGGCTGATTCAAAGGCGAGACTGCAGCTTGAGCATTGTCTCGAGCCTGTATACCTATGATGACCAGCGAGCTACTCGTTGTGTGCGAAAGGAGTTCAGGATATTGAGATTGCTGCGATTTCCATCCAGAGAAGGTGGTGCTTTCGACCCCTTCCATTGAGCTTGAGCGATTAGATACCAATGAAACACATGCCTCTTCCATTCCATTTGAAGTATCTCGAAGTTCACACCTCACTATACCCACCCCTCGACATTCGCCTCACTCACATGAAAGCCAGCGGGAAAACCCGACGACAGCAAATGTCACATGTGTCACAAGCAAACAAACGCGCGCCACGAAAGCGACTTCGGACCTGTCAACATTCACATGCCAATGCCCTTCTAGGCAGACGTGGACCCACCTTTTCTTTCCCCAGTCCAATCCCTTCTCTTCACTTACAAAAGCTTCCCACCCAACCCTCGCAACCTTTCCACTTCCACCCAAACACCAACATACACCACCAAACCAAACCAACAAACACACCCACAGCCACCAACAATGGCACTCTCCTACCCGCTCGCCAAAGACCTCCTCACCGAGGTCGAGAAAGAGCGCATTGTCTGCACCTACCTCAACGCAACCGACACCAACGCCGTAAGTACCCAGCAAGAAAACCCCCCCTCTCCCCAAGTGAAGCGAAGGCAGCGGCAATGCAACGCAACACATCCCCTCCCTACCCCAGCACACAAAACCCTAGTCACCACCCCCTAACCCCTAGTCCCCAACCGCAGATCGAATGGGACAAAGCCGCCGCCGCCTACGGCTCGGCCTCCGTCGAGAGCTACAAGAAAGGCATGCAGAACTCCCTCAAGAAGATCAAGAAGGCCATGGACGATGGCGTTCAGCCTGCCGAGGGCAGCACTCCGGCCAAGGCTGCCAACAACAAGCGCGGCCGCAAGCGCA
>Ga0265797_10012837_pt1 | contig 10182 bp, 9 predicted proteins | sample P2T30metagenome_FD_192433 | JGI IMG/M metagenome (GOLD analysis project Ga0265797, IMG submission 192433) | Plant litter microbial communities from East Loma Ridge, Irvine, California - P2 T30 | ecosystem: Environmental > Terrestrial > Plant litter > Unclassified | place: USA: California... | reverse complement strand
AACGAACTGAAGGAGCCGCTGCAATAGGTGGTGGACGCCGTATCAAACCAGATGATGGGCCAGATGTTGGACCAGATGTTGGGCCAGGTCCTGGACCAGGTGTTGGACCGGGTGCTGAACCAGGTGCTGAACCAGGTGGTGGACGGGATGGTGAGGTTACTACTGGAACTGAGCCACGGGCACTAGGTGGTGGTCTAACTGGAGCAGGAGGCGGCGGTGGCGGTGGCGGCGCTCTTGGTGATGACGGTGGGCTGCGTGTCGAGGAGCTTGTAGAGGAGCTCTTGGAGGAGTTCTTGTCACTACCATTACGTCCACGACGATGGTCGCAGCAACAACACCATATCAGTAGTAGCAATATCAGTAGACCAAGAAATGCTCCAACGAACGCTCCTCCAATGACTATGCTAGATGGTCGCGCAAGAGTAGGGCTGACAGGGCCAGTTTCCTCGACGGCCGCTGCGGTGGGGGTCCAGCGGCGAGCAACGGCTGGAGACGCTTCAAGCACACAGACGACGTGCGCTTGCGATTGATCTGAGCATTCCAATGGTTGTGCTGTCAACCATGACTGTCTTTGAGGCGCAAGCTTGAGGGCGGGCATGTGGGAAGCCTAGTTCGCATCGTGATGAAGGCTGAAGCTACACAGCCTGCCCAAGGTACAAAGAAGCGCCGAAATGCGAAGGCTGGCTGCTATCGAGATACGACTGTGCCGCAAATCAAGGCGGGGCGTGGTTCAAACCGGTCAGTACACCCGGCGTTACGCTGAGCATCTGCATATCCGCTTGGCCCAGGTTGGGTATGCAGGCGAGCCATCATCCTTCAGCCCCCACCTCGCCGCAGCCCGGATGACTTCGTGCGGCCCGCAGAACGGCTGAGATCTCTTGCACATCGATAATGCGCCCGGATTGAGGAAGCACGCAAATATTCCCTCCTTATCTTGCGTGCCAAGTTACCAACACTTTGAGTATTGCGCCAGGTAGGGGTTCGATCGAACGAGCCTGACTTCGCACGACGACAGAACACTCGTAGACGGCGTCGCCACCTTTGGTCAAACGGTACAACGCATCTTTGGATTAATAATCAAGAACCGATACGGCGCGAAGACGAGTGAGGAGGAGTGGCGGAAGGCCCCTCTCCTGAAATGACGCTGGATGACCAAATCAACAAACTCATTTCTGAGGGGGAAGGACTCGAGATCAGAGCTGAAAATGAAGGTCAGACTCTGTACCCGGATATAATCACGATATGGGAGAAGGCAGTAGAGCTCGCCGAACAACACCACGGGAATCTTGGCCAAGAGACTTTAAACTTACGTGAGCGCCTGGCCGACAGCCTTACCAAGGCAGGGAAGTTCCACAGGGCGATATCGTGCGAACTGAAAAATGAGCACTGGACTCTCGAGCGTTACAAGCAGCTTCAGGGCCCTTCTCGTGCGATTAGCGCCCCAGCACAGGCCGCTAAAGCAAACCACCTGGAGGCTCAACGACGAGTTGCGAAGACCTACTTACTAAACAAAGACTATCCAAATGCGGTTCAAAGGTTCCAAGCGGTGGTCGACGATAAGACCACACCGAAGTCAGCGGTGCAAAGATGTATAGATCGAGTCGATCTGGCGTCGGCTATGTACGCGTCTGGTACAGATCGCGACATCATGGGAGCAATAAATCTCAATATAACGACCTTGCAAAGAGCGGAGGCGAGTCTAGGAAAAGACCACATCGAGTCCGTAAAAGTTAGATACAACCTGGGCCGAGAGTTGCGTGATCTGAAGAAGTACGACGATGCCCTGGAGAAATTTAGCCAGGTAGTCGACATCCTCCGTTTGAAATCATGTAAAGCCAGGTCGTCGCCTGAGTACCAAGATTATCTTGGAGACGCAGAGATCTCGCTCAAGAACTGCAAAACCAGAGTTGACCGACAGAAAGAAAAGGCAAGACGACAGGCTGCCTCGGCAGCGGAAGAAAGAAGACAGAAGGAGGAGGAGGTCAAAGCCCAGGAAGCCGAGAAGACGCGTCTACAAGAGGCTGCAGACCAAAAGGAGCAAGCTAAAGCACGGCAGCTGGCTGCCTCGGCAGCGGATCAGAGAAGAAGGAGAGAAGAAGAGCTCAGAATAAAGAGAGTTGAGGAAATTCGAATTCGAGAGGCTAAAGCCAGGGAAGAGGAGGCCGAGCGAAAACGGTCACGAGTGGAGAAAGCCCGACAACAGGAGGCTGAACGAGTACGGTTACAGAAGGCCCGACAAGAGGACGCTGAGCGAGTACGGTTACTAGAGGAAGAAAGAAGACGAAAACAGGATGAAGATGCAAAGAGGCAGGCAGCTAAGGAAGCGCATGAGCAAGCTATGAAGGTTCAACAGGAGGAAGCGAAAGAAACACAGGCTCGCAAGGTAAAAGACGAAGAAGAGAAAAAGCGGAAACAGGACGAAGACGCAAAGAGGGAGGCAGTTGAATTAGTACAGTTGCAAGAGGAAGAAGAGAGAAGACGAAAACAGAAAGAGGCTGCAAAGAAGGAAGCAGCTGAGAAGAAACGAGCTCGAGAGGCCAAAGACAGGCAAGAGGAGGCTGAGTCAGTACGGTTAAGGAAGGAGGAAGAGAAACGACTACAAGAGGACGAAGACGCAAAGAGAGAGGCCGCTGAGAAAGCGCGCCAGAAAGAGATGGAAGCCCAACAGGAGGAAGCAAGAAATGTACAAGCGCGCAAGGCAGAAGACGAGAGAAAACATGAAGAGTTTGCGATGCAAGCCACGCGCGATAGAGAGATGGCGGCCAAAAGGAAACAGGAAGAAGAGGCCAAGTCGATATTGCAACAACTCGATGCGCTTGCAGAAACTCTAAAAGGGCTCGAGACACGCAACAGCGAAGAGATGAATAACGCTAGTACTGCTGTTGAGGGACAAAGTACAACACCTGGAGAAGAATGTCTCCTCCAAACAGTGCTATCGGCAGAGTGTATTGCTCCGGAACCCACCGCAAAGTCCGAGGTTCCGGTTGAGAATCAGATGCTGGGATGCAGCAATCGATATCGGGTACGCACGACACAATCCGAGCCAACCGTGGAGCGATCTGCCGAGACGGAGAACGTGCTTGCAAAAGACCATATAGTCCGCACCTCGATGTCCTGGTTAGGGAGGCAGACGATGCAGTTTGTTGACCTGCTCGTTCCAACAACTCCGCCTTGGGCCTCAACGCCCACCTTAAACACCCCGGAGTTTGTTGCATTGATGGAAGGATCAAAACGAGAAAAGAGCATGTCTGATGCTCAACCTTCGATCGAAACGCAACCTGAGCCTCATGTGCGATCCGAATCTGTTCCAGTCATCCGCGCAAAGATATTCGAGGCTGAGAGAAGAGATGCTTGCGTGCCTGGTGGATGGCATCACGATTTTGATGAACCAGGGCCCGTTTCCAAAGTGAGGAAAGTGCGTTCCAACGACCTATTGAGCAAAGGTAGCTTGCGAGTATTAGAGACGGGAGACGCAAAACACAAGCGTGCCTCATCCGTTGGCGATTTGAAGAGAAGCGTGCCCACATCGCTTGTTACCCCCATCATAAATTGGACTGCTCAAGAGTAAGTGTTGCGATACTTTGTGTGTAGAACATCTCATTAATGACGCATAGTGAGGTCATTGCCGACAGTTGGTTCGAGAACCTGCGCAATCATGCACACGTCTTGCTAGACAGGTACCAAGATGACTCCTTCAAGCAGAAGAAGACCGAGCGACGTGTAAAGATCGCCGTACTCGACAGTGGAGTTGCGAAGAGCACTTCTCGAGGCCCAGTTCCGCCGCTGATGAAGAGTCCACGAGTGAAGCTAGGGAAGCAACTGGATCCGGCCCTGCCCTGGAACTGCGATAGCAAAGGCCACGGTACCCATGCCGTTGGTGTAATCCTCACTGTCTGTCCATACGCAGATGTGTATGTGTACAGGGTCTGCGAAGGTAACGAGGCGATCGACAGAAAGTACGTGGCGGAGGCCATCAATGACGCTGTCGAGAAGAAGAAGGTCGACATCATCAGTATGAGTCTAGGCTGGAACGAGGACAGTGATTACGAACTTCGAGCGGCGATTAGACGTGCTAGAGCTAGCAATGTTCTACTCTTCGCGGCGAGCTCAAACGAAGGCATCCGAACGAAAGCCGGCATGTCGTATCCAGCTCGAGCTTTGGAAGTTATCGCCGTCGATGCAGCAGATGTTCATGGTAACCCGTCCAAGTTCAATCCTCCACAACTCAGCCACAAAGCCAGATTTACTGCCCTGGGCGAAGCAGTAAGGTCCACGTACCCTATACACCTTCCTTCTGAGGATCCGGAGGAGGGGTGGAAGAGAATGGTAGGAACATCCTGTGCCACTCCCATCGCTGCCGGCATTGCGGGACTAGTACTGGAATTTGCCCGTCAACGGCCGCTTTGCTTCGAGCCTGCTATCGAAGCCTACCTAAGGTCCGTAGAGGGTATGAGGCTAATCTTGACGAGATGTCTATCGCGCAAGTTTGCGGAAAGCTCGCCCTTCAACCACCTGGATCCGACGAATTTGTTTCGTTGCGACGAAAAATTTAATGACGGAGGTGGCTTTTTCGAATATGGGTCTCCGCGACTGGAAGCAGCGGGCCAGATCGTGTTGAAGCTGAAAGAAGAGTTCTCATCAGACATAGGGACGCAAATGGCGACGGAACTCCATAGAGTGTGGGCCAGAGGCGCTCAGAGCAGGACAGAGGAAGATTGAATGATGTTGGTTGTTCCAAGGAGCAGTGAAAACCACGAGGAAGGGTCCAACGCGTTCGGAACGCGCTAGCGGCCCTGGCACGCGTCATTGCGTAGGGAAGGTCCTTGTACTACTACAGCGTCTAATTTAAGCTCAAAACGATGGTTTGGTACAATACACCACCTCAAAACATTCGCTTCCTACAAATCTTCATCTGCACTGATGGGATATGTAGGATAACACCGGCGCTGTTGCGACCCAATATCATGATGCACGATGCGGAACTGAGTCAGGCACCCGCCGTCGCAGCTACCTACGTGGCACCTCAGAACTGCTCGAGCCAAGATTCCCACTTACGAAGACCACCAACACCGCTGCATAGCTGACGTAGAATTAGCTGTCGAAAATGGAATATAGACCTTTATACTTACGCGGCCGTGGCTGCGAAGACCTCGGATCGCTTCGCAGCAGTGAAGATACTAACGCTCCCAGCGAACAACAACATGAATACGCCGATCATGATTAGTTTCGTTGTGGGGTTGTCGACATAATACAGAACCAGAATTGCGACGAAGAGCAGGACGACCGCGATGATGACACTGACGATTGTCACAAACCTCGCGATTCTCTTTTCTGGAACGTAGGCCATACCATTCTCTCTTCTCTCTGCCTTCGCACTCTACATCAGCTCATTTTTAGGGCAGTAGGAACTGGGTTGTACGCACCAGAAAGAGGACTGGAAGATATTGCTGCACGAACGTAGTGACACGGTCTTCGTGCGCGGGTTGTTTTAGGAGAACCAGATCATCGTTTGTTTCATACAGGGTAGCACTATGGCCCCCAAAGATCGAATCTCGGTGATTTGCAACCTTGTTGAAGCGCGTTGAGGCATGACGAACGGCGTCAAAGGTGCGTATTGGAGGTGGTCCAAGTTGCGCTAGTTGGCTTTCGAATAGCAGTGCCTGTCCTTGGGCAATTGTCAGCGCGTTACGTCAAAGTCTGAAATGGCACCAGACATTACTGTACTCTTTCATCTTCATCCGTATAGTTTCCATGAGATCCATCCGCTTCCGTTGTTTTTCGTTCATAGGATCCTTTGCAGAGTCTCTGAACGCCTCCCAGTTCATAGCACATCTTCCGGTAGCCAGGTCATTATTCTCGTAGCTCCGATCTTCGCTGTCCAGTTCTTCCTAACAAGTAGCAGTATCAGTACATCATTAAGTGTGGATTAGACTCGTTCCTTATGCACCTGCATAGCCTCAAGTTCAACGAGCTCGCTCTGCAGGTAGAGCAGATTGCGCACAGCAAGCTTATTAAAACGCTTGAACACTAGAGACGTCCGATCCGGATCGCTCGAGATAGTCTCTGCGAGCGATGGGTATCCATCCAAAGGCTGCACAACGCTGCGATTTCGTTCTAGATCAACAGCGAGATTTGAGGTGGGCATTGTGCAGTTTTGGAGGATTACTGTGACGGGACGGCGCGCAGGTCAATCACATCCTGATTCTGCCTCGCCCAGTGACCGGTGAAGAACCCTGCATCCCCTATTCCATATTAAGTGACTTGACAGCCAGCCACCAATTTCGCCCACAGAAGCAGAATTCTTTGGTCTCATTCCTTCTATTTCCAAAATCTATGGGCGTCTTCATTACTGGACGTGATACTAACGGTGCAGTACCGTTGTTCAACCTGTCAGCTTTGACGTTTAGGCTACCTACCTCATCACCTCTCAAAACAGCCCCGCCTAGACATGATCGCCCATGATATATTTGGATACATGATCATCACATCGCTTCAACGCAGGCCGGAATCGGTATCCGATCGCTCTGATCCGCTGCACTGGATCACGCAAATCTACAATGAAAGCTTGATAGGCGCAGAATATACAGGTACCAGGCTGTTGGAGGACAGATACTCATGTCTGCCTTCGGTGGGCTGGTATCAAGATTACCTCGCATACCGTGAAGATCTGGGGGTTGACTCTAGCAACGGTCAAGGCTCGACCAACTGGGATTCGGATACGCACACGGCAGACAGCATTCACTCTTATCGATGGGATGCAGATGAATTCCGATTCTTGACCAATGGTCCAAAATGCGTCTTGGAATCGGAGTTTCAACGCCCATTTTACGATATGGCACATCCCAATCAATTCGGCTCACCAGACTTTGCTGTCGATGGCTTAACGGACATCGATCATGGCTTAATGGAAGAGGGGTTCTCTGAATGGCTTGACGATATCGAATTACTCATTGAAGGAGTCAAAGACTGCAAATCACACCGGGCGCAGGCTCGTGCGGTTGAAGAAAGTACACAAAATCGTTCATCAGAAGAGCTGGCTGGAGCGACTGCCATTGACCCTCAAACTAAGGGACGCAGAAGGGGTCTTCCGTTACTTCTTGAAGCTCATGGTCGATTACAAGAGATCATGACTTGCTATGACACTGGAACGCACGACAATCACATGTCCTATGCGAAAGCAATTGAGTTAGGCTATACCGTCATTCACAATCCCGATATCGAACCACGTTTCCAGCTTCCTAACGGAACTTCTATCACAGCTGTGGGCCACGTAAATGTGGCAGTCCAATTCGCCAAGCATGTAGGTCCAGAACCGACCTCGATGACCTGCCGGTTCAATGTCTTCAAAAATCTCGCACTGCCCGTTCTTATCGGCATGACTTTCCTTCAGGCCACCCAAACAATCACCAGATACACATCACGCATGGTATACTTACCGATGACGTGGAAACGTTCGCTACGTCTGTGTGCACTAGGAAGTGCAACCAACCAAGTTTCGTGCATCGTCGATGGTCGAAGAGTTTCTGCAGCCGCAGACACCGGATCAGAAATCGCCCTGATCAGTAGCAAGTATGCTAGGAAACGGAGAGTTCACATCAAGCATAGCTGCGAAGAGCTTGAATTAGCTGACGGCTCACTCGTATATACAAGTGGGTTTGCGGATTTGATGATCCACGTCTTGGACCTCAACGGTTGGGGAAAGGGAACAAAAACGAAAGTGGTCCGCTTCCATATCCTGGAAAACCTACAATTCGACGTGCTTCTAGACGAAGGCGTCATCGACGAATTGAACATCTTCCAGGACGGCCTCGCCACCATCATGTCTGCTGCATCCGGGATTATGCCCAGCTTGGCTCCTATCGTCCACTTGCGGTCTTTGGAAGCCTCTCTTGCACAGGCGAGCGACAGATTAATCGAAAAGGCTAAGGAACTGAATGCCTCGTTCTTTTCGAAGCCAATTTCGATATTCGCAAAGGCAAACTCGGTTGTTTCAGGTAAGAGTAAGCCACTCTTCTTCTTACTACTGCCCCTTCTGACAAGCCACAGCGAGCTCAACGGGACAAAACGATGCTACATCGCAGACTCGAGTCAAAGAGATCCCTGCTCTGATCAGTCAGCTAGATCAAGCAGAAAACCGCCGGCTTGATCAGATAGAGAGAAGAGGTGCATCTGCTGCGGATAATGCACAAAAGGAACGGTATGAACTTGAACGGACAAAGCTTTTGGTCGAATTGCGGGGCTTGAACAGGGCACAAGGGCCTTGAACCGCCCGCACTCCTGCGACTTGTGCAGAATGTAATTGGAATACCAATCTCTAGATCCCAATATGGCTTTTTTAGATAGTCGCACGTATGCTTACCGCCGCCCATTCAGCATCCTCCCCTCCTCATCCCCCTCCTCCAGATCACTCAACTCAAACTCCTCCGCATTCCTCAAACTCTCCTCATCCCCCTTAACCTTCCCCCAGCCCTTCTCATCCGCGGGATTAGGAAACGGCTCCGCACACCCCCGATTCCTCAGCGCAGGATAATACCTCCTATACGTGTAATGCGCCACAGCCATACCCAGCACCGACCCTACACTAACATCATAAACATCATGCCTATAGTCTTCACAACGAGAAATCGCAATAAGCGCTGCGCCAAGCAGGGGTGCGAGAGCGAGGAGGACGCGGGCGAGGTCGGCGCGTGGGCGGTAGACGTGGCATTGGCCTGCGATGAAGAGGGCGAGGTAGCCGAGTCCGCTGAAGGAGAAACTGCTATGTCCGCTTGGGAAACTGCGCCACCCGTCGTGTAAAACGTGATGATTCGTTTCGGTGCAGACGTCAAAGGTGACGAGTTGGTGTGCGGGCGTGCCAGGAGCGGGTTTGCATCGAGCGATGAGATCGGGACGAGGACGACCGACGGCGTTCTTGATCACATCCGTTATGAACATGGTGAGGATCATGCTGATGAACCAGCCGAGGATTGTAACGTGCGCTTTGTGCGTTCCGGGGCGCAGGACAAGGGCCCAGGCGATGAGGACGCCGAGGGGCACGGCGCCGGCGTAGATGAAGAGCCAGGAGACGGGGACGCGTTCGTGTTCTGCGTGGGGGTAGTTGATGGCGAGGTTGTCGAGGAAGAACATGCGGTGGAAGGGTTCGGCGAGGAATTGTATCTGTGCCTAGTTTGTCAGTCTTGCTTTCTTGTTGAAACCTTGAGGGTTCATTCTGGTATTGTGATTACGCACCAGTATGTACCCGCATACTAAGATGGCAATGCCAACATAATCCGAGGCATACGAGCGCTGCAGATGTGTGTTAGCTATCTCTGTCCATGCGTAAACCACGCCTCATTATGAATTCGCTCACCTGCCAGAAGCGCGCGGCCGCGCCGAGGAAACCAGGCGAATTCAACAGCTCATTGGAATTGAGCCTGTGTGTTGGAGCAGGCATGGTCGCGTGGTCAGCACGCGCGCATGGTAGTCGAGGTTTGGCAAGCGTCTTCGGAGGTGTGTGTTCGACTCCGCAAATGCAGGGAGAAACGCGCTAGTGGGGGCGGCTTGCGTCACTCAGGGTACACGCCTAACGTAAAACACCATGCACCGTCCCTAGACTATATCCATCTCGAATTCCACAATGACTATGCAAGACACAAACCATCCCATCTCAATACTTTCCTGCTAACAACATCAATACGTAGAAGCCAACATACCCAGCCTCCCCCCATCAACCACAACCACACTCCCATTCAAATACCCCCCAGCCCTTCCCGCCATCCACAAAACCGCGCCCGCAATGTCCTCCTCCTTGCCCGTCCTGCCCTCCGGTACAACACTCCTATCCACCTCCCCATTGGGTCCCTTCTCCAACGACCCAATAATGCCCATCGCGAGCTCTGACGGGAAAATGCCCGGCGCAAGTACATTACAACGGATACCGTAAGGCACAAACGCCGTAGCCAGCATCTTGGTCATATGCGTAACAGCCGCTTTACTGCTATTGTAAGCGAATGACGCGCCGGGTAAACGCGAGAAACCGCCGATACTCGATGTCGTTATAATTTGAGAACGGACGTCAGCGTGCGCGGTTTTCCTGCTGTTTCCCGCGTCGAGGAGCGTGAGGAAGGACAGCGCCGTATAATATACCGCCGTGTTGTTCACCGCATACGTGTTGGTAAAGTCGGCCATGGGCGTCTCGAGCGC
>Ga0265797_10012836_pt1 | contig 10182 bp, 9 predicted proteins | sample P2T30metagenome_FD_192433 | JGI IMG/M metagenome (GOLD analysis project Ga0265797, IMG submission 192433) | Plant litter microbial communities from East Loma Ridge, Irvine, California - P2 T30 | ecosystem: Environmental > Terrestrial > Plant litter > Unclassified | place: USA: California... | reverse complement strand
TTGCCTGGGAAAATTTTATGGAAGATGTTGCTCAGGATACCCACGGGACCCTCCTTTTCTGGTGATTGTTTTCGGATATTGTTTGCCATATAGCCCAGTGCAACGGCCAGGGCGGCGCCCCCGGCAGCCTTGATCAGCGTCGGATGCTCGGCATAGAAGTCGCTCATACGATCGACAATGCCGGGGTTTTGCTGTTGCGCTTTTTCAGCCAGTTCTTGCACTTGCTCAGGCGAGACCTGCGCGGCCTGCTCCGGCGTCACTTGCGTAGGCACACTGTTGCCAAAGATTTTGCTCAGTGCGCCGCCCGCGACCGACGACAATACGCCGCCGCCGGCGCCACCCAGCAAGCTGGTGAGCATGCCGGCGCGCTGGTTCTGGTCGCTCTGGCCGAACAGCTGGCTGACCATTTGCGGGAAGGGTGGTGTCTGGTCCGAGCGCAGCGCGCTGGCGATGCCCTGGGCGACGCTGGCCCGGGGCGCGTTTTGCGCCACCTGGTCGAAGTCGTCGGCAGCCTTGCCGCCCGCGTTGGCGGCGCCTGCACCGCCGAGATACTGCTGCAACAAATTACCTAAATCAAAAGCCATGTGGTCTCCTGCTCCGTGAATCCGGGAATGGATGACCAGCGTAGGCCGTTAATCGGTAGCGCTCTGTTCGATGACGAACCCCCAGAACGTCCGGCGCCAATTTGCCAGCTAGACATGTGCCCTCAGCGGGCAGTAAGCTGACGGAATGCCCTATCTCGCGCTCGTCGTCTTCCTTGTCCTGTACCTGTTTGCCAGCCTGGCGTGGAGCATGTCGCAGATCGTCGGCGCCGCCTATCTCGTCACCAGCCTGACCTGCTTCGTGGCCTACGCGATGGACAAGTCGGCCGCCCGCGCAAGCAGCTGGCGCACGCCCGAAGCGACGCTTTTGCTGCTGGGCCTGATCGGCGGCTGGCCCGGCGCCGTGCTGGCGCAGCAATGGTTGCGGCACAAGACCAGCAAGCAATCGTTCCAGTGGAAGTTTCAAGCGACGGTGGCACTGAACCTGGGCATGTTTGCCTGGCTCGCCTACCGTTTCGCGCAACCGGCGGCGTCGTGAAGAACAATCCGGGGTGGCCCTATCCGCGCATCCTCGCGCACCGTGGCGGCGGTACGCTCGCGCCCGAGAACACCGTTGCCGGCCTGCGCTGCGGCATGGCAGCGGGCTTTCGGGCGATCGAATTCGACGTCATGCTGGCGCGCGACGGCGTCCCGGTGGTGCTGCATGATCCTGGCCTGGGGCGCACCGTGCGGGGCAGCGGCAGCGTGTTCGAACACGATGCATCGGAACTGGCCGCGATGGACGCCGGCAGCTGGTTCGGGCCCGCGTTCGCAGGCGAGCCGGTGCCGCTGTTCGACGCGTTTGCCCGCTTGTGCAAGGCCCACGGCATCTGGATGAATATCGAGATCAAGCCGGCGCCCGGCTACGAGCTGGAGACCGGCCGCACCGTAGCGCAGATGACGGCCGCGCTGTTTGCCGACGAGCTCGCATCCGGCGACCCGGCCGCGGCGCCGTTGCTGTCGTCGTTCAGCGACGTGGCGCTGGCGGCCGCGCGTGCGGCGGCGCCGACGTTGCCGCGCGCCTGCCTGATCAGCGCGCTCGGCGCCGATTGGCAGGCGCGGGCGGCGGCGCTCGATGCGCACGCCATCCATACCAACCACCTGCACCTGAGCCAGGCACAGGCCCGCGCCGTAAAAGACGCGGGTTACGGCCTGTTCTGCTACACCGTCAACGACGCGGGCCGCGCGCGCGAATTGCTGGGCTGGGGCGTCGATGCGTTCTGCACCGACCGCATCGACCTGATCTCGCCCGATTTCGCCTGACGCCAAGCGCACAATATATTTACAAGTTGGCCTCAAGAATAATGTAGTTGTTGACGTTAAGAAATGACGATCACCCTGACAGGGTTGCCGCCATGGCACTTTCCATCACCACCAACACGCTATCGCTCAGTACGCAGCGCAATCTGCGCGCGCACGACACCGAACAGGCCCGACTCATCGAGCGCCTGGGTTCCGGCATGCGCATCAACCGCGCAGCCGACGATGCGGCCGGCCAGGCGATCACCACACGCCTGACGTCGAACTTGCGTGGCGCGAGCCAGGCCATGCGCAGCCTCAGCGACGCCACCTCGATGCTGCAGGTGGCCGATGGTGCCATGGCAAGCGTCACCGACACCCTGCAGCGCCTGCGCGAACTGGCGGTAGCGGCCGGCAATGGCAGCTACACGGACGGCGACCGCGGCGCGCTCCAGAAAGAAGCACAGGAACTGCTGAAACACATCACGCAGGTCGGCGCCGACACCCGCTTCAACGGTGAACAATTGTTTTCGCAGGACACTGTCAGCATCGGTGGCGATGAGCGCCGCCGCGCCGTCCTCGACGGGCTGCAATCTGGCTGGCTCAGTTCGGCCGAAGACATGATCAAGCAGCACTACGGCCTGATGGGCGACGGCGCCAAACTTACCGTCAACCTCGACACCACGGATGGCGCCTACAACGTGCTCGCCTCGGTGTCCGGCACCACGTCCGGCGGCAAGATGAGTAATTTGCACCTGAATCTCGACATGGCCGACTTCGGCAGCGCCGCCACGCCGGACGGCGGCAGCGCGCCGCTCTACAGCGACCGCATCGTCGCCCATGAAATGGTGCACGCCGTGATGGGCCGTACGATGAATATGGGCGCGCTGCCGCAATGGTTCGTCGAAGGCACGGCTGAACTGATCAATGGCGCCGACGAACGACTGGCCGGCGCCGGCAGCATGGCGGGCGTGGTGGCCACCATCGCCGGCGGGGGCTTCTCGTACGAAGGCGGGTATGCCGCCAGCCGCTACCTGCACGACCGCATGAAAGACCTGGGCGTGGAGGGCGGCATCAAGGGCGTCATGCAATACCTGAACAATAACCAGTCCGCCAATCTCGACCAGGCGCTCAATGCCGTCTCAAAAGGCGTGTACACCAGCAACGCCGCCTTCCTGGCCGACTTCGGCGCCAACGGCGAACAATTTATCAGTACAAAAATGAATCTAACCAATGCCGACACCGGCGCTATCGGTGGTTTCGACGCCGACGGCGGCGCCGTGCGCGACGCCCGCGCGGTCGTGCCCGCGAGCGGCACCAATAATGCCGCGGACGGCCTGGCCGGCTTCAAGGTCGTGTATCCGGACGAAGGCGGCGCTTCCGGCGTGCGGCGCGTGCAGGTGCAGGCCGGCGATGATGCCGGCGACCTGATCGACCTGCAATTCTCGTCGATGAACGCGCGCGCGCTGGGCCTGGCCAATCTCGACATGACGCGCTCGACTGTATCGCTGCTGTCGATCGACCGGGCGCTGGAATTCGTGAACGAGCAGCGCGTGCGCACCGGCGCGTCGAGCAACCGCCTCGACCTGGCCGCCAGCGCGCTGGAGACGAGTTCGCAGAACATGCAGGCGGCGCGCTCGCGCATCCAGGACACGGATTACGCCAGCGACACGGCCCGGCTGACGCGCTCGCAGATCCTGCAGCAGGCAGCGTCGGCGATGCTGGCGCAGGCCAACGGCCAGCCGCGCTCGGTCCTGAACCTGCTGCGCTGACAGCGCCGCGCACGGCAGGTGTCAATATCGGCGTGCCGATATTTGAATGAGGGAGCTAGGCTATAATCGTTCCTTTACTGGCACGCTGCCTATTCACGCCCAACGATCAGACATGAAATCCTCCGACATTCGCGAAAAGTTCCTCAAGTTCTTTGAATCCAAAGGCCATTCCATCGTGCGTTCCAGCCCGCTGGTGCCGGGCAACGACCCGACCATGCTGCTGACCAATAGCGGCATGGTGCAGTTCAAGGATGTCTTCCTGGGCCTGGATTCGCGCCCGTATTCGCGCGCCACGTCCGTGCAGCGCTGCGTGCGCGCCGGCGGCAAGCACAACGACCTGGAAAACGTCGGCTACACCGCGCGTCACCATACGTTCTTCGAAATGCTGGGCAACTTCAGCTTCGGCGACTATTTCAAGCGCGACGCGATCCAGCTCGCCTGGGAACTGCTGACCAAGGTGTACCTGCTGCCGGCCGAAAAGCTGACCATCACCGTCTATTTCGAGGATGACGAAGCCTACGATATCTGGGCCAACGAGATCGGCGTGCCGACAGAGCGCATCATCCGTATCGGCGACAACAAGGGCGCACGCTACGCGTCGGACAATTTCTGGCAGATGGCCGACACCGGCCCGTGCGGTCCGTGCACCGAAATCTTCTACGACCACGGCGCCGACATCTGGGGCGGTCCACCTGGCTCGGCTGAAGAAGACGGCGACCGCTTCATCGAAATCTGGAACCTCGTGTTCATGCAGTTCTATCGCGACGAGTCCGGTTCGCTGACCCCGCTGCCAAAGCCGTCGATCGACACCGGCATGGGCATGGAGCGCCTGGCCGCCGTGCTGCAGAACGTGCACAGCAACTACGAAATCGACCTGTTCCAGAATCTGATCAAGGCCGCCGCGCGCGAAACCGCCGCGCCGGACCTCGACAACAATTCGCTCAAGGTCATTGCCGACCACATCCGCGCCGCATCGTTCATGATCGTCGACGGCATCATCCCGAGCAGCGAAGGCCACGGCTACGTGCTGCGCCGCATCGTGCGCCGCGCGCTGCGCCACGGCCACAAGCTTGGCCAGACCAAGCCATTCTTCTACAAGCTGGTCGCCGACCTCGACATCGAGATGGGCGAAGCCTACCCGGAACTGCGCAGCGCCAAAGAGCGCGTGGCGCAAGTGCTCAAGGCCGAAGAAGAACGTTTCGGCGAAACGCTCGAAAACGGCATGAAGATCCTCGAAGCCCAGCTGGCCAAGGATCCGAAGAACCTCGACGGCGGCACTGCCTTCACGCTGTACGACACCTACGGCTTCCCGCTCGACCTGACGGCCGACATTTGCCGCGAACGTGGCATCACGCTCGACGAAGCCGGCTTTACCGCCGCGATGGAGCAGCAAAAGAAAACCGCGCGCGCCGCCGGCAAGTTCAAGATGGCCGCCAACGTCGACTACGCGGGCGAAAAGACGAAATTCGTCGGCTACGATTCGCTGGCCCACAACACGCACGTGCTGGCGCTGTATGCCGATGGCGTGAAGGTCGATGAACTGACCGCCGGCCAGGCCGGCATCGTGGTGCTCGACACCACGCCGTTCTACGCCGAATCGGGCGGCCAGGTAGGCGACCAGGGTCTCATTGGCGACGGCGCGATCCGTTTCGAGGTTGAAGACACGCTCAAGATCCAGGCCGACGTGTTCGGCCACCACGGCGTGCTGCGCGAAGGCACCCTGAAGGTCGGCGCGACGGTCGATGCGCAGGTGGACACGGCCAAGCGCGCCCGCACGATCCGCAATCACTCGGCAACGCACCTGATGCACAAGGCGCTGCGCGAAGTGCTGGGCACGCACGTGCAGCAAAAAGGTTCGCTGGTCGATCCGGACAAGACCCGTTTCGACTTCAGCCACCCGCAGGCATTGTCGCTCGATGAGATCACGCAGGTCGAGGCGATCGTCAATCGCGAGATTCTCGAGAACCACGCGACGCAATCGCACAATATGACGTTCGACGACGCGGTCAAGCACGGCGCCATGGCGCTGTTCGGCGAGAAATACGGCGATACCGTGCGTGTGCTCGACATCGGCACCTCGAAAGAGCTGTGCGGCGGCGTCCACGTGACCCGCACCGGTGACATCGGCCTGTTCAAGATCGTGTCGGAAGGCGGCGTTGCCGCCGGCATCCGCCGCATCGAAGCGGTCACGGGCGAAGGCGCGCTGGCACTGGTGCAATCGATCAACCGCAAGCTGATCGAAGCGGCCAGCGCACTGAAAACCAATCCTGACGAACTGACCAGCCGTATCGGCCAGGTGCAAGAGCAAGTCAAGCTGCTCGAGAAAGAAGTCGCTGCGCTCAAGTCGAAGCTGGCCTCGGGGCAGGGGGACGAGCTGATCGCGCAAGCCATCGACGTGAACGGCATCAAGGTGCTGGCCGCAACGATGGAAGGCGCCGACGTGGCAACCCTGCGCGAAGCGATGGACAAGCTCAAGGACAAGCTGGGCACTGCCGCCATCGTGCTGGCCAGTGTGCTCGATGGCAAGGTCAGCCTGATCGCGGGCGTGACCAAGGACGCCACCGGCAAGGTCAAGGCCGGCGAACTGGTCAACTTCGTGGCCCAGCAGGTGGGCGGCAAGGGCGGTGGGCGTCCGGACATGGCGCAGGCCGGCGGTACCGACCCATCGGGCTTGCCAACGGCGCTGGCCGGCGTGGCTGGCTGGGTGGGTGAACGCGCGTAAGCCGGGTTCTGCCGAATAAAACGCCGCCTCTCCGGGCGGCGTTTTTTATTGCTTTATTACTATTGCCCTCATAGAATCGTGCAAGAACGTTAACCTTCATCAAGGCGATCATGCTGATATTTCGGGCTCTGGTAACGGGTATGCTGGCAACGGTGGTGTCTGTGGCGCAGGCCCAGATGCCGGCGAAAGACACGGTCAAGGGCGGCAAGGATCATCCGCTGCTCACGCGCTTCGAGGGCGCGAAGCTGGTGGGCTACGAGGTCAAGCAATTCGACGAGGCCACGCTGCCGGCAGGCAAGCGCGCCCGCATCGCCGGCAAGTGGGGCTTCGAGAAAACCCTGCGCCTGGAAGGCAAGTACACCCGTATCGCCTACGTCTATCCCCAAGACCGTTCGTCGCTCGAAGTCCTGCGCAACTACCAGGCGGCGCTGGAAAAGGCCGGTATGAAGAGCGCGTTTGCCTGCGTCAAGGAGACGTGCGGCGAGGATTTCGGCGACTTCTTCCAGCAGCAGCGGGTCGGCAACAACTTCATCGAGGGCGGCGAGGCGGCATACTCGCCCTTCAACTACGGCCGCAATGACAACCGTTATCTGCTCGCGTCGGGTGCCCGGCCCGACGGGTCCGCGCTCACGGTCGCCGTGTACGTGGTCGATCCGGTCAAGGGCAAGCTGGGCGGCGTGTATCTCGACATCGTCGAAGGCAAGCCGATGGAAGGGGGCAAGGTGGCCGCCAACCTGAACGCGGCCGACATGGCCAAAGGCATCGCGACAGACGGCAAAGTGGCGATCTACGGCGTTTATTTCGACACCGGCAAGGCCGACGTCAAGCCAGAATCGGCGGCGGCGCTGGCAGAGATGGCCGCCATGCTCAAGCAATCCCCGAAGCTCAAGGTGTTCGTGGTCGGCCATACCGACAACCAGGGCGCCGTGGCCCAGAACCTGGCGCTGTCGCAACGGCGCGCCGAATCGGTGGTCGGGGCATTGGCCGGCACCTACAAGATCGATGCCGCACGGCTTAGTCCAAAGGGCGTGGCGGCGTACGCGCCACTGGCGTCGAACCGCGCCGAGGCGGGCCGCCAGCAGAATCGGCGGGTTGAACTGGTCGAGCAGTAAGCGCTGACCCCGGGCGCAGACACCGCGACGTTTTATTCCGCCAGCTTGCCGGAACGTCTATTGCGCGCGCCGTTTTGGACCACATCTTGTCGGCATGATGCACCGCCACAGTGCTTTTTCGTGAACATCCAGTACAGATTTGGTGTAAGTTCGTCAAGCATTTAACACCGGGTTGCAGTCTCGCAACAATGTGTGACTATTTTGGTGCGGTGCGTCATACTGTTCGAATTGGAGTAGTATTCGAGTTCCAGCACCATCCTACTGATCAGGAATGCGATGAGCGACATCATTTTCGACACCGACACCGACACCATGGAATTCCAGAGAGATCTGGATGCGCGGGGGCTCAATTGCCCGTTGCCCATCCTGAAAGCGAAGAAGGCGCTCGCCGAAATGGAGAGTGGCCAGGTGCTGCGCATTGTGGCCACCGACACTGGTTCCGTGCGCGACTTCCAGGCATTTGCCAAGCAAACCGGCAATGCCCTGCTTGCCCACACCTTCGAGCACGGCGAGTTCACTTTTCTGATGCGCCGCAAGTAATCCAACCGACCTTGTTGCGCCTGTCGACACAGTGCGCGCATTGTTGTGGCGGGGCCTGCGCCCCGCCTGTCTCCCCCGAACCCATGACAGACCGAGCACTTTAGGTGATTTCCTCTACTAAAAAATCGCACGCTCGTGCTTTAATTTGGCCCGTTGCCCCGATTTCTCTTATAATCTGAGCCACTTTAGTCTGTCTCCATCTCATTTTAAAAGGCACCCTATGAAAGTCCTGGTACCCGTCAAACGCGTGGTCGACTACAACGTCAAGGTTCGCGTCAAGTCCGACAACAGCGGTGTGGATATCGCCAACGTCAAGATGTCGATGAACCCGTTCGACGAAATCGCGCTGGAAGAGGCGACCCGCCTGAAAGAGGGCGGCAAGGTTACTGAAGTGGTGGCAGTGTCGATCGGCGTGCCCCAGTGCCAGGAAACCCTGCGCACCGGCCTGGCGATCGGCGCCGACCGCGCCATCCTGGTCGAGACCGCAGGCGACACCGAGCCGCTGGGCGTGGCCAAGATCATGAAAGCGCTGGCCGACAAAGAGCAGCCACAGCTGATCATCCTGGGCAAGCAGGCGATCGACGACGATTCGAACCAGACTGGCCAGATGCTCGCCGCGCTGCTGGGCTGGCCGCAAGCGACGTTCGCGTCGAAAGTGGTGCTCGACGACGACAAGGTCACCGTGACCCGTGAAGTCGACGGCGGCCTGGAAACCGTGGCGCTCAAGCTGCCTGCGGTCATCACCACCGACCTGCGCCTGAACGAGCCGCGCTACGTGACGCTGCCGAACATCATGAAGGCCAAGAAAAAGCCGCTCGAGACGATCAAGCCGGACGACCTGGGCGTGGACGTGGCGCCGCGCCTGAAAACCCTGAAAGTTGTCGAGCCTGCCAAGCGCTCGGCCGGCGTCAAGGTGCCCGATGTCGCGACGCTCGTGCAGAAGCTGCGCACTGAAGCCAAAGTCATCTGAGCTGTCTGTCGTCACTTAAAGAATAGGAATCAACATGGTCGCATTAGTCATTGCTGAACACGACAACGGCTCCCTGAAGGGCGCTACCCACCACACCGTGACCGCAGCCGCCCAGTGCGGTGGCGACGTGCACATCCTCGTCGCCGGCGCCAATTGCGGCGGCGCCGCCGAGGCCGCCGCGCAGATCGCGGGCGTGTCGAAAGTGCTGGTCGCCGACGCGCCGCACTTCGCCGACGGACTGGCCGAGAACGTGGCCGAGCAGATCCTGGCGATCGCCGGCAGCTACTCGCACATCCTGGCGCCAGCCACCGCCTACGGCAAGAACATCCTGCCGCGCGTGGCTGCCAAGCTCGACGTCGCACAGATCTCCGAAATCACCAAGGTCGACTCGCCCGATACGTTCGAGCGCCCGATCTACGCCGGTAACGCGATTGCCACCGTGCAGTCGAGCGACAGCGTGAAGGTCATTACCGTGCGCGGCACGGCGTTCGACTCCGCCGCCGCTGGTGGTTCGGCCGCCATCGAAGCCATCGCTGCCGTCGCAGACGCCGGCACGTCGAGCTTTGTTGGTCGCGAGCTGGCCAAGTCGGACCGTCCTGAACTGACCGCCGCCAAGGTGATCGTCTCGGGTGGCCGCGGCATCGGTTCGGCCGACAACTTCAAGATCCTGGAACCGCTGGCCGACAAGCTGGGCGCGGCCATGGGCGCCTCGCGCGCCGCCGTCGACGCCGGCTTCGTGCCGAACGACTGGCAGGTCGGCCAGACTGGCAAGATCGTCGCGCCAACGCTGTACATCGCCGTCGGCATCTCGGGCGCGATCCAGCACCTGGCCGGCATGAAGGACTCGAAGGTCATCGTCGCCATCAACAAGGACCCGGAAGCGCCGATCTTCTCGGTGGCCGACTACGGCCTGGTGGGTGATCTGTTCGAGGCGGTGCCGGAACTGGTCAAGGAATTGGGCTAAGCATCAGGCGAGGGAGCGATGCGTATCCGCGCTGCTTCCTTCGTCAACGTACCTAAATACGTCGTTCCCGCGCAGGCGGGGACCCAAGTTTTCATGCGTCGCCGCGAAGGCGTGCGCTGGTGGCTGCGCTATGTACTTAGGTTCCAGCCTTCGCTGGAACGACGTTCATGGGTGCGTGGCCGTGATTAAAGCTATGGGTTCCTCAAGCGCAGGAACGGCGTTTTTTTTCGCATAAGAATTTATTCAGGAGACAATGGTGAGCTACAACGCCCCGCTGAAAGA
>Ga0265797_10012835_pt1 | contig 10183 bp, 4 predicted proteins | sample P2T30metagenome_FD_192433 | JGI IMG/M metagenome (GOLD analysis project Ga0265797, IMG submission 192433) | Plant litter microbial communities from East Loma Ridge, Irvine, California - P2 T30 | ecosystem: Environmental > Terrestrial > Plant litter > Unclassified | place: USA: California... | reverse complement strand
GGGGGTAGAGGTGGGTGCTGACTTAGCAGCAGCGGGCTTTGCGGCCTGGGCGGGGGCAGCGGCAGGGGCGGCAGGGGCAGCAGAGGGAGCAGCGGGCATGGCGACGCTCTTGTTGGCAGAGGCAGCGAGGCTGGCCCAAGTCTTGGGGACTGCGGGCTTCACAGGTGCAGGCGCAGCAGGCTTAGCGGTCTTCGGGGGCTCCTCAGTGACAGGTGTGGGCTCGGGGTCGCGAGGCTTCTCTTCCTCGACCGCGGCGGGGGCCTCCTCAGCAGCGGGCTGCTCAGTTGCGGTCTCCTCCTTGGTCTCCTCAGCGCCGTTCACAGCTGGGGCGGACTCCTCAACCTTGGGCTCCGCCTTGGCCTGCTCCTTCTCCACGACCTTCTCCTGGAGCTCCTTGTCCACAACCTGCGCAACCTGCTCAACGGCAGCCTTGTCCTCGGAGCTGGGAAGAGTCTTGGGCTCGGTCTCCTCAGCAGTAGGCGCAGGCTCCTGAATTCCGCTGGCCTCGGCGGCCGACTCTTGCTGAACCTCCTCAACCTCCTCGGCCTTGGTGGGCTCGGCCGCAGCAACCTCCTCCTCTTCCTCGATCATGTAGCGGAAGATATCGTTCAGGACAAAGTAACCGTTAGTTTGCGTGGCGAGAACGAAAGTCTGAGTGAACTTCCTGTGGGGCTGCGACTTGTTGGAAATCTCGCCGATGACTTGGATGACGATGTTGATGTCGGAGGCCTGGGAATCGACGTTGGTGATGCGGACCTTGCAGTCCTGGAACTCGAGCTCCTTTATCCTGTCGTTGATGGCCTGGGAGGTGTCAATGGATTGTCACGTGCGCCATGCGGTTTTGATGTAGCTCACCCTCTGGCCGACGCAGACCTGCACCTTGTCGGTCTCGTTTCCTGACACGAATTGGGAACGCTTGTTGTAGTAGAGCTATATTCCAGCCATCAGCTCCTGTTTCAATGTCCACGGCAATTCTCTGTGAACTTACGTAGAGCTTCTCGGGTGTGCGGCTAAGAGTGGTGTAGTATTGCTCGACAAAGTACCATCCCACCTCATCCTTGGGGATCTCAGACTGGGTGTTTGAGGCGGGAGCGGGAGGGTTGGAGGCGGCGGGAGCTTGGTTGTAGTTTTGCGATGCGTAGGCGTTGTTGGCTTGCTGCTGGTCGAAGCCGTGCTGCTGAGGCGCATAGTTGCCGTTGGGCATGGATGAGACTTCGGAGGCCATTTTGGAGGAAGGGAGCAGGCGGGAGGTTATGTTGCGGGAGTTTGTTCAATGGTCGCGAGATGGACTCGGTATCGATGTATGTGCAGACTAATGGTATGGTTAGCATGCGACATTGTGTTTTGTGGGATGTGCACGGCAAACGAGCATCACTTGCCAGTGGGTGTATGTGAGTGAGGTTGCAGATGGCTTTGTTGGCGCGATGAAGCAAAGACGATTAGTTGGCAATGGAGGCGAGGCGCGATGATGCGATTCAGGTGGTGGTGTGATGGTGATGGCGGGAAGGTTTGTGTGTTGGGTTGGTGGTATCTGTGTTTCTTGGGCCAGCTCAGAGGAGGCCACACGACCGTGCGAGCTCAAAACTAGCGCGAACATGTTGCACGGACGGCACGCGGCGGCCAACCCTAAAATCAGACGGCCTTCACTTACTCAATGCAGATATGCAAGCTTGTGGAAAATACAACTCGCTTGATTGGATGAAACAGCCCATTCCAATATGCATGTGAATACAGAAAAGTACCAGGGTATCTGTCCGGATCAAAAAATCGTAGAAGAAAATCCCAAAGCTATCCAGCAAGCCGAGCCATCCATCTCCCCTGTTTATTACTCCCAAAAGTGGTTTCTGTTGCTGTTATCTATAACCCGGTCATAGACTCGGGGGAAGTGAAACCCATCCTCCAATGCTAGTGTACCAACGCCGTCCCAAAAACAAAAATCACCAACCAATGCAATGCTTCATAAGATCCGTGTATAACGTTAAACAAAGCCATACCAATTGTCCTCTGAACATGAGCTCACCTCAGAACAACCCTCCCTCTTCATCATCCTCCAATAACTCGAAATCCCCATCAGCTTTGCCAGCAGCCGCCGACTTGGTCGATGCCTTCGCCACCGGCTTGCGCGACTTCTTCCTGCTCGAATTGATACGGATCTCGTTGTTGGCGGGGTTGATCAGGATCCTGCTCTGCACGTTGCCATCGCCACGGCCGCTCTCCGCACCTCCTGCGCCATCTAGCTCGGCCTCGAAAGTCGACATGGCGTGGTGGGTGTTGAGTGCCTCGTCTTCTTCGTCGGAGACGTCGGCGTCGCTGGCGGCCGAACGATCGTTGAGCTTGACGCTGCTGGGGAGCGGTTCACCGAAAAGCCAGGGCTGCTCGTCGTCAAGGCCGTGGCCTTTGATCTGGAATTCCGATACGGCGAGGTCGTGCATGCCGCCGTCGTACCCATGCGATGGGCTGTTGAAGCCGAGCATGGAAACACGGCGGTCGATGTAAAGCGGGCAGAACGGAGGGTTGGTTTCGTAGTGTGCCTTATCAGACTCGGAGTCTTGCAGCTTCTTAGAGCTGGCATCTGCGATATTGTGCTGTGTAAATGCAGGCGCACGCAACCCCCAGAAGCCATGTGGTCCTTGCTGCGCGCAACTGTTGGATCTGCTAGATTGAGTTGTCGCGCTTGTCGTGGCGATCGGAGGCAACCCGAATTCGCGACGGCCTTTGGATTCAGCCTTGAGTCCTGAGAAAGCTGCCTCGCCTCTCTGTCTCGTGACCCGCTGGACTGGGTACAGGAAGACTTTGCCTCCGCAAGTGACTGCGATAGACATACCGCTTCGAGTGCGAAGCCAACGAACAGTTCTCGCTGCGACGTTATTGGGAGCGTCCTTGTGCTTGATCTTGTTGTCGTCGGCGTGCCAGACGTCAGCAGCGCCGATGCGTGCCGCGCTGTAGCCTTGGCTCAGACCGCGCGCAATCGCTCGCCCACCAGCAGCAGCGCCAGCGTTTGTCACTTCGCGGAAGCCCGCAAATGTCGTAGGGATGCCGAAGGTAGCTCGGTTTTCAGGTGCGGGATTCGGAGCCCTCATGGCGCTCACCTGAGTGCTCATAGTCTGCCAACCAGACCTGATACCTCCCAAGAAGCCATTGCTGCTTGGCGGAGACAATCCGGTGGACAGACTAACCGTGGCATCGGCTTTGTCCGCAGGCGTGGCAGTGACAGTGCTCTTCCGGCGACGTCTTTGAGAGTCCTGGGTGCGAGCAGAGATCTCGTGTAGGTGTACAGTGCCGTGTGCTGTCAGCATTGCAACGAAGTTTCCGTCACGTGCCCATGCAGCGTCGAGCACGACAGCGTGACTGTTGCGTACGAAGCGTTGGACGCGGTTCACATGTGGACCCATCACTGCTTCTCCGTTGCCGAAATCGCGGGTTTGATACGAGCCATGAGCTGCGTAGCGAAGGTCCCAGACGTTCGAGACCTCACCTTTGCGGCTGGTGGTCAGCAGGCGCAGTCCGTCCGTAGAAAGAGAAAGATAGTTGCAGCCATCTTCCAGGGCGAAAGATGCCAAGGGTGGTGGCAGATGCTTCGCGTGGCTTTCTTCAGCATCAAGAAGTCGCTCAAGATCCATAATTGCTATTACAGCAGGCTCCTTGGTTGCTCTCCTCGTGTCATCACCCGGCGCATTTGTGGGTGGGAACACTTCGTCACCACCTTCAGTGCGCTGAGACGTACGCGATGGCGGCGAAGGCTGAGTGAACTCTCTCCACCCAGCCATTCCCATCTCGATACCTCTACGCGAGGCCTTGAGAAATTCTTGAGCGGCTTGACGAGAGTACTTGGCAAGTACGCCTTCCGCATTGAGCCCAACGATGTCGCAACTAACCAATGGCTGGGGTGGTGCCAAGTGAGAGCCGACGCCTGGAGGTTGCTGATAGCCCTCTGAAAGCGCAAGCGTGCCTTGCACAGAGATCTTGGAGGACGAGCTTGGAGGCACAAACGCCAGCCAGCGTCCGCTCAAGCTGAGTAGAGGTGTAGTCTGTGGCTCTAACACATCGTTACCAGGCACATGCTCTGTCGAAGCATTCGGCTTGGTCTGCACATCAAAGCGTGATTGCAGGCTCGTCCAGTACTTGCCAATGCAACGGAAGTTGCTCATGTTGGCGCCCTCGCGTCTTTGGGCGAACACAAAGATCTCGCCGCTCTTTCCAGAAGAGATTGTCAGGAAGCTACCCCTCGCATCTAGGCGCAGATCTCCAACAGGCTCCGGTACGGTTGCGAACAGGCCAAGCTTTGCCTCTGGTAAGGCGACAGGCAGACTCTTGTACAGTGTCGATATGTGCTTCTGTGTCTGAAGCGAAAAGACCTCAACCGTAGTCTGATAGTGCTTGGTGGTCTCTTCCTCATCAGATGCCTGATCATCGTCGTCACCAGCCTGACCGTACATGGGACCGTGAATCACAAGGGCCACCAAAGGTAGGAGTGTTGGGCTGCCGCCGCTGAGATTGCTCCAAGGCAGGATCTTGGCTCCAACAACGCCGCCTCGTAGACCTTCCAATCTTCCAACAATCTCCATCTTGTCGGCCAGAACACGGTACACCTCGAGACCGCCCTCCCAGCCTACGATCAGTGCATCTTTCGCTCTGGCCGCAGATGCTGCATCACCAGCATTGCCAAAGGAGTCGAAGCAGCAGCAGTAATGTTCGGATCCTGCTTGCTTCCCTCCCTTCTCCGGCTTTGTAGCTCCGCGTCCAAAGTCGAGTCCAGGCACGGCGAAGTAGTGGTTCTGCTTCATGTGTGGTGGATTGACTGGCTCTACAAAGCTCTTGCGCGGCACGGACGATGTTGGCTGTGCTATGGAGTCCGTACGACGTCTTTCGGTTACTAGAGGTCTTGCGTTTGCGCTGTCTCTGTCGTGGTCTAAGGTACGCGGGGGAGTGGCTCTTCTCACAGTCGACGCTGGTGTGGGCGGTGCTTGAACGGTAGCCGGGGTTGCTTTACGCGGACGAGGTGAGGAGAGTGGCGAAGAGACTACTGGCGCTGGTGCAGGCGGTGGCTTCGGTGAAGGAGGGCGTATCTCAGGTTCCGGAGGGTTCAGACCAGCGTCCAGATCACCAAAGTCCTGGATCAGCAATTCGGGCTGCGGGTCGTCCATCTCTTGCTCGAACTCCAGCTCGGTGGGTGGCTGTGGCGGCGTCTGTTCCCACGCCGCCATAGCAGCGTCTTCGTCCTCCTTGACGCCCTCGGGCTCTGAGTTCGGCGGCGTGGGCTCAGCACTTAGACGCACGCCGCTGAAGTGCTCGGCAGGCGGGCTAGGCGTGACGGACTTTGGGTAGGGGGTATCTTCGGACGTGTCATCCCACGGCTTCTGCTGGCGGCCATTCTTCTTGCTCTTTTTCTTCTTTTTCGCGGTGCTGGCGGTGGAGGGATGTAGGCCTTGGGTGGTGGGCGGAGTGGTGCCTGGGGTGGAGTCGAGGTCGGGAGTCAAGGCGTCGCTGGCTGAGGGCATTCAGCCGGGTTGTGCGGTGAGGAGGTGGGGTGGTATGGTGGCGTGCGATGGTGGTGAGTGTAGGGTGCGGGAGTGAGTATAGCTTTTTGCTGAGGCGGATGGCGAATAGTTTGGAATTAGTTGCTTGCTGGTTGCAGAGTTGGGTGAGTCAAGTGTTGTGCAGCAGGCAGGCAGGCGGGTATTGAGGCGGTCTCAGACAAAGCCGAGTGCAAGCGTGTCGGGTGATGGATTGATTGATGCGGCGTGGACGTGGGTGTCTGGCGAGAGCGAGCGATGATAGTGAGGGAAGAGCAGAGTGATGAGTGCTTCTTAGGTGTGTCGTTGTTATGTGTATGTTGTTGTTGTGAAGGAGGAAGAGAGAGTGGCAGCAGTGAGTGAGTGAGTGAGTGAGTGAGTGATCGGGGACTGTTACGTCGGTCGGTCGCTTGGGTGGGGGTGGGATGCTTGATGTGTTGATAGCGCGCGCGCGCCCGGCCCTCGAGCGTGACGCGGGGAAGATTGGCCTCTATCAACCAAAACCTCTCAGGCGATGGCACGGGCTGGCACGCTTATCCAAAGCAGTGAATAGTATTTGTTGGTATCGCGCACGGTGTAGTGTAGGTAGTATGGATTCGACACAGTAAGTGCGGTGAGTGAGTAGGAGCAGCAACAACAAGGAACGGAACGGGAGCAGCAGCATCAGCAATCAGTGAGCTCCTCTACATCACGGTGCCGGCTGCTGGTGGTGGTGACGAGCGGGCGGGTGATGCTGCAGGGTCAGAGCTTGTGCAGCAGCAGCATGGACACGCCCTGATTTGCCTCTCACAAATCGTGATACAGCTCGAGTCCACTCCCGCATGTCCCCCCAGCCACGTGAGCCCAGACCGCGCGTGTGCCATCCTATGCCATGTGACCCGTGACCTCTGTCCAGCTTGAGTCTTTAGATCACCGTCCGTCCGTCCGTCAGCCAGCAGTCGTGTCATCAGTCATCGATTATCGTCGCTTAACCGATCGGCAAGGCTAAATCATTGCGACGACGGATCGTCCGGCTTGCGAGACGGTAGATGGAAAGCATAATATAATTAAAGATTGACAGACTTCGGTACTAGCACCAAAACGAGGGACGTCTTTTCCAGTATACAGTACACATAAACAGTACATAACAAAGAACAAACAGATTCATTTTTGTATCCACTCATCAGGCGGCATATGCGTGAAAACGAGGAAATCCGCTCGCAGCACCTGCGTGCGACTCAACTAACAAAACTGATTTGCTAAACGCCGCATTACTGCAAAAGAAACGGTTCCCATTTTGCCATGCCCTTTTCGTCCCGCATTAGGACGACATCAACATCAAATACCAAAACATGTGCCTTGCACATCATCTACCTCCTTCCGGGAGGCCTGTACGCACCACCGGCTCCCGGAGGCTTGTAGGCGCCACCAGAGCTGGCAGCAGGGCTCTCGCTCCTGGCAGTCTCAGCGGCAGGCTTCCTGGAAGATCCCCAGCGGTCTGTGGGCGCCGGACGAGCTTCGCGGTCACCGGCGGGACGCTCACGCTCAGCGGCCTTGGGAGCCTCTGGGGGTGCCTCTCCGCCACCGGTCTTGCCACGGAGGTGAGGAGGAACATAGCCGCTCTTCTTGAGAGGTGCAGGCTCCTCTGCAGCAGGAGCGGCAGGAGCGGCAGCACGAGTAGGCTCAGCGGTCGGGGGGAGCTCGCCTCTGGCCTTCATGGCCTCACGCTCGCGCCAAGTGGGCTGACCACCAGTCTTGCTTGTGAGGTTGAGTTGAGGGCGTCCGCTGGACTCGGTAGACCTCTCGACAGGGCGCTCGAAAGACCTGCCAGCTGAGGCACCACCTTGCTTGCGCTCGAGGCGCCTCTGTTCGGCCTCCTCTTCACGCTCGCGTTGCTTCCTGGCTGCCTCCATGCGCTCCTCGCGTCTCTTCTCAGCCTCAGCCTTGGCCTCAGCATCCTTAACTCTCTTCTCCTCGGCGGCGCGGGCGGCTTCCTCCTCCTCCCTGGCAATGCGCTCCTCTTCCTCGGCGGCGAAGCGTGCCTCCTCCTCGGCGCGCTTCTTCTCGGCCTCGCGCTGCTGGCGGACCTCCTGTCTGCGCTGCTCCATCTTCTGCTGCAGCTCACGCTCGGCACCCTTGCGACGCTTCTCGAAGTCGGCGTGGCGCTGCTCGGTGATATCCTTGCGGAAGCCCTCGTAGGCACCTACAAGTCTGCTCAGACGGTGCTTGAGCGCAACGTCTTCCTTGTGCTTCTCCTGTGCAGACTTGACAGTCTCGTTCTTCGCGGCCTCCCAGGCAGCGTAGTCATCCTTGCGTTGCCTCTCGTAGTCACCGTCAAGGTGCTTGAGTTCCTCCTTGCGGTAGGCACGCTCCAAGTGGTCGAGACGCTTGGAGGTGGTGCGGACCTTGTCGCCAAGCTCGTTCTTCTCGCGCTCGAGAGCCTGGAGCTTGAGAAGACGGATACGGCCAGTGTCGAGGTCGTCAAGGTCAATACCAGTGAGGTCGACACCCTTGACGCCCTGCTTGAGCTCCTTGAGCTGCTTCTCGGCCTCCTCTCTCTGGACCTTCTTGCGCTCCTGCTGAATGCGGCGCTCCTCACGGTCCTTGGTCTCCTGAGCAAGACGTTGAGTCTCGGCGGACTGGAGCTCCTGCTGGCGGGCCTTGCGCTTGTTCTCCTCCTCGCGGGCACGAGCAGCCTGAGCGGTGGCGAAGCTGTCCTTCTTCTTCTGGATTGCCTCGCGGCGGGCCAGAAGCTCCTCACGCTCCTTCTCAAAGCCAGCCTCGGCACGCTTAAGAGCGGCAAGCTTGGCCTTTTGGCGGTCCTCGTTGAGAGTGGGGTCAACGTACTGTGCAGTGATGTACAGAGCCTTAGACAGGCGGGACAGCTGAGAGCGGACGATCTCAGCAGGAGTGCTTTGCAGACGCTTGACGGAACCATCGGGAGCCTCGGCAGAACCAGCGGCGGAGCTGGGGTGCATGGCCTTGGCGGATGAGAAGACGTCTGAGTCGAAGGTGAGGACACCAGTGGAGTGGTCGACGCGGATGGAGAGATCACCCTTCTTGCAGCCGTTCATGATGAACTTCTCAACGGTGGCAGCGCTGACCTGGAAAGGCTCAGGGAACTTGGCCAGCTCGAGAACGTCCTCAAGCTTGACATCAGTGTAGACCTGAGACAGCTGCTGGAACAGACGGGTTAGGATGACCTGCTGCAAAGGCAGAACGTACTTCCTCATCTCCTCATCGGCACCGATCTGGGCGAGAATGGGAGAAACTTTAGCGCAGATAGACTTGGGGTGGAAGTCAGTCTCGAGAATGTTGTAGAGGTTGCGGATCTCAGGGCGAGCGCGCTGGAGGATGTCCTTGTTAAGCATATCCTTGAAAAGAATGGCACGGCTAGGAGGCGAGTTCATCGCAAGCAGGTTGGTCAGACGGGCGTTCTTGTTGCTGCGGGCAGTATCAACGTCCATCATGGCGCCGCGGGAGCGGGAAGTGCTGATGACGGGAATGGCAAGAGCAGACAAAAGGACGAAAGAGGCGGCCTTGGAGAGGTCGGCATCGGAGATGTTAGTGGGGTTGTCCTTCTTGGGAGCACCAGCAGCGATGGCACGGGAGGCACCAGCAAGGAGGTTGTAGTATCTGCTGTATGCGGCAGCGTGGAAGAGGTAGTTCTCAGAGACCAAGAAAATGCGAGTGAGCTTCTCGAAGTAGTTGGCCATCATGACGTTCTTAGGGGTACGCTTGGACAAGCTGAGAAGAGTGTGAATGTCCTCGACACTCTTGAAAGCCTCCTGCCAGAGCTCGAGCTCAACAGCCACGTTCAACTGGAGGAAACGGGTGTCAAGGTGGCGCTGGAGAGTCTCGGGCTCGCTGAGGTTAATAGCGTGAACCTGCTGGGAGTATTTGGCAGCGTTCTGGAGGTGGTTGCGGAGCAATTCACACAGACGCCTGAACTCGGTCTTACGGGTGTACTTCTTGCAGAAGTCGAATGCCTGGTGGGCAGTAGTCTGGTACATAACCTCGAGACGGGCGTTGTTCTTGAAGATGTCCAGGACGGTGCGGTAGGTTTCCCACAGGAACTTCAACCAGGGAGTGACAATGGCGCGGTCGGTCCTGTCGCGGGACTGCTCGCCAGACACAGTGGAGAGGAGAATGGACTCAGGAGTCTCCATGGCCTCGAGATCACCGACATTGTCGAGCTGAGCGTCGGTGTCGGGCGCGCCGCCGGAGACCTCATCAGCCTTGGCCTGCGCCTCCTTGACCTTGCCCTCGGCGAGGTCGATGAACTTGCGGAAGACCAGCTCGATGGTGGCGACGTTGGTGTTCTGGCTGGTGTTCTTGTAGTTGTAGAGACCGTCCTTGGCGGCCTTGCCCTTCTTGAGATCGACGCAGAGCTCGACGAAAAGGAGCATCACCGGCTCAAGGGCAACGATGGTGCTGTTGCGCGTCCTCTTGGAGGTGACATGCTCGTGGAGAATGGAAAGAGCAGCCTGCTGCTGGCCGACGCCAATCAGCTCCTGGGCCCTCTTGAGCACATTCTCCGGGCGGGTGTGCGGTGGCGGAGGCATGGTGGGCGACCTCCTCTGGGATTGTCCGGTGGAGAGGGAAAATTCAAGATGCGCACGACTAGGTCAGGTCGTGGCAGATGGTGTCGCGTGGGTGGTGGTCGAGAGGGTGGTAGTGGTAGTATCGGC
>Ga0265797_10012834_pt1 | contig 10184 bp, 12 predicted proteins | sample P2T30metagenome_FD_192433 | JGI IMG/M metagenome (GOLD analysis project Ga0265797, IMG submission 192433) | Plant litter microbial communities from East Loma Ridge, Irvine, California - P2 T30 | ecosystem: Environmental > Terrestrial > Plant litter > Unclassified | place: USA: California... | reverse complement strand
TGCGGTAGTGCTCGACCTTGTCGCCCACCGTCATGGCGTCCTGTGCTGAATCGTACTGGTAAAACGGCGCCACGACCAGCACCGGGGCGGTGATTTTCGACAGCTCGGGACGCAGGTCGAGCGCCAGCACATCGGCCACATAGTTGCCGACCGATTCGCGGTCGCTCTTGAGCGCGAGTTTCGCGATATCGTCGGCCTTGCCGATATCGAGCACGCCCTGGCCGCGCATGTACTGGTGCTGCTGGGCGACCCAGGCATCCGGACTCCCGCTGGCCATACGCTGGCGCACGCCGTCGGCGGCCTGCGGACGCTGTTCAGGCGGCATGTTCTCGGTACCGGGGAAGACCGGCAGGCCGTCGAGCGCCACCACCCCGCCGATACCGGCGCCCAGATCCGCGGCCACCGCATACCCCAGGATCCCGCCCAGGCTATGCCCGATGATGACCGGTTTGACCAGCTTGCGCTCGGCGATCAGGTCGCGCAATGCACTGCGCGCTCCCTCGAACGCGGGACCGGCAGGCGCCGGACGGCCATCGAAGCCGGGCAGGGTGACGACGTACAGCGTGAACTCATCCTTGAGCTGGCGGATCACTTCTTGCCATACCCACGGGCCGCTGGCCAGTCCGGGCACCAGGATGATCGTGCGGCCCTTGCTGCCATGGCGTTCGACCAGCAAGGCGCCGGATTCGAAGCGCTCGCTTGGTGCGATCGTGGCGGCAAAGCGGTTGGCGGGTGCGGCCTGGGCCGGCGCGGTGGCCTGGGCATGGGCCTGGCCGACTGCGGCGGCGCCGAGCGCCAGGGCGAACAACAACGAAGCTTTCATGCGGTCTCCTGATCAGGTGTAAAAATGGCTTCGACCGGCAGGCCGAACAGCCGTGAAATGGCAAAGGCAAGGGGCAGGCTGGGGTCGTAGCGCCCGGTCTCGATGGCGTTGACGCTCTGGCGCGAGACATCGAGCTTCTCGGCCAGGTCGGCCTGGCTCCAGCCGTGCTCGGCGCGCAGTTCGCGGATTCGGTTCTTCATCGCTGGCGCAGTGTCCGGATCATGGTCACGACCCCGGTGCTTCCGCACAGTACCATCCAGACCGCGAACATCGACAGCTTCGGATAGCCGGCGGTCTCGAGGAAGCCGTAGGTGAAGGTCAGGCCGGCAGTGAGCGCCGCACCGAGCGCTACCGATTCGAGCAGTATGCGGCGCATATATTCGTCCATCCGGTTCACATGGCGCGCAATCGCCCACAGCCCGAGACAGAAGCCGACCATGGGCGAGAGCAGGAAGATGGTGCGCAGGACGCCTTCTTCCATGGGGCGGCCGAAGCGGATCGCCGCCACCAGCAGCACGGCATAGACCGCCAGCGAGCCGCCCAGCTCGCGCAGGTAGGTATTGCCGAGACGTTTTTCGCGTTTGGTGACTGCCATCGCTCCTCCTGGAAGAAAAGTAAAGTATGCTTTACATCGTAGGGCGGCTTGTTTCCCATGTCAAGCATCCTTTACATCATTTCCGCAACACGAAGTCGACTACAATGGCGGCCTTCGCAATTCGCCCCAGCGTGCCATGACCCAGCCAACATCAACTCCATTTCGTGTCGCCGTGATCGGCGGCGGCCCCGCCGGCCTGATGGCGGCCGAGGTGCTGGCGGCGGGCGGCGTGCAGGTCGACGTCTACGATGCGATGGCGAGCGTCGGCCGCAAGTTCCTGCTGGCGGGGAAGGGCGGCATGAATATCACGCACTCCGAGCCGTACGCTGACTTCGTGGGCCGCTACGGCGCGCGCCAGGAGGAGGTCGCGCGCTGGCTGGGCGGGTTCGACGCTGACGCGGTGTGCGCCTGGATCCACGGCCTCGGCATCGAGACGTTTGTCGGTAGCTCGGGCCGCGTGTTCCCGCTCGAGATGAAAGCCGCGCCGCTGCTGCGCGCCTGGCTGCACCGCTTGCGCGAAGCCGGGGTGCGCTTCCATATGCGCCATCGCTGGCTGGGCTGGCAAGATGGCCAGTTGCGCATCGCCACGCCCGACGGTGAGCAAGGTGTAACAGCCGACGCCACCATCCTGGCGCTGGGTGGCGCCAGCTGGGCGCGCCTCGGTTCCGACGGCGCCTGGGTGCCGTTGCTGGCCGCGCGCGGCGTCGACGTCGCGCCGCTGGTCCCGGCCAACTGCGGCTTCGACACCGGTTGGAGCGAGCATTTCAGCAGCCGCCATGCGGGCGAGCCGTTGCTGACGGTGGCAGCGGGCGTACGCGATGCCGATGGCGCGATCGCCTGGCGCAAGGGGCAGTTCGTGGTCACGCAAACCGGCGTCGAGGGTAGTCTGGTGTACGCGCTGTCGGCGCCGCTGCGCGACCGTATCGCGCAGGACGGCAGCGCCACGCTCTGGCTCGACCTGGCGCCTGACCACGACGCGCAGCGCGTGATGGACGAGGTGATCCGGCCGCGCGGTTCGCGCTCGATGTCCAGCCATTTGCAGAGTCGTCTCGGCATCAAGGGTGTCAAGGCCGGCCTGCTGCGCGAGTGCTTATCGCGCGACGACTATGCCGATCCGGAGCTGCTGGCGCGCGCGATCAAGGCGCTGCCGGTCAGGCTGCTGCGCCCGCGCCCGATCGATGAGGCGATCAGCAGCGCGGGCGGCGTACGTTTCGAAGCGCTGGCGCCGGGTGGCACCATGCTGCGGGACGTGCCCGGCGTGTTCGTGGCCGGCGAGATGGTCGACTGGGAAGCGCCGACCGGCGGCTACCTGCTGACTGCCTGCCTTGCCAGCGGCCGCGCGGCAGGACGCAGCGCGCTGGAGTGGCTCGCAGCGCAAGGCGCGTGACATTCGGTGAATAATGCGCGCCCCGGGGCGAGGTACCATGGCCGTTTGCCTCTTCGGTTCAGCATCATGAAACCTGTGCGTGTCATTGCTTTTGCAGTGCTTCTGGCCTGCCTCGATCCTGCCTGCGCCGCCATGCAGTGCGCCGAACCGTGCAACTCCCTGATGCGCGAGGGCCACGTGCTCGAAGGGCAGGGCAAGTACAAGGCAGCCTTCGAGAAATACAAGGCGGCCGAGACGGCCGATCCGACCGCGTCGCTGCCGGTATCGCTGGCGGCCGGCCTGGTGTTCAAGCTGTCGTCGGCGGCCCCTGCCGACGAGGCGACCAGGATGCGCGACACGGCGCGCGCGATGGCCGAGCGCGCCGTCGCGCTGGCAGCGGACGACCCGGTGGCGCAGGAGGTCTTGCGCATGCTCGACGACGACGCGCCGTCGCCGCTGCATATTCCCAACGCCGAGGCGGCCCGCTTGACGGCCGAGGGCAGCGAACTGTTCATGCAGCGCAAACCCAAGGAAGCGCTGGCCAAGTACGAGGCGGCCATGAAGGCCGATCCCAGGCATTCGCCCGCCTGGGTCGGCGCCGCCGACTGCTATTACGTGCAGAACGACTGGCCGCGCGCCGAGGCGCTGTTTCGCCAGGCAACCGAGATCGAACCGCGTAATGCGCAGGCCTGGCGCTTCCTGTCCGACACCTTGCTCGCGCAGGGCCAGCGCAGCGGCGCCGAGGCGGCGCTGTACGCCTCGATCGCGGCCGATCCGTCGCAGCGACCCAGCTGGAGCAAGCTGGCCCGCTTGCGCGCGGCTGCCGGACTGCCGCTCAAGACGCTGGCCTTCAAGCGCGGCGTGCGGGTGGTGCAGGGCAAGGATGGCAGCTACGCGATCAATGTCGACCAGGCGAGTGCCGACACGGCGAACACGCCCAACTACGCCTTCCGCATGGCGCTGGCGTTTTCCGAGATCAAGCTGCGCGGCGAGGCAAGGACCAGGACCACGTTCGAGATCGAACTGGAAGCATGGCGCCTGGCATTGAAGATCATTGCCGAGACCAAGGCCAACGGCGGGCAGGAGGTCAGCGATCCGGCGCTGCTGGAGATGGCGGCGTTGGCCCGCGACGGCCAGCTCGAGCCGGCGCTCCTGCTGCTCATGTTCCGCCCGTCGTACCGGCCGGCGCTCGAGAGTTGGCTCGCTGCCAATCCGGGTGGCGTCAAGCTGTTCATCGACCGCTACGGCATCCAGCCCTGACCTGCCAGGCGTGCGGTGCGCACGCGGTCGCCAAGGTATAGTTCTGCGCATGCCAGCACCCGACAACTATCCAGGCACGCCGGACGGACGCTATTTTGTCGTCCGGGGCCGCCTTTGGCGCACCAGTAATCCGGCGCTCGCGCCTGACGAGCGCCAGCGCCTGGTCGACCAGTTGATGGACGGGCGCAGGCAAGTCAACGCCGCGCTCAAGGCGCGCGATGGCGGGGCCGAACGCAAGGCGCGCGCGCAGGTCGACGCGGCCAAGCGTGCACTCGGTGAACGCGGACCGGTATGGTGGACCGACGGCGCGCCCGATTTCAACCGGCGGATGGTGGCCAATACGCCGTACGCGGCCTGGCATGCCGCTCTGGCGGCCGGCGAACAAGGTTGAGCCGGCGCAGCCTCAGTCGGTGACCTTGCCCCGCAATACCTTGGTCTGCCCGCTGCGCGTCTTGGCATCGAGCCGCCGCAATTGCGAGCCGCGCGTCGGCCGGGTGGCGCGCCGGGTCACGGGAATGATGGCGGCTTTGTCCACCAGCTCCTGCAGCCGGCGCAGGGCGTCTTCCTTGTTCTGCTCCAGGCTGCGCGACTGCTGCGCTTTCAGCACCAGTACGCCTTCCTGGGTGATGCGCGCGTCGCGCGCTTCCAGCAGCCGGTCCTTGACATGCTGCGGCAGAGATGACGCGGCGATGTCGTAGCGCGCGTGGACCGCGCACGAGACCTTGTTGACGTTCTGCCCACCCGGACCCTGGGCCCGGATCGCGCTGAACTCGACTTCGCTGGGATTGATGGCTGGCATGCCGCCATTCTAAGCCGTCCCACGGCCCGTGTCCTGCACGGAACGCGAATATGTTAGACAATAGAGGGTTCCGCTTCGTCTTCACGGACTTCCCATGACCAATTCTGCATCCTTGTCCGGCGCGCGACGCGCCGACATCAACTTGCGGCCGTTCGGCGTCGCAAGTAGCCTCATCCTGCTCGGCGCCTGGTACCTGACGCAGGTCGTCGGCCCGCGCCAGGCCGCGCTGTATATCGTCGGCGCGCTGCTCGGCGTGGCGCTGTACCACGCGGCGTTCGGCTTTACCTCGGCCTGGCGCGTATTCATCGCCGACGGCCGCGGCGCCGGCCTGCGCGCGCAGATGCTGATGCTGGCGGTCGGCGTGGTCCTGTTCTTTCCGCCGCTGGCAGCCGGCACGCTGTTCGGCAATCCGGTCACCGGCCTGGTGCAGCCGGCCGGCACCTCGGTGGTCGTCGGCGCCTTCATCTTCGGCATCGGCATGCAGCTGGGCGGCGGCTGCGCTTCCGGCACGCTGTATACGGTCGGCGGCGGCAGCACGCGCATGCTCGTCACGCTGCTGTTCTTCATCATCGGCTCGCTGATCGGCACCGCGCACATGCCGTTCTGGACGGCGATGCCGCAATTGGCGCCGCTGTCGGCGGTCAAGGAGCTCGGCCTGGCGCCGGCGCTGGCATTGAACCTGATCGTGTTCGCCCTGATCGCGGCAGTCACGGTCGCTGTCGAGAAACGCCGCCATGGGCGCCTGGTGGCGGCCCACGTGCAGCCGCAAAACGGTTCGCGCTGGCTGCACGGCCCGTGGCCGCTGGCCGCAGGCGCGCTGGCGCTGGTGGTGCTCAACTTCGCCACGTTGGCGCTGTCGGGCCGTCCATGGGGCGTCACCTCGGCGTTTGCGCTGTGGGGCGCCAAGGCGGCGTCCGCGCTCGGCATCGATACCGCCAGCTGGGCCTACTGGTCGACCAAGGCCAATGCCGCCGCGCTGGCCGCGCCGGTCTCGCAGGACGTCACGTCGGTGATGGACATCGGCATCGTGCTCGGCGCGATGCTGGCGGCGGCGCTGGCCGGCCGTTACGCGCCGGTGTGGCGCCTGCCACTGCGTTCGCTGATCGCCGCGGTGGTCGGCGGCCTGCTGCTGGGCTACGGCGCGCGCCTGGCCTACGGCTGCAATATCGGCGCCTACTTCAGCGGCATCATCTCGGGCAGCCTGCACGGCTGGCTGTGGCTGGTGGTTGCCTTTGCCGGCAATGTGGTGGGCACGCGCCTGCGGCCGCTGTGCGGGCTGGAGGTGGAGCGCCTGAAGCCGACCGCCTGCTGATGTGATGTAAGCTGTCAGGATGTTCGACATCATGGAGGACAGCATGGAACGGTTCGCTGGCGGTTGTCTGTGCGGCGCGGTGCGCTTCGAGGCGCTCGGCCGTCCTTATCGGGTCGGCGTCTGCCATTGCCTGGACTGCCGCAAGCACCATGGCGCGCCGTTCCACGCGTCGGCGGTATTCCCGCAAGACGCGGTGACGATCAGCGGCGCGCCGCGCGCTTACCAGGGCAGGTTTTTCTGCCCTGGGTGCGGCTCGCCGGTCTTCGCGCATATGGACGACGAGATCCTGGTGAACCTGGGCTCGCTCGACGCGCCCAGCCAGTTCACGCCCACCTACGAGCTGTGGAATGTCCGGCGCGAGGACTGGCTGCCGGCGTTTCCCTTTCCGCGGCAGTACGACAACGATCGCGATGCCGACAGCCGCTTCGAATGAGGGCTTGGTCGCTGAACTTCAGGGCGGGCTTGACGGCAGGCCAACCTCGGCTGTGTTCCATGGGGTGCCTGTGGCTGGGTTGATGAGATGAGGATGTGCCCGTCGGGTAGCGCTGTCGCTGTGCCGGTTCCTCCTTGTCGTATTGGTATTGCGTCAATTTTTTCGTTGTTTCCTGCAGACGCCATCGTCGATGATGAACGCGATATATCTCTTGCAACTTGTGCCTGCCTTGACTTCGCCGCAGATGACGCCGGACTAGGCGCTCTGCTCGTTGCGAACCTCGACAATGGTGGGCATCTCGAGCAGTTCCAGCACGGCTGGCCGGGCTGCGGGAATTGCCGACCACCGCTCGTACACGTAAATCGCCATGATCCCGGCAATGAGCGCAGCGGCCAATATCCGTGCTGCTTTGGCTCCATACATCATCTGTCGATATTGGATCCAGGGCCCGGCGACTACCTCGCCGCTTCGCTAGCGCAAGTATAGGTCCTCATACCGTGTCAGAATGTCACCGAACTTCACGGCATGACGCGGTGGCCATCTGCGGGACAGTCAGCAAGCTCCAGCGTGCGCGCCGGCACCGCCAGGTCGCCTGGAGATTCTCGTGGGGCGCGGCGGGTCGGCATCCGCCATTGCCTGGACTGCCGTTAGCACCTTGGCGCGCCGTTGCACGGGTCGGCGGGATTCCGTTTACGCGAGGTGCAGCAACGCCGTGACCTCGTCATCGCTCATGGTGTCCAGCGTCCGCGCCATACTGACGGAGTCTTGCGCAGGCGTCCCGGGACGTTTCCAGACAGGCAACAGGCCGCGGTGCGTGAGAAGCAATCCAACCCGGGCATGGCCGTCCGTGCGCGCCAGGTGGGCCTGTTCGACGACCGCATTGAGCTGGTCGCTCAGCGTTCCCAGGAGCGCATCGTAATTCGGCGCGTCGCTACGCTGTGAGGCAAAATAGCGGGGCGCCCCTGCAAGCGACGGCAGTAGCAGATCGATCAGGCAACTGTTGCCAGGATGTACGCAATCCACGCCGCCGTCACCCGTTGGTTCGGCCAGAAAAAATTTTCGAATTCTGCCCGCGGCGTCCGAGGGTAGTGCCGAGCCAGCACCATGGCGTGTGTCGAGGCCCAGCAGGGCGGCTACTTCGGCATCGCTTTTTTCGTCGAGCAGAACGGCGCCCTCGCCGGCCACGCCGGCGGGCAGTTCCATGTCGGTGTACTCGAATTTCCATACCGGAAGCAGGCCATGGCTGGTGACCAGCAAGCCTATTCTGGTCTTCTCGTCCAGCCTGGCCGCGTATGCCTGCCGCAGCAGATCGTGCAGCCCGCTGGTCAATTGGGCGAGGGTCTGATCGTAGTGCGGTGAGTCGGCGCGCCGGGATGCGAAGTAACGAGGCGCCGCATCATCGTCAGTCTCGGGGCTGGCGATGCAGGTAATGCCGCTACCATAGCTGTGATACGAACGCTCGATCTGCTTCGTCTTTCTCATGACCATGACCGCCTCCGGTTATCGACGCAATGCATCCAGACGTACCCATCTGAAGACTAGCACCTGGCTGCCGTGGCGATAGCGAAGTTACAATTGAAGGGATGACGGCGATGGTTGTGCAGGCGCATCGTCGGACCGGGGCAACGCTGGGTCAGGCCGCGTCCCTGTTCCACCAGGCCATCGGACGCTGCCGAGCCGCCGGACCAATGGCGCGCTGCCAGAGGTGCTAGTCGACGTAATTGACGCTGCCGCTACCGGCCCGGCTGGTGCTGCGTTCGCCCGGATTGCCATGCACTTCGACGTCCCCGCTGCCGCTGAGCGACACGCGCACCTTCTCGCGCGCCTGCACCGCGCTGTCGCCCGAGCCGGTCTGGCTGATCGCCACCTCAGTAGCGCGCAGGTGTTCGGCATCGAGCTGGCCCGAGCCTGTCGTGCTGGCGTCCAGTTCACGGGCGGTGCCGACCACGGTGATCCGCCCCGACCCCATCAGGCGGGTCTCGACGCGGTCGATGGCGGCGCCGCCATTGACATCCAGGTCGCCACTGCCGGCAAGTCCGACCTTGGCATTGCGAAAGCGCCCATTGAAACGCACGCTGCCCGAACCATTCAGTTGCACTTCGATGTCGTCGCCCGAGAAGCCGTTGACGGTGCTGTCGCCGCTGCCGTCGATGGTCACCGCCGTCAGGTTCGGGAGCACCAGTTCGACCACCAGCGGTTCGCTGTGACGCAGCACCATGCCGCGGATGCCAATACGCAGCACCTTGTCTTCGGCGACGACGTCGACATTGCCGAGCATGCGCTGTTCGCCGCTGACCCGCAGCGATGGGGTTGCGCCGTAGCGCAGCTGCAGGTCGATTGGTCCATCGACTTCGACCGCCTCGATGCCCGGCGGCACGGTGCGGCTCTCTTGCGCTACTTCGCGCCGTTCGGCGGCGGTCGTGGTGCCGGTGGCGCGCAGCATGCTGTAGCTGAGCGCGACCAGCACGGCGGCCAGCAGCAGCAGGGCGATTCCGACTCGGATCAGGGCGCGCATCCGGTTACCCCTTCATCAGCGACATATTCATGTTCACGTAGCGGCGGATGCCGAGCATGGTGTAGCGGGTCAGCACGAGCGCCAGCAGGAATAGCGCGATGCCGCCCAGGATCAGCGCACAGCCAAAACCCACCTGCGTGGCGCGCGAACCGGGATCGAGGTCGGTCGTGATCTGGATCTTGCGCTCGGCCACCGCCTCGGCGCCACGCAGCACGCGCGAACGGCCGTCGTAGCGCTCTTCGCCATTGCCGTCGTCAGCGCCGGGCGCTGGCTCATCGAAGACATGGATGCCGTTCGAACCGATCGAAACCCGGGTCTGCGATTCGACCGGTTCGCCGTCATTGGTGATCACGATATTGTTCAAGGGGGAACTCAGCACCAGTTCATTCGAGCCGGCCAGAGCGCTGGCGGTGACGGCAATGCCCGACACATACACGCCAAACGCCGACAGATAGACCGACATCAGGAGCGACGCAAACACCGCCGCCGGGATCAGCATGAATAGATTAAAGAACAACAGGCCGATGCCGGTCAGGAGGCCGCGTGCGACATTCGTCGGCGGTTTCCTGTCTTTCAGGTCGGCCAGGTGCACGCTGGTGCGCAGGGTGACCGCGACCTGGCGCGGGTCGCCCAGCTCCTCGGCCACTTCCTGTTCGCGGCGGCCGCTGGCGCTGCCGTCGACAAAGCGCTGCTCGTACCAGGCCAGGGTCCTGGCCTGGGTTTCCGGCGGCAGGCCCATCAGGGCCCGCTTGAGCGCGTCGAGGTATTCCAGTTTGCCCATGGGGATGCAGCCCGTCTCAGTAATGGCCAAGGGCCGGGATCGAGCCGATCGCCAGCACGGTCGCATGCGCCGAACCGCCGATCAGTTCAGGCTTGACCAGTACCATGGTGCTGGCGGCCACCAGGGCCACCACAGCGACAGTACGCAGTCCGAGACGGGGTGTCATGTTCATGTCCATAAGGCGGTTTTCGATACTGCTACCTTACGGAATGATCCGCGCCGGTACCATGCGCATGCGACAGGCTGCGCTTTTCGCGGGGCAGGGCGCCATAGGCGCGGATAGCCGTCGCTGCCGCCAGG
>Ga0265797_10012831_pt1 | contig 10186 bp, 11 predicted proteins | sample P2T30metagenome_FD_192433 | JGI IMG/M metagenome (GOLD analysis project Ga0265797, IMG submission 192433) | Plant litter microbial communities from East Loma Ridge, Irvine, California - P2 T30 | ecosystem: Environmental > Terrestrial > Plant litter > Unclassified | place: USA: California... | reverse complement strand
ACACCCAAACTGCGCGGCGTCATGGATTACGCCAACCAATAACCAATGCACCACCCTGTTGGATCGTGAGTGAACCTCACGATCCAACATCGCATTATAAGTCCTGACGTAGCCCTGTTTTTCCCTCGGTTTGAGATGGATCAGGAAATCTGAACAGGCTTGCGGGTCGGATAAGTGGATCGCCGCTGGTTGATCATGCCGCTGCGAGAAGCGGATGGGTGAAATATACTTGGTCGGGCGTATGACCGCCAAGCTCGGAGTGCGGCCTGACGGCATTGTAGAGCGCTAGGTAGCGTCCGATGTCGGCACGGACATCGGGGACCGAGACGCAGGCGTTAAGATACACCTCCTCGTATTTCACCGAGCGCCAGAGGCGCTCAACGAACACGTTGTCGCGCCAGCAGCCTTTCCCGTCCATGCTGACGGCGATCTGCTCGCGGTGGAGAACGGCGGTAAACGCCGTGCTCGTGAACTGCGACCCTTGGTCGCTGTTGAAGACTGCCGGCTTGCCGTAGTGGTCCAGCGCTTCCTCCAGCGCCTTGATGCAGAACCCGACATCGAGAGAGATCGACACCCGCTACGCCAGCACGCGTCGGGTGAACCAGTCGACGATGCCTGTCCTGAGCCGGTCGAAGGGGCGACGAGGTAGACGAAGCCGCGTGCCATGGGCACGTACGTGATATGCGTGGCTCAGACCTGGTCCGGTCGCGTCATCGCCAGCTTGCGCAGCAGGTAGGGATAGACCTTGTGCCCCGGCGCTGGCTTCGACGTGTTCAGCCGGCGATAGATCGCCTCGATCCGCATCCGCTTCATCAGCGTCGCGACATGCAGCCGGCCCGCCTCGACGCCCTCCTGGCGAAGTAGATCGCGCACCATCCGGCTGCCCGCGAACGGGTAGAGCAGGTGCAGTTCGTCGATCCGGCGCATGATTGCCAGATCGCTGCCCGACACCGGCCGTGGCAGGTAGTAGATGCTGCTGCGGCTGATACCAAGCTGCCGCGCCTGAGCGATCAGCGGCAACGCATGATCACGGTCGATCATCGTTTCGCACTCGGCAACAGACCTGCCTTCCCGAGCGCACCGGCCAAAAAATCATTCGCCAGCGTCAGCTCGCCGATCTTCGTGTGCAACACCGTCACGTCGACCGGCGGCTCGACCGCTGCCGGCTCCGCGCCGAACGCGTCCACCGCGCCTTCCAGCAGCCGCGCGCGCCATTGATTGATGAGGTCCGAGTGCACGTCATACTGCTGCGCTAACTCGGCCAGCGTCTTCTCGCCCTTCACGGCAGCCAGTGCCGCCCTGGCCTTGAACGCCGGGCTGTGGTTCCGGCGTGGCCGCTTGCTCATCTTGCCTCCTGCTCGCGGCCAGCATGGCCGCTGTCAGATCGGCAATCCACTTATCCCCGCTGTTCAGATTCCCCGAGCCACCTCTCTACCTCTTCGTTTGGCGTGCATTATACTTTGGACATGTCGGGAAGACGACATTGAGCGGTCGGCCGCGCGGGCAGCGACAGGATTAACGCGGCTGACGAATATCCGGCGCTACGCTGTCTGTAAACAGTATGCGCGAACGCCAGCGGCCCGATGATCGATCTACCGCTGGCGGTCACGAGCATCAGGCAAACGGTCGGTTTTCCCCTCCGTTGCATCGTGACTGCGTTGGAGAACAGCGTCCCGACAGCTCGCTGTCCAACACAGTGACGAGTCGCCGTAAAGCAAGGCTTGCTCCTTCGAACGACCCGTTAAAAGCCATAATATCGCCGTCGCCACTAAGAGGGCTACGACGAGCCACAGCTGTTTGTTTCCTTGGGGCGAATGCTCGGTCACCTGTGGTCCTTCAATGCAGCTTGCCGCTTAGTGGCTAAGCCTAGGTATGCGGTCAACGTATCTCACATTCTGAAGAATGAACGGGGTCCGGTGAGGGTGTCCCCTGAGTTGTGATCCCAAATCGCATTGTTGGACGCAGAGTGAAAGATCGTAATCGGAGGTGCCCGGCTGCCGGCTGAACGTAACCATCGGCTGGCGTCTCGAACGAAGCCTGCGACGTTGTATTGCTGCTCAGACAGCTTGCACGGTCGTGGCGTACCCGTGACAAACCTATCGCATAAGCTTTGTTGCACAACCGGATCGGGACATTAGATGTTTGGTCCCGGCGATTGCTGGTGCGGGTTTGAGATGAACCGGTCCGGTTCATCGGTCCATGCTTTGCAGATGGCCTCGTATGGCGTGAGGCCACGCAGGGTCTTCAAGCGCCGAGCAAAGTTGTAGGCGGCGACGAAGTCGGTCAGGTGCTGCCTCAGTTGGTCGTGCGTCTCGTAGTGGTAGCGCTTGACGGTTGCTTCCTTGATCGTCCGGTTCATCCGTTAGACCTGACCGTTCGTCCATGGATGCCGCGGCTTGGTAAGGCGGTGCTCGACATCAAGATCGGCGCACGCGCCTTCAAAGGCGTGGCATAGGAACGGCAGCTTGTTGGCGCGCATCTCCTTGATGTCCTTGGGCGTCCAGCCATCGCCAGTCGGATCGGTGAAGTGCGTGCCCCCTTCGACTTCGCTCAGGACAGGATTGTCGGTGAGCACCGTGTGGATCCGGTACGGCACGGCTGCGGCAAGGTGGCGCAGGAAGTCGCCGGCGATGCGGCGGGTGGCCTTCTCGTGCAGTTCGACAAAGGCGAACTTGGAGGTGCGGTCGATCGCCACCAGCAGGTAGAGTTTGCCCTGCTCGGTTCGCACTTCGGCCAGATCGACGTGAAAGTAGCCGATCGGGTATGCCCCCTCGGCATGCTCGGGACAGGCTTGAACTTCGCTCGGACCGGCTTGTCGCCATCGACCTCGGGCAGCCGACTTATGCCGTGGCGCTGCAGGCAGCGGTGCAGCGACGACCTGGTCAGATGTGGGATCGTCGCCTGCAGGGCATAGAGGCAGTCGTCCAGCGGAAGCAGCGTGTGGCGCCGGAAGGCCACCACCACGGCTTCTTCCTCAATCGTCAGCGTCGTGGACCTGGGCTCCTTCGGGCCGGTCCGCAAATCGGCCGTGGACGTCCGCTTGCGCCACTTGATGATCGTCTCCTGGTTGACCCCGTGGCGCCTCGCCAGCGCCCTCAGGCTCTCCCTTCGACAGGCTCAGGACAGGCTTCACTATGCTGTATCGCTCGACGCACGACCTCTGTCGTGGTGGCGCTCCCGTGTAGAACCTGGCCCATAGCGCTTCCTTCCACTCGCCTGTGGATGATGCACCATCAATCGTCGGGACCAAACATCTAGCTGAGCAGCTTGAAACAGTGCATCTTCATCTCGATCAGGCTGCGGCAATGGTAGCCGCTCCATCGCTTCCAGATCGTCCGACCAAGCCGCTTGATTGTGCGGGGTGTCTCGCTGCGAGCACCGACGCCAGGAGCACTGGACTTCCATGGCTGACCATTGCCGCGGACAGGAATGATCGCGTCGGCACCCCGTGCTGCAATCGCCGCACGGTACTTCCTGGTGGCATAGGCGCCGTCACTGCCGATGATCGCAATGCGCTCGTTCGTCGGAATCTGTGCCAGAAGATCCGGCGGCGTCGTCGCGTCACCAATCGCGTTGATGGTGACCTTGATCGTCCGGATCGCTAGTGTCTCAGCATCGATCCCCGCTGCTTTAGCGCTGCGTTATACTCGCTCCAGTTCGTCGTCCGGTAACTCGATGTCGCAGGTTTTGGCATCCCCGCCTTCATTGCGCAACAAAGCCGTCACACGCCCAACCTTTGGGTCAGCCAGCGGCGCACCGGCCTGTCATACCAACGGTCAAGCCCCAGGGCTGCCATCGTCAGCATCAGGCCAATCGCCAACCCCGCCCATGGTGCCAGCGTCACCCGGTCGATGTGCAGCACTGTTAACGCCCGCTCAATGACCTGCACGGTCGGCAGATGGACGACATAGAGCGGGTAGGACAAGTTACCGAGCAGGACGAACATCCGCTCGCTTCTCCCTGCCGGCGGTTCCAACTGCACCGCCAGCCATACAAAGGCGGGGAAGACGACTAGCACGATCAGCAGTTCCCCGCCGACCCCGCCGACCCCCATGAACGGCAGAATCGCTAGTAGTGGCAACAGCCACACCAACGGCGTACACCGATATTGGCCGCGATTAAGTCGGTGCATCGTTACCCCGATGGCGAACGAACAGGTCACGCGTAGAAATCCAACCCATGGCAACCCCCAATTTGCGCCAAAGTCGATTGATCCCTGAGTATGCCCTACCCAGCACAACCCTGCCGCGGCGGCAGCCGCTACCGCCAGCAGAACCGGCAAAGTTAGCCATCGAAAGGTCAGCACAAAGGCGATATTGATTGCCATCTCGAACATCAGCGACCACGCCGGATAATTGAACGGTGCCAACATCGTGTCCTGATCCGCGGTCGGCGATGGCAACATCATCAATCCCGCACCCAGAACGGCCACAAAGCCCATACTGTCTAGCACGCCTTGCCCTGATGCCAGTGAGATCGCCGCACTAGTGCCGCCAATTATCAGCCCCGCCAGATATAGCGGATAGAGGCGTATATAGCGGACAAGCACAAACTTGCGCACTGACAATCCGCCCGCTAGTTTTCCAGCATAGGCATGATCGATCACAAACCCGCTCAACAGGAAGAACAGGTCGACTGCAAGAAAGGCGGAGGGCAGGCGGACTGGCGCGATCAACGGACCAGCATGCAGACAGAACACCGCCAGCGCCGCCACACCGCGTACGGCGTCCAGTGTTAAAAATCGCCTGCCTATCACTATTGCCCCGCTTGTACGCCGCCTGAGCCCCGCCATGGTCGCGTTGCCCAGCGACGGTTACCAGCGATAGTTTCCCCGATCCAGATGTGTTGCCACCGCGATGAAGCTATATTCTGATAGGGTCGGACCGGCCACATCCATCTTGTTACTCTACACGAACAAGCTATCAGGGCAGCTTTCAATCGCCGGCAGAGACAATCGTCCCCAACGTGGAAAATCTTCGTCCACTTCTTTGACGCAAGCCACAGCTTTGTTGCACAACCGGAGCGGGACATGAGAAAACCTTTACTGTCGATTTCTATGCAACGCGGATGGTGTTCGGGGTTCTTGGTCGCGAGAAGCGATTGAGGGCTGCGGCACGAACTTTGAGATCGGTGACGTCCTCCTGTTTTTTCATTCATGCTGAGCGAGAGTTTTCCGGCCCTTTGAAGCCTTCGGGCGAGGAGCTGGACATGAAGAAGACGAGGCACACCGAGGAGCAAATCGCGTTCGCGCTGAAGCAGGCGGAGACGGGTACGTCGGTGGCTGAGGTGATCCGACGGATGGGGATCTCGGAGCAGACGTTCTACCGCTGGAAGAAAGTGTACGGTGGGCTCGGCGTAGGTGAGCCGCGGCGCCTGAAGCTGCTCGAGGAGGAGAACCGCAAGCTCAAGCAGCTGGTCGCGGACCTGAGTCTCGACAAGCACATCCTGCAGGATGTTCTGGCAAAAAAGCTCTGACGCCTGGACGACGGCGCGAGCTCGTCGCGCACGTCCAGGCGTCTCACGGTGTCAGCGAGCGGCGCAGTTGCCTGGCGCTGGGCGTCGACCGGTCGTCGGTGCGCTACGTATTGCATCGGCCGGATCAGACGCCGCTGATGCTGCGCATCCGTGATCTGGCGGCGACGCGGACGCGGTACGGGTACTTCAGGATCTACATCCTGCTGCGCAGGGAAGGTTGGCTGGTGAACCATAAACGCGTCTATCGGCTCTACCGGGATGATGGACTGAGCCTTCGGCTCAAGAAGCCCAGACGCAACGTCAGCGCCGCCAACCGCGACCAGCAGCCAGCGGCCGCGGCGGCAAACGAGATGTGGTCGATGGACTTCGTCTCCGGCGTGCTGTTCGATGGCCGGCGGCTGCGGGCGCTTACGGTGGTCGACGCGTTCACCCGCGAGGCGCTGGCGATCGACGTCGACCAAGGCATCAAGGGTGAGCAGGTGGTCGAAGCGATGACGCGGATCACGCTGTCACGCGGGGCGCCCAGGACCATCCGGGTGGACAATGGGCCGGAGTTCATCTCGAAGGCACTCGACCGCTGGGCCTACGAGAACGGTGTCACGCTGGACTTCAGCCGGCCAGGCAAGCCGACGGACAACGCCTTTGTGGAATCGTTCCATGGCCGCCTTCGGGACGAGTGCCTGAACACGCACTGGTTCCTGTCGCTGGAGGACGCCCGGGCCAAGATCGAGGCCTGGCGGCGCGACTATAACGAGAGCCGCCCTCACACATCGCTTGGCGGAACCGCCCAAGGTTCCAGCGATGCGCAGCATCGTTGGAAAGGCGGTGGAGGTTGAATGACGCCGGTCGAATATGCTGCTGCCGCGGCCAAGATCGCGGCCGAATGAACGCCGGAAACTCACCCTCCCCTTGAATGAGAAACCGGGGGACCCTCATACCAATCCCGGACTCCAGTTATGACTGGTAGAGCTTTAAGGAGCACGTCACCAACCCCAGCGTAGAACCCGTTACTCGGACAGGCTCCTAGGCACCATTCGCGACCTCGTCGACGGCAGTTTCGCTATCGGCTCATGAGGCCGTCATCGGCCATCACCGTGAGCAGGTATTTGGTGACCACCCGACGCGCCGCTGCTGTTACAGCGCGACCCGCAACCGGCGGCTGGCGTCGCCCTTGTAGGAGCGATGCGGGCAGCCTGAGATCGTTGATTGACTGCATCTAGTCCACTGATATGCAATCGGCATGGGAAATTTTCTTAGACAACCTGCGGAGCGATCACGCTGGCGATGGTGGCAGACGAGGAAGTTGGGTCGAGTCAGCGATCTGATCTTCGATGTCAGGCTGCATGTAGGAAAGGCTCGGCACCGCATCGCTACTATCGCTGATGCATGCCTGCCTCAACGCATCTTGATTGTCGGCGTCGTAGTGCCGGGGCGTGAAGACGACATGAAAAAAGTGCAGGCGGCGCTGTTAAGTAATAAGCACCACTGCCATTTCTCATTCGTGACGATGCAACCGAAGGGAAAATTCGACAACGTCAATGATGCATTGGAGCAAGCCGGTGCGCAGCTGACGGAGGCGGACTGGATCATGGTGGTAGATGACGATATTGGGGTCGCATGCAATTTTGTTGACGATCTAATCGGCCTGCTTGTCGCCAACGATGTTGACATCGCTCAGCCTGCCCACCGGATGTTTTCATATACGTCATGGCTGACGACCAAACGCTACTGGGGCTCCCTCTTGCGCCAGACGAAATTCGTCGAGATCGGTCCGGTTACGGTTTTTCGTCGATCGACGTTCGGCAAAATCCTACCGTTTCCTTCAATGCGCTGGGCATGGGGGATGGACCCCTATTGGTCGCATCTTGCAATGCTCAACGGATGGAAGATGGCGATCGTCGATGCCGTCCCCATCAGTCACCTTCGACCAGTCGGCAAGACCTACGATCGTGTGGCGGCCGAACAGGAGGGCGACGATTTTCTTGACCAGCATGGCGTCGTACTGGACCGGGAGGAAATCATGGGCCCGGGCCGAATTCTAATGCGGTGGTGATTGCCTAATTTACGGCTGAAAGGTCCATATGGCGTCAAATAATTCACGTGACAACAGCATGTATCATTTTGGATTCATCCTGTCGACGTTGCTCGGGAACAAGACCCGATACGATACGCTAAAGAAGTACAGCGCGCGGGAAACCGATATTAATTGCACTTGGGCGCCCGTACGTCATTATTACCTGCCGACGGAAACTGATCCCGTCGCGATTCTACCCGGTCCACTGCATACCCGCGCCGTGGTGATTGCGCAGGCATGGCCGGTGCTGCGTCGGCTGCGCCACTTCGATGCGGTGATGGTTCATCAATTCGAGGTATCGTCGCTGCTGGCGCTCCGGGCATCGGCGGCGGGCGCACCGATCATCGTCAACGCGCACGACAATCCACCCGTCATCGATCCGGCAACTTATCCACTCTACCCTGAACAACGTGACAAGGCGGCGTGGCGCAGCAAGCTGCGACTGACCAACGATCTTTGGGCAGTGCGCCGGGCCGGCTATTTTCTCGGCTTCAGTCCATGGTCGGCCAATATCATTGAACGCTGCGGGCTGGATCCGTCCAAGGTCGTTGCCCAGCATGTCGGGCTTGACCTCGAGCAATGGCATACTCCACCGGAAAAGCCCGCGACGGACAAAGTAAAGCTGTTGTTCGTTGGCGGCGACTTCACTCGCAAGGGCGGCACGAAGCTGTTGCAAATCTATGCCGCAGACCTTGTCGATCGCTGCACGCTCGATATCGTGACCGGCACCGAACTGGCCGATCTGCCAACAGGCTGCCGGGTGTTTCACGGCATGACGCCGGGATCGCCAGAATTGCTAAATCTCTTCCGGCAGGCGGACATCCTCATCCTTCCGACCGAGGCCGATCTGGTGCCATGGGTGGTGCTGGAAGCGATGGCTTGCGGCTGTGCCGTCATTGCCAGCAGGATCGGTGGCATCCCCGATCTGGTGTCGGAGGACTGCGGCATTTTGTTCGATCCTGGCGATTCCACCGAGTTGCGGTCGGCCCTGTTGTCGCTGACCGGCGATCCGGATCGCCGGCGCGCCATGGGGATCGCTGGCCGCCGTCGGATCGAAATCGATTTCGACGCCGCACGCAACGTTCCCCGTATCTTCCGCATTATGAAACAATGGGTCGACGATCGACGCGCACGCCATCGGGGTGACGGTAACCGGGACCGGGCGGCATGATCGGTTTCGTCATTCTGTCGCACAACAACCCCGCGCAGTTGCGGCGACTGATCCGGACGCTGAACGCCGCTTATGATGACCCGCCCATTGCCTGCCATCATGATTTCAGTCAGTCGACGCCGCTTATCAACGATCTCGGCACCAATGTCCGCTTCGTCGATAGCTTCGTTCGCACCGGCTGGGGACGCTGGTCATTGGTCGTCGGGTTTTTGCGCGCTCTGCGGCTGCTCTACACCCACGCCAATCCCAACTGGTTCGTCCTGCTGAGCGCTGCAGATTATCCGATCAAAGCTGCTGACGAAGTCGAAAGGGCGTTGCGCGTCGCAAACGTTGATGCGTTTCTTGATCTACAACCGGTACGCGGCAATTTTTCCAACCGTCATCAAGGGGATCGTGATCCCAACCTTGGACATCATAATAACGTCGCTCTAGCGACTCGCCGCTATATGCATGCCCGTGTCGCATTACCCTTCGCTAGACTGGATGAGTCGTGCGACATCTTAACTGATATACCAGATTTCGCCAGCGCTCCAAAGCGCACTTTTCGCATTCCCCTTGCGTCGCCTCTATCACCATTTAACAAAAACTATTTATGTTATGTTGGCAGTCAGTGGTTCACCGGCAATCGTAGGACAGCAAACATATTGCTGCATCCCACCGTTGAGGATATTAAATTACGGCGCTTTTATAGCTTTCGATGGCTAGGTGACGAAAGTTTTGTTCACACTATCTTAGGTAACCGTAACGATATCATGATTGCCCGTAATCCGCATCGATATACGCGATGGAACAAAATTGCCGCACATCCCTTGCCTATCACCACCGACGATCTGCCGAACCTCTACCGTTCGACTGCACATTTTGCCCGAAAATTCGCGCAGGACGATCCCGTCTTGGACAGGCTTGACATCCATCTGGGCATAGCTGGACATCCTCAATAACCTTGGCACAACTGGGCCGAAGCCGAAGATGACTCATTGCGCCTGACGACAGGAAGCGGCAGGTGCGTTAGGCGGGATTGTTCGGACTATCGGATCAGTTAAAGCGGTTCTAGGATTGCATAGACCCGCAGTAGACGACAGCCCAGATGGTGGACTTTGACGTGCTCCTTAAAGCTCTACCAGTCATAACTGGAGTCTGGGGTTGGTATGAGGGTCCCTCGGTTTCTCATTCAAGGGGAGGGTGAGTTTCCGGCGTTCATTCGGCCGCGATCTTGGCCGCGGCAGCAGCATATTCGACCGGCGTCATTCAATCTCCACCGCCTTTCCAACGATGCTGCGCATCGCTGGAACCTTGGGCGGTTCCGCCAAGCGATGTGTGAGAGCCCGACCGAAAATTGAGTTGAGCGATTTCAGCCAGTTGTGATTCACCGGGGGTTGCGAAGACCACGGAGATCACATGGGCTGGACCGAAACCGCTCGGCGCGAGCATGACAGAAGACGGCTGCGCTACGCAAGCGACTGCAC